>OFGG01000445.1_pt1 | contig 36117 bp, 36 predicted proteins | sample 1521701 | NCBI WGS metagenome assembly OFGG01 (sample SAMEA3504081, study PRJEB24116) | mouse gut metagenome | biome: mouse gut; feature: mouse-associated habitat; material: faeces | place: Denmark | collected 2011
TCTCTTATTCTGCTTGTAATTATCGCTTGCTGAACTGCGGAGCGCGACGAGCCGCCTTGAGGCCGTACTTCTTACGCTCTTTCATTCTCGGATCACGTGTCAGGTATCCTGCCTTCTTCAGAATCGGACGGTACTCCGGATCTGCCTGAAGCAGCGCTCTTGCAATACCATGACGGATGGCTCCTGCCTGTCCTGTGTATCCGCCGCCGTGTACATTCACCAGCACATCGAACTTGTCGGTGGTTTCGGTTGCTGTCAGAGGCTGACGAACGATAACCTTTAAAGTCTCCAGACCCAGATAATCGTCGATATCTCTTTTGTTAATTGTAACTTTACCTGTACCAGGTACCAGGTATACCCTGGCAACCGATGATTTTCTTCTTCCTGTTCCGTAATATTTCGAATTAGCCACTGTCATCTACCTCCTACCGATTAAAATGTTAACGCTTCCGGCTTCTGAGCCGCATGCTTGTGTTCCGGTCCAACATAAACGAACAACTTTTTGTACATCTGCCTGCCTAACGGCCCTTTCGGGAGCATTCCCTTTACCGCATGTTCCAAAACGCGTTCCGGATGTTTTCTCAACATTTCTTTTAATGTAGTTTCTTTCATTCCGCCTACATAATCGGAGTGATGATAATAAATTTTCTGATCCATCTTCTTGCCGGTTACTTTAAACTTCTCGGCATTTACGATAATTACATAATCGCCCGTATCCATATGCGGTGTAAATATCGGTTTATTCTTTCCCCGCAATACCTTTGCAACTTCAGATGCCAAACGTCCTAATGTCATTCCATCCGCGTCTACTACGTACCATTTTCTCTCAATCGTAGCAGGACTCGCCATAAATGTTTTCATTGGTTTACCTCCTTGAAATCACCAAAACTACTCTTCATTTTTCTGCTGGCTGCGGAATCCCGTATGTCCGGACGTTATTCCTTCGGCCATTTTCATATTTTCTATGAAAAAATTTATAGTTTAAGCGCCGCCGGGGCTTTGGCGTACGCTTCTATAAGCATTTACAGACTTATATAGTATAGTACACGTTCCCCCGCGTGTCAAGAATTTTTTATTACTCCGCCGTTTGTTTTGCCTTCCGGCGGACTTGCACCATCCCTGTCCGATCCAAAGCCAGCATGACGGAAGGAATGAGCGTCAGCTGCAGAATAATTCCCGGAATGGCATTCAAGAAAGCGCCTGCCATAAACATTTGCCAGGTAAACGCCTCGCCTGCAACGCCCGTCATAACAATACGCACCGCTCCCCATATCATTCTGCCGCCAAGCATTGCAATAATCAGCGAGCGGTACAGCGACACAATACACTGCCAGCGGGAACGGCTGTACAAAAAGCCCGCGATCATACCATACGCCGCCAATTCAAACGCCATTGCGGCTCCATTCGGCATAGGCGGCATCCCAAACAGTATATACCGCAGAAACGGCAGTATAAACCCGATAATGCCTCCATACGACCAGCCGCACACAAGCCCGCACACAAGCACCGGCAGATGCATCGGCAAAAGCATATTCCCGATTTGCGGAATCTGCCCTGTAAAAAAAGGCAGCACAATGCCCACCGCCAAAAGCATCGCGGCAATAACAAGATTTTTAATTTTTCCCCTGATAGGATTTTGATCCATGCCTTTCCTCCTTTTCGATAATTCTGTTTTTTCACCCGTGTTAGAGCGTGTTTGAAGCAGCCATTTCCCTTTTGCAGGAAGCACGCATCCCCTCAAGGACGCGGCACAATCTTTCCTGTGAAATGAAAAAGCCCGCTTGTATCCACCCGCAGGCCGCATCCTGCTTCAATCCCATAATGCGCAAAATATTGCTCTTCCATCGGAATCCACCGCTTCTCAAACATGGGGTAATAACTGCCTTCCCGCGCTTTTAACCGTTGTTTTTGTTCCTCTTTGCCGCAGTCCAGAAAGATTTTCAAATCATACCCGCCGCAAATCTCCGGATGATGCGAATAGCTGCCCTCGACCAGCGTTACGCTGCGGCGCGGGATAAGCTGTTCTGTTGTTATTTTTGCTTTATCACACCGGTACGCACGGTAAACAGCCTGTTTTCCCTGCCGCGCCGGAAGTAAAACCTCCCTGTTTAACCTTGCAAAATCCATGTTTCCGCCAGGTATCTTCTCCCAGCCTGCCTCCCTTAATTCCTCCGGCAGGTAAAAATCATCCATATGGATAACATTACAGGGAAGCATGCTCTGCGCCAATTTAGCAAAATGGGTTTTACCGCTTCCGCAGCGCCCGTCTATCCCAATTAAAACGTTCTTTTCTGTACCGGTCAGACGGCAGATTTCTGCCAATGCCGGAAAATACGCCGCATATTCTTCCCGCAGCAGGCGGTAATGGGGACGGTACGCCTTCCGGTACGCTTCACTGTGGCGCAATGCCGGAAACCCCTCCTGTTCCCAGCCCGACAGCCATTCAGCCATTCCTGTTATTTCACAGACCCGCAGGCAGTCTGTTTTTTCCAGCAGCCCCTCTTTTGTCCCTTCCGGACAGCGCGCCGTTTCGATAAACAAATCCGCCAGCAGGCCTGTTTCTATATCGCCTTTACAGGCAGATACCGGAAAACGGCATAAACCTCCTCCAATGGGTTCGGGCTTTACCGGAGAAGCCTTTTGGTTTGATTCCAGGGCCTTCTGCTCCGCTTTTAACGCCGACAGGACAGACTGCCGATCCCCTGTAAAATGCCTGGCGCCAAATTCGCTCTGAACCGCAAGTTTTCCGTAATCCTGCGGTTCCATCAACGGATACCTGATACGGTGCTGCCGTATGATCCGCGTAAACTCCTGTGTCATAAATGTCTCCCCCAGCCGCGCGTGCCGTGCCTGCAGTAAAACGGGCCAAATGCAGTTTTTATCCGCCTTTGACCCGTAAATTTAATCGTTACAGTTTTATTTTTACTTCCGCCCGCAGCACTGTTTATATTTCTTGCCGCTTCCGCAGGGACAGGGATCATTCGGATAAACTTTCGCTTTTTCACGTTTCTTCGGGCCTTTTACCGCCGTGTCGTCTTTATTGGTCCCGGTCACTTTTGCGACCTGTTCCCGCTCTACTTTTTCCTCAATTCTGACATGATACAAAAGCCGTACGGTATCTTCCTGAATATTGGCTATCATACTGTCAAACATATCAAATCCGCTCATCTTATACTCAACCAACGGATCCCGCTGCCCATATGCCTGCAGCCCGATTCCCTGGCGGAGCTGATCCATGTCGTCGATATGGTTCATCCACTTTTTATCAATTGCCTTAAGCAAAACCACACGTTCTAATTCCCGGAACTGCTCCGGCTCCGGAAATTCCGTTTCTTTTGCTTCATACAGCTTCACAGCCTGCTCCTTGAGGGCGTGCTTTAACTCCTTGCTGCTTTTCATGCCGGAAACAGTTTCCTGCGTCACTGGCTGCAGCGGTATCATCGGAAGCAGGATATCGTTGATTTCTTTGGTGTCCCATTGATCCGTGGAAAGATCATTGGAAATACACATATCCACCGTAGCTTCCACGCGATCCGTAATCATCTTAAATATAACGTCCCGCATATTTTCGCCGTTTAACACACGCAGGCGCTCCGCGTAAATGATTTCTCTCTGTTCGTTCATAACCTGGTCGTATTCCAGCAGGTTTTTACGGATGCCGAAGTTATTGAACTCTATTTTACTCTGCGCTTTTTCAATTGCGCTCGAAAGCATTTTATGCTGGATTTGCTCGCCGTCCGGAACGCCTAACGCATTGAACATCGTCATCAGCTTTTCGGAGCCAAACAGGCGCATCAAATCGTCTTCTAAAGAAATATAAAACTGGGATTCTCCCGGATCTCCCTGACGCCCGGAACGCCCGCGCAGCTGATTGTCAATACGCCTGGATTCGTGCCGCTCCGTTCCGATAATCTTAAGCCCGCCGGCTTCCTTGGCCTCGTCGTCAAGCTTGATATCGGTACCGCGGCCAGCCATATTGGTTGCAATTGTAACCGCCCCGTGCTGCCCGGCCTGCGCAACGATTTCCGCCTCTAACTCATGGAATTTGGCGTTCAAAACATTGTGCTGGATGCCGCGGTGTTTTAACATTTTGCTGATTTCTTCGGAAATTTCAATGGTGATCGTACCTACCAAAACAGGCTGGCCTTTGGCATGCGCTTCTTCCACTGCGTCACAGACCGCCAGAAATTTTTCTTTTTTCGTCTTATATACGACGTCCTGCAGATCTTTACGCTGCACCGGGACATTTGTGGGAATCTCAATAACATCCATGCCGTATATATCGCGAAATTCCTTTTCCTCTGTCAGAGCCGTACCTGTCATACCGCATTTCTTTTCAAATTTATTAAAAAAGTTCTGGAACGTGATAGTCGCAAGCGTCTTGCTTTCACGTTTTACTTTTACATGCTCTTTGGCTTCTATTGCCTGATGGAGCCCGTCGGAATAACGGCGTCCCGGCATAATACGCCCGGTAAATTCATCTACAATCAAAACCTGATCGTCCTTTACCACATAATCCTGATCCCGGAACATCAGGTAATGCGCGCGCAGCGCCAGAATGATATTGTGCTGGATTTCCAGGTTTTCCGCGTCGGCCAGGTTTTCAATCCTAAAAAACTTTTCTACTTTTTTTACGCCGTCCTGTGTCAGGTTGACAATCTTGTCCTTTTCATTGACTACAAAATCGCCGCTTTCCTCTACTTCGACGCCCATAATGGCGTCCATCTTCGAAAGTTCCTGGCTTTCTTCGCCTTTGATCAGCTGCTGCGCCAAAATATCGCAGGCTTCATACAGCTTGGTAGACTTGCCGCTCTGGCCGGAAATAATAAGCGGCGTCCTTGCCTCGTCGATCAATACGGAGTCTACCTCGTCGATAATGGCATAGTGCAGGCCGCGCTGTACAAGCTGTTCTTTGTAAATCACCATATTGTCCCGAAGGTAATCAAATCCCAGTTCATTATTGGTAATATAAGTAATATCGCAGTTATATGCTTCCCGCCGCTCGTCATTGTCCATAGAATTTAAAACAACGCCTACAGTGAGCCCTAAAAACTCATGTACCTTTCCCATCCACTCGGAATCACGCTTCGCCAGATAGTCGTTTACCGTAACGATGCAGACGCCCTTGCCTTCTAAGGCATTCAGATATGCCGGAAGGGTGGATACCAGCGTCTTGCCTTCACCGGTCCTCATTTCCGCAATACGTCCCTGATGCAGAATAATACCGCCTATCAGCTGTACGCGGTAATGTTCCATATTCAGTACGCGCTTTGCCGCTTCCCGGACCGTCGCAAACGCTTCCGGAAGCAGGTCGTCGAGCGTTTCTCCTTCCTGAAACCGTTTTTTATATTCTTTCGTCTTATCACGCAGCTGCTCGTCCGTCAAAACTTCCATCGTGCCGTAATGGGATTCGATTTTTTTCACAATCGGCTCGATCCGTTTTAATTCCCGCTCACTGTGCGTACCAAATATTTTTGTAAATGCGCCCATATATAACTCCTATCGCTTTCTTTTTATTCGCATCTCTGCGCATGCTTTTATTTACACTTTGATTATTGTACCACGTTCCGCCATGAGAAACAATAGAGAAATCCGTGAAAGAATTGTTAAATTTCTGATAACATGTTATACTGTATCCGTGAAAAACAAGTAAATAAATAAAGGAGTGATGCCAAAATGAAATACACTTACCGCACCAAAGGAACCTGCTCTTCCCAAATTGAACTTGAGTTAGACGGCAACGTTGTGCACAACGTACGGTTCACCGGAGGATGTGACGGGAATTTAAAAGCCATCCCTCAGCTAGTGGAAGGTATGACTGTGGAAGAAATTGAACAGCGAATCGGCGGCATCCGCTGCGGGTTTAAAAACACTTCCTGCGGCGACCAGCTTGCCAAAGCCTGCCGCTTTGCCTTAGAACAGAATGCGTAATTCCCGTTTTACAAAAAGAGGCTGCCGCACAAAGAAAAAGTTCCACAAACTATGGCCGGCTTTTTATAGCCTGGCAATCATATTTTGTGCGCTTTCTGCTTTGTGCGGCAGCCCTTTTTTATTTAACGGTTTCCGTCAATGCGAAGTTTCCTGCTGTATGCAAATAATGCGATCCCCGCCAAGAAAACTGCCCCGAACAGGAAATAAATTCCATACTCTTCCACGCCCGTTTTCGGCGTTGCATCTTTGACGCGCCCGTTCGAATTGGATGAAATCGCTGCGTTTGTTCCGCCTGCGCTTCCCGGAGCCGCTTCGTACACGGTGGAAGTATTTGTTCCGGAATTGGAACCGGTTGTACCGGACTGTCCGCCTGTACCCGAAGTTGTACCGGAAGTTCCTCCCGGATCGTCTACATCTGTCGGATCCGGATCCTCAATGTGTTCCGGCTGTTCTTCCACTCCTCCGGACGTCCCGTCTAAGCTTTCAAAAATATAGTTGTTTTCGTTGGCCCAGGACTCGGCTGTCGTACCGCTGTAGCCGTATACTACCCCCGGCGTCCAACCTGCCTGTGAGCCGATGGAAGTTACGCTTGCCGGGATAGTGATCGCCCGGATGGAACTTCCGCTGAATGCGTTGGCCTCAATCACGTTCGCCACATTCGGTATGACTGCAGACAACAGATAGTTGCAGCCTGAAAACGCGCCCGAGGCCACGGAAATAATCCCCGGCGCAAATGAAATAGACGATTTTCCCTGCGGGCAAAGCAGAAGGTGCCTGCCGTCCGCTGTGTATACGCATCCGTCATACGACGAATAGCTTCCGCTATTTACGGATATGGACGAAAGGTTTGCGTCTCCCGAAAAAGCGCTCATATCCAGGCTGGCCAGAGTAGACGGAAGCGAAATGCTGTTTAAGTTTGCACAGCTTGCAAAAGCTTCGGCGCCAATGCTTGAAACTCCGTCCGGCACAGTTACGCTGGTAAGGCTGCTGCAGTTAAAAAACTGCCTCTGCGATACGGCTCCTGCCGCACCGCTCATGGATACGCTTGAAAGTCCGGTACAATTGGCAAATGCAGCCGAACCTACAATTGTTACGCTGCCCGGAATCGTTACGGCTTCCAAAGCGCTGCACCCGTTAAATGCATTGCTTCCGATAATCTGCAGCGTATCCGGGAAGGAAACGTTTACGATACTTCCGTTTCCGGAAAAGACACCGTCGCCGATTGCCGTAATTCCTGCGGGGATAGCGACATTGCCGCCTGCCCCGTTATAAGCGGTCACCGTTGTTCCTTCTATTACAAAATCAGTTTTTGTCTCTTCTGCCTTTTCTTCCGACGAAACATCAGAATCCGAAGGGTCCTCCTTTGGCGGCTTAGTCACGGTTTCATCCTTTGTACCATCTGTTTCGGTACCTTCCACCGGAGTTGTCACTTCCGTTTCCGGCTGCTGCGGTTCCTGAGGCGTAGTGTCCTCTTCCGTTTCCGGCGTTTCCGGCGTTACAGGCTCCCAGGCTTCCGGCGCGTCTGTACCCGGCGTTTCGGTTTCGGGTTCTTTCACATCAGGCGTTTCCGTCTCCGGGGTTTCCGTAGGCTGTACGCCTGTTTCTGTATTTTCTCCCGGCGTAGTTTCATCTGTCGTTTCTGACCCGGGTTCCTGCGGCTCCTGGGGAGAGCCGTCTTCTTCTCCCTCTTTTGGTGTCTCCACGGCAACTTCAGTGGTTGCTTCTTCCTTGTCTCCTTCCGCATTTACCAAATCCGGTATTATGGAAAAGAAAACCACCATAAGCGCCATAATAATTGCTCCTGCTCGTACCGCTAGATTTTTTTTCATATTCCTCACTCCTGGCTCCATAGCTTCCATGCTATTGTATTTTTTTTGCTACCACGAAGAGTCTTCCATCTTCTACGTAACTGTTGCAAGTGGAAAGTGTCAGTAAACTGTCACTCTTTGTCACATCCTGTGTTTTATCATATACGGCGCAGGTTCGGATATTCCCCATAAATGCCTGGAACTCTTCCTCGCTTTCTGCGTCAATAAAATTATAATACCGATATGCCCCTTCATCCTGGTAACCTACTTCTGATAAGCATACGGCAATCACCTGATAGGTCTGCCTTTCATAAATCGTATCAAACTGTATCGTTTCATGTTCCGAAATATAAGAATCCTCCAGATACTGTTTCAACCCGCCAAACATGGCCCCGCTTTTCATATTGTGGCCGTATATGATCAGGTTTGTGTTCTGGTTCACCGCATCATTGCGGCAGTCCAGAAAAAGCGTCCCATTGATATCTTCTGTCCCGTCAATACTCTTGTGCAGATAATATTCGTTATCTGCCGCCTGCATTACCGGCAGGTCAATTTGTGTACCGTCCACCCGGATCCAGCCAATCAGTTCCGGATACTCTTCGTACAGGGAAGCGTATTCCGGCAGGATTTCAGGTTCTGCAGCAGGATTTTGCCCCGTTACTTCCTGCGCGTCTACCTGATCGGTATCCGATTCCAGGCGGCTTTTATCCAAATACCATCCAACCGCCCGTGAAATACCTTTCTGCTGTTTTACTTCTTCCAGTTTCCTGACCGCCCTGCGTTCCTGTATCACAGAATGCCCGTAAAATATCACGCAGAGCACGGCCAGCGCCGCGCAGGCAATCCCCAATATCTTAAACATCAGAGATTGCTGCGTTTCTTTTAATTTGAGTTTCTCACCTTCTTCCTGATCCCTTTGTTCCAACAGCTTCTGCTGTTCGGTTCGTTCTTTTTCCCACTCTTCCCGGCTCTCTTCCAGTTCTTCCTTGAAGTTCTGCGCTACCCTGTCTGAAATATCGCAGAAAAACACGGTGCCCAGTTTGCTTTCAAACGTAATCAACCCTTCGCGGACCATCTGGTAGATATCTTCCGCTATCAGCGGATCGTCAATATCGTAATGTTCCACAATATCCTTGATTGTTTCCAAATCCCTCTGTGCAGCCTCCCACTCTTCGCGGGTAGCAAATTCGTGTTTTCCCAGTCTGTAGATTTCCTCCATAGGCTCATTCCTTATTTTGCTTTTACTGATTTCACAGAAGAATAACTGCTGTAAACCTTTCTGCCGTTCACATTCTTATATGCCCTGACTTTGTAGTAATATTTCTTTTTCTTTGTCAGGCCCTTGTTGGTATAGCTGACAACCGAACCTTTCTGCGCCGTCTTGATTTTCCGATAACCCTTCTTTTTCTTTGTGCTTCTGCTGATCTCATATCCGCTTACGCCCTTAATGCGGTTCCAGGAAACCCGGATACGCTTCTTCCCCGCTTTCAGGGAAATCTTCGGCGTCATAATGCCCGTAGCTGCCTGCGCGGTATTAGAAAAGTTACCGTAATACGCGCCCTGGCCGGATGATTTATAGGGACGTACCTTATAAGAGTAAGTTGTCAGCGCATCCAGGCCCGCATGTATATACGAAAGCCCTTCTGTCCTGGCAATCAGGTTATTGCCGGCGTCATATATACCATAACCTTCCGCTCCCGGAACCGCGCCCCAGGAAAGCGTAACGCTGTCAGCCGCCGCATTTGCCGTAACTGCCGTCATATCCGTAAAATTAACCAGGTAACGGATGGTTTTTGTGCCGCCGTAATTGCCCATACCTGAAACGGTAAGCGTCGCTACGCCGGGAGCCGCATTATTCTCATAAGTCAGCGTATAATCCCGGTTTTGCGCAAGCGCCGCGCCGCCGGCCGCACGGGCGGCTATGCCGCTGTCCGTTACAACCAGATCCTGGTATGTCGGCGTTCCAAGGAATATCTTATCCGTAATATTACCAAACGTACAACGGGTAATATTGCGTTTCACAATTTCAAACGTCTTCCGGATGGTTCCAACGTTGCCGCCGATTCCGGTTACCGTAATGCCGGCCGTTCCAACGTTTACATTGTTTTCATAGGTTATTTCGTAATCCACGCCTTCCCTTAAGATAATGTCGCCTAAAACAACGGCTGCCTGCGGCGTAATTGCGCTGCCGTTATAGGTAAACTTCGAATCGATCAGCTGGATTTCAGCGCCTGTAATTTCCCGGCTTTTGATGATAAATGTCATCCTGACACTTCCGTCATATCCGCCGGTTCCCGTAATAATCAAAGTAGCTGTCCCGACATCTATGTTATCCTCATATGTAACCGTGTAATCCGTGCCTTCCGTCAGTTCGTTTCCTTCAAACACAACTGTTACATCCGGCCTGATCTCGCTTCCCGTATATACAAATTCGGAACTTTCAAGCGTAACATCCGCCCCTGCAATATCCCTGCTGATAACGAAGTTTGCTTCGTTGCTGCCTGTATAAAGGCTTCCTTCCACCGGATAAATCGTAGCGGTTGCCGTACCCCGTTCAATATTATTGCTGTACTGTACCGTATAGTCCAGGTCGCGCTGCAGTGTTTTTTCGCCTAACGTTACCGTCAGTTCCGGCGTCACTGCCTCTCCGGTATATGCCTGCGCCGGAATCGGCTCAATTACGGCATATGATAAATCCGCACGGATATCAAAGATCTTTGTAAGCGTTCCGGCATAACTGCCAATACCTGTTATGGTAATCGTGGCCGGCGTCACTCCCGGATAAATATTATCCGTATATTCTACCGTATAATCGCTTCCTTCTTTTAATACATAATAAGACTCGCCGTCTTCTTCAGAAATTGCATCGCCCGCCGCATTCCGTCTGGTATCCGTAACAGTAAATTCCGGCGTAACCGGGCTTCCTGTATAATCCTGCGGGGAATCCACTACGGTAGATGTAATACGGCCGCTTCCAAGATCAACCGGCGTGATTTCAAATGTGGCCGTCTTGCTCCCAACATAATTGGATGTTTCAACCGCTTCAATCGTCACCGTTGCCGTGCCAATTTCTTTATTGGAAGCTATCCCCATAATAACGTAGACATCTCCTCCAAGCGTCGCATCGCTGATATCCGGATCCGTTACGCTAATATATGGATCGATTTCACTTCCTGTGTATTCATAATCGCTGATTTCAACCGAAACATGGCTGATATCACGTTTTCCAATCGTAAAGGTCAACGGCATATCTCCGCCGTAATCGCCGATACCGTGAATCGTTACCGTATGCTCCCCGGCATTGATGCAGTCTTCATCCCAGACAAGTTCATAATCCCTGCCTTCTTCAATGTCATTTGTTTTAAACTCGATATTTACCTTCGGATGCTGCGCCTGGCCGTTATATACCAGCGGAGTAGGATCCACAGACGCCGAAACAATATAATCCAGCAGGTCTTTTGTGATCCGGAACGTCTTTTCCAGGCTTCTGTCAAAATTACCGATTCCGGTTACGATAATTTTTGCCGCCTGGTTCACCGTCGTATTGCCCTCATATTTAACGGTATAGTCATATCCTTTCCGCAGCGTGTACGTCGTCTGGGCATCCGGTTTGAACGTAAGCGTCGGTTCCGGCTCACATGCGGCTTCATCCGGATTAAACGTATAAGAATCTTCAATTCCCGTCATCTGGATGGTACTGTCGTCCAGGTGCCTTTTTATAATCGCAAAATGAAGTTCCAGCGGCCCGCCTTCGCAATTTCCGTTTGGATCCGCCGTCACCGTAATCGTACCGCTGGTCGTCCCCAACAGCTGGTTGCTGCCATAAGTAATTTCATACCCCCATACTTCCGGGGCGTTCATTTCAATGATTTCACCGTCTGTACTCTGGTACGTCAGCTTGATATCCGGCTTAATCTGTTTTCCGGTATACTGTTCTTCTTTGGAATACTCTGCCGTAATATCGGATAGTTTTACTTTTACAATACGGAATGTCGTCGTAATAGTTCCTTCGTAATTGCCCTTACCCTTTATCGTAACTTCCACCGTACCAACTTCCACATTGCCTTCTTCTCCATATGAAAGTTCATAATCGTCCGCGTTAAGCGTCACCTGGCGGCCTGCGTCCGTACCCCAGTGAATATTCAGCTTTGGCGTAATTGCATTGCCGATATATACCTGATCCGGAATGTTGTCTATCGTTACGTCCTCATCTTCAATATTCTTCTTTAAAATCCGGAATGTCTTTTCTTTCTGTCCCGAAAAATTACTGTTTGCGGATACCGGTTCAATCCGGACGGTTCCCGTCCCTGCATCGATATTGGAAGTATATGTATACTTAAAGTCTTCTCCTGCCGTAAGTACTACATCCGATTTGTCGGCGGCGTGTTCTTTCCATACAACCTGCGGCTCCGGCATGATTGCCTCTGACGTATAAATATAATCTTCAATATCTCCGATTTCAATATCGCTGTCCGCCAGATTCTTACCCGCAATAGTAAAGGTAACATCTCTGCTGCCGCAATATTGCGTCTCGTCATTTCCCGGCTCGCCAAGCCCGAATACCGTCAGCGTTACTTTTCCGACATTAATATTTCCCGGGGCATACGACATATCGTAGTCTTTGCCCTGTACCAGTATATTGCCGTTTGATTTGTCTTTGACCTTAATCTTCGGTATAATTTCAAACCCTGTATATGTATAGGTTCCGCTGGAACCGTCGTCAAATGTAATTTCAACGTTAAAGTTGTTTCCAATTGCGTATTCCCTGACGGCTTTCCCTTTGAAATTCCCGCCGTTTATGGCCTGGATTTCAATCTTATATTTTTTGCCGCTGATATTTGACGGCATGGAACAGGGATTTTCATATACGCATTTATAATCCACGCCTTCCGTCAGCGTATACCGCCCAAGCATAATAGACGGCGCCGGCTCCACGTTTTTCCCTTCATTATAATCCACGCTTCCCGGCACGTTAATCTTAACAGATGCATCGGTAAGATCCCGCGGCGTAATCCGAAACGTCACTCTGCGCGTGCTGCCTTCATATGCGCCCTTCCCTACCAGTTCAATTTCCGGTTCGCCGCAGTTTGTATTGTCTCCGTTGATAACAAACTCGTAATCCGTCCCGTTCTTTAACTCAATCGTACTGCCCGAAGCGTCCTGTCCGCAGGTTACGCGGATCTTCGGCGTAATGGCGCTTCCGGTAAACAGATAATATGAGTCGCCGCCCGGATCGGTCGGATCGAGAAAATCTACCTGCGCGTTGGACAAATTGCCCGGAATCAAAAACGTTTTGGTGACGGATGCGCTGTAATTGCCCCTTCCGGTAATTACAATGGAAGCCGTTCCAGGAGCAACGTTGTTTTTGTAAGTAACCGTATAGTCTCCCGTTGTTCCAGGCTGCAGTGTGTATGTTCCGCCAGATTCCACATACGACCCGTCCACGCTGCTGCGCCTAGTGTCAGTAATCTTAACCGGCGGCTGTGCCGGGAGTTTCGTTTCGTCAAATTCACCGATTTCGATGGATATCTCTTCTGCCGTAATCGGTTTGGCTTTAATAGTATACCCGTTCTTTGAAATTGGCACCCATGCACTGTAGCCGTCCTGCACCTTATAATTGCCTATCGGCCTAACTCTTAAGCTGTATTTGGCTGCATTTGCCACATTGATATTCTGCGACTTTTCAAATTCGAAATCCTTGCCTTCCTCCAGAAGATATACGAACCGTTCTCCCGTCACCGGATCGGTTACGTTATGCTTGAGCGTAACAGTCGGCCTGACCGGGCTCCCGGTAAACATCGGGCTGCTTCCCACCGTACAGGTCAGAGGAGCGCTTAAATTTCCGTTTTTGTCTAATACCATAATCACCGGTTCAATGGTGAATGTCTTTTCCACGGAGCCGCCGTACTCTCCCATACCGTTTATCACAACGGTCGGAGGCGCCGCGCTGGTACTGGCTGCGGCGTTGATATTATTTTTATAACTTACCGAATAGTCAATTCCGGGTTCCAGTTCCTTGCCGTTTAACGTAACTTTTGAAGGTACCGGCTTTTGTTCCCTGGAAGTAAACGAATATTTAATATCGTCAAGCCCTTCCACAACTGCGCCTGCAATGGATTCACAAATATGGAAATACGCTGTCCTTGTTCCCGTAAAATTCCCCTTACCGGTAATAGTTACTGTCGGCATCAGCGCAGGATCCGTCGTATTATGATCCAAATCCGTATTATTTTTGTAATCCAGCGTAAAATCTGCGGAGGACAGCGTATATCCGTTGTACGTCATAACCGGGACCGGCGTAAGCGGCCCTCCGGTGTGCGACTGGTTCGGAATCGGCTCTAACTGAACGTCAATCGCCGCAATATCCTGCGGCAGAATATCAAATGCAATCGGAGCATTTGCCACAACCGCGGCGTCCGACCGGATACTGCCCGTATAATTCCCGGTTCCTCTGATCGTAAACAGATTATTCGTCCCGACATTGACCGCTTCTGAAGAAACCGTAAATTCGTCCGCCCGTAACGGCCTGCCGTCCACTAAAAGTTCCGACACAATCGGCACAACCGCGCTTCCGGTAAATACATATGTCTGATCCGGGCTTAAAGTAATCTGCACCTGGGATACATTTGCAAAATCCAACGGCAGAATCCTGAAATTCTTTGTAATGCTTCCGGAGTAATTGTTCCGCCCGGTCACAGTAACAGTCGCCGTGCCTGCATTTCGGTTATTAGAATATGTAACGGAATAATCGGACGCCGGAACCAGATAGCCGCCGGACGCGGATTCCGCCCCCGTCGCCGCGTCCCTTCTGTTGTCAAAAACAGTTACGGCCGGTTCAATGTCCGATCCGGTATAAGCAGGGGTAATCGTATCCTGCCCGTCAAGCTTCAATGTAAAATTACGGCCTTCCGACATTGCCTTAGGGGCAATGGTATAGGAAAGCGTAACCGATCCGTCGCTGTAATTATCCGCATGAATGGCTTTCGGCGTAACCGTCACCAGGCAGTCTCCCGCCCCCGTCGGGGAAGTCCCGCCGTTTTTGTCCGTATAAACCACATCAAAATCACCGATTGGCAATACAGTCCCGTCGCTTTTATCAACCACCCTGATATCAGGCATAATCGGGGAACCGGAAAACGTATATGTATTGTCCGGAACCGGGCGTACAAACTGTACTTCCATCGTGCTCATATCACGCCTTACAATCTGGAACTCCGTTTTTGCCGTTCCTCTGTAATATGTGCCGTCTCCTGTAATTATAATTTCGTAGGTATCCCTGTTCACCGGATCTGCCGGATTGTATTCTAACGTAAAATCCCGATCCTTTTTCAAAAGAGTCCCGTTGTCCCGTATTTCCGGAACCGGATAAAGCGCTTTTCCGGAATAAGGCTGTCCGGCTATCTCCCCGATACGGATGTCCGGGCTTTCCATATTTTTATAAATGACAAAATACACGTCCAGTTCGCCTGTGCAGTTGCCAATACCCATAATACGGACAATTCCGTTTCCTACGTTGGTATTGTTCGCAAACTCTACTTTATAGTCTGTCCCCTTCGTCAGCAGGTGTCCCGCTTTATCCGTCAGGGTATTCGGTATATTCGGTTCAATGCGGCTTCCCGTATATTCGCAGTCGTCCACATGAATCTGCGAACTGTCGATATCCTTTATGTTAAGCTTTCCAATCGTAAACGGCACTTCCCGGGTTCCGATATAATTGTCCAGACCCGCCAAAACAACCTTTCCGGTCCCTACATTGACATTGTTGGAATAGCTTACGGTATAGTCTGTATCCTTCACCATCCTGCCAGACGCAGAGTCTCCCTGGTACACAATAACCGGAGGCTCCAGCGGCATACCCGTATAACTCAGGGAGTAGGAAGGATCCAGTTCCACAATAATTTTATCCTCCGGCGCATAAGCAGCGTCGTTAAGGCTGGCGCGTTCCACCTGGTAATCCGCTTCAAAACTGCCTTCACAATTCCCGGTTCCCCTTACTGTCAGTATAGCGGGGCTCGATGAGTTTGTAACAGATTTATTATTACTGTAGCTTAAATGATAATCCTGCGGCGAAGCCGGCTGTTTTGTCTTATTATTGGTTACTTTCACTTCCGAAGGCAGAATACCGTCCTGCGACGCCGCCCTTGCTTTATTGTAGATCCCGTTTTTGAGTTCTACCGTAAACAAAGTCTGTGCCCGCGCCTGCAGTATGGTAAAATCCGCCGTCCTTTCACCTGCATAACTGCCCTTGCCCCGTATCAGGATATGCGCATTTCCCACATTTACATTATTTTCAAAGGTAAGCGAATAATCGTTTTCGGCCAAAACCCTGTTATCCGATGTTTTTATGGTTACTTTTGGTACAATCGGCTGACCCTCATAATAAAAATTAGTCGTACCCGGCCCATAATCCGCATACTCTAATTCAACCGTACACTGTGTAATGTCATCGCCAAATGACACCTGATAAATCAAAGCGCCCGTATACTTACCGCTTCCTTCCACGGTAAGCTGCGCCGTCCTGCCGTTATCCTTTAATACTGCGCGAACCTTATAACCGTCTGCCGCAGAAGATTCGTCCATAATCTGCTGCAGCGTAACATCCCCGTCTTTAATTACCAGCCCCACAACCGGAACCGTCACAAACCCGTCCGTAATACTGCCGCGAACCTGATTTGGGACCTCGTCTTTCCCGGGCTTTTCAATGCGCGAGTCACTCAGGGATATTGTATCCGACGTATCCTGCGCGTCTTTGCCTGCCGCCGGATTGATACCCGTTTCGCCCTGCTCTTCAGGCAAATTCCCAGCCGGCGCTTCCGTATTCTCTGTTTCAGGAGTATCTTCCGGTTCCTGAGATACCTCCGTTTCCAAAGAAAACGCCGTCTCTGTCAAGTTCTCTTCTAATGTCTCACTGTTTTCGTCATTTGCCGCAGGCTCTTCCTGATTCAAATCCGCTTCGTGTTGCACTGTTTTCCTGCCGGTCTCAGCCAGCAGGGTAATGTCCGGCATACTGCCAACCATGCAAAAAGCAAGAACTACTGCCAGAACCCGTTTTGCTACATCCCTGTACATACTTATCGCTCCCTTTTTTCAATAATAGAGATATTTGATATCGAATCTGCAAAAAGCGCGCAGTTATCCCATATCTATAGATACCTGTATCTATTATATCGTATGAATGGCTGCAAAACATTATAGCGGGCATGTACTTTTTCCGACACATTTCCCGGCATGTAAAAACCGCCGTACGCATACCTGTCATTTTGGCTCGTTCCCCATACTTTTTATAAATCCGCGCATAGCCGGGACGCATACCAAAAACGCGGCCGCGTCCGCCGCAGGCTGCGCAGCCTGCATGCCGTGCACCCCAAATAAATACGGCAGCAAAAAAATCAGCGGTAAAAAGAAAACGCCCTGCCTTAAAGACGCAAAAAACGTCGCTTTTACAGACTTTCCAACTGCCTGAAACGTCATATTGCAGGCAATTCCAAGCGTCAGCAGCGGCATAGCCGCGCACTGCATGCGAAGAGCAGCCGTCCCAATTACAATCACTTTATCGTCCTCCGGCACAAATTGCCGCAGCAAAGCCCCCGCAAAAACAAACAAAGCTATGCCGCACAGCGTCATTCCGATATTCCCGACACGCATCATAAACCGGTAAGCGCTGCGCAGCCTGCCGTATTCCCCCGCCCCGTAATTATATCCTGCGACCGGCTGATAGCCCTGCCCAAGCCCAATCAAAACACAGTAAATCATCATAAATATTTTGCCTACCACGCTCATTGCAGCTACCGCAGAATCTCCATATCCTGCCGCCACACGGTTTAAAGCAACCGCAGCCACACTCGCCAAACCCTGCCGAAACAAAGACGGTACGCCGTTTCCCAGAAACGCTTTATATATAGAAATATCCACCGAAAGATTTTTTACGGAAAAGCGGATAATGGTCTTTTTCCCAAGGAAAAACAAAAACAAGACGGCGCAGCCAATGCACTGGCTAAACGCCGTGGCCGCTGCCGCCCCCTTTATTCCCCACTGGAACACAAAAATAAAAAGCGGATCCAAGGCAATATTTAGCAGGCTTCCAACGCCAATTCCCACAAGGGAGAGTTTCGTTTTGCCCTCTGCCCGAAGCAGATTATTGAGCACAAACGAAGCCGACATAACCGGGGCAACATAGAGAATATACCGCGCGTACTCTGCGGCATAAGGCAGGATCGTTTCTGTCGCTCCCAAAACAAGCATCAGACTGTCCAGAAATGACAGGCCTAAAATGCTTAAAAAGCAGCCGAATACCACCGATGTAAGAAGAGCGCAGGAAGCGATTTTCTGCACTTTTCCATTTTCTTTTTCTCCAAGCAGCCGCGAAACCGCGCTTCCTGCCCCCATTCCCACCATAAAACCGACTGCCTGGATCACCGACATGAGGGAAAATACAATTCCCACGGCTCCGGACGCGCTTGTGCCCAATTTTGAGACAAAATACGTATCCGCCACATTGTAGGCAGAGGTCACAAGCATGCCAAGCATCGTAGGAATCGCCAGAGAGAGAACGAGTTTTGGAATTGGCGTTGTTATCATCTTCTGATATTGTGCGTCGTTTTGCTGCATGGGATACCACCTGTTTTATTTTTTAATATCCCCTCCTTTCCAGCTTCTATACGTGAAAAACGTGCTGGTACGAAAAAGGGATATCCTGAATAACATTTTCAGGACATCCCCTTTTCCTAAGCCGGTACACCATTGAATTGTAATGCCTTATCAGCCTACATACTATCTATAGCCTTGCAAAATGCCATTCCGGCCATATAAGACTCTAACATGGTTTCGATCATTTGAGGAGTTATTGTACGATAACGAAAAAAATATTTCATATTTTCTACAAACTCTATGTAATCCTGACGATCGGCTTCTAAAATAATAACTTTTTCGTACTTTCCCGTTAGAAACTGAAGCAGATAAGAAGCGACAAAATTCTCATTTACAAATGCAAGTTCTATATCCTCCTCATCATCCTTCATAATCTGAAGCGGCTTTCTACGCAATAACCAATATGCTGTATAAGCGTGGATTTTAATATAATTAATATGATCAATGTTATGAAATTCTTTTAAGCGATAAATATCTGTAAAATAGTCAATTATGGCCTGATTAAGGACACTATTTGCTATAATCACTTTATTCTCATATCCGCACCTCTTTACAAACGATTCCAAATATTCATATAAAGCAATATAACGAGCCTCAATTTTATCTTGGCCAAACGAATCTACTAATTCACAATAGTCATAACTTTTTCTATTCGTCGGCATTATACTTTCTTACCTCACACTCTTTTATCTCATCAAAAGCTGATGAATTTAAAAAACGTTTGTATCTCATTAAATCTTTCTGTTCCGCCAAACCGGTATAATCCGGAGATGTATTTGGAAGAATATTCTTACGAATCTTCCCTTTATTTAACATCTCAAAAAAGGCCTTTGCCGCTCTCTTACTATTTTTCATTATTTTCACCAAATTGTATTAAATTATCAATGTTGCCGTCGAAATCTTTCTTTGGTTTTTCTTTTAAATGTAAAATTCTTCTTTCAACATTTGAGGTCTTTGTTTTTATATCATTAGTATTTTCTTTTATGTTAGTTTTTATCAGAGGAAGATTTGTCATCTCACTTATATCGCCATATACGATACTGCCCTTATGAATTTTTCCATACATTAAATTGACCAATGCCTCAGCAGCGATTGTCTGCTGAGCCAGACATTTGGATAAATATTCAAGTTCATATTTTAATCTGAGATTTTTGTTCTTGTACACAATATCATGCGTACATTCGCTCCATGCCTCATCAAATATAGTGCGAACCTGAATTTCCATATACTTTCCATCCATATTTACAATATAGTGTACACTGTTATAACCTTCGTCTGATTCAATTAAATCATAAATATTTCTGCCTGTTTGTTCATAGAATGCCTGCTCCTGCCGATTTCTAAAATATATTTTTGGCTTTTCAGCAATGAATGGCTTCGGTACAGACGACTGATAATCGTTCACATAATTCTGAACAAAATATTCATCGCCTTTATAAAACTTTCTAAAAATCCATTTATGCACATCCATCCATTGTTCACGATAACGCACAATGATTCTGAAACCTATTAAATCAGTAATTATTTTATAATAATTGCTTTCATCCAAATTTCTATATTTTTCGTTTTCGTAATCTGCCAATACATCCTTCGATAAACAAGCTTTCTTTTTGATTATTTTAATTTTTAAACTATCATAATCTTTTATCCGGTATCTGGCAGAGTGAATTTTATTCTTTATCGTTTTGTCATGCAGGATTTCCATAAGAAATCTTTGGGCAATAGCGTCATAATTCTTTGACAATTCTTGATATGAACCTTCAATTTTCAACAATGTTTGCCACAAATTCCTGTCAATTCTCTCTGCTTTAGAAAACATTTCTGTAAGATGATTATTTTTCAAAAAATTTTCTTTATTATTTTTCTTCTGTGATGCCATACTTTCTCTCCAATTACAATATATAGTATATTAAGTAATACTTATCTATATTTGGTAATCCTTGAAAAAATAGAACCGTATACAATTCTGGCTTAGTATCCCGATTCCTGCAATCCACAATAATGTAAAAACAAAAATCCCCACATCCCCTTGAAATTCAAAGGAATATGGGGAAACTGTATTACTTTGGATTCTAACTCACAGATTACTCAATGATTGTAGCGAACCAACGCTTAAAGCTTTTTGCTCTCATTTTTTCCCTGTTTTTTGTTAGTTTTGCGGTATTTTCTTCTCATTTTCCCTCTGATTTTTCTGTCTGCATGATTTTTTAGTACCGTTTTAGTACCACTATCCAAGTAGCTTGTTTATCCTCTCAAACGCTTTCATCAGGGATTCATGATACATCGTATCGTATTCCTTCTGAAGCCGTCTATACTCTTCCATAAGCGTATTATACTTTTCCCAGCGCATACACCGGGGTTTGGGAATATTCCACAAGTCTTGTATACATAAATCTGGATGCTCTATCTCCCAGTCGACATATTGCAGCTTCTTCACCACAAGAAAATACATTTTCCTCCGTAGAAGGTTAAGACCACTTCTCTGCTGGATGCCGTAATTCAGCTTTGCACACTTCCGGCACTGGTATAGACAACCTTTCTTATAAAGGTGCCTGACACGCTTTCCACACTTTGGGCATAGAAAGTATAGCCTATACGATATTCCATCCACATTCGGCACTTTGGACAGTTCTAACGGGTATTCCTTTCCGTTATGGCTTATTCTAGCGGTATCTTCCATAAGGTTGTAGAAAATCTTTCCGCCCATGACTGTATAATGGTATTCCCCGTAATCTGATATGCGGTCAAACCAGTCTGCATACCGGAGCAAAGCAAAGCTGTCTATCCGGCTGTATTCCTCCACCCTGCCATGCGTCCGGTTGTGACCACCAGAATTATAGCCGCCCATCCTGCACCATATCCTTTCCCGATAACATTCTGTCCAGTATGACAAGCGTCAGCTTCCTATATGTATAAAAACTATTCCTGCCACATGGCATTATCTCTGCTTCCCCAAGCTCCCACTTTATCTCCATATCATGAAGTGACTTTCCATCCAAGAGCGATAATAGAATCCACTTTGATATGTCCGGTTTTGCTTGCCTTGCCGCCTTCTGCACCAGCTCCCTGTGTTTTCCCTTCCTGCATTCATCTAACAGAATTTTAGCCCTTTCTTCTGTCAAACCATAGCCGGCATAGCTCTCCTTCCTTCCATAGCAACTGCTTCTTGTCCTCATACTTATCCCTCCATATATAAAAATCCTCCCTGCCGCCTTATGGTAACAGGGAGAAACCTTTTACTTCGCGGCCTGAGCTTTTGCTGATTGTGCGGCTGCTGCACTCTGTTCCATGTAGTAGATGGCTTCAGCCTTATTGTCCAAAACAAAGCTATCATAAACAATCCTTCCCTCTACCAAAGAGCCGCTGATTCCCGGTGGGTCTGCATGGACTTTGTAATCTTCCAGCTTTGTCGGGCTTACGCAGGCACATGGATGGGCTATCATAAAGCCGAAGTTCTCCGGGAGCCGTGCTGCTGGTATCTTCATCACAGAGAGTCCGTCTATCATAGCGATAATGCCCTTCAACCGCAGTTCATTGGCGATATCTGTCTCCATGATGATATCCTTGCATTTCTTCATCAAGATATAGATATCCGGTGGAACCACTAAGCATCGCCCTGTTTCCGGCGCTTCTGAATTATCCAAGGCATTGTTGGCTTCAATAATCACATCATAGATATTGCTTTCTGTAATCGTGGTTGATGCCTTATGCCCTGCATTCTGGCACATGACCGAATAGGTGTAAGCGTCTACCTCTGGTACCACTTTCTCCCTTACCTGCCTTGCTAATGCCGAAGCCGCCGCAAGCTGCCGGGATGTTTCATCGTCGTCCAACTTATCAATCGCAAATGTAAAGGAACGGTCTTTCTTAATCATAAATTCCTCTGTTCCTGCATCCAAATCCACAATCGTGCTGTACCTGCTCCCGGTGAATCCCGGGGCTGGGTTCCTGCTGTAGTCAGTCATTTCGCTTGTACCAATTTTATAAATTTTAATGCTATGTGCCCCCGACCACGAAAAATCCTGGTTCGTCAGGAGGGATTTTTTTGATTCGTTGATAAATATTTCGTCCGTATAAGGCTGGAACTGTGTAACTAAACTAATTGCCATAAATAATATCTCCTTTTACAAATTCATTGCCCTTCGAATTGGATCGGCAATTGACCGCCTCGGCTCCGATTTGTCGGTAAACTTCGGTGCGCTGGCCGCTGCTTTCATTCTCGCTTCTATCTCGGCTTTTTCCTCTTCAGATGGAGTCCGTTCTTTTATCAGGCGGTCAATAATATCCAGGGCATTGTCAAACTCTTTTTCACTGTTACAATTCAGCGCATCCAGTATATCTTCAGGGTATCCCCTGTCAATCAACTTCTGGCGGCTGTTCAAACGAAACTCACGCTTTGCAAGCTCCTGCTCCCTCTCACCCAGTTCCTTTGATGCCTTCTCCCGGTCTTTTGCAAGCCTGTCCTGCACGATACGGTTCACATCATCCTGCGTGAAAGTCTTTTCCCCTGCGTCTTGGTTTGCAGCAGGGTCTATGTTCTGGTTTAAGTGTTCTGTATTCATACTTATCCTCCTGTTTTTACGCCACAGTGGGCTGTTTTTCGGCAAACAAAAAGACATGGAAAGATTCTATTTCAAAATAAAACCTTCCCACGCCTATTCTATATGGCTTCCGTCCAGCCTGCCGCCGTCCGGGGTACTCCAATATTCTGTCTGCCTTACTAATATTATAACAGTTTATCGGCATATATGCAATAATTTTTCTGCCTGCACCACATGTCCCTATATAGCTGGATTTTGCCTAAATCAACGGCGTATCTGCACTTTTTCGTGCACCCTCCCTGGGAATCTCCACATCCAGGTATGCCTTCTTATACCGCCCATTTTCGCCCTTATCTGCCTTGCACGACTTAATTATCGGATTCAATAATTTAAGCACTGTATGGAGTTCCTGCGGCTCCTCGTAGCTTACCTTTACCTTTGCCGACATTTATTCCACACCGCCTTTCCTGATTGAAATGCCCCTCTTTTTCGGTTTCGGCATTGACCACTTTACATAGTCTGAAAGTGCTTCCCTTGCCGCCAGATAATGCCCGTAAGACAACTTATTGATGTGCGCCGCCCTCAAGAAGCACTGCTGTTTCCAGTCGGCAAATTCCAGATACTTTTCGGCTTCCTGATTACCATCCCTTGCCATGCACTTTAGCCGGATATACAGGTTGTCTACTTCTGCAACCATCTTCCTGTGCCTTCTCCTGCCCATGTCCAGCATAATCACTTTCGGGCAGGTCAGAACCGATAGCGGTATGCCGTTATAGCGTGCAATCCTGCAAATCTCTTCCAGCGTCAAGTCCTCTTCGCCACGGAATACTGCAAGCATTAATTCCTTTGTTACCTCTGCAAAGTAATCCGTTGGCATCCCACCGTGGATTTCAACCAAATTCGGGTATCTGCACCCGGAATATTTTCCTTCGTGTTTCTCTCTTAAAAATTGTGCGTAATAATCCATAATTTCCTATTCCCTTTCTGCCGGGAACCGTGGTATTATGTATTTGGATTTTCCTTTCACGGCTCCGGCTGTGCTTTGCCCTGTTGGTACTGGTAATACCAATGGGGCGTTTTAATATGTCGTGATATCTCCTGTGACACCAATACGCATACCTTCCCGGCTAACTGTTGCAAAACCGTCAATATACCTTTGCATGATGTCAAGCGTCACTTTCATCTCACCCAGATTGTTGTTGATTCCTTCCAGTGCTTCCACCAGACGGGTTAATAATTCTTCGTTCATTAAAACATTCCCTCCATCCATTTTTCGCTATCATTTACTTCTAAAGAAATTGTCACCTTTACTGTGTTTGGGTGTTTATTCCTCTTGCTGATTCTTTTGATAAGTTTTTCAATCTGCTTTCCCTCACTATCATTCACAATATCACATACAGAGCATTGTGTGACGACAATCCCATCAATGCAGTAATAAGCCCCTTCAATCCTCTTTTCGTTCATTCAACCTTCCTTTCTTGTGTGGCTATATACATCATGTCATCATGTCATCATGTCACCCATTGTCATTTGTTTGGTGTCATCAGTGACATTGGTGTCATCAGTGACATTGGTGTCATCAGTGACATTAAAAATATACTTTCTTTTACTTTTATTTCTGTCAAATTCGTATTCAATCTTGTCTACTGCCCAAAACAATCCCTCATACTTACCTATCAAGCTTCCAACTTTGCGCACATCATCATGTATCTGACTTCCTAAATATTTGCTGGCATCCACAATATCACTGGCAGAACCTTCCCAATGACCGCTCCCCTGCTTCACCAGCTTCTTAACTGTTTCCACAATCGGGCTTTGCTCATATTCTTCCATAAGACGCTGCCCTTCGACTTCTTCTGCTGTACCGACATATTCCCATTGGAAAGTATTTTCATTGAATTTAATTATGAGTTGTTGGGGCTTCATGTCTCGTCCTGTTATATGCAGCGTGGACTCTTCCGAGTACCTGTCATCTTTTGCTATTACCCATGCACAGTCAAGCGCACCCATAACACCGACCGAGCCGGACAGTTCATTAAATACGTCCGATGGGTCACGCATCTTCCGTGTATGGTGGATAAGCATTAAGCCTATACTGTGCTTATCCGCTATCTGCTTCAGGATTTTAAAATCTTCATAATCCCGGTCATACCCTGTTTGATTGCGCTTTGCCGCTTGCCGTATCATCTGGAATACATCAACAACTATCAGCTTTATTTCTGGATGTTCCTGTAATTGGTATTCAATCTGTGCTTCAAACCCTTCGCCTATCTTACCGACCTCGTCCGTTCCCGTTATTATATGTAAATTATCCGGTGGCTCATTGTCTTTGAGAATCTGTTTCAAACGGCTTTTCGGTCTGCGTTTTGTACTTTCAAGGTCAAGGTAGAGGCATGAGTGTTTTGAACTGTTAAACGAAAGAAATTTCGCTCCATTGCAAATGGCTATACACAATCCCAATGCCATATAACTTTTATAGTACTTGCTTGGTGCTCCTATCATTAATAAGCCAACAGGAAGTATCTCATTTACCAGCCATTCAATAGGAGGGATATCCATTTTCGCAAGTTCTGCCGCCGTAACTGCCCTTATTGGCTTAAACTGTTTTACTGGACGCGATACTCCTTTGTCGCATACCACAGAATACTTTTTCTCTGTGCCTTGTAATTGTCTTAATTGCCGGTCAATATCTGCAATTTCTGAATCAATAACCTCTTTTTCTGTTTTAGAAGTTCCACTTCTTCCTGCGTTTTCCGTCTTTCCTCACCTTCCTTCCGTCTTTTCTCCCATTGCTTTTCGCATTCCAGACGATACCAGTGTGCTACTTCCTTCATTTCAGCGTTATAGGCTGCTTCATACTCTGCAACCCAGTTCTCATAATACTGCCTTGCCTTGCTGCATCCAGCCTGTTCCAGTGCTGCTATCGCCTGTTCAGAGAATCCCGGATGATACATATTAAAAGAATAGACTCTCTTTAAAAATTCCTTCGTCAAATGCATATCAGGCTGGATTAAAGCAAGCAATGATTCCCTATTCGGCGTGCATTCCATAAAGTTTCTCCTCAAAATACGCCGTTGGAACCTTGCCGGGAATTACAATGTAATGCTTGTCGGCCAATTCTCTATTGAGCTGCCGGATAATCCCATAAGCTTTACTTTCAGACACTTCCAACACCGCCATAACGTCCCGGACATTCATAATCTGTTTTGCCATCTGCCGCCGCTCCTTTCCCTCTGGCTTCGTCAATAAGTTCCATAATTTCATTGTGGCGTTGTTTGAACTCCTTACTGCCCACACCAAGATGCTTTTCTTCTGCTTCCACCATTGCGTCAAACTCTTCCTTCGTCATAAAATCACCCTTTGCATTCATTGTGGCACTTACCATTTCCACACTGACATACCTTCTTTTCTGACTCTTCTGGAAGCTGGTAGATATGTTTTACATACTCCTGCGAAATCTGGCATGGCTCTTCCAGTTCCTCATTGTCTGGGTCATAAAAAATATCAATACCCAGAACTACATTGTCTACTTCCCGTTCCAGCTCAATCAGCATACCGGAATCTGCCGCATTAATGCCGAAGGCAACATTTGCCACCGTATAACCTTTTAATCTCTCTTCATCTACCATGTAATAATCTCTGAATACTTTCTTTGCCATTGTCTGTTTTCTCCTTTCTTAGTCCTCTAAAATTTCAGTTACATCCACTCCCAGAGCCTTTGCAATCTTTCCAAGGGTTTCCGGCTTCAAACTTCTGCCGCTCATTGCCCTGCATAATGTTCCTTTTGGGATTCCGGCTTTTTCAAAATCTTTTTGCCCCATGCAGGCTCTTGCTCTGGCGATTGAGAATTTTTGCCTGTCCATTTTCATGTATGCACCTCCTTTCAAATGTATAGTAACATAATCACTGATAATTTACAAGTATTTATTTTATAAATTCCGTTTTTATTTTAATATTGACTTTTTGATTGTTCCGAACTATAATTTATGTTAAAATCAGATTATCAAATAGAAAGGATTTGAATCTGATGGGAGAATTAGACATATTTGCAATCAGAATAAAACAATTACGTGAATCATTAAAAATGACACAGAAAGAATTTAGCGGACATATTGGGATAAAACAGCAAACACTTTCAGGTTATGAAAGAGGACTTATGAAACCGCCATTAGATGTAGCCAAAGGAATAGCCGAAAAATGTCACATATCTATTGATTGGCTTTGTGGATTATCTGACAAAATGAATACTACTGATGTAATAAAAACATATTCTGATGTAATAAAATTATTTGTCAAATCAGAATATGCATTAAAATTTCACGTTACACCATTATCTATTAAGATGGTAGACAGCGTGATGCAATGCTTTTTTAGCGATTGGAGCAAAACGCTCCCCCTATATCGTGATGGAACCATTGATGAAAAATTGTACAAATTATGGATAGATGATAAATTACGAGAATATGAAAATGTTCGTATTGGAAATAAAGATGATATAGAAGAATTTCTTACTCTTATGGAAGTAGTCGGAAGTCCAATTTTATCAACAAAAAGAACTTTCGACCCACCCCAAGAATAGCCAAGCCACTTTTGGCTTCGGTTCTGTCCGAAAAATGGACAATCCAAAACTGGTGCACCTAATCAGCGGCAGGGGTGCGTCAAATTCGGCGCAGGGGCGCCGGTAATTATGGGGCAGGGGGCCTTAAATCAGGGCGTCTCCAAAATAGAGATACCTGGTAAAAGCCAAATGGCTCTAACCACGGACAAATGGCTGTCGTTGGCTCCATTCGCCCCATTCAGACGTTTTGTGCATCCATTGATAGAATTTACCATCAATAGCCATTATGCCCGTATATGGGCGGCTGGGAGCGTCAAACGGCATACTGCAATTTAAGGGATACCCATCCAGGAATTACGGGGTGGGGGCGAATCGGCTCCCCCTTTGCTCATTTCAAATGTGGGATGTCAACTTTATTGACTTCTGGATATGCATAAGATACATTTCTAAGCATCCGCATTTTAAATGCGACCTGTTTTTCGATTTCAAATCGGGAAACTGCTGCACCATGACAATATAATATGCTTAACCGGGGAGCTGGGGGACGCGCTTCTCACCCAATCCGAGACCTTGACGGAAAGGGTGGTGCTTATGGTTTCGTGGAACGACATTTTTACTTTTGTCATCATGCTGATGGCAATACTTACTTACATAGATAACCACAGACATAAGAAATAGCCGTCCTGTGCTCTGCAAAGTTTAGGAACGGCTATTCTTAGCTAATTACTTTATAACGCCGGGTCGGGTGAGTGGCTTCACCTTCCGGCTCCCTTGTTAAGCATATTATAAGCCATCCATGCAGGAATTTCAACCCCCAAATGAAAATGCCCCGGCACAGACAATACCGGAGCCTTTCAGATATACCATAAAGGATTATGATATACATACAACATTGAACAGATACAGTATATCACAGTCCTTTATAAAATTCACCCATTTTTAAGAAAGGACTGATAATATTATGGCAAGCATCAGGAAAAGAGGGAAAAGTTACCAGATAACCGTGAGCAATGGCAGGGACATCCATGACAGGCAGATTCTGGAAACGGCCACATGGACGCCAGACCCAAGCAAGACGGAGAAGCAGAACCAGAAGGCGTTAGATCGGTTCGCCATGGACTTTGAGGATAAGGTAAAAAGCGGGAAATACCTAAAAGGCGAAAAGATGACTTATAAGGAATATTCTGCATTATGGCTCTCTGAATATGCAGAAAAGCAGATGGAACGCACTTCCATTGAACGGTGTGAAAACTCCCTGAATAACATTATCCTGCCGGCAATCGGACATTTAAGGCTGTCAGAGATACAGCCGCTGCATTTAACCAGGCTGTACAGCGGGCTTGCGGAACACGGCTACACCAAGAATGGGAAACAGAAGCCATACAGCGCAAGGACTATTAAGCGTATCCACCAGATTATCAGCAGCAGCCTAAATACAGCCGTGTACTGGCAACTGATAGAAAGCAGCCCCTGCCAGCGCGTAAAGCCCCCTAAGGTAGAAAAACAGGCCGATGTGAAGCATTTTACCTTAGAGCAGGCAAAAGCCTTCCTTAACCAATTAGACACGCCCTATACAGTTGCCCATTGGGGACGTACAAAGAAGGACGGTTCTGAAAGCAGGAAACACTATGAGGAAAAAGAGATCCCCCTGCAGTTCAAAGTGCTTTTCCATCTGGCAGTCTTTGGGGGGTTCCGGCGCGGGGAACTGGCCGCATTAACTTGGGACGACATTGACTTCCAAAACCTCACCGTCACCATCAATAAGGCATCTGCCAGAACAAAGGATGGCATCATCACGAAAGCCCCCAAGACCTTTTCGTCCAACCGGACAGTGACACTCCCAGCCAGCACAATGAAGCTAATCCAAAAATATAAGGCAGAGCAGCAAAGATACCGCTTATCCCTAGGGACCTACTGGAAGGGCAGCAATTACCTGTTTATCCAAGACGATGGAAAACAGATGGACATATCAACACCTAATAAGGTCTTTAAAAAGGTTATCCGCATATACAACGAAACGCATGAGGATAAATTGCCGGAAATCACATTACATGGCCTGCGGCACACATCCGCAACACTTCTGATTGCCCAGAACGTGGACATAAAAACCGTTTCAAACCGCCTTGGACATTCGGAAACATCCACCACAATGGACATTTATGCCCATGCCCTGCAAAAGCAAGATGAACTTGCAGCAGAATCCCTGGGGGAATTATTTGCCACAAAAAAGCAAAAGAAGTGTTAGTCAATTGTTAGTCAAAGATAAGAAAAGCACTCCTTCACGGAGTGCTTCACTTTTGCCACAAGCCTTATTTTTACTGGCTTTTCGTTACTCGATGCGACAGGATTTGAACCTGCGGCCTCTGCGTCCCGAACGCAGCGCTCTACCAAGCTGAGCCACGCATCGATATCACTATGGCATAATAACATATTTTTCAAAGTTTGTCAATAACACAATTTCCCAAAATTTCTAAAATTCCCCTCACTGGTAGCCATTACACCAACAATCCCTTGTATCACAACAGGTTCCCAGTCCATCCCCCCTGTTTCCATGCCGCATCACGGCAGGGAAAGGCAATCTCCCCATTTGCCCAGCCAGCTATTCTTTTTCCTCCATCACGCTCATATAAGCAGGGCGGATAATCTTATTCATCCCAATCAGTTCTTCCATCCGGTGGGCGCTCCACCCAACAATCCGGGCAATGGCAAAAATCGCGGTGTAAAGTTCCATCGGAATCCCCAGCATCTCATACACAAACCCGCTGTAGAAGTCCACATTGGGGCTTACACCCTTGAAAATCTTCCTTTTGCCTGCAATCAGCTTAGGCGCCAGTTCTTCTATGCTGTTATACAGGAACATTTCGTCCCCGCGGCCTTTAGCCCCAGCTAATTTTTCCACATAGCCCTTAAAGACGCGTTCCCTTGGGTCTGAAAGTGAATACACTGCATGGCCCATGCCATATATCAGGCCTTTATGGTCGAATGCTTCCCCTGCAAGGATTTTCGCAAGGTATGCTTCAATTTCCTCTTTGTCATGGATATCTTTAATATTCTCCCGGATATTTTCTATCATCTCCATTACTTTAATGTTGGCGCCGCCGTGCTTCGGCCCCTTCAGAGACGACATTGCCGCCGCAATGGAAGAATATGTGTCGGAACCGGAAGAAGTGACTACCCTTGTGGTAAATGTGGAGTTATTTCCGCCGCCATGTTCCATATGCAGCAGCAGCGCAACATCCAGCACTTTCGCTTCCAGCGCACTATATTTTTTATCCGGCCGCAGCATCATCAGCAAGTTTTCCGCCGTAGAAAGCTCTGGTTCCGGACGGTGTATGTACATACTGTCGTCATTTTCATAATGGTTATAGGCATGGTAACCGTACACCGCAAGCATCGGGAAAATACTAATCAATTCAATGCACTGCCGCAGGCTATTGCTGATAACATCCGAAGAATTGACTTGGCTGTCATACGACGCCAGCGTCAGGATGCTCCTTGTCATGGAATTCATAATATCCTTTGTGGCGGCTTTCATAATTACGTCCCTTGTAAAATTCGTAGGAAGGGTCCTGCAGTTTGCCATGATTTTACAAAATTCCTTTAGTTCTTCTTCATTAGGCATTTCCCCGAACAGCAGGAGATAAGCGGTCTTTTCAAAACCAAACCCATTTTCCCCTACCTGCTTTACTAAGGTCTGCACATTATAGCCCCGGTACCATAGCTGGCCGTCACAAGGCGTTTTCACGCCGTTTACATCTGCAAAAGACACAATCTTTGAAATTGTCGTAAGCCCAGTCAGGACGCCTTTCCCATTCATGTCACGCAGCCCGCGGTTTACCCCGTATTCCTCAAACAGCGCATCGGAAATGCTGTCATTTTTCCTACAGGTTGCCTCTTGCTTCATGGCATAATCCATCAATTCGTTTTCATTTCTCATAGATCCGATCCCTCCTAAGCTTTAAAACCTTGGTTGATTGTTTAATTTTAAACTATTTTAGCACAAAAGCATACCACTGCCAACTGATTTTAGAAATATTTAAGGATTCCATAACGCTTCCCTGATATTCTGGCTAAAATTCCTTGAAACTTATAGCCGCAGGCCCTTTAGAAACTCTAAGAATTCCGTAACGCTTCCCTGATATTCCGGTTCACTTTTTTGGAAACCTGGAGCAGCACCCGCCGCTCCTCCTCCGTTACGCCATTTAATATCATGCTGTACATCTGCCCCCGCAATTCCGTAGCCCGCCCAATAATCCCCACCGCTTCCTCGGTCAGCACAAGGTGCACGCACCGCCGGTCCTCCTCGTCCTGCACGGTATGGATAAGCTGCTGCTTCACCATCCTATCCACCGACTGGGAAATATGCCCTTTATTAAACAAATTCAAGCTGCAAATATCTTTTGATGTATTGTTTTCTCCGGATTTATAAAGAAAATACAGAATATCAATATCAATTTTCCGCAGATGGTATTCTTCACGCAATGATTCGATTTTCCGGTTGTATAATGTTTGAAATTGGGTTCCCTGCAGAAGTCCTTCCAGCATCCAGTCCATCGATCCTACCTCATAGTTTAATTTTAAACTAAATATACCACTTGTCCCTCAAAAAATCAAGTGGTATATTTATACAAAACTTAAAAATAATCTTCTGTTTTCTACAGATTCCTACACGGCTATCAAGTGTCCCGCAAACAGGCAAAAACCATTTTAGGCTTTACCAATTTCGGCGCCTGGAAGCAGAACGCAGATCATCAGCCGATTATTTTCATACTTAGCCGATATCGTCCCACCCATTTGCCCAACCAATGTTTTGGCTATCGCCAAGCCTAAACCTGTGGATTTCCTGGCAGCTTCAACCGTATAAAATCGGTCAAATAACTTTCCAACCTGCACTTCATTCAGGCTGGCCGCCGTATTTGTAAAAGTGATTTCCCCCGTTTCTGTCAGGGTAATATCTAAATCCCCGCTGCTATACTTCATTGCATTGTTCAAAAGGTTCGAAAATACACGAGCTAATAAGGACTGGTCAAGTACCCTGACAACATTTTCTTCCGGCATTTGAATCTTCGGGGTAATGTCCCTTCCATTCAGCGCAAAATAGAAGGCGGCTATGCTTTCTTCTAAAACCCTATTTACTGCAACAGGTTTTTTGTCTGAATGCCTTCCTTCGGAAATGACAACTGAATACTGGAACAGTTCCTCTGTTAACTCAGCCATCACTTCTGCCCGGTTCCGGATTACCTGAATATAGCGTTTTACTGTTACCGGCGTTTCTTCCTGTTCCAATAAATCCAAATATCCGCAGATAGCAGTCAGCGGCGTCCTTAAGTCGTGGGAAATATTCGTAATGGCATCTTTGAGTTCCATATCGCCCTGCTGGAAACGGTGCTTTTCTGCCCGCAGCTTACGAAGCCCTTTGTTTATGCTATTTGCTAAGTTACGCATATATCTGTCCCCTGAAGAAATATCAATCAGAGTATTGGTATCTGTTATGAGCCTGTCGGCAAAGGCATCTGCAATTTCCTTTGCAGCTTTTCTCAGGATATAAATTTTTATCAGCATAGCAATGATGCCCACAGCCATAATGCCAATGGCAGCCCAGAACCATAGTTCCATTATAAACTCCTTACTTTAAGTCTTTTTTATGAAACAGCACAATACCGGCAGTTGTAAATACAAGGAAAATCCCCAAAGAATACACTGGCAATACCTTTAGGTCTGGCGCAGTCCTTCCTGCTAATTGAAACATTTGGCCTGCCGGGTTTAAATTGAGGAAAGCCTGATAAATTTCTTTTTCCATTTCGCTGGGATATTTTGGGTTTTTGATTTTTTCCGTTACTATTTCACCATTCCTTATTGAAGTGATTGGCGTATACTCTTGCGCCTGCAGTATTTTCAGGCAGGTAAGCGCCGCCATCATTAAGCTAAAAGCAAGCATTATACTAACGGTTGCTGTAACCGCCTTATTCTGAATGGCCATTGCTATAAAAGTAAATATGCTGGAATATGCAACAATGGTTACAAATATACAGCCCAGCAGCATCAGCAGCTTGGAAATTGGAATTGTTATTGCGCCAAACAGCGGTATCCCAATGAAAGAAACAACTGCTGTAAATACTATATATGAAAATAAGCTTGTAACCGTAATTATTACAAAATTAGATACATAAATATGGATTCTCCTATGCCCAACGCTGATTTTATTCCGGATGGCGCCGTCAGAATATTCCACCCCTAAAAACAGGCTTGTAAATATGGCAATCACAACGCCTATTACCGTTGCATAGTTAAGCATTAATTGCTCTGCTTCTATGGTATCCCCATAAATTCTCATACTGCGGTATTGTGTATAAACCACAAGCAAAGCAAGGCCAATGCTGAATGCTGTCAATATCCAAAATAATTTATTTTTCCTTAATCTCGTAAAGCCTGTATTTAACAATTTAACCATTCTTACCACCTCCAACAAGGCTAATATAGTAGCTTTCCAAGCTTTCGTCACGCTCCTGTACAGAAATTAGTTCGCAGTTTTCTTTTGCCAATGCAGCCGCCATACGGGATATGTTAACTTTAGCATATACATCGGCGGTTTCCTCCGTAATTATCTTATAATCAATCTGCATTTCATCAAGCACATAGGAAAGGGCTTTTGTATTGCTGACTTCCATACGGACACACTTTTTGCAGGATGCTTCTAAGTCTTCTGCACGTATTTCTTTTACAATGCGTCCATTGTCAATAAACCCATAGTGGGTTGCCAGCTTAGATAATTCGCCAAGAATATGGCTTGAAACCAAAACGGTAATCTGCCTCTCCCGGTTAAGCTTTAATATCAGCTCCCGAATATCAATGATGCCTTGTGGGTCAAGGCCATTGACAGGCTCATCCAGCACCAAAAAATCAGGGTCGCCTGCAAGGGCAATCGCAATGCCTAATCTTTGGCGCATACCCAGGGAAAAGTGTTTCGCCTTCTTATGCCCTGTATTGCCAAGTCCAACTAACTTCAAAATTTCCGTTACCCCATCAAAGGACGGGAGCCCAAGGGTAAGGTATTGCTGTTTTAGGTTATCCTCCGCCGTCATATCAAGATAAATAGACGGCGTTTCCACAACAGACCCCATCCTCCTCCGGGACTTTATAATATCCTTATCTGTATTTTCCCTTCCATATAAAGTATAGCCGCCGGATGTCGGCTCCTGCAAACCGCAGATCAGGCGGATAAGCGTTGTTTTGCCAGCACCATTTTTTCCAATAAAGCCATATATCGCCCCTTTTGGAATGTTCATAGATAGTCCGTTTAACGCTTTGAAATGTTTATAATTTTTGCCCAAGGCGTTAGTCCTGAGAACATATTCCATCAAACTTACCTCCTTTATGTGATGCTGAAATTCTACCGGGAAATGGTAAAGAAACCAGTAAAGAAAACCGTAAAGAAATAGTAAAGATTCACTCTGCCCGCATTTTAAAGCCAATCCCCCAAACTGCTTCGATATAATCTTTGCCTGTTACTTCACGGAGCTTTTTCCGCAAATTGCTTATATGCATTTTAAGGGAACTTTCCGTGCAGTCCGGCGTATCCTCACTAATGCGGTCTAACAGAAGTGATTTTGTAACAACTTGTGTCTGATTCTGCATAAGCATTTTAAGAATAGCATATTCCGTCCTTGTCAGTTTTACCCCAGCTTTGTCCACAGCCACACTATGCGTATCCATATTAAGAATAATATCACCAAAAACCAAAGAAGGGCTTATGGGTGTATTTGCCGCATTGCGGAGGTGGACTGCAATTCTTGCTAAAAGCTCCTTGGTATGAAATGGCTTCGTTACATAATCAACCGCGCCGCCAAGCAGCAAATCCACCTTATCCTCAACACCAACTTTAGCGCTGACTACAATAACAGGTATTCCCTTTATCCGCGGAAGTATTTCTTCGCCATTCAGCCCCGGCAGCATCAAATCCAGCAGCACCAGGTCTGTTTTTCCGCCAGCCAAAACAAACAGCGCCTCCGTCCCGGAATAGGCACGGAAAACGCCATACCCTTCTTTCGTGAGCGCTTCTTCAAGTACGTTCCCAATATGGATATCATCATCAATAATCAGAATATTTTTCATAATTACACCACCCCATCCTGTTTTAATAGAAATGACCGTACTCCGGGATATGCCAGCCAGTCCTGCCAGTTGGCTTTGGGACAGCTTCTGCTTCGCCCTGCTTTTCTCCTTATCCACCCTTTCCTAAAAATAGAATAATTCTTCAAACTTTTTATCTAATGCGATGCATAGTACCAGTGCCAATTTAGCCGTTGGGTTAAACTGTCCTGTTTCAATAGAACTAATCGTGTTACGAGATACACCAACCAGTTCTGCCAGTTGACTTTGTGATAACTTCCTCTCTGCCCGTACTTCTTTGAGATTATTTTTTAATATAAGCTTGTCTTCCAAATCATCACCACCTTATAAGATCGTAGATGAAACAATACTGCATTTGTACTTTCCTGTTTCAAAACCTCTTTCTCATAAATATCTTTATTCCTATTCTATTCTCTGCTCTGCTTTTCTCCAATATATCTTCCTTGTTCATATAAATCTCCATTCCGCCGCCTTTCAGTTGGCGGCACAAATAGTAATGAAA
>OFGG01000447.1_pt1 | contig 35942 bp, 35 predicted proteins | sample 1521701 | NCBI WGS metagenome assembly OFGG01 (sample SAMEA3504081, study PRJEB24116) | mouse gut metagenome | biome: mouse gut; feature: mouse-associated habitat; material: faeces | place: Denmark | collected 2011
TACTGTTGATTTAGCTTGTTTCAAGCAATCACCCCATTTCCTGACTAACACCATATTTTTTCTTTAAGCAGGGCTCAAATTCCAGATAGGAGATCAGTTCCTTTAGCTTTGGGTTTTGTGATATCCTGGTTGCAAGGATTGCTTCCATGATGTATTTTACGGGCATGGAATCGGTGTATTCATTAAACTGCATATGGGCAGCCATTTGTTCTGGTGAAAGGTCCGTCCTGATAGTTCCTTTATAATTTACCAGTCCTAAGATGCTGCGCACCAGAGTGGTCTTGCCGGCTCCGTTAGAACCGATCACGCCGATCCGATCCCCCTTTTCAATGACGATGGGGCGGTCAATGGTAAGGGCTGTCTCACTGCCGTAGCACACTTTTAGATTTTGGATTGTCAATAGCATAAATTAAGTTTCTCCCTTCCTGTTTTTCTGTAAAAGATTGTACCATCCGGATATGAATTTCCGATGAAGCCGGGATGAATCTTACTGGGAGAAATAAACTGTGGCTGACACGCTTTCCCCCTCGTTGGTTACGGTTAAAGTAATCTGGGATAGGGCAGCGTAATAGGAAGCGATGTAAAGCCCTAAGCCATGGCCCTTCAGGTCGTGGTTTCCGCTGACAAATGGCTCAAAAATATGAGGCAGCAGGCCGTCGGGGATGCGGGTACCGTAATTTTGGATTTGGATCTGGCCGGGGGAGGTGCGGATCTCAATTTTTCCGCCGGCAGGGGTGTAGGAGATGGCGTTGGATAACAGGTTATCCAGAATCAGTGTGGCAGCCCGTTCATCCGTAAAGACATGTCCGCTTTGTCCTTCCCTGGGGATAAGGGTCAGATTTTTATCCGAAATGATTTCCTGACAGGCCAGGAGCCGGGAAGCAAGCAGTGCGTCCAGGTCAAGGGCCTGAATCTGAAGCTGATCTTTTAGGCGGTTTAAGGCTAAGATATCCTCTGTCATCCTGCTCATGGAAAGCAGATGCTCTTTGACCTTGGGAAGGTAAAGCGATACATCCTTGTACTTCCCGATTTTCCTGATCATGCCGTCCACCAGAAGGAGTGCGGCGGATATAGGAGTCTTTAGCTGGTGGGAAGAGGCTCTGAGGAAGATTTCCTGGCGTTTGTTTTCCGCTGCCAAGGCTTCGTTTTTCTGTTCCAACTCTTGATAATTCCGGGCGATAAGCCGCTGGGCCGGAACTACGATCCCCCGGGAGTAAATGCGGGAGAACAAAAGCACCAGCAAAAGGATCGCTGCGGCAAGGGCAGGGAGACTTTGCAGGACCACCGGGCGGATTTCGCGGATATCGGGGGTCACAACGGGAAGCAGAGAAAGGATCAGGGCATCATCGGTTTTTTCGATAGCAATGTAATTGGTATAACTGTTATTGTCATCCTCTATGCCGGCTTCTAGGATTACAAGGGTTTCCGAAATGGAGTGATAACGAAAATATTCATTTTTAAATTCTCCATTCAGGTTTTGCACCTGCAGTGATTCCACTTCGACAGGAAGGTTTTTGGTGCTGGAAGACGTAAGTTCGGACATGGAGTCCCGAAAGAGAGTTGCCCATTCTGCAAAAAAAATGCCGGTATCCGCTCCCAAGCTCTGGATAAGATCAGCCGTCTCTAAGCCGTTAAGCATGTCCTGGAGGTGGTGGAATTTTTCAAGCAATGCAGGGGCGGTCAGCGTAATCTTGACTGAGAAGGATTTTCCTGAAAGCAGCAGGGAATCTCCTTCGCCAGGGATGCGGACGGAAAAACATGCGGTGGGATTTTTGACCCGGATGTTTTCATAGCTGCCAGTTTCCACGTAGGTGCGGTGCTGCGCACGGATCGACTGCAGGTTATCGTCCATAATATAGTCCACATATAAGGAAGGGATCATATAGATAAAGTAGCAGATTAAAAAAAACAGTAAAAGTCCTGCAAGCAAAAGGCTGTAGGCGAGATTTTTCCGTTCCGGGTTTTTGTTCATTTGAAGTCCTCCTTCTTTAAAGCAGTGTCTGGTCAAATTGGTAGCCTACCCCGATCACGGTCTTGATGCAGGGGATGGGCAGTTTTTTGCGGAGGTTTTTCACATGGGCATCAATGATCCGGTCACTGCCGATGTAGTCCTCGTTAAAAATGCTTAAGATGAGCTGTTCTCTGGTGTACACCCGGCCCGGGTGCCGGTAAAGAGTCTGGAGAAGGAGATATTCGCTTAAGGTAAGAGGCAGGCGCTGTCCGTTATAAAGAGCACGGTATGCCTCAGAATCCAAGGTAAGGCCGGAATCGGATGCTTTAACGGCGGCAGAGGAAAGTGCGGTCCTTCTGAGGATCGTCTCCATGCGCTTTAACAGGATAATGGGTGAGACCGGCTTGATCACGTAATCGTCAGCATAATGGTTAAAGGCTCTGATCTGGGTCTTTTCGTCATCTAAGGCGGTGAGCATAATGACGGCCATTTCGGGCTGACATTCCCGGATTTTGGCAAGGACGCCAAAGCCATCCGTGCCGGGCACCATGATGTCTAAAACGGCGATGTCATATCTGCGTGAGTTGATCAGGGATATGGCTTCGTCACCGTTTGGAACAGATGTGACCTGATAGCCGGAGAGTGTCATATATTCAGTCAGTACTTCGCAAATGGTGGGTTCGTCCTCCAAAAAAAGGACCTGGTAAGATGTTTGATCGGTCATGGTATACTTCCTTATCATAGTTTATGTCATAAGGAAGTATACCACGTTGATATGAATTTGGTATGAAGATATTCGCTGGAAACGTTTCGCTTATTTATTCCATAAAAAGATCATTCTTTTTCATGGATTCAAAATCAACTGTCTCATCCCAGAGAAATGCCAGGTACTTAAGGGCAGTTTCCGGACGCTGGGTGTTGATGATGAAGCCAAATACCGGCTGTGCCTGTCCGTAAGAACCGGTCTTTTGGATAAAAGGGGATTCTTCCATATAAATGCCTACGGGAACTGGCTGTTCCATGTTTTCCGGGTGCCGGTGGGTCTCGGCTTCCGCAAGGATATCTTCCAAAGAAGCCGCCGCCCCTTCGTCGGAGGAGATCATGGCTTCGTTTTCGTAGTCCGAATCCTCATTGGCCTTAGCGATGGGGGCATAGTCAATATAGTAGAACCGATCCTTGTGTTTTTGAAATTCTTCGGGGGGAAGGACTTCCGACAGGTCTGCAAACATTTCCGTGTTGGCGTAATTGTTAAACACCTGGGAGTCAAATACTACCGCATCCAGATCGTGGCTCTGCACCTGGGCAACCATCTTCTGCATGGTAGCCATGTCGTATTCTGATGGGGTGGAATAGGACAGGGTGGAGGAGGTGTCAATAAAGCAGTCATAGGTCTCTAAGTCGATCCCCGCATATTCACTGAAAGCGGTTTCCATGGATTCGGCAGAAAGACCGATGGAATTTAACATGATCCCATAGAAGGCATAATCCTTGGCGCTTAAGATATCGTGGATCAATGTTCCGCCAAGCAGGATGACCACGACGGCAGTAATGGTATGTACTTTATAATAATCCCAGAAATACTGCCATTTTCCCTTTAAAGACATGTCCTTTGTCTTGTGCTGCTGTTCCCTGATCTCGTCTATGACACCGCGGTAAGGACGCGGCTCTTTTTCTTTTTTACCCATGATGAGTTCCTTCCTTTATGTTTCTTTTGCGTTTTGAGCATTGTAATCATATGATAGCGATTTTGAAAAAAAGTGTCAATGACAAGAAAAATAATATCTGTTAAAAAAACATAAACAATTCTAAAAAATTTATCCCGGGAGAGAGGCTTTTTGATGGCTCCGATATTCGCTGGGAGAAAATCCGGTGGATCTTTTAAACTGCCGGTTAAAATTGGAAAGATTTTCATAGCCGCAGGCAAAAGCGATTTCGGAAATCTTTTTATCCGTGGAAAAAAGTGCGTCGCAGGCGGCGTTAACGCGTAACTGGCTTACATATTCAATGGAGCTTAAGCCTACGGCTTTTTTAAAGCAGCTCATGAAATAACTCTGGCTTAAATGGGAAAGTCCGGCAAGCTGTGCAATGGAAATCTTTTTATGGAAGTGGTTCATCATATATTCCAATGCCGGGCGGATCTGTTCCCCGTAGTCAGTCTCTTCTTCTTTTTGGCGCAAGATCCCATCGTCCGTTTCTAAAAGCCAGAAAAAGCGCATAAGCTCACTTTTCAGCAAAAGCTCCGGGCAGGGACAGTCCTTTAGGGCGCAGGAAAATATCTGTTTTGCGCTGCATTCCAGTAAGGGGTAGTTTTTGGCGCTTTTGGGGATCAGGGGAGTGATCTTGCGGGCGCCGTTTATTAAGGGGCGGATATATTCTATGGTGCAGCGGTCGTGGACATTTGCCCCAAGGATGATGGGGCTGAACACAAGCGCATGATAAACAAGCCCGCTTTTGGGGTCAGGGTAAGCGGCATGGAGCATGTTAGGGGGAAGAAGGATCAGGTCGCCTTTTTCGGCGGTGAAGGTTTCGCCGCCACAGGTAAACTCCCCCATTCCGCAGGATATGTAATTCAGCTCAAACTCACTGTGCCAGTGCATGGGAACGCTCATGAAGGAGTAGGGAAGACTGCATTTGTAATAGCTGTATGGAACATAGGCGGTGCTGTGCTGCCGCATTTCCCGGGTTTCGTTTCCTGGTAAGATCATATCGGCTCCTTAAAAGTAGGATAGTATCAGTTTTTAAGAGTATAACAGTTGCCAGAGTGGTTTTGCAATAGTATGATACTAACCAAAGAGATTTAGTGCGTATATAGCAGGAGGTTAGTGATGAGATTTGAAAAAGACAATGGGGCGCTTGTGTTCTTCCGAAAAGGGGAGCAGGTACGGATCGAGCCCTGGGGAAAAAATTCATTCCGCGTACGGGCCGGCATGCGGCCAAAGTTTACAGGCAGCCGCTGGGCTTTGACGGAGGAAGTGGAGGAAGTAAAGACACAGATTCTGGTGGAAGAGGTGGATCATTGGGTCGGCGACGGGAGCATAGATAAGAGGGAGAGGGCGACCATCGTAAACGGCCGCATAAAAGCGGTGGTGAACCATGCCGGAGTCATCACTTTTTACAAGGACGATCATGTGATCCTGCGGGAATATTTCAGGCTTTATGACGGAACCATTTCCAAGGAGAGCCGCTGTCTGAAGATAATTAACAGGCGGTGGAAAGGCATCATAGGGGGATCGGAGTATGCCCTTAACGTAAAGTTTGAGAGTAATAAAGGGGAAAAGATCTTCGGGATGGGTCAGTACCAGCAGGAGTGCATGGACTTGAAGGGCTGCGTGTTAGAGCTTGCCCACCGCAATTCCCAGATCTGCGTTCCTTTTGCCGTTTCTTCCCTTGGTTATGGCTTTTTGTGGAACAATCCGGCGGTAGGACGGGTCACGTTCGGGAACAATTACTATGAATGGATCGCCAGATCTACAAAAGAGATGGATTATTGGATCACGGCCGGGGAAAATCCAAGGGAGATTCTTGAAAATTATACGGCGGTGACAGGCCGTGCCGGAAAGTTTCCTGAGGAATTGATGGGCCTTTGGCAGTGCAAGCTGCGCTACCGTACCCAGGAAGAGGTGCTTACGGTAGCAAGACAGTACCAGAAGGAAGGCATTAAGATTGACCAGATCGTTATCGACTTTTTCCACTGGACGCTGCAGGGAGACTGGAAATTTGACAAAACATACTGGCCGGATCCTAAGGCCATGGTGGACGAGCTTCATTCCATGGGGATCAAGGTCATTGTATCCGTCTGGCCTTCCGTGGACCGCAAGTCGGAAAACTTCGGGCCCATGATGGAGCGGGGGCTCCTTATGAGGACTGAGCGGGGGGCGGCCCAGACTTATGATTTCCAGGGAGACTGCGTGGAGATTGACGTCTTTAACCCGGAGACAAGAAAGTATGTGTGGGAAGTCTGCAAAAAGAATTATTATGATTTCGGTATCGACGCTTTCTGGCTGGATAATTCCGAGCCGGATCTGGGGGAATATGATTTTGAAAATTACCGCTATTATGACGGACCTGCGCTTTCCGTCAGCAACCTTTATCCCCAGATGTTCAGTCGGACATTTTATGATGAGATGAGCAGGGATAACGATTCTGTAGTGAATCTGCTCCGGTGCGGATGGGCAGGATCGCAGAAGTACGGAAACGTGATCTGGTCAGGGGATGTGCCAAGCACCTTTGAAGCCTTTGCGGATCAGATACAGTGCGGCTTAAATATGGGCCTTGCGGGGATCTCCTGGTGGACGACGGATGTAGGCGGGTTCATGACAGATGATGTGAACGACCCGGATTTCAGGCAGCTTTTGATCCGCTGGTATCAGTTTGCGGTGTATTCTCCGGTGCTTCGGATGCATGGAGACAGAGGGCCTTACAATATCCCGCCGTTAGATGACCGGGATTGGGGCGGCGGTTACCTGCACACCGGCCAGCCCAACGAGCTTTGGAGCTATGGGGAGGAGAACTACGCAATTATGCGTAATTACTATGACATCCGCATTTCCATGCACGATTATATTAAGTCATTGTATGAGGAAGCCAGCAGGAACGGTTCTCCGCTGCTTCGGGCAATGTTTTATGAGTTCCCGGAGGATGAGAAGTGCTGGGAGCTGCAGGATCAGTATATGTTCGGCAGCAGGTATCTTGTGGCGCCAATCCTTAAGCTGGATCAGTTCAGCCGGGAAGTGTACCTGCCAAAGGGGCAGTGGAGGCTGACATCCCAGGGAGAAATTTTCGAAGGCGGCCGCAGCGTGACGGTGGATGCGCCGATCACGTATATGCCGGTGTTTGAGAAGTTGTCATAAATAAAAGAAAATATGTGGTAAAGGGGAGCAGTCCGCGATTGTAATAATGGCGGATTGCTCTTTTTGTGATGTTCCGAAGGTGGGAAGGAAGCTTGGAATATCTGAATATTTAAAATATATTGACACATATGTAGAATGTCTATATAATAATATATAGATATTCTACATATATGTACGGAAAGGAAGCAGAAATGAGCGGAAGTACTTTTCAAAATAGTAATATTGATATGTTGTTGATGAGGATTCTTAAAGAAAAAGATATGTATGGTTATGAACTTATTCAAAAGATCAAGCAAATGTCAGATTCCAGGATCGTGCTGAAAACTGGTACAATATATCCAATTTTGCATTCATTGGAACGGGAAGGATATATACATTCTTATGAAAGAAGCACAGATGCAGGATTAACTCGAAAATATTATAAGATTACGGAGAACGGAGAAATCTTTTTACAACAAAAAATCAAGGATTGGAAAGAATATACGGCAATTATTGATTTTGTGTTAGAAGGATAGGAAATAATGAGCAATCATGAAATACAAGATTATGTCAATTGCGTTTGTAAGCAGATTAGATGGAAAAATTATCGTTCTGCAATAAGAAATGAATTGCAGGGCCATATAGCTGACAGTATGGATGATTTTATGGGGCAGGGAGAAAGTGAAGGAGAAGCAATAAAGAAAACGTTTGAAGAACTTGGCAGCCCACAAGTAATTGGAAAAGAATTAAATGAAGTTTATAAACCTGAGTTTGATAAGGGGAAACTTTTCTTTACCGGCTTATTTATTCTATTTTTTTACTTCCTTGAATGTTATGCGGCGGCTGGAATAATTGAAGACGGGTCGTGGATCTACAGGGGATTTTTGAAAATAGTATTGGGAGTTGTTGCTGCGTTATTATTATTTTTTAATAATTGGCTTGACAGGGATAATTTGAATAAAACTGCATTTATTGTTTATGGTTTGGCCTGTCTGCTGAGTGTTATGTTATATATTTGCCCCGTAAATGAAAAATCGCCTGCATTGAATGCCATACTTCTTGTTTTTTCATTTCCAATGTGTTGTTGGGGCGCAAGATTAAAAGATGGGAAAATGATAGGGTTTGGTGGTATTGCAATTATTTTTTTGATACCTGTTTTGATTTCATTATTCGTACAGATGTATGCATGTGCAGTGCTGTTGACGTTGATCAGTTTCTTTAATATGTTTTTTATTGTGAAGTTCAATTGGCTGAATATTAAGAGGAAACATTTCTTATACATAGTGGTCTTTGTTATGGCTATAGTGGTACTGGCAGGTATTCTGGCTGTTAAGATGAGAAAAGTTCCTGTCAATATTAATTTCTTTTTTGTAAGAGAGTATATTAGCAAGGCAAAAATGCTTGGTATGGGAAATGCAGATATTGCGGCTGGCGTACAGTTGATAGATTATCCTATTACATTGCTGGCTGCCCGCTTTGGATTCATTATACTGCTGATATATTTTCTATTTGTCATGATGCTCATACGTGAAATGATAAAAACGTATAAGAAACAACAAAGTTTTCTTGGGAAAAGTATCATAGCGGTGATTATATTTGATTGGGGAATGGAAATTCTACTTTCTATTGTAATTAATTTGGGCATACCTTTGGCAAAGGGAATATCGGTTCCTTTATTAGATTATGATTGGGATATCGTGGTCAGGATTCTGCAGTTAGGGTTAGTACTGACTCTGGATTGTTTTGGAAATTACTTATTTAGCGATTATTCCGGTAGTAAATTGTTTGTGGTTGAACAAGGGAAAATAATTATATATTATAAATAAACTCAACAAAATAATACGTTTAAAGGAGATGGATGTACTATGAAAATGAAAAAATCTTTAATAGCAATTTTACTTTCGCTGGTGTTTGTATGTACTAATTACATAGGAATATTTGCGGCAGAACCTGTATCATCAGGAGGTGTTATCAGCATTGATGCTCAGGAAGGTGTACCAGAGACAGGAAAAACCCTGGAAGAATTATTTGGCACAAATCAGATGCGTGCTATGACGATGCCGAAAGACACATGGGATTGGTCAGAAAGAAGGTAATTACAATGGAACTTTTGAGATACAGTATGAATATTCATATTCAAAATATAACTTCACAGGATACTCTCAATATTATGTGGATACGAAGGCCTCAAGAAACAAATGGACTGCAGCGAGTGATTATTATATAGTGTATTTATTAAAGGGAACAGGCCAAGGAACAATAGTGACAAGTTATGAATGGGATTCAACTGACTGGGAAACAGTGCGGTTTTATAATCTTGATGCAGGAACAAAATATACAATTTGTATTTCTAAAGCAAATGATACATCTATACTTTCAGGAGAATTTACGGTAAGACCTGAATGATTTTATAGAGTTGTTATAGGTTCAAAGGATAGGTAGTGTTGAGTTTATTATGTATTGTATATTATTTTGAAATGGTTGTAATGAGGTTGGTGCTTTATTTATTTGAATTATCCACAAACAAGTAGACAGGTAAAAACGAAAGTTTTTTATCTCCAACCGTAGTCGTACGGTTGGAGATATTTTCGTGTCACAGGTAAAAATCTTCCTCTGCTATGCAGGAGAGGGAAGATTTTTAGATAAAAGGAACTTCTGTATTAATATAAAAGTAGGTCTGCAAGCCACAAAATACAACACAGGGGGCCCCTAAGATGCACACAACAAATAATTTGACTCTTGCAAAATGGGAATGCAAGTATTATATTGTTTTTGCCAAAATATCGCATATAGATGATGCATAAAGACGTCGAGTTGGATGCAGATACTAGGGAACATTATGCCACTGAACAACGTTTCCATTTTCCGTTGTTCGGCGGTTTTACGGTTTTAGTGCATTAGCTCATTTTGTATAAATTTTTTGATGTACGGAAAACTTTCTTCGTTTATAGACGGCATGAAAGCCATGTATCTACATTTTTGATAATGTATCTGATCCATGATGAAATCATATCCCATAGCACATTTAGGATTGCAGTCATTAGGATTTATGAGGCGTTTGCAGAGGGACGCTTTTGCAATTTCTTTTTTCATTTTTGTCGGAAGTGTGTCTAAAAACTCCATATACTCATTAAGGCGCTGAGGAAAAATCCTGATTTTAATTCCCGTTTTTCTGCAGACAAAAGTAGCAAATGTCTTTTTCGTATCCTGCAAAAGATAGGAAACGGTAAAACCGCTTTTAGCCGTTTTGATTTCACGTTTACAGCCGCTGTCCAGAAGAAAGTCATTGATATCTTCTACAAGATTTCTACTTGCACCGGTGATTTCTAAAAATTCATCATAGTTTTTATCTGTCATATTGTAACCTCATACTTTTCTGATTGGCAGCCAGACTTCGTATTGCGTATCATTGGGGTCAGGATTTAGATAGACCTCGATATCGGGAGCGTTATCGAACTCAAATCCGGATGTTGGAAGCCATTCTGTTATTATGCGTTGTTCTAATTCTTGAATAGAGATCCCGGTACCGGCTCCGCTAAAAACAGCCCATGTGCAGGCAGGAACAATATATTCCTCTAAGGAATTGCCGGTATCGGCGCAGGAAGATACAGCAATGAAATATCTCCACTCTTCTTTATCATTGCAGATGCTTACACCTAAGACGCCCATGGGCTGACGGTTCATAAGCGGTATGATCTTTTCTAATGTGCCGTTTGTAGCTGCGGCCTGCCACATTTGCGGTACGGCCGCAAAATTATTTTCTATCTCCTTATCCAGCGGATGGGCTGTGCCCAGGATGCGGAAGGCTGTTTTTTCTTCGATTCGATAATTACGGCGGCTTCATCTTACAACATCGGAACCGGCGGTTTCTTTTCGGTAGGCGGTAGGAGTCTGCCCTACTTCCTGGCGGAATTTCCTGATAAAACTGGAGGTATCATTGTAGCCGAGCGCCGTGCAGATGTCCTGTACGCTGTCGGAGGTATTTGTGAGCATGTATTTTGCCATCCGCATTTTATATCCTGTGATAAAAGCGGAGGGGGATATGTGAAGCTCCGCCTTGAAAGCGTTAGTGAGCTGGGAGGGGGACATATGGAAACGCTCTGCCACATTATATAAGGAAAAGTCCGGGGAGATGCAATTGGCGTTGATATACTGGATGATGGGGAGCAGGTCATCCGTTGCCGCTTCGCCGGGCTCACACTGATTCATGATGTCTTTTCCTAAGCGGATCAGCTTGTGGATACATTTTTCAAAGGCATGCATGGAGTTGACGCCCTGGATATCACTATATATGAGAGCATGGCCGGAATCGTTTATGCCTGTCTGGATGCAGTGGCGGATCAGAGTGTCCGCCATATCCCTTAAGATGCTCTGGATCAGGAAATGGGGAAGGGGGTTTTTGTGGATAAATAAAATGATATCCTCTCCCAGGGAAATAAGCTTATCCGGGTTACGGTTGGACAATGCTTTGCCGAAATGTTCCAAAAGCCCGTATGGGTAGGTGGAAAGCTGTAATGTTTTGGAGTTTAGGTCCTGAAAAAATGTGATCTCTTTGTTTTGGGATAGATCATGCTGGGTCAGGGCCATGGACGCTTCCAAAAAAGCTTTTGGGGCATTGGAAAAATCAGAGTATACGCAGCTAATGCCAATAACACCTAAAAAGCCGTAAACAGAAAGCTGGTCAGCAATTGCGGCGGCCCGCTGTTTTTGTGTTTTTCTATCTTCAAAAAAGGCCACTACAGCCAATGTATCGCTGGTAAGCAGCTCGGTGGCATGAAGATCCAGGCCCGCTTCCGAGCGGTTAAAAATAGCCGCGGTCTCTTCGTCAATGGGCGTAATTGGAGATGTGGCATGGAATTGTACCAGCCAGATATCAAAAAAACCATATTCTACATGTATCTCGATATTTTCACAAAAAGGCAGCATATTTTCCCGGGTCGGATAACGCCCTTTCATAAAATTGACTAAGACCACGGAACGTTTGGCATCTTTGCTTTGGGCAATCTCAAGATTCATCGACTGATTCTGCTGGTATACATAGTCTATGCCGTCAAGCAGCCGCTCTAATTCATTGCCGGAATGGGATACGGCTGGAAGAGAAAGGAGCCGCAGCCGCTGCTGGATCTTTTTCAGGGGATTGTAATTGATATGGCTGAATACAAAAGTCAGTACGCCGCACAAAAGCAGAAGCATGCCGTTTAAGATCAAAAAAACAGCCTGTGCTTCATGAAGTGGGGCGTAAACGTCATTTAAGTCGATCAATTGATAATAAGCCAGGGAAGAATAGGGCTGGCAGGCATGTATGGCCAGGTACTGGGTGCCGTCTTCTTCAAAATATTGGAACGTGTTCTCGCTTTCTAACATCTGATCTAAGATGGAAGGGGAGACGGTCAGGTTATCCGTCTGAAAAATGATCCTGTCATTTTCCACAATATACATATTTTCAGGCTGGCCTTCCCCAATAGCGATCATCTGGGTATAGGTTTCATATGACACATAAAAAAGAGCGGTGGCATAAGGCGAGTAACTCTGGGCAGGGATGGGATGGACGAACACGACCGCATCCAGATTCTTTCGAAAGCTGCTGATATGGTGCATGGGTATTACAAAAGATTTCGTGGCCGAAAACAGCTCCTGGATAAATTCTTCTGTATAAATTTCGGGATTAAAAAAGAAATCCCGGAAAAACATATCTACTGTATTTGACCCGGAACTGGAATAAATATAGGAATCCCCGGAAAAATGAAAAGCAATTTCATCCAAATAGGGTGTGGTCTGTGTCAGGATGTTTAAATTTTCTATGACAGGCAGAGTTTTTTCGGGGTTTTGCTTTAACTCAAATTTATGGAAGCTGCCGGAAAGATAGATCTGATTTGCGATAGCTTCCATCTGCGTGAGAAGATTTTCGTGGGTAGAACATACCTGTTCAAGGGAAGCATACCGGGAAGTTTCCAGATTGTTTTTCATGTAATCAAAAAAGTATCGGTATACATAAGCTCCAAGGATCAGCATGGGAATAAATACTATGATGAAATAAGTGATAAGAAAGCGTAGAAATAACCGGTTTATCTTCTTTTTTGCATGCATAGGATATTACCTCCTGTTTTTTATTATGGCATAGGATATGTATGGGGTCAATCGGAAGAAGGGAAAAGGGAATATGCCATAATTTCTGCATATATTGTTAAATTTTCACTGATTGATTTGCGCGCTCAGGGCAGGGTATGCTGGTATCAGTCAAGCAAAGGAGAAATGCGGAGATGAAAAAGAAAAAAAGAAAGCAGATTAGAAAGAGAATCAAAAATGACTGGCAGATTTACTTATTATTGCTGCCGGCCGTCTTATATTTGCTGCTGTTCCATTATCTTCCGATTTATGGGGTGCAGATCGCTTTTAAAAACTTTCTTCCGGTAAAGGGGATCCTGGGCAGCGAATGGGTAGGGCTGAAGCATTTTCAAAATTTTTTCCATTCTTATTATTGGAAGAGGCTGTTCTCCAATACGCTGCTGCTAAACCTGTACAGTCTCTTATTTTCCTTCCCGATGCCGATCATTTTAGCGTTGATGATGAACCAGCTGGCTAGAAAGAAATACAAAAGCTTTATCCAGACGGTCTTGTGCGCACCGCATTTTATTTCAACAGTAGTGTTGGCGGGGATGCTGTACTTGTTTTTGTCACCCACCAATGGGCTGATCAACAAGCTGATCGTTCTTTTAGGCGGAACGTCCATTTATTTCATGAATGAACCGGGATGGTTCCGCACGGTGTATATTGCTTCCGGAATATGGCAAAGCGCAGGATGGGGGGCTATTTTGTATGTGGCGGCCCTAAGCGGTATCGATACACAGCTATATGAAGCGGCAACGATGGATGGGGCAAACAAGTGGCATAAAATACGTTACATTGATATTCCGGGAATCCTTCCGATCATCATCACCATGTTGATCATGAACACCGGAAGCCTTTTATCCAGTGAGTTTCAAAAGACGTTGCTTTTGCAGACTCCCGGCAATATATCAGCCAGCGACACTTTGGGGGTGTATGTGTACACCGCGGGCCTGGAGGGGGCACAGTATTCTTATACGACCGCGATCGGCCTGATGATGAATGTGATCAACTTTATTATTTTGATCATGGTAAATAAGATAGCAAAGAAAGTGGATGAATCCAATGGGATCTGGTAGGCTGCAAAATGCAGGAAAGGAAAGATTATGCATGTAAAAAATTCTATGGGGGACAGGATTTTCCAGGTAGTGAATCATATGCTGCTCTTAGCAGCGGTGCTCGTCGTAACATATCCGCTTTATATCATCCTGATCGCCTCTGTCAGTGATCCTTATGCCGTAATGCGTGGGGAGGTGCTGTTATATCCGAAAAATATATCCACCATAGGATATGAAAGGCTGCTAAAGCATAAAGACATCTGGACCGCCTACAAAAATACCGTCATCTATACGGTGGCGGGAACAAGCATTAACCTGATCGTGACCCTTATGGCGGGTTATGCGCTTTCCAGAAATTTTATCGGGAAAAAATGGGTGAATCTTTATTTTGTGTTCACAATGTTTTTTTCAGGGGGGCTGATCCCTACTTTTCTCCAGGTGAAATCTTATGGGTTGTATAACAGCCCCTGGGTTCTGGTCCTGATGGGAATGATCAGTGTATGGAACGTGATCATTGCAAGGACCTTTATAAAGAACTCGCTGCCGGATGAATTATATGAGGCGGCCGTTATGGATGGCTGTTCCCATGTCTGGTATTTTATAAAGATCGTGGTTCCGCTGTCCAAGGCATTGATCGGGGTTTTGGTGGTCTATTATGCGGTAGCTCATTGGAATGATTATATGACCGGACTGGTCTATATCAGCAACAGGAAGTATCAGCCGCTGCAGGTAGTCTTAAAAGAACTGTTGACGTCGTTGCAGGTAACGGATTCCATGAGTCAGATGCTTGGCGACGTGGCAGACAATGAATTGATGATGCGGGTAGCGGAGAGTGTGAAGTATTGTGCGATCGTGATCTCCACGGTTCCGATCTTGGTCTTATATTCCTCTATGCAGAAGTTTTTTGTAAAAGGGGTCCTGATCGGGTCTGTAAAAGGATGAGAGTAAACGCTTTGGGGAAAGGTAAAGTTATGGAGAAAAAAAGGAGCGCTTCTTTGGCTGCAAAAGCGGCGGCAGTCCGTGTGTTGGGAGAAAAGGGAGCGGAACATTTTTGCTTTCAGATGGAAAATGCCATGGAAAAGGACACCTTTAGGGTGTGTGGCAAAGACGGGATGATACAAATAAGCGCCCGTGACGGGGTAAGTTTTCTCAGCGGCTTAAACTGGTATCTCAGATATATATGCAAAAAGCAGATTACATGGGAAACTGTACTGCCGGCTTATTCCTGGGAGGAATTTCCCACGGACTTTGCACCTGTGACTATGCGTTCCCCTTTTCGGTACAGGTATTTTTTGAATTATTGCACCTATTCTTATACCATGCCATTTTGGGATTGGGAGAGATGGGAAAAGGAACTGGATCTGATGGCTTTGGGCGGGGTGAACCTGGCATTGAGCCTGACAGGGCAGGAGGCGGTAATACGTGAAACGCTGCTGCAGATTGGAATGGCAGAAAGGAACGTGGAAATGTATATGCCGGGGGTGGTTTATTATGCCTGGTTTTTTATGGGAAATCTCTCGGCCTTCGGACAGCGGCCGCCCGGGCAGTGGTACTGTGACAGGATAGAACTGGCGGGTAAGATCCATGCGCGGATGGCGGAATTGGGGATCACCCCGGTGCTCCCGGGATTTTATGGTATTGTTCCGGAAGCGTTGAAAAAGAGTTATCCCTCCGCCCGGATAGTGGAACAGGGAAATTGGTGCGGTTTTCTCCGGCCTGCGTGTTTGGCGGGCAGCGATCCGTTGTTTGGCAGGATGGCGAAGCTGTACTATCAGAATCAAAAAAATCTGATAGGGGATATTACGCCTTACTTTGCGGCGGAACCGTTCCATGAAGGCGGGAGAAAGGACGGGATAAGCCTGTCAGGCCACGGGGCGGCCATTATGGGGGAGATGAAGGAGTACCGGAAGGATGCGGTATGGGTGATACAGGCATGGAACCAAAACCCGGCTCTGGAGCTGTTTGAATCAGTGGATCCGCAATCGGTGCTGATTTTGAACCTGCTTTCCGGAAGGATACAGGAAAGCCACCGCATCACGGGAGAGTTTCACGGCATTCCGTGGATTTACTGTCCGGTGCACAGCTATGGCGGCAGAAATTCCATGTATGGCTTTTTAAGGACCATGGCAAGGGAGCCGCTGGAAATTCTGGGTGGAAAAGGAAGTATGTGCGGCATTGGGCTGGCGCCGGAATCCTTAGAGACCAATCCGGTGTTTTATGAGCTGTTTTGGGATATGACGTATCGGGAGGAGCCTTTGGATCTGCCAAAGTGGTTAGAAGGGTATGTGCAAAGGCGCTACGGAAAAGCGCAGGAAAAGACGCTGACAGCCTGGAGGCTGTTAGAGGACAGCGTATATAACAGCTTTGTTCCCCAGCCCGGCGGGGCGGAATCGTATCTATGTGCCCGTCCGGGGATGAATCTTTCCAGTGTAAGCACCTGGGGCCCGAAACAGGTAAATTATGATATGGATTATTTAAAAAAAGCGGGAGCGCTTCTTTTTTCTCAAATGAAAGAGCTTTGGGAGCAGGATAGCTTCCGGTATGACCTGGTAGACGTGACAAGACAATGCCTGGCCAACGAGTCCAGGATCTTGTATGCTAGATTGATGTACTGCGTGGAACAGGGGATAAAGAAAGACTTTCTTGACGTGAAAGATATGTTTTTGAAATTGATCCGGACCCAGGAGAATACCCTGATACACCATGAAGCGTTTGGATTGAAACGGTTTTTGGATATGGCATTTCAATGTGGGAAGAAATACGGACTGGAAAAGGAGTTTTTAGTACAGGCCAAAACCCTGCTTACGGTTTGGGGAGATGAGCGCTGCGGCGTGCTCCACGATTATTCCTGCAGGGAGTGGAGCGGCTTGACCGGAGATCTTTATTACAAGCGCTGGAAACTTTTCCTCGAATGTTTAGAAGAAAATAGGAAAGAGGGTGAAATGGTAAGCGGCATTGGAAATCTTACAAAAGATTGGGAAGGGAGTGGGGAAAACGAAGGAAGAATCAGGCTGCCATCTGATTCCGACTGGTATCAAATGGAAAAGGAATGGGCAGATCTGGCAAACATACCGGAAACAGATGAAGCAGATGGAACGGAAGTATTTGAGATGGCATACAGAAAGTTCATCTGTGGAGACCGGAGTAACTAATGGATGACATATAAAAAGAAAAGGAGAAAACGATGAGGAAGCAAAGACTTTGGAAAAAAGTATCTGGGGTGTTGGCGGCGGCAATGGTGTTATGTGCGGTTTCAGGGTGCAGTAAAGAGGCGGCGGAAAGTCCGGAGGTTTCAGAGCCCTCAAAGGCTAAGGAAGAGACGGCGGGAACGGAAGAGAAGGAAGGAACGCAAGAGACGGCAGAGGCGGAAACTTCCGGGATCCCGGAGCTGCCATTGAAAGAACCAGTGACGATCAATGTGATGGCATTGGCCGACGCGGGAAGGTCCGTAGACTATGAAAACATGTCTTTCTGGAAACAGGTGGAGGAAGAAACCGGAATAAAAGTGAACTGGACCGTGGCGAAAGGCGATGAGTTTACACAAAAGAAAAATTTGATGTTTGCCAGTGGTGAATATCCGGATGTCATCTTCGGAGGTGGAATCAGTGTAAATGAGGAGGAAAGCTATGGTGTGGAACAACAAATACTGATTCCTTTGGACGAGTATATCAACGAAGAGAGTATGCCGAACTACTATTCTCTTTTGGAGACCCGGCCGAACTTCCGCAAGCAGATGGTTGCGACGGATGGACATATTTACAGTATTTCGAGAGCCTGGGAGATTGGCTATAGTTCCGGCGGACATTTCTTTATCAATAAGCAGTGGCTGGACAACTTAAACCTTCCGGTTCCGAAGACCATTGAAGAATTTGAAGCGGCGCTTAGGGCTTTTAAAGAAAATGATCCTAACGGGAACGGGCAGGCGGATGAGATTCCATTTGAACTGGTACTTAAGGATGACGCATCCTGTGCGGTAAGTAATATTTTTGGGTTATTTGGACAGCTGGATGTTCCCGGGCACTTGGTGCTGGAGGATGACAAGGTAGTATACAGCGCGGCCCAGGACGGATATAGAAAAGGTCTGGAATGGATACACACGGCATATACGGACGGCCTGATCGACGCGGAATCTTTTTCACAGGATATCTCCACCTACTATGCAAAGATCAAAGGAGGAAATGTTGGATGCTTTATAGGTTGGAGACTGACTGGTATGGCTCATTCTTTTGAAGGGATGGAAGATCAGTTTGTATGTATAGATCCTCCCAGCGTGGATGGAGCAGAGACAGTCTGGTACAAAACGGAAGCGGCAGCAATGACAGGAGGAGCGGTTATCACGGTTAATAACCAGCATGTTGCAGAGACCATCGCGTGGCTGGATTACCTGATGGATCCCGATGTTGCGTTTCAGGCCCGCCAGGGGATATTCGGTGTATATCAGGAAAAAAATGAAGAAGGAAAAATTGTGGTAAAGACGAAAGAGGATGGAACGGATTATACGAATGAAGAGATCGGACAGGATAGTCCCGGACCTGCCGGATTGTTCTTTTTAACTTCGGATGTCATTCGAGAGAAATACATGCTTTCAGATCTGCAATTGGAGAAATATCCTTATTGTGATCAATATGAACCGTTCCTGTGTGAGCAGTCACCGGATCTTATCGGCAGAGGGCGCTTATCCCAGGAGGACAGGGATATCAATTCAAGGTTAAAAACGGATATCAATAAGTTTGTGGATGAGAGCACCATCCGGTTCATATCAGAGGGTGTGACTGACAGCAGCTGGAACACTTATCTTGAAACTCTTGATACCATAGGGATAGAGGAGTTTATTTCTTTAAATCAAAAATCATATGATGCATTTAATAAGAACTGATCAAAGGAGAAAGGGGCAGGTTAGGTGATATCCTGCCCCTTTCCGCTGTCTTAAAAACTCTTCTAAAAACTCGAAACAGATTTGCTTGAAACTTTCCGAAAAATATACTATCATAGTAATAATATACATTTCGGATGGAGGTCGAATATGAACGAGACATATGTAGAATGGATGGTCAAAAGGAAAGCCCCTACGTACATGGTAATACTCAGGTTTGTTCTTATTATCCTGACGGTATTTTTTGTGATGGCAGGGCTTATTTTTGTTCCTGCGATGCTGATCGGCATTGCCTTTGGCGTGGCGGCGTACTTTGTCAACCTGAACACGAATCTCGAATACGAGTATTTGTATGTGGACAAGGAGCTGACCGTGGACAAGGTCATGGCTAAGAGCAGGCGTAAAAGAGTGGCAGTGTTTGACGTTAGCAAGATGGAGATTCTTGCGCCGGTCAAATCCTGGCATTTGGATAATTATAAAAACAGGCAGGACAAGCGGGTGGACTACAGTTCGGGAGAAGAGAAGCAGCCTGACAAAAGGTATGTTTTTTTCTATGACGGCCAGAAGCAGGTCATCATAGAGCCAAATCTGGAACTGGTGAAGGCGATTGCGATGGCAGCCCCCAGAAAGGTGTTTACAGATTAATAATTGGTAACGAATTAAATATCACATAAATCACAGGAGGAAGAAAAATGGGCCAGATAATTGGTGAAGGAATTACCTTTGACGACGTGCTGCTGGTGCCGTCATATTCACAGATCGTTCCTAATGACGTGGATCTGACAACTTGGCTGACGAAGAAAATCAAGCTGAACATCCCGATGATGAGTGCGGGGATGGACACGGTTACCGAACACAGGATGGCGATTGCCATGGCAAGGCAGGGGGGGATTGGCATTATCCATAAGAACATGTCCATTGAAGCCCAGGCAGAAGAGGTAGATAAAGTGAAACGGTCTGAAAACGGTGTCATCACGGATCCTTTTTCACTGACGCCGGATCACACGTTAGCAGACGCAGACGCATTGATGGCAAAATTCCGTATTTCCGGTGTGCCGATCACTCAGGGACGTAAGCTGGTGGGTATTATTACAAACCGTGATTTAAAGTTTGAAACTGATTTTTCCAAGAAGATCAGTGAATCTATGACTTCTGAAGGGCTGATCACTGCAAAAGAAGGCATTACTTTGGAGGAGGCAAAAAAGATCCTTGCCAAGGCGAGAAAGGAAAAACTTCCCATTGTAGATGACGATTACAATCTGGCAGGCCTGATTACCATTAAAGATATCGAAAAAACAATCAAATATCCGCTCTCGGCAAAAGACCCCCAGGGAAGGCTTCTTTGCGGCGCCGGGGTTGGCATCACGGCAAACGTGCTTGATCGTGTAGGGGCATTGGTAGACGCTAAGGTGGATGTGATCGTCCTTGACAGCGCCCACGGCCATTCGGAAAACGTGCTCCACAGCCTTTCCATGATCAAGGAAAAGTTCCCTGACCTTCAGGTAATCGCAGGAAACGTAGCGACCGGGGATGGCGCAAGGGATTTGATCAAGGCAGGCGCTGATGCGGTGAAGGTAGGGATCGGGCCCGGTTCCATCTGTACCACCCGCGTGGTTGCAGGGATTGGTGTTCCCCAGATTACGGCGATCATGGATTCCTATGCGGTGGCAAAGGAATTTGGAATCCCCATCATTGCGGATGGCGGCATCAAGTATTCCGGGGATATGACAAAGGCCATTGCGGCAGGCGGCAATGTCTGCATGATGGGAAGCATCTTTGCAGGCTGTGACGAAAGTCCGGGAACCTTTGAATTGTATCAAGGGCGTAAATATAAAGTATACCGGGGTATGGGCTCCATTGCGGCTATGGAAAACGGAAGCAAAGACCGTTATTTCCAGGAAAATGCCAAGAAGCTTGTACCGGAAGGTGTGGAAGGGCGCGTGGCTTACAAGGGAACCGTGGAAGATACGGTGTTCCAGCTGATGGGCGGTTTAAGATCCGGTATGGGTTACTGCGGAACCAAGACCATCGAAGAATTAAAGGAAAGAGGGAAATTTGTGAAGATTTCCGCGGCTTCTTTAAAAGAAAGCCATCCCCATGACATCCATATTACGAAGGAAGCGCCCAACTATAGCGTGGACGAATAGCTGAAAGGAAAAGCTTAAGTGGGAAATCTGGAACGTACGGAGCTTTACAGATGGCAGAAACATTTCTGCGATATGGCGAATATTTTTGTATGCTGCGTGGACGGGAACAACAATCCCCTGACAGAACTTGGCGGAAATGAAGCGGACAAGGAGCTGTTAAGGAAAGTGATCGACTATGAACAGTTCCGCAGCATGTTACAGAGAGTATCGGAAAGTACGCTGGAGGAACAGGCCATTGAGGCGACGGCTTACCCCAATCTGCGTTTGGCGGTGATATCCGCCAAGGCAGCCGGGAAGCCGGTGCTGAGCTGGCTTGTCTGCGGGGTGCTTTCCGATGCTGCTGATGTGGAAGATTATGATGAGGAACCCCTTTCGGGATTTACCAGTACCTTGAGCGGGAAACAGTTTGAAGCGGCGGTGGATGCACTGCATGACATCACCGTTTCTTTGTCTGCGTGGAAACTTGAGCTGGAAGCTGCAAAGGCAGAGACTATAAAGAGCAGAAAAAGTGAGCTGGAAATGGAAGAAAAGCTAAAGCGCGCGGAAACCCTTACGGAAATGGTGCGTCTTTTAGACAGTGAAGCTTCCATAGAAAGGATCATGAAAAAGCTTCTCCACCTGACAGGAAGTTTCTTAAGGCTTGGGGTGGGGGCGGTTTACAAAAGTCTTGAGGAAGAAAGCGGCGGGGAAGGTCCTGTCTTTGGCCTTGAGGTTCTTGCAAGCTGGGTAAGGGCAGGAACCGCATGGCAGGCAAGGGAAGAATATGACCCGGAATGCCGGGACTTTTTCAGGACAAAAAAGACATTGGTGCTTTCCTTAAGTTCCCGGCCCAAACTTGCGGAAAAGAAAGTGTTAGAGCAGTTGGGGATGACGGCTGTTGTGATCGTTCCCGTTAAAATAAACGGGGTGATCGAACGGTATGTATATTTTGGGCAGACTTTTGGGGAGCATATATGGGGGCTTGAGGATGTCAAGCTGATCAAAGAGGCTGCCAAAATCCTGCAGAGTATTTTAAACAGAAGGGTTTATTAATTGCAGCGGGTATGCTATGATAAGTAATAAAAAAGTTTTGCGCAGAGGTTGGGAGATATGAGTGAAAAAGAATTAATGAATGAAAATGCGGAAATTTTGGAAGAAGAAAAGACTGTTTCCAGAAATTTTATTGAACAGATTATAGATAAGGATTTATCGGAGGGCGTATATGAGGGGGTCCACACCAGATTCCCGCCGGAACCTAACGGATACCTGCACATCGGACATGCCAAGAGTATCCTTTTAAATTACGGGCTAGCCAAGGAATACGGCGGCAAGTTTAACATGCGGTTTGACGATACCAACCCTACCAAGGAAAAGACGGAGTTCGTGGAGTCTATTCTGGCAGACATTAAATGGCTGGGGGCCGACTGGGAGGACAGACTGTTTTTTGCGTCTGATTATTTTGAGCAGATGTATGAGGGCGCTGTCAGGCTGATCAAAAAGGGGAAGGCTTATGTGTCTGATCTTTCCGCAGAAGAAATGCGGGAATACAGGGGAACTTTGACGGAGCCGGGGAAAAATGACCCCAACAGGGAACGGCCCATAGAGGAAAGCCTTATTTTGTTTGAAAAGATGAAAAACGGGGAATTTGCAGACGGGGAAAAGACGCTCCGCGCCAAGATCGATATGACATCCCCGAATATCAACATGCGGGATCCCATCATATATCGGGTTGCCCATATGAACCATCATAATACCGGTGATAAGTGGTGTATTTACCCCATGTATGATTTTGCGCATCCCATTGAGGATGCCATAGAAGGGATTACCCATTCTATCTGTACCCTTGAATTTGAAGACCACAGGCCCTTGTATGACTGGGTGGTGAGGGAGCTGGAATATCCTCATCCTCCAAAGCAGATCGAGTTTGCCAAGATGTATTTGACCAATGTGGTCACCGGAAAGAGATATATCAAAAAGCTGGTGGAAGAAGGGATCGTGGATGGCTGGGACGACCCCAGGCTGGTGTCCATAGCGGCCTTAAGGCGCAGGGGCTTTACGCCGGAATCCATCCGGATGTTTGTGGATCTTTGCGGTGTGTCTAAGAGTAATTCTTCTGCGGATTATGCGATGTTAGAATACTGCATCAGGGAAGATCTTAAGTTAAAGCGGCCTCGTATGATGGCGGCATTAGATCCGGTGAAGCTTGTCATTGACAATTATCCGGAGGGCCAAAGCGAGATGCTGGATGTAGCCAACAACCTGGAAAACGAGGAGATGGGATACCGCAAGGTTCCTTTTGGCAGAGAGCTTTATATTGACAGGGAAGACTTTATGGAGGAGCCGCCTAAAAAGTATTTCAGGCTGTTCCCGGGAAATGAAGTGCGCCTGATGAATGCTTATTTTGTGACCTGTACAGGCTGTGTAAAGGATGAAAACGGTAAGGTTATAGAAGTGCACTGTACCTATGACCCGGAGACGAAGTGCGGCACAGGGTTTACCGGAAGAAAGGTAAAAGGGACCATCCACTGGGTTCCTGCAAAAGAAGCGGTCAAAGCGGAAGTGCGCCTTTATGAAAATATCATAGATGAAGAGAAGGGTGTATATAATGAGGATGGCAGCCTGAATTTGAACCCGGACTCTCTTAAAGTATTAAAGGAATGCTTTTTGGAACCGGCACTTTCGGAAGCTGAGGCTTATGACAGTTTCCAGTTTGTCAGACAGGGGTATTTTTGTGTGGACGCAAAGGATTCCAAAGAAGGGGCGCTCGTCTTTAACAGGATCGTGTCCCTAAAAAGCTCTTATGTATTGCCTAAAGTATAAATAAAATAAATGGAGGATGGAAAGTATGGGTTTATTGGACGGTTTAGGGTTTAGCGGGTTAAAGAAATTGGAGAAGGCAAATATTTATGAGGAGCCTGCAAAGGAGAAGGCGCAGGATGCGGTGAAGGCAGCGCCGGTGGTAAAAGAGACGGACTTTTTATTCGATAAAAGTTACGACTGCCCGGTCTGCGGCGAAAAGATCAAGGCAAGAACCTTAAGGGCAGGAAAAGCAAGACTGATTCGTTCCGATATGGATCTGCGCCCGGTTTATGAAAATATTGAGCCTTTGAAATATGACCCGGTAGTATGCCCGAAATGCGGATATTCGGCGCTTGCAAGGTATTTTTCCACCATACTTTCGAACCAGGTCAAAGAAGTCAAAGAAAATATCTGCCAGAGTTTTCAGGGGAATATCAAAGAGCAGGAAGCCTATTCCTACGAGGATGCGCTGTACCGCTATAAGCTGTGTCTTGCCAATGCGATCGTGAAAAAAGCTAAGGCAAGCGAAAAGGCTTACATATGCTTAAAGGCCGGGTGGCTTTTGAGGAGCTATCAGGAAAATCTGCAGGCTTCACAGGAAGAGACGGATCCGAAGAAGTTAGAGGAGCTTAAGGCACAGGAGCAGGAATTTTTGCAAAATGCAATGGAAGGCTTTTTTGCGGCAAGGCAGACGGAGAGCTATCCCATGTGCGGCATGGACGAGACAACGGTGGATTATCTGTCCGCAGTGCTTGCCATGGAACACGGCCAGTTAGACGTGGCTTCCAGGATCATCTCGACCATTATCACCTCACCTTCGGCAAATGCCCGTATGAAGGACAGAGCAAGAGACGTGAAAGAAACGATCCTGACAAAGATGAAGGAAAAAAACGCATAATGACGGATTTGGCAATTCAATTAACGGAAAAATCAAATAAATGTCTCTATCAGCAGATTTATGAGTATATCAGGGACGAGATCAGAGGGGGGAAGCTTCTTGCAGGGGAGAGACTTCCCTCAACCCGTTCTTTAGCGGATCATCTGCAGGTGGCAAGAAGCACGGTGGACTATGCCTACGGTCAGCTTGTGGCGGAAGGGTACCTGGAGGCAAAATCCCAGAGAGGGTATTTTGTCAGCCATGTGGAAGATCTGCTGGAACTTTCCACCGTGTATGGGCAGGGGCAGCCTCGCTCATCCGGTCAAAAGCCGGCTGGCAGCACGGCGGCCGGTAAGCCATCATCCGAAAAGCCGGTGTCCGGCCCTTTGGTATCCGGTCTTGCGGCGGGAAGGGAAGAGGCAAGGATCCGCTATGACTTCTCCCCCCATGCTATCAGTCTGAAGCATTTTCCTTTTTCCACATGGAAAAAGATCACGCGGAATATTTTGGTGGATGCCAACAGTGAAATGTTTGCAAGAGGAGATTCCCAGGGGGATTATTCCCTCAGGGAGACCATAGGGAGATATCTTCACTCATCAAGGGGGGTGAACTGCTCCCCGGAACAGATCATCGTGGGGGCAGGAACGGATTATTTGTTTTTGCTTCTGGAAAAGATCTTAGGACGGCATGTTCCCATTGCAATGGAAGAACCTACTTATGAACGGGCTTATCAGATTTTCCGTTCTTTTGCCTATGAGATTCTGGCGGTGCCTGTGGACCAGAGTGGTATGAGCGTTAAGGAGCTGAAAAAGACCAACGCACGGCTTGCCTATGTGATGCCTTCCCACCAGTATCCCACCGGGGTAGTGATGCCGATCGGAAGGCGGATGGAGCTTTTGCGGTGGGCTAAGGAAGGGCAGGGGCGTTACCTGATCGAGGATGACTACGACAGCGAGTTCCGCTACCGGGGGAAGCCGATCCCCAGCTTACAGGCGTCGGACCAGGCCGGACGGGTGATCTATATGGGAACCTTTTCCAAATCCATTGCCCCGGCAATTCGGGCAGGCTACATGGTGCTTCCGGAAAGCCTCCTTAAGGCGTACAGGGAAAATTGTGGCTGCTATGCCTCCACGGTTTCCCGGATAGACCAGCGTATTCTAGACGAATTTATCAAGGACGGATATTTTGAGCGGTATTTGAATAAGATGAGAAAGATATACCGGGAAAGGCATGACTATCTTTTGGGGCTACTTTCACCTTTTTCCGGCGGTTTTCGTATTTTTGGGGAAAATGCCGGGCTGCACTTACTGCTTACCAGCAAAAAAGGCGTACCGGAAAAAGAACTTGTAAAGTCGGCCGAAGCGGAAGGAGTCAGGATTTATGGCATGTCCAAAGCCTGTATGCAGGGGAGGGGGGCGGATGCTTTTTTCCGCAATACGATCCTTGCAGGCTATGGGGGGGTGGAAATGGAAGAACTGGAAGAAGGAGTGGGGCGCTTAAAGAAGGCCTGGCGGGAGTATATGTAAAGAGCCTGATGACATTGCTGCACAGGCTCTTTTTTTAGAAAAATTTAAGATTTTTTTATAGATTATTGTAACAATTAGGTCATATAATACGTTATGTTAAATATATAACAAATTCAACGCATTTAGGTATTGACAAATATTGTATTAGTACTATAATACAATAGCATAGAAAAATGAGCGGCAAAGGCAGCGGAATGTGAGGCAGTATGAGTGAACTGATTGAAATCCGGGATATGTGTAAGATTTATAATCCCGGTGAAAATGAGGTCCGGGCATTAGATCATGTGAATTTGAGAATTGACAAGAATGAGTTTGTGGCAATCATCGGGCAGTCCGGTTCGGGAAAGTCCACATTGATGAACATGTTAGGATGCCTGGATATCCCCACCAGCGGAACTTACATATTAAACGGGCAGGACGTGTCAAATCTGACAGACGATGAGCTTTCGGATATCAGGAATAAAGAGATCGGGTTTATTTTTCAGGGATTTAACCTGATCGCAGGGCTTACGGCTCTTGAAAACGTAGAACTTCCCCTGATCTACCGGGGAGTGGCGAAAAAAGAGAGGATGCGGCTTTCTAAGATCGCCTTGGAAAAGGTGGGGCTGAAAGCAAGGATGGAGCATAAGCCTTCCGAAATGTCAGGGGGGCAGCAGCAGAGGGTAGCCATTGCAAGGGCGATTGCCCAGGCACCGCCGGTGGTGCTTGCCGATGAGCCTACGGGAAATCTGGATTCCGGTTCTACCAAGGAGATCATGGAAATCTTAAAAGGGCTCCATGCGGAAGGACGGACGGTCATATTGATCACCCATGACAATGAAATTGCGGCCAGGGCAAAGCGGATCATCCGGATCATGGATGGGAAGATCGTGGATGATATTATCAATAAAGAAGAGGAGTAAGGATTATGAGCGCAGAAATGATGGACAAGAAAGAAAAAAAGCCTAAAAAGGAAAAAAATCCTAAGGAAAAGGTTCCTTTGGATAAGGCGGCAAAAAAGAAACGCCGCAGGATCATATTTGCCTGCATTGCCGGCGTGCTTATCGTTGCTTTTGTGGTAATGAAGGCTATGGCAGGTCCGGGAGCACAGGCAATCGTCATGACGGCGGGGGCGTGGACCGGGGAGATCGAGGAGACTATCAACACCAGCGGAATGGTCACAACCCTGGAGACGAAAACCTACTTTTCCAATGTGGATGTGAAGATTGGCGATATTGCCGTGCAAAAAGGGGATGCGGTAAAAGCGGGAGATCTTCTGTTATCTTATGATGCGGCTGACCTTGCAAAGGAAAAGGAGCTGGCGCAGCTTTCTGCCAGACAGGCGGAAGGGAGCTATAAAAATTCCGTGCAGAGCAACAACGAAAAGCTGGGGGATCTGAACGAGGCAAATGTGAATCTGGATGTGCTGGAACAGCAGATTGCGGATGTGGAAGCCCGGATCAAGACGCTAGAGGCAAACATAGAACAGAAAAAGAGCGATATCGCTTATCAGGGAACACTTCTCCAGATCACCTTGCTGGACTGGCAGGAAAAGCAGCAAAAAGAAGGATTTTCCGAGTCCGATGAGGATATTTACCTGGAATTGCAAAAACAGGTCCAGTTAAATAGTTATGAGCAGCAAAATAATGAGGAGATCCAGAAATGGCAGGAAGAACTGGAAGTCCATCAGGATATGCTGTCAGAATATAAAGAGTATCAGGCTGAAATGAAGTCTCAAAAAAGTTCCGCCGAGGCAGGAAAGCTTAATGCCGGGGCGAAGGAAGAACTGGAAGCAAATAACCAGACGAAAGAGATTCAGGCGGCTGATACCATAGAAAGCCTAGCCGCTGTGGAAAACGGCATTACGGCGGAATTTGACGGTGTGGTCACGGAGATCAACGCAGTGGAAGGGGGCAGTGTAGCCCAGGGCTCTCCGCTCCTTAAGCTGGAAAGCACAAAGGACGTAATGGTCCAGATTTCCGTTACCAAGTATGACTTAAATAAAATTGCGGTAGGCCAGGGCGCCACGGTATCCATTGGCAGTAAGGAATACCAGGGTGAAGTCTCCAAGATCAACAAAATGGCGGAAACCAATAATAGCGGCGCGGCAGTAGTGGGAACGGAGATCAGGATCAAAGATCCTGACAGTGACCTGATCTTAGGAGTGGAGGCAAAGGTTATTATCAGCACCGCAAAAGAGGAAAATGCCGTACTGGTTCCGGTAAGCGCCATCAATGTGGACATGGAAGGGGAATTTGTCTACGTGGTGGAAAATAATATTCTTACGAAAAAACGTGTAATGACGGGAATTTCCTCCGATCTTTATATTCAGGTGACGGAAGGTCTTTCTGACGGGGAACAGGTAGTGACGGAAGTGGCGGCAAACCTTCAGGAGGGCATGACGGTTATGGCAATGCCCCAGCAGTAAGGAAACGGAGTATTGATATGGCACAGATTTGGGAATATATCAAAATTGCTTTGATGAACATCAAGAGCAATAAAGGGCGTTCTATTTTGACGATGCTTGGCATTATCATCGGGATTTCATCCGTCATTATGGTCATTTCGATCGGGAACGGCGTGCGGGGGCAGGTGAACTCGGAGTTAGAAGGGCTGGCAGGGGGCCAGATCGCCTTTTATGTGGACAGTACCAGAAAAGACACCACGGTGGCTTTTGACCAGACGGATTTTGACGCGATCCAGGCAAATATCCCCCATGTAAAGGGCGTAACCCCCACTTTCGGCGTCTGGGGAACGGCGGAAGGGCCGAAAGGGGATTTCGATATCTCAATACAGGGCGGAACGGTGGGACTGCAATACATATCCCAGGATCCCATCGTCAAAGGAAAATATTTTACCCAGAACGATTATGACAGCGGGAGCAATGTCTGCATTATCACGGAAAGCAATGCGGCGGCGCTTTTTGGAACCAGCGACGTGGTGGGGATGACCTTTGATGCCACGGTCTGGGGGATCACACAGGAGCTGCGTATCATCGGGGTTCGGCAGGACAATGCGGCATCCATAGTTTCCATGGGGAGCGGGGGGTTAGTCACCATTCAGGCGGAAATGCCCTTAACTTTTATGGCGAACAAGTTTGGCTACTGGATTGATGAGGTAGACCAGTTTTATGTGATCGCGGAGTCCTCGGAATATTGCACCGAGGTTGCGGCAAAGACCTTATCTTTGTTGGAGAACCGCCACAATGTGCGGGGAGAAAACCAGATTATGATGCAGAGCTTTTCGGATATGACCGCACAGTTTGACACGATCTTAAGCTTTATCACGGTTTTCATTTCTTTTGTTGCGGCTATCTCACTTTTGGTAGGAGGGATCGGCGTTATGAACATCATGCTGGTATCCGTCACGGAAAGGACCAGGGAGATCGGGATTCGGAAGGCTTTAGGGGCAAGGACGATTTCGGTGCTTTTGCAGTTCCTTGCAGAGGCCGGGATCATTACACTGCTTGGAGGACTTATTGGGATCGGGTTAGGTGTCCTTGGCGGCTTTGGCATAGGGGCGATCGCGGGAGTGACCCCACAGGTCAATGCGGGTACGGTTGTCTTTGCATCCCTGTTTTCCTGCGGTGTGGGTATCTTTTTCGGGATTTACCCGGCCAGGAAGGCGGCGAAGTTAAACCCCATTGAAGCACTGCGGCATGAGTAAGTTTTATTGTTGCACTTTGGCTGATTTTTAGTATAATAAGAAGAGTGAAGGCACCTGCTTTTGCAGGTGCTTTTCCTCATACAGGAAATCGAGAAAGGGAAATCGGGATGGAAGTGGAATTTGATGTGAAGATAACGCCGGGGGCGTTATATGATTATATGCTATATCATACTTATACCAGCCCCTCCGGACTTTTAGGCGCAGTGGTGGGGGCTTTGCTGGTGACGGCTTTTTTTATGGGGGCAGGGGTGCTCTGCCTGTTAGCCGGTATCATCATCCTTGTCTATCTTCCATGGACGTTGTTCCTCAAATCCAGACAGCAGTACCTGGCAAACCCGGCGTTTAAAACGCCTCTTCATTATAAGATGACGGAGGAAGGGATTGAAGTATCTCAAAACGGGGAAACCCAGAGCCAGAAGTGGGAAGATCTGTTTAAGGCAGTTTCCACCCCAAAGAGCTTGATCGTGTATACCTCCCGGGTCAACGCGTCCATTTTTCCCAAAAGGGATCTTAAGGAAAATTCGACGGCGGCCATCAGGATGATTTCCACCCATATGCCGCCCCAAAAAGTGAAAATCCGCGGATAAGAAAGGGTGAAAGACAGGAAAAAGGGCATGGATAAGACGATTTTTGAAAGTTTTGGGCCGGAAGATACCTTCCGTTTTGGAAAAGAATTGGGGGAAAAGGCTAAGGAGGGAAGTGTTTTTACCTTAGTTGGTGATTTAGGGGCAGGCAAGACAGTGTTTTCAAAGGGCCTGGCGGAAGGACTTGGGGTCACGGAACAGGTAAACAGCCCGACCTTTACCATTTTACAGGTGTATGAGCAGGGGCGCTGTCCTTTTTATCATTTTGACGTATATCGGATCGGAGACAGCTCCGAGATGGATGAGATCGGGTACGAGGAATATATTTATGGGGAAGGGGTCTGCCTGATCGAGTGGGCGGATTTGATTGAAGAGATTCTTCCGCCCCGGTATCTGAAGGTTACGATAGAAAAGGATGTGGAAAAAGGATATGACTACAGGAAAATCACTCTTGAGGGCGTAGGATATGAAGATCATTGCTATTGACAGTTCAGGACTGGTGGCATCGGCTGCCATCGTGGAGAATGATGTCCTGATTGGAGAATATAATGTGCAGTACAAAAAGACCCATTCCCAGACGCTCCTTCCTATGCTGGATGCGTTGACGAAGATGGTGGAGCTGGATTTAGACACGGTAGATGCCATTGCGCTGGCAAAGGGGCCGGGGTCTTTTACCGGGCTCCGCATTGGGTCTGCCACCGCAAAGGGTCTGGGCCTTGCCATGGGAAAGCCCCTGGTGGAGATCCCTACATTGGATGGGCTTGCATGTAATCTGTATGGCACGGATAAGCTGGTATGCCCTATGATGGATGCCAGAAGAAATCAGGTTTATACCGGAGTTTATGAATATGTGAAAACAGGGCAGGGTCCGGTATCTTATCAGTTAAAGAGTCTGGTGCCCCAGTGTGCGGTGCCGGTTGCGCAGATTGCGGAAATATTAAACGGATACGGCAGGGAAGTGATATTGCTTGGGGATGGTATTCCGGTTTACACAAAGGCGCTTCAAGAGCTTCTTACCGTGCCTTACGGTTTTGCGCCGGCACATGTAAACCGCCAGAGGGCAGCGGCTTTTGGCAGACTTGCCATGCAGTACATACAGGAAGGAAAGATCGTCAGCGCAGATAGCCATGCACCGGAGTATCTGCGGCTGTCGCAGGCAGAGAGGGAGAAAAACGAAAAAGGACATGGGAATATTAGTCAGGGAAATGGAAGCCGGTGATGTTGCGGCGGTAAGCGCCATTGAGGCGTCGGTGTTTTCGATGCCCTGGTCGGCGGATGATTTTTTGGAAATGATCCAGGCGGACTATGCTTATTATTACGTGGCATTGTACGACGGGAAGATTGCAGGGTGCTGCGGGATCAGGGATATCGCCGGGGAAGGCGAAATCACCAATGTGGTGGTGGATGCATCCCTAAGGCGGCAGAAAATTGCCCGGACGATGCTGGAACATATGCTTGCAAAAGCAGAGGAAAGAGGGATAGGGGCTTATACTCTTGAAGTGAGGTGTGGCAACCTGCCGGCCATCCGGCTGTATGAGAGCCTGGGATTTTTGGGGGAGGGGGTACGGCCCGGGTTTTATGATAAGCCGAAGGAAGACGCCCTGATCATGTGGAAAAGATAGGAAGGGCATGGAAGAATTACCACTGTTTCTTATTTTTCTTTTATGTATAATAGACTTAGGTGCCAAGAAATCGGCATGCTGAATATCAGCATGTTGATGTTCAGCATATAAAAGGAGGATAAGATCATGAGAATATATACGGATGAAAGCAGGAATCAGCTTGCAGGCGTGATCTGCAATCAGTGTAAAAAAGAATTATCAGTGGAAAACGGAATCATAAAAGAAGGATGCTTTAGCGGAAACATCCAATTTGGATTTTTCAGCGGTAAAGACGGAAAGAAGCATTCTTTTGATCTGTGCGAGGAATGTTATGATAAAATGATAAAAGGCTTTGCTATTCCGGTGGAAGAGGAGGACGTAACAGAACTGCTTTAAGCGGATGTCTGAGGATGCGGAATGGCAAGTACGGATACAGGAGGAAATATGCTGGATATTTGCTTACTTGGAACCGGCGGGATGATGCCGCTTCCATACCGCTTTCTGACATCTATGATGGCCAGATATAATGGGCAAAGTATTTTGATCGATTGTGGGGAAGGAACGCAGGTCGCCATGAAGGAAAAGGGGTGGAGCCCTAAGCCTATTGACGTGATCTGCTTTACCCACTTTCACGCGGATCATATCAGCGGACTGCCGGGAATGCTCCTTACGATGGGGAATGCGGAACGGACAGAGCCGCTGCTTTTGGTGGGACCTAAGGGACTTTCCAGGGTGGTGGCATCACTTCGTGTTATTGCGCCGGAGCTGCCCTTTGAGATTGAATGCATGGAAATGACACTGCCGGAGCATGTGATCCGTTTTGACGGTTTCAGGATCGAGGCGTTTAAGGTAAACCATAACGTACCCTGTTATGGGTACAGCATTTGTATTGACCGGATTGGTAAATTCCAAATAGACAAGGCTGTCGCATTGGGGATTGAAAAGAAGTACTGGAACCGCTTACAGCACGGAGAAACCATAGAAACAGGGAAAATGACACTCTTGCCGGAAATGGTCTTAGGGCCTGCAAGGAAGGGGCTTAAGGTGACCTACTGTACAGACACCAGACCAACGGAAGGGATCGTGAGCCATGCGGCCGGGTCGGATCTTTTTATCTGCGAAGGGATGTACGGGGAGCCGGACAAAAAGGCGAAAGCCCGGGAAAATAAGCATATGACTTTTTATGAGGCGGCGGAGATGGCAAGGCGTGCCGGGGTTTCCAGGTTGTGGCTGACCCATTACAGTCCTTCCTTAAACAGGCCGGAGGAATTTTTGGCAGATGTAAGGAAGATATTTAAAGATGCCGAAGTATGTAGGGACGGCAAGACTGTGGAGCTGTTGTTTGAGGATGAGGAAAGGGAATAAGCGGTAAAAGGAGGATGGTACAGATGAAGGATAAAGGGAACGGGAGCGGACTCAAGGGCTTTATCATCGGGCTGGTTCTGATCGGGCTGGTCCTTGGGTATTTTTACTATTTGTCTGTCAGAAAAGGCGGGGATGAAAGCGACGAGGTGGAGATCAGCCCGGTGCAGGAAGTGCTGCTCCGGAACTTAGACAAAAGTTATCCCCCTTCTCCCCGGGAGGTGCTAAAATATTACGGGCAGCTTGTCCAGTGTTTTTACGGGGAAGAATACACGGAAGAAGAATTTGAGCAGCTGGCGGCTAAAGTCATGGAATTGTATGACGACGAGCTGGCCGGGAATCAGACCCCGGAGCAGTATCTGGAAAATCTCCGGTGGGATGTGGATCAGTGGAAGGAAAAGGAAACGAAAGTTTCAAGCTACAGCCTGCCCTCCAGCACGGATGTGGATTTTTTTACCGAGGATGGATATAGCTGGGCAAGGCTTTATTTTGGGATGAACCTGCGTAAAGGCACGCAGCTAGACGTGATTAATGCGGTTTACTTGCTGCGGAAAGATGATCAGGGCCACTGGAAAATTTATGGCTGGAAACTGGAAGAAGACTTAAACGGTTCCGGTACGGCTGAATAAAGGATAAGATATGGAACATAAGGATATTTTTATATTGGCGGTTGAAAGCTCCTGCGACGAGACGGCGGCTTCCGTAGTGAAAAACGGCAGGGATGTGCTTTCCAACGTGATCTATTCCCAGATTTCACTGCACACAGAGTATGGCGGGGTGGTGCCGGAGATCGCTTCCCGTAAACATATAGAAAAAATCAACCAGGTGATCGAACAGGCGCTTAGGGATGCTGAAATGAGGCTTAACGAAATGAGCGCCATTGCGGTGACTTACGGGCCGGGGCTGGTGGGTGCCTTGTTAGTCGGCGTTTCGGCGGCAAAAGCGATCAGTTTCGCTTCCGGAATCCCACTGATCGGCGTCCACCATATTGAAGGACACATCAGTGCAAATTTTATAGAAAACAAAGATTTAGAACCGCCGTTTGTCTGTCTGGTGGTATCCGGCGGGCATTCTCATCTGGTGGTGGTCAAAGACTATGGCGTATATGAAATCATAGGGAAGACCAGAGATGATGCGGCAGGGGAAGCCTTCGACAAGGTGGCAAGGGCGATTGGGCTGGGGTATCCCGGCGGGCCAAAGATAGATAAGGTTTCGAAAGAGGGAAACCCGGACGCCATTCATTTCCCCAGGGCAAAGGTGGCGGATGCGCAGTATGACTTTAGTTTCAGCGGACTGAAATCGGCGGTGCTGAATTACTTAAATTCCTGCCAGATGAAGGGGGAGGAGATTGTTACGGCGGACGTTGCGGCTTCCTTTCAGAAAGCGGTGATTGATGTGCTGGTAGATCATTCCATGGATGCGGTGGAAAAGTACGGCTGCCGGAAGTTTGCCATTGCAGGGGGAGTGGCCTCCAATACAGGGCTCAGGGAAGCTTTTCGGAAAGTCTGCGGGGAAAAAGGGATTGCTTTTTACCACCCGTCACCGGTGTATTGCACGGATAATGCGGCCATGATCGGAACAGCCGCTTATTATGAGTATCAAAAGGGCGTGCGGCACGGTTTTGACTTAAATGCCGTACCGAACTTGAAATTAGGGGAACGGGTGTAACTTTGACCGTTCCGCCCAAACAGGCAGAAATGAGGATCAACATGGAGGATGGAACAAGGACGGCGGCGGTGGTGCTGGCAGCAGGAAGCGGAAAGCGTATGGGCAGCAGTACAAAAAAACAGTACATGCTGCTTTTTGATAAACCGGTGGTCTACTATTCCCTGAAAGCTTTTCAGGAAAGTTTCATTGACGAGATCATTCTGGTAGTTTCAGCGGGGGATGTGGAGTATTGCAAGGAAGAGATCGTCAAGCGGTATGGCTTTCATAAGGTCAGCCACATTGTGGAAGGCGGCAGGGAGCGGTACCATTCCGTGGTGGCCGGTCTTGCAAAGGCCACAGAGTGTGATTATATATTTATCCATGATGGCGCCAGACCTGTGCTGACGCATAATATGCTGGACCGGCTTTTGGCGGGGGTGAAAAAAGACGGCGCCTGCGTGGCGGGAATGCCTGTAAAAGATACCATCAAGCTTTCCGATGAAAATGATTATATAGAAGCAACTCCCGACAGACGGCTGGTCTGGACGATACAGACACCCCAGGTATTTGAGTACCGGCTGGTCCGGGGCGCCTATGAGGAGTTGATCAGGCAGGAAAGGGAACATCCGGGAGGGCAGATGGCGGTAACGGATGATGCAATGGTGGTGGAGGGCTTTACGGATCATAAAGTGAAGCTGGTGGAGGGTTCTTATGAGAATATTAAGATCACCACCCCGGAAGATATTGCCGTAGCGGAATTGTTTTTAAAGAACGCAGGGCAGTACGGCTGCATTTTTTAACTTTTAAAAAAAAATTAAAAAAAGTGTTGACACATTAAAAGTGATTTGCTAGAATAATCATTGCGCTAACGAAGAGCAAGTCAAAAAGAAACAACATGGAGAGGTATCGAAGTGGTCATAACGAGGCGGTCTTGAAAACCGTTTGTCCGCAAGGGCGCG
>OFGG01000448.1_pt1 | contig 35896 bp, 35 predicted proteins | sample 1521701 | NCBI WGS metagenome assembly OFGG01 (sample SAMEA3504081, study PRJEB24116) | mouse gut metagenome | biome: mouse gut; feature: mouse-associated habitat; material: faeces | place: Denmark | collected 2011
ATCCTGGCTAAAGTATAGCAGGCTTTTGGGGAGATTTCCAAAAGCCTGATTGAAGTTATACAAAATGCTTGATAAAGGGTTCCGTCTCGTCTATAATAATATTATATATTAAAATAGTCGGGAGAGCTGGGCATGTATATACAGAGACATATGGAAGAAACGGTTGAGAAGCTGTCAAAGATGTTCGGCGCGGTTCTGGTCTCCGGGCCGCGCCAGGTGGGGAAGACTACCATGCTGCAGGGAATGACAGAGGATGCGGAATACGTGACCCTGGACGATCCCTTGCTGTTGACCAGCGCCATAGAGACCGGAACCACATTTTTTAAGGACAATCCGCCCCCGATTTTCCTTGACGAGGTCCAGAAAGCGCCGAACCTGTTCCCGCAGATAAAGCTTCTGCTGGACAAGGACAGGAAGAAGGGACAGTTCTTCCTGTGCGGATCCCAATCCTTCCAGATGATGAAGAATGTCAGCGAATCTCTGGCCGGACGGCTGGGAATCGCCATGCTGCAGGGGCTTTCCATGCGCGAGAAGTATGGCTGTCGGTTTCGGGAGGCGTTCGTCCCCACGGAGGCGTATCTTGCGGCGCGCAGAGAGGAGCTTAAGGATATTGTGTATGCGGATATCTGGGAGAACATCCATCGGGGCAGCATGCCGGAGCTGTACGCGAATCCTGACTTTGACTGGCAGATGTTCTATGGGGCTTATGTCAGGACGTATATAGAACGGGATGTGCGGGAGCTGACCCAGGTAGGGGATGAGGTAAAGTTCACGAAGTTCATGGCGGTGATGGCTGCCAGGACAGGGCAGCTTTTGAACCTGAGCGCTGTGGCAAGCGACGTGGGAATCAGCCAGCCCACAGCCGACAGATGGCTTTCCATCCTGACGGCTTCGAATATCGTCTATCTGCTGCAGCCTTATTCCAACAATCTGGCAAAACGCGCTGTCAAGACACCGAAGCTTTACTTTTTGGATACGGGACTTGCCGCATATCTCACAAAGTGGAACGGGGTGGAAGTGCTGAAGAACGGTGCCATGGCCGGTGCCTTTTTTGAGAGCTTCGTGGTTTCGGAGGTGTTGAAGAGCTATTATAATCAGGGCGTGCTGGATCCTCCGCTTTATTTTTATCGGGATAAAGACCAGAGGGAAATCGACCTGCTGGTGGCGGAGGGAGACGTGCTGTATCCGCTGGAAATCAAGAAGCATGCCGACCCGAAAGTGAACGACATCACGGCTTTCGACGTACTGGAAAAGCTGCCGGGAGTCAGGAGGGGGTCTGGCGGCGTGATTTGCACGTATGACAGGATGGTGACGCTGAAAGGGCAGGATAGGGTCATCCCGGTGGGCTATCTCTAGGGGGCTTTGCAGAGCCGTTTTCTCTAACTTCAATATCTTGCTGTATGCAGCAACATAGATCAAAATAGAAAATGAGGATTCAGGGTGAAATGGCGTGGAAACCTTTTGGCAGATATGTTACACTATATACTATATCAGATTAGAATGGCATGAAAATATCAGATGTATAGGATAGGAAGAAAACATATGGCTAAGCTATTCTCTTCAAAAGAAGCTAAAAAGCTTGTGGAGCGGCATCAAAAGCTATTAGATAGACTGGAAGCCGGAGGCAGAATTACAGAAAACTATGTGAAAGTAATTTAGGATGCTACAAATCGTCTTGTTGCAGATGAGACCCTCAGAGTATTGAAGACAGTTCCCATAGAGGAAATCAATCGTGACAAACGTGGGATAAAGACCAAGCCACTGAGGGATTGCGGCTATGAAACGGTAGCAGACATTGCTGCCTCTTCGGTTTATGAGATTGCTTTAGTAAGGGGAATCAGTGAAGATACCGCATATACAATACATAGGATTGTCAGAGATATTGTCAGTTCTGCGCAGAAAACGATTAAGATTAGACTGAATTTGGATAAGAAAACACCGGAAAGCACCCGGATTGTAATAGCCGTGGTTCAGTATGACAGAAGTGTGCTTATTGAAAAAGCCTGTCGAAGTCTGATTACGGCAAATGATGGTATGATTTCGGACGCTATAGATAATCTCGACTGTGCCGCAAATGGATTGAAGTGGCTTTTGTCATTCGGTGCGGGAAAGCAGCGTGCAATAGAGGCATATGAGCAGCTAAAGGTACTTTTGGAGGGTGAATATGGACAAAATGTACAAAGGGCGCTGACAGAAGTTGAGGAGCTTGAGAATGTTTCAGACATACAGGAATGGGAAGAGTTTGAAAGATATCCGGTAAGGTTTTTTAATATTCTGGAAAGCGTTGTTCCAGGCCTGCTGGGAAACGATGATTCTGTATATGGGCTTCCTGAAAACTTGGTGCGGGAAATTCAGGATGAATGTTTCTTTCCGGAGGGGCTGCTGTGCGAGCTGCGCAGATATCAGGAATGGGGCGTAAAGTATATACTCCATCAGGGGCGCGCGCTTCTGGGCGATGAGATGGGGCTTGGTAAAACTGTTCAGGCAATCGCAACGATGGTCTCTCTGAAAAATACGAATGCAACGCATTTTGTTGTTGTGTGTCCTGCCAGCGTAATTACAAACTGGTGCCGGGAAATCGGTCAGAAGAGCAAGCTGCGTGTTACGAAAGTACATGGAGCCAGACGTGAGGCGGCGCTTGTATCGTGGGTCAAATTGGGCGGCGTGGCAGTTACCACATATGAGACAACGGCTTATTTTGTATTGGGAAATGACTTCAAATTTTCTCTTATGGTGGTTGATGAAGCGCACTATATAAAGAATGCGAAAGCGCAAAGGTCAATTAATGTGCGAAAGCTTTGCGAACACACAGAAAGGCTTCTATTTATGACGGGCACTGCTCTCGAAAATAATGTTGATGAAATGGTTTCCCTGATTCAGATTCTGCGGCCTGACATTTTTTTAAGTATTCGCGGAATAAGCTTTATGGCAGCAGCCCAGCAGTTCAGAGAGCAAATCGCTCCGGTTTATTATCGCAGGAAACGTGAGGATGTTTTGACGGAGCTTCCGGAACTTGTCGAGAGCCGTGACCTGAATACAATACGAGGCGTATGCGAGATTTTGGGTAATCAATGTATGAATCCAATCAATGGCTCATTGAGTCCGCAAAGACGGCAGGAGATTATAGATGAGTTCAACATGGCTCCTGCGGGCACTGTGCTGGCAGCGCAGATTCAATCTGGAGGAACGGGCCTGAATATCCAATCGGCCAGTATGGTTATCATATGTGAACCTCAGCTTAAGCCGTCTATTGAAAATCAGGCTATTTCCAGGGCATATCGGATGGGCCAGACGCGGAATGTATTAGTATATCGGCTGCTGTGCGACAACACGGTAGATGAAAAGGTTACAGAAATTTTGGATCAGAAACAGAAAATTTTCGATGCTTTTGCGGATAAGTCTGTTGCTGCCCAGGAAAGTATTGAAGTGGATGATAAGACATTTGGAGATATTATTAAAGCGGAAATCGAGCGTATCAATGCAGAAGAGCAGGTTGGATAAGAGTATATCATGTTTTGTGTGAATGAGAGGAGATGAATTTTTTATGAAACTGATTCATTGTGCAGACATCCATCTGGATTCTCGGATGGAGACACACTTGACAAGCGAACAGGCATCTATAAGGAATACCGAGATTATCAGGTCATTTATTCGTATGACAGAGTATGCGGAAAAAAATGGCGTCCGTGCCGTAATAATTGCCGGCGATATGTTTGACGGAAAGCGCATCAGGGTGCGGACTGTTAATGAAATTGTCAGTGCAATGAGACGGACCCCGGATATCGACTATCTATATCTTGCGGGCAATCATGATGAAGCAGCGCATGCTTTTTCCGATATGGAACTGCCGCAGAACTTTAAACAGTTCACGAAAAAGTGGGATACCTTTCTATATGAAGATGTTGCCGTTTCAGGGATAGAAATTTCATCCGATAATGCGGTTTCGCTATACAGAAATGTCCCTCATAAGGACAATTATATTAATGTTGTGGCGCTCCATGGGCAAATCGGAACTGAGTGCGGCGTTGATCGGGTCAATCTGAAGCTGCTGAAAGACAGGGGCATTGATTATCTTGCGTTGGGACATATTCATTCTTATAGCCTGGAACCATTGGATGAGAAAGGGGTATATTGTTATCCCGGGTGCCTGGAAGGGCGCGGCTTTGATGAATGCGGGGAAAAGGGCTTTATGCTGTTGACCACGGAGCGCGGAAAGATTGTACCAGAGTTTGTACCATTCTCCTGCCGCCAACTGCATCAAATGCCCATTGATATTACCGGTCTGGCAAAAAATGCGGAAATTGCAGAGAAGATGCGTTCCGTTGCGGAAAGTTTTAGCAGTGATGACATGGTTGAGTACATTCTGACAGGATGCTATGATCCGATGACAGATATTGCAGTATCATATCTGCAAAATCTTGTGAAAGGAGATTTCTTTTTCACTAAAGTAAAAAATAAGAGCAGGATGGCCATTGACCCCGATAACTATAAAAATGATATCTCGCTCAAAGGAGAATTTATCAGACTTGTTCTTGCCAGTGATTCCAACGATGAGGACAAGGCCGCTATAATTAGGATTGGCATGGAGGCCTTATCAGGAGAGGAGATTGTGTTATGAAACTCTTGAAATGCCATATTGAGAATTTTGGTATACTGTCCGGATTCGACTATACGTTTCAGGAGGGACTGACAGTTATACGCGAGGCAAACGGCTTTGGCAAAAGTACCCTTGCCGCTTTTATCAAGGCCATGTTTTACGGAATGCCGCGCATAGGTGCCAGAAACATCAGAGAAAACGAGCGCAGGCGGTACGACCCCTGGCAGGGGGGGAAGTATGGCGGTTTTCTGGAATTTGAGCATCAGGGTGTCGCCTATCGCGTGACGCGATATTTTGGAAAAACGGCATCGAAAGACAGCTTTGATTTGATTGATTTGACAAATCGCCGAAAGAGTGAGAGATTTTCGGATAAGATGGGCGAAGAATTATTTCAGTTGGATGCAGACTCTTTCGCACGCAGCACCTATATGCCCCAGGCGGCGCAAATTGATGTCTCTGCTACGACATCGATTCGCACAAAACTGAGCAATCTTGTGGATAATACGAATGACTTGAATAACTATGATACGGCCAGGGATGCCTTGCATCAGCTTAGGAGCAAATACAAACCCTACCGTGGAAGTGGCGGCCAGATTCAAAGGCTCATGGATACCTATAATGGATTGGAAGCGCAGAAACATAAAGCGGAGACCCAAAAACCACAGCTTATTGATATTTTAGATGACATAGACAGATGGGATAGGGAAAAGGCAGAGAAGACAGAAACAGTAAAGGAGTTACGCGAAAAAATCCGCATATCTTCTAGCCAGAAAGCAGTACGTGCACATAAGGAACGATTGCGCGAACTACAGCGGGATGTGCAGAAAAATCAGCAGGAGTTGGAGAAGCTTGATACGAATTATCCTGCAGGATATCCTACAACAGAAGAAATCAAGAAACAACGAAGCAATATGGAGATTTCTGCACAGTCAGCAAAACGTCTACAGACACTAAAGCTTTCTGATGAGGATTGCGCTGTTGCTGAAAAGGAGAAAGGGCTCTTCTCGGATGTTGACAGGGTATCGGAGGAGATTAACCACTGTGAACGACAGTGCAATGAGCTTGCAGCGGTTTCAGCCAGGTTGACGGCACAGATGCTTCCGGAGGAGCGGCAACGCCTGGACGAGCTTGGACTCCTGTTTGAAAACGGGGTTCCCTCCGAAGAAAAGCAGCAGGAACTTCTCGGCATTGCGGATGATTTAAAAGCAAAGCGACTACATCGTGACAGTCTGATGGTGCCTGTAGAAGAACAGGAGGAGTATGACAGCCTGAAAAAGCTGTTTGGAAATGGCGCTCCAGATGAAAGCATGCTTGCTGACTGCGAGGAGAAACAGCATGACCTGGATGCCCTGAAGAAAAGCCGTGAGGGTTATTTGTTTACAGGGAAAGATCAGGCGGACTATCAGGCCTTGCAGCGTACCTTTGCATCCGGCATGCCAACGGAACAGGAAATTCAGGAAAAGCAGAAGGACTGCCGTCGAATCACAGAGCTTACTGGAAAAAAGAATGCGAAAACAGTGATTGCCCAAAAGCCAGAGACGAAAAAGTCATCGCTTTCCCCGGTTTCGGTTTCTTGTGGTCTGTTGGGTGCCGTTCTCATTGTTATTGGAATCATTTGCCTTACGGCAGACCAGCAGGTTGTCGGTATTCTGTTGCTTGTTGGGGGATTCTTGGCTTTACTGGCATCGTTTTGGGTCTATGTCAAACAGATGATGAGTGGGCAGCAGAAAGGCCCGTCAATGATTACGGCAAGTGCTATTACGGATGAGGAAAACCAGGAACTTTATGATTTGCAGCATTCTTTGAATGACTTTTTGTATCGATTTTACCCTGATGTGGCTGAACCCGAAAATAGACTTGTCCAGTTGCTGATTGATACAAAACGATTTGCGGAACTGAAAGACAAAAAGGAAGCCTGTGAGGATAAAGTACAGCGCATTGACCAGGAGATAGGAGAAAAGTATCGCGGGATTCGAGCTGTTCTGGATACATATTATCCTGGCAGACCTTATGCAGAAGATTGTGTGAAAGAACTTCGGGAGTCCTGCTGTAGGTATCGGACGCTGAAAGCCCGGGTTGAAGAAGTAAGCGCAGAACGAGAAAAGCTTTCAGAGCAGATTACGTCTTATCGGAGGCAGCTTACAAATGAACTCCAATGTTATTATCCATCCGTTCTGCAGGCAGATCTTCGCCAAGGCATACAAACTCTGATAACAGATGCGACTGCCTATGAAGAACTACGTGATAAGCAGCAGGCTATGCAGCGTGATAATGCGAATTTTAATATGCGCGCTAGGGAACTGAACGGAGAAATCCAAAATACACTCGTGAAGTATGAGGCCTATGATTCCCAGGTAGAGCCAAATCTTTGCTTGCAGAAATTGCGTAAAAGATTTGAAGCCTATAAAGAAGCAACAGACCATGCAGAGTATTATGCCCAGGCCTATGATGAAGCTTTGCAGCAAAAGCAAGAGGCAGATATAGCTGTCCAGGCATTTGTTCAAAAATACCGGCTTTCGGGTGCTTCTGCGCAGGAGATGATTGAGCAGGCGGCAGATGCTCTTCACAGGCGGGCCGGTTGTCAGAAGAATTTGGAGGAGGCGAGTGAGAAACTGAAACGGTTTCTTTCCGAGAATCCGGATATCGAACAACAGTTCTCAGAGGAAATCCCTGATTATCCCGAACTGGAGGTTCTGCAAAGATTGGAAAAAACGACGCAAGAGCAGATTGAAGGGATTGAATCGAAGTTACGTAGATTCCGACAGGACAGAGATAGTTTGCGCCGGAGTGTGGAGCGGATTCCTGAGTGGGATGATCAAATGGCGTATATATCTGAAGAGCGTCAGGAGGCAGAAAAGAAATGCAGCCTGCTCGATCAGACAATGGAGCTATTGAGTCAGGCGAAGGATAATCTTGCAAACAGCTATGTTGGCAAGGTGGAGCGTGGATTTGAAAGCTATGCGTCTTCTTTTTTGGAAGGTGAACTTGGGCATGCCATGATAGATAAGGATTTGAAACTCTATGTTGATGAGCAGGGAGCTGCTCGGGAAGTCGGTTGTTTTAGTGCGGGTATGGCTGACAGTATTATGATTTGTATGCGGCTGGCTTTAATTGATGCTTTATTTACAAAAGAGAAGCCGTTCCTGATTCTTGACGATCCATTTGTTAATTTGGATGATGAGCATACAGGACGTGCTCTGAAGCTGCTGGAAGAAATTACAAGACAGTATCAAGTTATTTATCTGGTATGTAATAGTGGCAGATCCCCAGAAGTAATGGGAAAAGCAGGAGCGGATAGAGCATATGGAGGTAAAGTCCTCTATGGTGGGGATACCCTGACTGGCAGGGTAGGGAGGAATTCTAAAAATAATAATTTGTAATGTTTCAGGATGTCAGCTATACTGGATACAAAAGTAGGGTTGGCTGTGCTTTCGGGAAGCAGACAGAATGGGGGAAAAGATAGCTGTGGAAATCTGGCAGGAATCGGATGGGGATAAGCATATGGATTCGAGCGAAAGGGTTGTGCGGAAAAAGTTCCATGGGAAATTCTGGGCGGCGCTGTCCATCTTCAGCCTCATGGGGCAGGTGGCCTGGGTGGTGGAGAACATGTATTTCAATGTCTTCATCTATAAGATGTTCCACGCCTCGGCGGCGGACATCTCCCTGATGGTGGGGGCCAGCTCCGTGGCGGCCACGGTGACCACCATTCTGGTGGGGGCTTTCACGGACTATGCGGGAAAGCGCAAGGTCTTTATCTGCGGGGGATATCTGGCCTGGGGCCTGTCCATCCTGGCCTTCGCGCTTCTGCGGGTGGATTTCCTGACGCCTCTGGCGGGGAGCGCCCTGGGGGCGGCGTCTTTGGGCATCACGCTGGTGATCGTGCTGGACTGCGTGATGACCTTCCTGGGCTCATCGGCCAACGATGCCTGCTTCAACGCCTGGATGACGGACTGGGGCGATGGCGGCAACAGAGGGAAGATAGAGGGCGTCAATTCCATGATGCCTTTGGTGGCCATTCTGGTGGTGTTCGGCGGGTTCTCCGCCTTCGACCTGGACAGGGCGGAGAGCTGGACGGCCATCTACCTGATCGTGGGCGCTGCCGTGATGCTGATTGGAGGGCTGGGGTTCTTTCTGATTGAGGAAAAGCAGGGGATAAAGCCGCAGACGAAGCGGGTGGCGGAACAGCAGACAGAGCCAGGACCGCATGCTGAGCCCAAGGCAAAGCAGCAGGCAAGGCGGGAAGGAAGGCCAGGGGAGGAGCGGGCCAGCTACTGGGGGAATGTCTCCTACAGCTTCCGCCTGTCCGTTCTGCGGGAGAATCCGCTGCTGTACGCGGTGATAGGGGCTTTCGCGGTGTTCGGCATCTCCATCAATATCTTCATGCCATACTTGATACTGTATTATGAAAAGACATTAGGCATGGCTAACTATGTAATGGTCATGGCTCCGGCCATTGTGCTGGCGGCCGTGGCCACGGCGTTTTATGGGAGGCTCTATGACCTGCTGGGGTTCCGGCCTTCGGTGGTGCCCTCCATATTGCTCCTGATGGCGGGATATGTGCTGCTGTATTTCGGGCGGGCTACGGGAATCGTCTTTATCGGTTCCCTTTTGATGATGACAGGGTATCTGACGGGCATGGCGGTGTTCGGGGCCATGATCCGGAGCAACATTCCGGGGCAGCGGGCGGGCCAGTTCCAGGGCATCCGGATCATCGGGCAGGTGCTGATACCGGGTATCCTGGGGCCTGCCATCGGGGCTTTCGTGCTGCGGGACGCGGACAAAATAGTGAACTCGGACGGAACGGAGTCTTTTCTGCCCAATCAGAATATCTACCTGGCTGCGTTTCTGGCGGCAGCAGCTACCTTGGCGGTACTGGGGCTGATCTTCCGGATGATGCGCAGGGGGCGCCACAGGCTGGTGAGCCGGTGCGGGGAGCGGATTCTGGGGGAAATGCCGGGAATGCCGGAGGCCAGTGCGACAATAGAGAGCCATGAGGAGCCGGAAGCTGCCGTGCGGGGGCTGTTGGAGGTCGGGACAGCAAGAGAAAACACCGAAGAGCCGGAAGATATCGTGCAGAGAAATCTGAAGGTCAGTGCGCTCAGGGAGAGCCAGGAGGAGCCGGAAGTTGCCATGCCGAGTCTGTCGGAGCACAAGACAGCAAGGGAGGGCAAGGAGAATCAGGAAGCATCCGTACCGGACAGAGGAACCGCCCGGGCCATGGCGGTCCGGGAGCCAGCCCGCGTCTGGGATGCCTACCCCCGCCCCCAGATGCGCAGGGAAAAGTGGCTCAGCCTCAACGGAAAATGGCAACTGAACGGCCGGGAGATTCTGGTGCCGTTTCCGCCCCAGGCCCTGCTGTCCGGATACAGGGGGCGCGTGGGCACAAAGCTGGAGTATGCCAGGAGCTTTACGCTGCCGGAGGGGTTCCGATCCGGAAAGGAGAAAGGCGGGCGCATCCTGCTGCATTTCGGAGCGGTGGATCAGGTGGCGGAGGTTTTCCTGAACGGGCGATTCGTGGGCAGGCATGAGGGCGGCTATCTGCCTTTTTGGTTCGATGTGACGGAATATCTGGCAGACAGTGAGAAGGGGGAGAACCTGCTGTGCGTCAAGGCGGAGGACACCCTGTCCGCGCTGTATCCCTACGGAAAGCAGCGGAAAGCCCGGGGCGGCATGTGGTACACGCCTGTAAGCGGCATCTGGCAGAGCGTGTGGCTGGAGCCTGTGCCGGACAGCTATATCGAAAGGCTGGACGTGGCGGCGGACACCCGGAAGGTGCGGATAACGGCGGTTCGGGGCGGAGAGAAAGACACGGAGAAAACAGCAGAAAAATCGGCCCATACTGAAAGGGAATCGGCTGCTGCCGGCGATGGCCCGACAGTGGCAGAGGAAGGTCTGCGAAGCGATAATGGGACAGCGGGCAGCGGACACAGTACAGACGCAGCCAGCGGCAGTGACGCAGGAAAAGTAGGCCTGTCCGTCACCATAAAGCTCCATGACGGCAGCCTCCATACGGTGCATGGGCAGAGAGACACGGTGGAAATCGACCTTTCCCGAATCCCTCTGGCGGACGGAACCTGCTATCAGCCCTTGCCGTGGACGACAGAGCATCCTTATCTATACGAAATGACGGTAGGACTGGGAGAGGACAAAGTATCCTCCTATTTCGGCCTCAGGACCATTGCCGTGGAGCAGCATGACGGCATCCCGAAGGTCTGCCTGAACGGAGAGCCCGTTTTCCTCCATGGCGTCCTGGATCAGGGATATTTCTGTGACGGAATCTATCTGCCTGCGGAAGCAGAGGAGTATGAGCGGGATATCCTGCGCATGAAGGAGCTGGGCCTGAACCTGCTGCGCAAGCACATCAAGATCGAGCCGGAATGCTTCTATTATTACTGCGATGTCCACGGCATGCTGGTGATGCAGGACATGGTGAACAGCGGCCGCTATTCCTGGATTGGGGACACCGCTCTGCCCACCATCGGGCTGTACCTGAAAGGCTCCGGCAGACTGGGCAGCAGGCGGCGCAAGGACTTTTTCCGCAGGCATATGGCGGACACCATCAGGCATCTGTACAGCCACCCCAGCGTCATCGCCTACACCATCTTCAATGAGGGCTGGGGGCAGTTCGACAGCGATGTCATGTACCGGGAGGCGAAGGGACTGGACGGCACCAGGCTCTACGATGCCGCATCTGGGTGGTTCCCGGGGAAGGAGAGCGATTTCCACAGCCAGCATATCTATTTTAAGCGCCTGTCTGTCCCGGAATCGCCTGACAGGCCTGTGCTGGTGTCGGAGTGCGGCGGCTATTCCTACCGGGTGCCGGGACATTTCTACGCGAAATACGCCAGCTTCGGCTACGGCGAATGCGCGGACGGCGCTGCGCTTACGGGGCGGATACGGGAACTATACAGGGAGACCATCCTCCCGGCGGTTCAAAGGGGGCTCTGCGGCTGCATCTACACCCAGCTTTCCGATGTGGAGGATGAGGTCAACGGCCTGTACACCTATGACAGGAAGGTCTGCAAGGTGGACAGGAAAGCCATGCGGGACATCCGGCGGAAGCTGGACGCGGCGGTTGGACGGAAAGCCGGGCAGCAGGCTGGTTCATGATCGGGCGGACATATAGCGAGACGCAAAACATTGCAGCTTACGGGAGAGCTGCGCCTGTCCGCGGGAACTTTGACCAAAATTTTGACTCTCAAAGGAATCTGTTGTAGGAGGGTCGGCTTTGTGCTATCATGTTAGGCGGACAGAGACAGCCGATTTACAGATCAGGAACGGCGTCTGCCTTGCGGCAGGGAAATTGGGCGGCAAGGCAGCGCTTCGGAAATAAGGCAGGATTGCTTAAATATCGTCCGGGGACCGTAGGACCGGAATCGACACCTTGGAGGCACTCATCAGGAGGTTAGGGAAATGGATAAGAACATGGACAACAATGAAAGAGAAAGCATGGCATCGGAAAATTCCGATGATGCGGCTATAGAAGCGGCGGATACGCGGGAAAATCTGGCCTGGGAGGAGATCAGCACGGAGCATATCGTACAGGATGAATGGATTGACTTCAGGCGCTCTGATTACCGCTTCCCGGACGGAAAGGTCTTCGGGCCTTTTTACAGCTATAGCCGCCGGGACTACTGTATCATCGTGGCATCGGACGAAGAGGGGAACTATCTCTGCGTCAGGCAGTTCCGCCAGGGCATCAGGCAGGTGACCACGGAATTCCCCGCAGGCGGCATCGAACGCAAGGACGGCAGACAGTACGGCACAGGGCATGGCCCCGACGTGGCGGAGGACGCGCTGGAGGCGGCCAGGCGGGAGCTGGTGGAGGAGACCGGCTATGAATCAGACGAATGGAGGTTTCTGTGCGCCATCCCCTCCAACGCCACCATAGCGGACAACTACGCCTATATCTTCATGGCAGAGAACTGCCGCAAGGCGGGGGCACAGCACCTGGACGAGACCGAATTCCTGGGCGTCAGGAGATATTCCGCCTCTGAAATCCAGGAAATGATTGATAAGGGCCAGTTCCAGCAGGCCATCCACATCCTGGCGTGGCTGCTTGCACAGAGGGGATAGGGACAGATGTTTCACAGGAGGATCCTGCCCGCAGAGGAAGAGCTGAGGGACATGTTCTTATTACTGGCGTTCGCGGCGGTCTGGTACGGTGCGCTGTTCCATGGCCTGGGAAGCGGGGCGACGAGCGGAGCCAACGCTGCCGTATTTCTGCTGAGCGGCGCGCTGCCGCTGTACGTGGCGTACATAAAAGGCCGGGCGGCCCTGCGCTGCCGGAAGAAGCGGCGGGAGGCCATTGCCAAAGGGAGGCGCTGCCTTGGCATCATCAGGCGCATCGAGTCGGAGAGGGTTCCCTTCAGGGGCCGCCATGGACATGTCTATTATCGGAAAAGGTATTATCTGGTCATTGAGAAGATAGAAGAGGGCTTTCAATGCGGCACAGAGATAAAGACCGGCGCCTACCGGGTCCCCGTGCATCTCTACCTGAAATCCCCCGAGGTGCAGCTCTATTCAGGCCCCTCCGGCTGGAATTGGTACGTGGAGGGGCTGCAGTGCGGCATGTTCCGGCAGAACCCCGGTGTATTTAAAACGGATGATGCGGATGGGGACACCTATGTGGGAGATGCCCTGTTCCAGATTCTTTTCATCGCCATACTGCTGCTTACGCTGCTGCGGATCGTCCTGTAGCCGGAGGGAAGGGCTTCTCTTTCACCTTTCCCGGATTTCAAATAAATCGCCCACCGTGCAGTCAAAATATTCGCAAAGCTTCAGAATCAGATTGGCGTCGATGCGCTGGAATTCATCGCGGTAATATCGGTTGAAATTGGTGCGCTCGATGTCCAGCGCGGAGCAGACTTTCTTTTTGGAAAGTCCATGTTCGGACAAAAGTTCCTCTAACCGGATGTGCAGATATTTCATGTGGCTACCCCCTGTGCGTTTCGGCGAATGCTTGTCTTTCAGTGATATTATATACAATGATTCTCTGTCAAATAACTCGTTTAATAGACATCTCTATAGAAAGAGTGTATAATAAGAGAGGTTTATATAAACACATGAGGAGGGATTATGGAACAGGGAATCTTTCACATTCTGGTAGAAAACGGTACGAGTGAACGGCTGGATGAAATCGCGATGAGAGATGAAGCTTACCAGAAAGCCAGCCAGGAACTGGATGACGCTATCCTTGAGAAGGAAAGCCTGACAGGGAAGCTGCAGGAAGCAGACAGGCGGATATCGGTATTGTATGGCAGCCTGATGGCGGCTTATGCGAAGCTGGCATATGAACAGGGCCTCAAAGACATGGCTGAAATTTTTGCAAAAAGCCTGAAAGAGTAACCATGCAGAGACGATGACAGGAGGACTTTTATGCGGGAGAAGATTTTTGCCTATATTGAGAAGAAATACAAGGCCACCCCGGAATATCCCTGGGGAGAGGACGACGGCGCCGTCCTGCGCCATGGCGACAACAGGAAGTGGTTCGCGCTGGTGATGAACATCGGCAGGGTGAAGCTGGGGCTTGCCGGGGAGGACCGGGTGGACGTGATCAATCTGAAGATTGACGATATGGTGTTCAAGGATGCGCTGATGCAGGACAGGGGCATCTTCCCCGCCTACCATATGAACAAGGAGCACTGGATCACGGTGCTTCTGGACGGCACGGTGGAGGAAGCAAAAGTCTGCGACCTGATCGACTTAAGCTTCGAGGCCACGGCATCAAAGAAAAAGAAGACGAAGACGTGATGCGGATTAGGCTCCTGCGCAGGTACGATGCCGATGCGTTCCCCTTCGGGCGGCTGAAGGAGGAGTACGGAATCTGCGCGCTGCGGGGGGCCAGAGGGGTGCCGGGCAGATTAAGCCATGTGCTGCAGCCGCACTGCAAATTTAACCAGTGTGCAGTATAAGATATTTGAAAATCAGGAAAAGACTGGATAAGACGGTTGAAAGAGAATAGAATATCTGGTAGAATCAATATCACAAAACAGGTAAGGAGGGAGACATTGGAAGCGGACGGCTATGACAGAATCGTGTTGAATGCGAATGAATTGATTCGTATCAATACCAGGATAACAAAGGGGTAAAGGGCAGAGGAATCATCCTCTGCCCTGAATTTTTCTGCGTACCAGAACCCCCAGCCCATAGAGGAGCAGCACGGTGCCGCAGCACAGCGCCACCAGCAGGGCGAATTCCGCAAACTGCCCATTGCCCCGGCGGCTTGCCCTGTTCAGGAAGGGGATGCCCAGCACGATGAAAAAATACCAGAACAGGGGGGCCAGGCATTTGCCCAGGACCGGCGTAGAGGGCCTGTCTTTGCCTGCGCCGGGGAACCTATCGAAAAGGAGGCCCGCCAGCCGGTGGATTGTCAGCAGCGAAGCGAAGTAGACTACGGCACCAATCATGGTGTGGAGCCTGTCCGGAGTCAGCCAGCTGCCGGACACGCAAGACCGTCTGAAAAAATACGGCAGATAGATTGCCGCCACGATCCGCAGGCCGTTTACGAAGATGGTGAACCCGTAGGACAGCAGGAGGCTTATGGCAATCCAGGCCAGGCCGGGCAGTATCCGGAGAATTGCCCGGGGACGCTGGCTGTCTGGGGCGGGCGCTGCGGCTGCGGCGTTTCTTCCGGAAGCAGCGGCCCTGGCGCCGGAAGGGCCGGTGGTGCCAGGGCTTCCGGCAGATTCAGGGGGGCTGCCATCGCCCCCGGGATTTTCTGACAGGGGGGCCTCCGGATGGCGGCTTTCCGCAAGACGGAGGCCTGGCCAAGGGAGTTCCGTCCAGGGACGGAGCTCTGTCAGGCGATGGCATCGCATCCAACGCCAGAGTCCCGTCAGGTGGCGGAATCCCATCCAAGGTAGGCGTCCCAGCCGGAGCCCCGCCAGGTGACGGCCTCCCACCCATAGGTGGGAGAAGGAAAAAATCAGCATTGCCGCAGTGATGATCATGAACTGCACGCCGGAGCAGGAGGGCGCGATGAGATAGCGCAACCCATGGTTGACATAGCCCATGCCCGGCTCGTAAGTAAAGGGGATGCCGCTCAGGGCTTCCACCCAGCGGGCGGTGGGGCCCAGAATCCACCGCAGGCTGTCACAGTCCGCCCTGCTGTAGAGATGCTTCATGCCCAAAATAAGGAGGAAGCCCATGATATAAATAAACAGGTTCTGTCTGAGGAAATGAAGTTTTCCGCGAATGTCCATCTGCTATACCTCTGTCTGTCGATTCAATAGCCTGGCCGTCTGCCTGCGCTTCCTGAGCTGCCGCCCCGCGCCACAAAACGACACAACTGTCAGAATCACTCCCAGCAGAATCCCCCCAGGCTCCGAGTAAGCAGTATATCCGCCGCCCACGGCCAGGTTGGACACCTGGAGGGGCAGGGGATTGGCCTGGTTCACGTCCTCGGCCTCCCCCTCCGGATTCCGGATTTCCTCCACCACGGCCACAAATGACGTATATGGCGTGGTCATGTTGTAATCCAGCCCCAGCTTTGTGATCTCATCCTTCACGGAATCATCATTGCGGATGCTGCCGTATCCCGCCAGCTGATCCAGCTTCGTGCGGGCCCAGAGATAGCGGATGGACTCGTCCTCCGTATCCACGGCCGCGTCGGCCACGGGGATCTCCTGCACGTAATCCTCCCCGCCGGCCTTCCCTGAGACGGTGATGGTGCCCGTGGGCTCCCCGCGCCATTTGCCGAAGAGGATCAGGGGCTTTTGGGCATACAGGATGGAGGGCGTGGAGGTGGCCACGTCATAGACGTCGAAGCCTTCATAATCCACCGTGATTCCGGTCATCAGGGGAGCCTCGATGTAGGAGGCGAAGCGCTGGGCGGACTGCGCAGCGTCCTCGGAATCGGTGACCAGGAAGGACTCGCCCATGCCGCACTGGGCGATGCCCTTGATCAGGTAGTCGTTGACGGAGCAGCCGATGCCGAAGGAGAAGAAGCTGGCGGCGTCCATGTTCCTGTTGATCAGGTCATAGATTTCGTCCTCGTTGGAGATATAGCCGTCGGTGATGATGACCACGCTCCGGGCCACGTCCTCCTTCATTGGCACTGAGACGGCTGTCTGGAGCGCCGGAAGCATGGAGGTCCCGCCGCCGCCCTCCTGCTCGTCGATCAGGTCTATGGCCGCCTGGACATTTCCGGAATTGGCCGCCAGGGATTTGGTGGAGAGCAGATAGGTGTCGTCCGAAAACAGGACCAGGTTGAAACGGTCGGTGTCCCGCAGGCCTGTCACCAGATTCCGTATCAGGTCTTTGGCGGTGTCCAGGGGATAGCCGTACATGGAGCCGGACACGTCCAGGACGAAGATGTACTCCCTGGGCGGGATGTCGTCGGGGACATACCGCTCCGGCGGCTGGACGGTGAGGAAGAAATATTTCTCGGAATCCGTCTCGGTGAGCACCAGGCCGCTCTCCACGGATTCCCCGGTGAGCCTGTATTTCAGGATGAAGTCCCGGTTTCCGGCATAGTCTTCGGGATTCGCCAGGGTGATGCGGGCCTGGGAGGCCTCCTCCTGCTCCACCCTTATCTCATGGGACTTGCAGCTCACATCGGCGATGGGGACGCCGGTGGAGAGATTGACCGTGATGTGGTACTCGCTGTCCGGCAGGACGCCCTGGGGGAGATAGGGGCTGGATGCCCAGTTGTCGGCGGCATCTCCATTTATGACATCATTGTCGTTAATTTTGTCATTTATGACATTGTTGTCAGCGACAGACATGTCATTTTTGCCCTTCTCCCCTGCGGAAGTGTCAGCGGGGTCTCCCTGGAAAGCGCCGTCCTCACCGGATGACTCCTCTGTCATGTCCTTATCGGGCACGGCAGCGTCCGCCACAGGGCTGTCCGCATCTTCCGGCGTGACATAGCGGGGCCCCACCACCGTGGGGAAGACGAACTCGCAGACACCCTCCCTGGTGACCACCAGCTCCGTGTAGTGCAGCTCGATGCGGGCCGTGTCCCCGGGCATGACATTGGCCACGTCCATGGTGAAGACATTGGGCCTGCGCTGCTCCAAGAGGGACGCGCTCTTTCCCTCCTCTTTTGCCTCCTCGTACTCCTCCTTTGCCTCCTCCTTCTCCTTGATCGTGGCAGTGACCCTGTGGCTGCCGATCTCCATGGTCATGCCGTGGACGGTGGCCGTGCTGGAGGTGGGGAATACGTACTGGGCGTTTATGGGCTTGTCGCCTTCGTTCACATAGGTCTGCACCACATAGGTCTCGGCGATGACGCCGTTAATATTTGTGGTCACCTCCGTGGACTTAAGGGGGAAATAGTCCGTGGAGACATCGGCCCCTTCGCTCTGGATGACGAAATAGGGGGCCAGGAGCTTTTCCTCATCCTCCTCCTCGCCGGCATGGACCGGGAAAGGGCATGCCGTGAGCAGGAGCAGCGCGGACAACAGTGAGACCAGACTCTTACTTCTTTTTTTCATCGTGATGTACCTCCGTTTCTGCCTCCAGAATAGGACGGCAATGCACATAAGGTGCATCAGATTTTCAACATTTTTGCATCATTTCGCACTTTCCGGAAAATGATGCAGAAAAGATGCAGAAACGTCGGAAAAATGATGACATCAAATTCGGACATACTTTACCCTCCGGGGACATAGACTTTGAAAAGGAAACAAGCTATGGGAGGGAAAGGCGTGTTTGAACAGTGGGGCATTGGTGAGACGGCGGAGGAACTGAAGAGCGATCTGCATATGGGATTGAAGACGGAGGAGGCGGCCAGACGGCTGGAACGGGACGGGCGCAATGAAATGCGGGCCCCCAGAAAGAAGACAATCATAGAGTCGTTTCTGGAGCAGTTGAACGACCCGCTGATCTATGTGCTGATCGTGGCGGCAGTGGTGTCCGTGCTGCTGAGGGAAGTCAGCGATGCCGTGATCATCGGCGTGGTGGTGGCGCTGAACGCCGCGGTGGGGGTGCTTCAGGAGGGCAAGGCCAGGAAGGCCCTGGAGTCCTTAAAGAAGCTCACCAGCCCAAAGGCTTTCGTCATCCGGGAGGGCAGGCGCATGGAGATTCCCGCGGCGGAGCTGGTGCGGGGCGACCTGGTCTGGCTGGAGGCCGGCTGCCAGGTGCCGGCGGACCTGCGGCTGACCCAGTCCGCGAATCTGAAGATAGAGGAATCCGCCCTGACAGGAGAGTCTCTTCCTATAGAGAAAGACGCGGGATTCACGGGGATAATGGGAAAAGACATTTCCCATGGAAAAAACATCTCCCATGGAAAAAACATTTCCCAGGGAAAAGACATCTCCCAGGGAAAAGACATCTCCCGTGGAAAAAACATTTCCTATGGAAAAGGGGCGCTCCATGAAAGCGATGGATTCCAGGGAGAGCGCATCCCCCTGGGGGACAGGCGCAACATGGCCTACATGTCCACCATCGTCACCTACGGCAGGGGGCAGGGCCTGGTGACGGCCACGGGCATGGACACGGAGCTGGGGCAGATCGCCACCATGATTACCGAGAGCAGGGAGGAGATGACCCCGCTCCAGAAGCGTCTGGGGGAGCTGGGAAAAGTGCTGAGCCTGTTATCCCTGCTGCTCTGCGCCGCCCTTTTTGCCATTGCCGTGCTCCAAAAGCGCAATGTGCCGGAAATGCTGATCACAGCCATCTCCCTGGCGGTGGCGGCGGTGCCCGAGGGGCTGCCTGCCGTGGTGACCATCTGCCTGGCCCTCAGCGTCACCCGCATGGTGAAGGTGAACACCATCGTGCGCCGCCTCCCCTCCGTGGAGACCTTGGGGGCCGTCAGCGTGGTCTGCTCGGACAAGACGGGAACCCTGACCCAGAACCGGATGACCGTGGAGAAATGCTGGCTGGAGGGCCGGATGCACAGGGCGGGGGAATGCAGCCCGGCGCTCTGCCCGGATTTCTATTACGGGATGGTGCTGTGCAACGACGCTGCAGCGGGGAAGGGAGACCGGACAGGGGATCCCACGGAGCTGGCGCTGCTGGATCTGGCCGCGGGCTTCGGGATGGAAAAGGAGGAGCTGGAGCGCAGGATGCCCCGGCTGGGGGAGCTCTCCTTCGACTCTGACCGGAAAATGATGACTACACTGCATAGCAAGCATGATACAACGGAAAACCGTCAATTCGGAGACGGATACGGTCATGGAGAAGGAGGGGGAAAAGACAGGGGCAGGATTCCCGGAAGCTTCCGGAGCATGGAAGAAGGCCCGGGGCGGCAGGGGAGGGCGGCCGGAGAGCTGCGGGCGGCAGAATTCGCCTCTGCCGGAACCCGGCCGGGCGGCTGGAGCTTTGGCAGCGGCGGCAAAACCACTGTCTCCTACACCAAGGGCGCGCCGGACGAGGTGCTGAAGCGGTGCACCAGAATCCACACCCCGGAGGGCGTGGCCAGGCTCTCGGAAAGGTATTGCAGACAGATCCTGGCCGCGGTGGAGGAGATGTCCGGGGAGGCGCTGCGCACCCTAGCGGTGGCCATGCAGACGGAGAGCCCCAGGGCCGTGGAGGAGGACCTGACGTTCTTAGGGCTGGTGGGCATGAAGGACCCTGCCAGGCCGGAGGCTGCCAGGGCGGTGGCCGACTTCCGGGAGGCGGGGGTGAAGACCGTTATGATTACAGGAGACCATGTGGATACGGCGTTCGCCATCGGCCGACAGCTGGGCATCGCCAAGCGCCCCGAACAGTGTATGACAGGAGAGACCCTGGGGCATCTGTCGGAGGAGGAACTGACAGACCGAATCGAAGACATAAGAGTCTTCGCCCGCGTGTCCCCTGCCCAGAAAGTGCGCATCGTGGACGGATTTCGCCGGAGAGGGGAAATCGTGGCCATGACCGGCGACGGCGTGAACGATGCCCCTTCCCTGAAAAGGGCGGACATCGGCATCGCCATGGGAAAGAACGGGACGGACGTGGCCAGGCAGGCCTCGGACATGATACTGACGGACGACAATTTCGCCACCATCCGCCGTGCCATCGAGGAGGGGAGAGGGGTCTACGAGAACATCCGCAAGTCGGTGATTTTCCTGCTGTCCTCCAACCTGGGGGAGATCGTCACCATGTTCTTCGCGGTGATATGCGGCATGGCCTCCCCCCTGAAGTCCAGCCACATCCTTTGGATCAACCTGATTACCGACTCCCTGCCGGCGCTGGCCCTGGGAATCGATAAAAACGATGGGGACAGCCTGATGAAACAGCAGCCCAGAAAGGCGGGCGAGAGCCTGTTCGCCAGGGGAGGCCTTCTGTGTACCTGTTTTTACGGCCTGCTGATCGCCACGGTGAGCCTGACAGCCTTTCTGATGCTCCCCTGGGCGCTGCTTCGGACGAACGGCCTGGCCGTGACTTTGGAGAACCTGACCCAGATTCTGCAGAACGGCTCCGTGCTGTCCAAGGCCCAGACCTACGCCTTCACGGTGCTGGGCATGTCCCAGCTCTTCCACGCGGTGGGCATGCGGGACACCCAGCGCTCGGTATTCCGGATGAATCATCTGGAGAACAGGCTCATGATTCTGGCCTGCGCCGCCGGGTTCCTGCTGCAGTTCGCCGTGACGGAGATTCCCTTCCTGATTCAGGCCTTCGGCACCTCGCCCCTGTCGGGGAAAGAATGGATGCGGCTGAGCATCCTGGCGGCGGCTCCGCTGTTCGCCCATGAGGTGATTGCGCTGACCTTCCGGAAGAGGAAGTGACAGGACCCGGCTGCATGATGCCGGCCATATGCGTTTGACCAGTGCAGTACGGTAAATACTGGCGTTATGTAGTATAAGCGGCAAGTTCCGGAAATAACTGACAGGGCAGGGGATATATGGGAAGGGGGTATTGAAAGAAGCGGCGTATGGGTTTACAATAGAAGCCAAATACTGTCATAGGATCTAAGGCAGCGGAAGCTTATTGCGGAATGCACCCGGGGGGATGAGCCGCAAGGATAAGCATCGGCGGAAGAGGGGACCGGAGAAAGGAAGGGGCGGATAGAAGATGAAGAGCGCGGTATTTTACGGAAAACATGACATAAGGATTCAGGAGCACGAGATGCCGGCCGTTGGGCCAAAGGACGTGCTGATTCGGGTGAAAGCCTGCGGCGTCTGCGGCACGGACGTGCACATCTATGAGGGGGACAAGGGCGCGGCGGAGGTCACCCCGCCCACCATACTGGGGCATGAGTTCTCCGGCATCGTGGAGGAAGTCGGCGAAGCGGTCACGGATTATCGGCCTGGCGACAGAGTCTGCGTGGATCCGAACTGTTATTGCGGAGCCTGTACGCCCTGTAGGAACGGCGCGGCCCATTACTGTGAGCATATGATTGGATATGGAACGACTGTGAATGGCGGATTTGCGGAATACTGCGCCGTGAACGTCAGACAGGTATACCGGCTGGGGGAGAGGACTTCCTTTGAACAGGGTGCCATGGCGGAGCCGGTGGCATGTTGTCTCCACGGGATTGATATGTGCAGGATTCAGCCGGGTTCCCAGGCGGTGGTCATCGGTGGCGGCATGATAGGCCTGCTGATGCTGCAGCTGGCGAAACTGGAGGGCGCGGCAAAGGTGGCGCTGCTGGAGCCGGTGGAGGAGAAGCGTCTCGTGGCGGCGAAGCTGGGAGCGGATGTCTGCATCGATCCCTTACAGGAGGATGTGAAAGAACAGCTGCATAAGGCCGGTTTCACCTGGGTGAACACGGTCATCGAATGCGTGGGCTGTCCCGCCACCATCGAACAGGCCATCGACATCGCCGGGAACAAGGCGGTGGTGATGATGTTCGGCCTGACGAAGCCGGACGAGACCATTGCGGTGAAGCCCTTTGAGATATTCAAAAAGGAGCTGGAACTGAAAGCGTCCTATATCAACCCTTATACGCAGAAGCGGGCGCTGGATTTGATCGACACAGGCCGTCTGGACGTGAGCAGCATGGTTTACGGGACGTATGGGCTGGAAAAGCTGGAGGAGATTCTGAGAGATGCCCAGGCCCGGGCGAAAGGGAAGTATATCATATGCCCGTAAGGCATGTTTTTTTACCTGGCGGACATCCATAGGGGCCTGGCAGCAAAGCCCTCTGGTGAGCTATTTCTGGCTCAGGCACTCCGCTATCAGAGCCCCTCTGTGGTGGTGCCGGATACCTACATATGCTTTCCCTGTTCCGCGGAGCCGCTTGAACTCCTCCGAGGCGGCGGTAAGTCTGGCGATGGATTCCATGAGATGGTCCTTGCCGGCCTGTATGTACAAGATAAGAAGACAAAGGAGTAATCATATTTCATGAACCTGACTATAACCGTAAACCATAAACAATTGCTGGACGTCCTTCTGAACGTAGGGCTCATCCGCCCGGTGTTCATCTGGGGCGCGCCGGGCATCGGCAAGTCCGCCATTGTCCAGGACTTCGCGGACAGCCTGGGGCTGCCCTGCGTCTCCCTCCTGGGCAGCCAGCTGGCTCCGGAGGACATCATCGGCGTCCCCCAGATCAGGGACGGCTACAGCGTCTTCTGCCCGCCCCGGACCATCGCCAGGCAGGAGCCCTACGTCCTCTTCCTGGACGAGCTGAACGCCTGCACCTCGGAGGTGCAGAAAGCATTCTATTCCCTCATCCATGAGCGGCGGATCGGGGAATACTGCCTGCCGGAGGGATCCATCGTGGTGGGCGCGGGCAACCGGGCTCAGGACAACGCCATCACCCGCCCCATGTCCTCGGCGCTGGTGAACCGGATGTTCCATGTGGAGCTCACCGCCAGCCCCAGACTCTGGCTGGAATGGGCCGCCGCAAACGGCATCCATCCTTACATCTACGACTACATCACCAGCCGTCCGGACCATCTGTGGGCAAAGCCCCCCAAGAGCGAGGAGCCCTTCTCCACGCCCCGCTCCTGGCACATGCTCAGCGACGCCATCCACAGCTACGGCCCGGACATCGGGGAGGAAGCCCTGCGGATTCTGGCCACCGGGTGCCTGAGCCCCCACCATGCCGTCCAGTTCCTGGCCTACATCCGCCAGATCCGCAGCCAGTACGCCCTGGACAAGATTCTCTCCGGCGCTCAGCCCTGGCCGGAGAAAGCGGAAGAGCGGGATGTGCTCTACTTCCTGGCCCAGTCCCTCCGCGCCCGCCTGGTGAAAGAGCTGCCGGCGGAGCGGGCGAAGCTGAGCAGCGACAGCCAGACCCTGGTCCTCCAGGCCAAGGACCGGATCACCGAGCTGGCAAATATCAGTCTGGAAATCGCCCGGATGGCGGTGACCCCGGAAGACGGAAAGGAGCTGCCGGACTGGTTCGTGGTGGAGCTGTTCCGAGACCTCCCCCGGCTGGCGGACAAGCGGAACGGATGAGCGGGAAACAGAAAAAGGGACAACAGAAGACCAATCCGGCTCAGGAGGCCTTTGGGGCCGGATGCGCCATGGTGAGGCAGAATCCGGTGCTGGGGGCGCTGCGGGAGCGGGTGACCGTCCACTTTGACGACAGCTATCCCTGTGCCAGGGAGGACTGGGCCTGGGTCACCTCTGACGGCCACATCTATGCCAACAGCCACCGCCGGGCGACACCGGGGGAGTGGGCTTATGTGGTGGCCCACTGTCTGCTGCATTTAGGGCTGGGCCATATCAGAGAAGACCGGGAGAAGGATGCCCTCTGGAATGCCGCCTGCGACTGTGTGACGGCCCGGTATCTGGCTGACCTCCGCATCGGAACGGTCCCCGGGGAACTGGACTTTCCTCTGCCGTCAGGGGCCAGGGAGGAGGAAAAGCTGTATGACTGGCTGAAAGAGCACAGTGACCCGGCCTATCTGCATTTCTCCACCATGAGCGGCGGACGGGCGGACATGTCCTGGCGGGGGACGGCCCGGAGCTGGTGGAGAGGCCCCACGGACTGGCGGCAGATTTTTGCGGACAGCCTGCGGGAGGCTCTGCGGGCCGCCGTGGACTATGCCGGAGGTGTCCGGGCAGAGCCGGGGGAGCGCCGGATAAGCAGCCCCGTCCAGCGGGCACAGGAATGGTTCCTGTCCAGCTATCCTCTTTTGGGGGGCATAGCCTCCGGCTTCCGGCTGGTGGAAGACGCGCTTGTAGCACAGCGGATGGACATTTCCATTGCCGCGATTTCCATTCAGATGCGGGAGATTTATGTCAATCCCAATGCTCACCTGACCGAGCAGGAGTGGAGGTTCGTGCTGGCTCATGAATACCTTCACGCCGCTCTGTGCCATGAGCGGCGGCTGGGCAAGCGGGATCCGGAACTGTGGAACACAGCTTGCGATTATGTGATCAACCAGTGGCTGCGGGACATGGAGGTGGGCTCCATGCCGGAGGGGCTGCTCTACGACCCGGAGCTTGCGGGGCTGTCGGCGGAGAGCGTCTATGACATTCTGGCCGTCAACCTGCGCAAATACAGGCGCATGGCCTGCCACGACATTGTCTTCGGCCCGCCCGGCTGGGAGGAGACAAAAGATTTCGTGGATCTGGATGAATGGTGCCGCTCGGCCATCCAGCGGGGGCTGGACTTCCATCAGACCCATAACAGGGGCTACCTGCCCGCCGGGCTGGTGGAGGAGATCCGTGCCCTGTCCCAGCCGCCCATCCCCTGGGATGTGGAACTGGCCAGGTGGTTCGACGAGCGGTTCGAGCCTCTGGAAAAGCGGCGCACCTATGCCAGGCTCAGCAGGAGACAGTCTGCCACGCCGGACATCCCCCGGCCTTCTTACCGGTATGAGGAGGCGGCCCGGGAGGGGCGGACTTTCGGCGTGCTGCTGGACACTTCCGGCTCCATGGACCGTGCCCTGCTGGCCGCGGCTCTGGGGGCCATCGCCAGCTACAGCGCCGCCCGGGACGTGAACCGGGTGCGGGTGGTGTTCTGCGACGCGTCCCCCTACGACCAGGGGTACATGGAGGCGTCGGACATCGCCGGCAGCGTCCGGGTGCGGGGGCGGGGCGGCACGGTGCTCCAGCCGGGGGTGGAGCTGCTGGAGCAGGCCGGGGATTTCCCGAAGGAGGCCCCGCTGCTGATCATCACCGACTGCGAGTGCGACAGGCTGAATCTTTTTGGACGGGATCACGCGTTTCTGGTGCCCCGGGGAAGGAGCCTTCCTTTTCCGGCCAAAGGGCCGATATTTTATTTGGAATAGAAAAGCTTTTTTGATGCGCAAAAGAAAGAAGAGGAGATGATTAGATGGAAATCAAAAGATGCGTGAAGGAATCCTTTTCCGTGATAGGAAAGGAAGGCTCTACAAATGATGGGGAAGGCTTTATCCAGAGACTCTGGGAGGATGCCAACGGCCATTTCCAGGAGGTGCAGCACCTGGCCCAAAAGGACGGGGACGGCAATCTGGCGGGGATATGGGGCGCCATGTCCGATTTTTCCCATTCTTTCCGGCCATGGGAGAATGGGTTTACGGAAGGCCTGTATCTGGCGGGCGTGGAGGCCGCGGACGGCGCGGAAGCCCCGGCGGGCTGGGTGAAGTGGACGATTCCGGCTTACGAATACCTGTATGTGAAAGCCTCGGAAGACGATGTTTTCCGGAAAGTGCTGGACTATATGGCCGAACAGGGCCTGGAACTGGCAGGGGCCGTCCATGATTTCAACTGTCCGGCGGAGAATGGACAGGGCTATATGTTCTTTCCCATTAAGAAACGGTAGGAGAAAAGAGGAGAAAGATGAAGAAATGGTTTACGATTGATACGATTGACGAAGATACCTATTGCATCAGCGAATACCGCCACTGGGAGGAGACCCATTGCTATCTCCTGAACGGATCCGAGGGCAGCCTGCTGATTGATACAGGGCTGGGAATCTGCGACATCCATGAGGAAGTGGAAAAGCTGACGGACAGGCCGGTCACGGCTGTGGCCACCCATATCCACTGGGACCACATCGGCGGGCATAAATATTTTCCGGAATTCTGCGCCCATGAGGAGGAGCTGGACTGGCTGTCCGGCGGCTTCCCGCTCTCCATGGAGACGATTCGGGGCATGGTCATTGACCGGTGTGATTTGCCGGAAGGCTATGATGTCAGCGGCTATGAGCTGTTTCAGGGAAAGCCAACGCGGGTTCTGCGGGATGGGGATGTAATCGACATAGGCGGCCGGAGGATAGAAGTCTGCCACACGCCGGGGCATTCGCCGGGGCACATGTGTTTCTGGGAAAAGGAGCGGGGGTATCTCTTTACCGGGGATCTGGTTTACAAGGACACGCTGTTCGCCTATTACCCGTCCACAGACCCGGAGGCGTACCTTGCCTCCCTGGAAAGGATAGCCGCTCTGCCTGCCCGGAAGGTGTTCCCGGCGCATCATTCTCTGGATATCCGGCCGGAAATCATCTTTCGGATGCGGGACAGGTTCCGGGAGCTGAAAGAAGCCGGGAAGCTGCACCATGGGAGCGGCACTTTCGACTATGGGGACTGGGCGGTCTGGCTGTGACGGGGAAGGGTTATCAGCAGAACAGTACCGGCGGCAATCCGTTCTCCGGCATCAAAAAAGCGAACCATGTGAACGCTGCCAGGCACAAAGTAATCATCATGAGCGTAATCTTGCCCAGGAAAGAGACCTTGTGCCTGGGCAGAAACAGGAGGATGTTGAGCACCAACGATATGGCGCAGATAGCCACATCGAGGATGAAGTTGACCCAAAGTATGGTGCGGTTCCCGCTGCCCAGAGTTCCCAGGATGAAAAAGGCGGCAGCAAAGATGCCATAATTTGCCCACAGCCAGATAACGATTTTTTTGCTGTCAGATGATAGTCTGTTCATTGCAGTCCCTCCTTGTCCGCCTGGATGGCGTTCCTTATTTTTACAATATCATTCCGTAAGTTTATCCAGCCGATGAGATACAGCAGCGCCGATATGGATCCAAGGAAAATCAGATAGCTGAATATTCCGACGAACAGATGTTCATACCAGCGCCCCAAAAATGAGACCGGCCCAAGCCCGGCGGTCAGAGCGCACAGATACCCCGCAGCCTGTCTCCACAAGGCCAGATTCGTACTGTTCCCGATAGCATACGCAGCCCCGCACATCCCTCCCAGCCAGAGAAAGGCCAGAATCTGCAGAATCCCGGCAGTCATTCCATTTCCGTAATCAGCCGCCAGCGCAGGCAGCACAAAACAGAATTCGCCCGTGTTCAGGCGCAAGGATAGCAGGATGGAAAAGAGCAGAAAGGCAAAGCTTCCCCAAAGCATCCCGTTTACGCCGCATTTTAAGATTGTTTTCTTCATTCACATCACCTCATATCCCCAATGATTTTTTGATTTTTGGAATATATCTTCTTGACACATAAGTGTACACATCCTCCCTGAAACGGATACAGATTCTCCCGGTAACGCTCAGGTCGATATCCTGAATCTTCCTGACATGGATGATTTCGGAGTTGGATATCCGCAGAAAGTGCTGCCTGTCAAGCAGTTCCTCCAGTTCGTACAGCCTGTGGCGGAGCAGGTATTCTGCTTTGGCCGTCTGGACATACACCTTTTGGTTCGCGGCATATATCCGCAGTATGTCCGCCACATCAATCAGGTACGCCTTGTCGCCGATATAGCCGGTGAGCGAAGCAGTAGGTTTTTTATCAAAATCCTCTATGACGTCCACAAGACGGCAAAGGAACCGGCTCCTTTTTTCCGCTGTGATCAGAACCTGCGTATCTTTCACCTCCGGGTCGATTTTCACTGTAACATTCAAGTCCTCACCTCCTAAGCTTTCTGTGATGATTATATCTGATTCCTGGCGGGAAATCCATATTTTGGCCGTAGATGGCGGCAGATTCGAGATGGACGGTAAAAGGGTACTGTCAAAAATTGCAACCAATGGTTGCAAAAAGAACCCATAGGGTAACCAGTATTCCACGACCCCTTGACAAACTGCTCTGCGGCTATCCTGCCAATTTTCTCCCGTTCTCTTTTCCATCTTTTCTCCCTATTCTCTTTTCTTTCTGTTTCGGTTATAATAGCAAGTCTCTGGAGGGCTACTTGGACGCGACAAGCCGGATTTATATTTTATTTATGGTCTCCAGCAAAGCTTTTATTTTTTATCGGCTGTTTTTCCACCTCCAGGAACCTGTCATTTCCGCGGACGAAATCATATTCTTGGCGCTCCAGCTCCTTCCCACCGGAGGGCAAAAAGGAGCAGATAGGAAAATCAGGCCGATATCGGTCTGAGATGCCGATATTGCCGATTTGCGTGCTAATTTGGACAGGACACTTTTACAGAACTGTCCGGCAGTGGTATAATAAGCCGTAGGGGGCAGGGCATAGAGTTTTATCAGGGAGCGCCGGATTCTGTGAGCGCCGGATTCTGTCATGGAACGGTTAATGTGAGGGACAAATATGGGTGTATTAGAAACTGTTACATTCCGGCGTTGCGGAGTTTTGCAGAACAAATCAGACATATGGATTCAGATAGTACAATTTATGTATGTACGTATGGCTATGAAATCATGAACAGGAAAGGGGAAAAATCAACATACGCAGACACTCTCTGGATTGACACTGTTCTCCCTGTTTCTAAAATAGAGGAACTGATTCAAGAAAGCGGTGTTGCTGAACCAAGCGATATTTCTTTAGTCAAGAATCCTGCTGAAAATGGTAATGGCAATATCTGGCTTGTAACGCAGGATGGGCAGAGCTCGCAAATCGTTGAATTAGCGAACTGTAAGCGGATTGACCATATGACGATACTATATAAACGGCATTTAATTCTTGCCAGTCACATAGCACAGCAAGTCATGCCGTTTATCCGGTTTTTTGGCAAGATTTAATCCCAAAGAGGGTTCAATTCCCCGCAGCTTGCTGTGGGGAGTTTCATTCGCTACATATATATTGGGATTGATGAACTGTAAATGCGTGATTTTATGAATGCGTGGAATGCGTGATTTAAATATGTGATTTTATGGAGGAGAAGAAATGAACGAAGAAAAAAGGATTGAATTTACACAGAAATGGATTGGGGACGCAGTAAAGAAACTTCTGCAAAAAGACGACATCTACGAAAGCGATATGGAGAGAATCAAGTATATGCGTATCGGCGACTGTGACTTTGGCGGCATTTACACGATTGAAATGAGCACGGCAGCGCCGCCGGAACCTTTCTGTACCACAGACGGCGGGGACGAGTGGGATCCGGACGGCGGAGCTCATGTGACTGGCAGATTCATCCGGCTTTACATAGACTATGCGAAGAGAGAGTCCTGTGATATAGATTCGTATACAGGGGAGTGTTTTTTTCAGCTTCCGCCATATGATATTTGGAAGGAATTTGCAGAGGAATACGAGGAAGCGATACAGGAAGAAGAGGATGAAGAGGATGAAGATGCAGAGGATTGGGAAAGCCCTGTGAAGAAATGGGAATCTTTCGAGAAAACCATCCTTAGTGAGGAAGAGCCGCACGCACGGTTCTGTAAGGGTATCGTGAGGTGACTGTCTGCGTCGATACCGATATAGAAGATCTCGAGATAGATTATATCGAAGTCGAGTTGGTCACTGGCAAGACCGTGACGGTGGACTGGGATGAAAGTGACATCACACGGGAAGACGATGGTTTTGAGGCCCGCTATAAGGGGGGCTTTTGATGAGGAATATGCGAACGGGAAGCTGTCCAGTCTCCATGGGATGCAGATTGAATATATGAGTCTCGATACGGAATCCGACAGCGATTCGGATATTGTCATAACGGATATGACTTTTGAGGATGAAGGAGAACGGTATACCCGGAGCATCTTCTTCCTGTCCTTAATCTGCTGCAGGGCAGAACTGACAGATTTGTCATCTGGCCATAAAATGCCCCGAATCTGCCATTGATGTTTCCTGTGTCAAACCCCTTTGACGCCTGTTTTCAGGCCAATGTCAAAGGCTTTTGGTGGAACTTGCACCTGTCTGATGGTACACTCGGGGCAGGTCAGGGATACAAGTCACCGTTGCAAGGCGGCGCAGGTCAGGGATACAAGTCGCCGTTGCAAGGCGGCGCAGGTCAGGGAACGCATGTAAGGGCATGTTCCGGACGCAGCCCGCAGACCGGCAGGCATCAGGGAAATAAAAGGAAAGGAGAGAGGAAAATTGGAAGTCGGAGCGCAGATCAGGAAGTATCGCAGCAATATGGGAATCTCACAGGAGCAGCTGGCCGAAAAGGTGTACGTCAGCAGGCAGACTGTCTCTAACTGGGAAACGAATAAGTATTACCCGGATATCCACAGCTTGTTGCTGTTAAGCACACTGTTCGACATATCCCTTGACCAATTGATAAAAGGAGATGTTGAACGCATGAGAAAAGAAATCAAGGAAACGGAAATCAGGAGGCTGAACCGCTATGGAAACATCTATGCGGCGCTCCTGGCATTGACAGTGCTCTCGGCGGTGCCCCTTGTCGCGTGGATGGGCTGGTACGCGCTCATTCCATGGGCAGCGCTGGCTGGGGTCACAATGTATTTTGCGGTGAAGGTGGAGAAAGTCAAAAAGGACAATGACATCCATACCTACAAAGAAATCGTCGCGTTTACGGAAGGACGGCGGCTGGACGAGATGGAGACCCAGCAGGAGCTTGGAAAACGTCACTACCAAACGGTGCTGTACGCGCTTGGAAGCGCGGCAATCGGTTTCATAGTGAGCTTTTTTCTGGCAAAACTCTTTCTGGCATGAACGGCCCCGGAAGGCTGTAAGAAGACCGAAAGAAGGCCCAAAAAGACGGAAAGAAAGGCGAAAAGAAGTTCAAAAATAAGATTGCCTATCCGCAAATCCATGATATAATAGTCAAAGAGCGATTCTATTATCAAAGTGCTATAATGGGTGTTGGCCAGGGATGGTGCCAAGTCCTCTGTCATTGCCAGGAAGGGGTGCAATGTCCAGGAACGGTCATAGCGGCCAGGAGAGGTCACGATGTCCGGAAACGGTCCCATCGGCCACCGTGGCCATTCCCCGGGCCGCAGACATCCCGTATAAAGGAGACAATTATCATGGAAAACAAAGCATGCGACAAAATCATCCTCACAGGAGACCGCCCCACGGGCAGGCTGCACATAGGCCACTATATCGGATCCCTGCTCAGGCGGGTGGAGCTGCAGAATTCCGGCGAGTACAAGAAGACCTTCATCATGATCGCGGACGCCCAGGCCCTCACGGACAATATCGAGAACCCGGAGAAGGTGCGCCAGAACATCATCGAGGTGGCGCTGGACTATATCGCCTGCGGCCTTGACCCGGAGAAGTCCACTTTGCTCATCCAGTCCCAAATCTCGGAGCTGTGCGAGCTGACATTCTACTACATGGACTTAGTCACAGTGGCCAGGCTCCAGCGCAACCCTACCGTGAAGAGCGAGATCCAGATGCGCAATTTCGAGTCCAGCATCCCTGTGGGCTTCTTCACCTACCCCATCAGCCAGGCGGCGGACATCACCGCCTTCAAGGCCACCACAGTCCCCGTGGGGGACGACCAGCTGCCCATGATCGAGCAGACCAGGGAGATCGTGCACAAGTTCAACACGGTGTACGCCCCTGTGCTGGTGGAGCCGGAAGCCCTTCTGCAGGAGAACGAGGCCAGGCGCAGGCTCCCGGGCACGGACGGCAAGGCCAAGATGAGCAAGTCCCTGGGCAACTGCATCTACCTGGCGGACACGGCGGATGAAGTGCGCACGAAAATCATGAGCATGTTCACAGACCCGCTGCACCTGCAGGTCAGCGACCCTGGCCATCTGGAGGGCAACACGGTATTCACCTATCTGGACGCCTTCTGCAGGCAGGAGCATTTCGAGCGGTATCTGCCCGACTACGCGAACCTGGACGAACTGAAGGCCCACTACCAGAGAGGCGGCCTGGGGGACGTGAAGGTGAAGAAGTTCCTGAACAACATCATGCAGGAGACCCTGGAGCCCATCCGGAACCGCAGGAAAGAGTGGGAGAAGGACATCCCCGCCATCTATGATATCCTGAAGAAGGGCACCGATGAAGCCAGGGAGGTGGCGGCAAGAACTCTGTCCGAGGTCAAGAGCGCCATGCGCATCAATTATTTTGAAGACGCAGAACTGATACGCGCCCAGGCCGAGAAATACGAGGCGTAGGGCAGAAAAGCCGTATTCTGACAGTAAACTGAGAATAGATTTTCCTCCCCCGGAGATAATAATGGTAGTTAGCCGTCGCGCAGCGACAGCCCTGTATACAGCCTGGTAAAGTCGCGAAGACGCACGAGGGAAAATTTTGCGAGTGAACTTTCGAGAAAAATTTCCTCTCAAAAAAGTGCGTCGAAGTGACTTTACCCTTCAGAGCCGTCGCGCAGCGACTTAATTAGGAGGAAAATCTATGAACCAGAAATTGGGCAGAGCCAGCGTCCGGCTGGAGAGGCCGGTATATATCCTGAACAGCGCCAGCATAGTGGGCACCAAGGAGGGGCAGGGCCCCCTGGGCCTACTGTTCGACAAGGTAGGCCGGGACGACATGTTCGGCTGCAAGACCTGGGAGGAGGCGGAGAGCACCCTCCAGAAAGAGGCCGTAGGGCTGGCGCTGGAAAAGGCGGGTCTGCGGCCGGAAGACATTTCCTATATCTTTGCGGGTGACCTGCTGGGTCAATCTATGGCCACTTCCTTCGGCATCTCTTCCTATCAGATTCCCCTGCTGGGCGTGTACGGCGCCTGCTCTACCTGCGGAGAGTCGCTGGCTCTGGGGGCCATGAGCATCGCCGGCGGGTTTGCCGACAAAGTTGCCTGTGTCACTTCCAGCCATTTCGCCAGCGCGGAGAAGGAATTCCGCTTCCCCCTGGACTATGGCAGTCAACGGCCCCTCTCCGCCACCTGGACTGTCACAGGCAGCGGAGCCTTTGTGCTGTCGGATGAGCCGGAGGGAGGAGGGCGGAAGGCCAGAGCCCGGATCAGCGCCATGACCGTAGGGAAAGTGGTGGACTACGGCCTGAAGGACTCCATGAACATGGGAGCCTGCATGGCTCCGGCAGCGGCTTCCACCCTGGAGCAGCACTTCACTGACTTTGCCGGTCAACCGGAGGAGTACGACAAAATCATCACCGGCGACCTGGGAAAGGTGGGCCAGCGGGTTCTGATCGACCTGCTCCGTAAGAAGGGGATAGACATATCCGACCAGCATATGGACTGCGGCCTAGAAATATATGACGCGGCCTCCCAGGACACCCATGCCGGGGGCAGCGGCTGCGGCTGCAGCGCCGTGACCCTGTCCGCCTATATCCTGAAGCAGCTGGAGGAGGGCAACTGGAAAAAGGTGCTCTTCATGCCCACTGGCGCCTTGCTGAGCAAGACCAGCTTCAACGAGGGGATGAGCGTGCCGGGCATCGCCCACGGCATTGTAATCGAGACGATATAATCAAAAAACAGGACACAGACAGGTTTATTTTCGGAAAAACGGGCAGGGGGCGCGGCTGAAAACCGGCATCTCCTGTCCGACTGCGCGTTTTGTCTGTTGACAAGGAATAAGCGAAACTATATAATGAAAAAAAGCAGTACGACCTACGGCTGAAATTGCATACATATAAATAATAAACAAGGAAAGAGGTAGAGCAGTATGGCAAGTTGGAGAGAGAAACTGAATCAGGCGGCGCAGAACACGATTTCCAAGAGCAAAGAGGTGGCGGAGATCGCCAAGCTCAACGTGGAGATCGGCTCGTCGAACCAGAGCATGAAGAACATCTATACGGAAGTGGGGAAATATGTGCTGGAGAACGGCCTTCTGTCCGAGGATGAGTCCGTGGCGGAGTGGGCCGCCAAGGCTGCCGACATCAAGGCGGAAATCGAGGCCAGCACCGAGAGGATCAAGGCATTGAAGAACGTCAACACCTGCCCGGGATGCGGCGCGGAAGTGCCGAAGACCAGCAAATTCTGCGACAAGTGCGGTACGCCGATCGTAGTCACCAGCACGGAGCCCGTAAAGGAAGACGAAGAAATCATCGATGCGGATTTCAGCGAGGCTTCCCAGGAGGCAGAGGCGGCGCAGGCCCAGGAGGCAGGCGGCGAGGCAGCGGAGTCCGCGGCGCCCAAGGCCGGATGCTGCTGCGCAGAGGCCCAGGAGGCTCCCGGGGAGGACTAAGCCAGGCCCTCCGTCTTTTGTCCCGGAGGCTTCCGGACAGAGGAGGAGAGGGAGTACAGAGAAAAGAGGGGAGGTGGGCATTCTGCGCAACATGGAATTCAAAATGGAGCGGAAAGGGCTCTTGGAGCCCGGACAGCGGATTACCGTCACGGAAGGTCTGCTTCCCAGCAACTATTACTATGTGATAGACCCGGCGCTGGCCATGTCCGCCAACATCCCCTTCCGCTATCGCTTGAAAAGCAGGGAGGGCATCGTGGTGGACGTGGTGGAGAACGCCAGGGGCTTCTATGTGACGGCCCAGTTCGACGAGCCGGAGATAGAGGAGCGCTAAGGCCCGGCCGTAAAGGCGGCCCGGCCCGGAGCAGACGAGAAAAACGGAGGAAACAATCATGTTAAAGAAGATTTCGACAGACAAGGCGCCCGCGGCAATCGGGCCTTATTCCCAGGGCATCATCGCAAACGGCATGCTGTTCGCGTCAGGCCAGATCCCCATCAACCCTGCCACAGGAAATGTGGAGGGCGAGGACATCACCGCCCAGGCGGAGCTGGTGATGAAGAACGTGGGCGCGCTGCTCGCGGAGGCGGGGACGGACTATGCGAATGTAGTCAAGACGAGCTGCTTCCTGGCGGATATGGGCGATTTCGCTGCGTTCAACGAAGTGTATGCCAGGTATTTCACAGAGAAGCCGGCCAGGAGCTGCGTCGCCGTGAAGACCCTGCCCAAGAATGTCCTCTGCGAAGTTGAAGTCATTGCCGTAGTCAACGGATGAAGGACAATATCGTGCTGATCGGAATGCCCGGGGCGGGGAAGAGCACCGTGGGCGTGGTGCTGGCCAAACGGCTGGGATACCGCTTCGTGGATTCCGATCTGGTGATCCAGGAGAAATATGACAGGCTGCTCCATGAGCTGATAGAGGAGCATGGAGTGGAGGGATTCTGGCGGATCGAGGAGGAGGAGAACGCCTCCCTGAACCCCAGGAAGAGCGTCATCGCCACAGGCGGGAGCGTGATCTACGGCCCCCGGGCCATGGAGCATCTGCGGGAAATCGGCACCGTGGTCTATCTGAAGCTGCCTCTGGAGGAGGTGGCGGAGCGGCTGGGGGACCTGAATGCCAGAGGGGTGACCCTGAGGCCTGGCCAGACCCTGGCCGACCTGTACGCGGAGCGGGTGCCGCTCTACGAGAAATATGCCCATGAGGTGGTGGACTGCCACCACATATGGATTCGGGACGTGGTCCGCAAGATTGCGTCCCTGCTGTGACGGACATGGATCCGGCGCTTACAATCTCCAAAAGATGAGCCACTGGTTGCCGGTGGCTTTTTTATTCCCGCGAGCAATGAGCCAAGCGG
>OFGG01000450.1_pt1 | contig 35619 bp, 32 predicted proteins | sample 1521701 | NCBI WGS metagenome assembly OFGG01 (sample SAMEA3504081, study PRJEB24116) | mouse gut metagenome | biome: mouse gut; feature: mouse-associated habitat; material: faeces | place: Denmark | collected 2011
CATGGCAGGGCATTGCTGGAAATCGCAGGGATACTTAAGAGCCGCTAAATCCTGTTACAATGCGAACGCCGCATCCCCTGTCCTCTGGCTGACTGCGTTGTTGGCAAGTTTTACGATAAGCGGCTTGCTCTTCCCAAATCTTTTGGATGGATGCAGTCCTTTACCACAACTTTTTGTGTCGGTATGATGCCGGAAGGATTTATAGATATATCGTTCACTGTAGTACTAGCGCCCCGTTGCAATAGCAGCTTCGATAAAGCCTTTGAATAACGGATGCGGGCGGTTCGGCCGGGATTTTAATTCCGGATGCGCCTGTGTTGCGATAAACCAGGGATGATTGGGGATTTCAATCATTTCGATAATCCGCCCGTCCGGGGAAATGCCGCAGAGTTTCATGCCCTTTTCGGTCAGGGCGTTGCGGTAATCGTTGTTGACCTCGTAGCGGTGGCGGTGCCTTTCGCAGATGGTTTCGGCTCCGTACAGCGCATAAGCTTTTGAAGTCTGGTCGAGCACGCAGGGGTAGGAGCCGAGCCGCAGCGTTCCGCCGATATCTTCAATGCCGTCTTGATCCGGCATCAGGGAGATAACCGGATGCGTGGTATTGGAATTTAATTCTGTGCTGTGGGCGTCGTGCATCCCGCAGGCCGTTCTTGCAAATTCAATAATCGCTACCTGCATGCCCAGGCAAAGGCCAAGATAAGGGATATTTTTCTGCCTGGCATAGCCGGCGGCCGTAATCATGCCTTCTACGCCGCGGTCGCCGAATCCCCCCGGTACGATAATCCCCTGTGCGTTTCCTAAGAGTTCGTCCGCATTTTCGCTATGCAGCAGTTCGGAATCCACCCAGTTTAAGTTTACGGTGGCGCGGCTTGCAATTGCACCGTGCTTTAAGGCTTCCACAACGGAAATATAGGCGTCGTGAAGCTGTGTGTACTTGCCGACTAATGCAATATTGACTTCTTTGTCCGGATGGCGCAGGTTGTCCACCATCTGTTCCCAGTCGGTCAGATCCGGATCAGGGCAGTCAAGTTTTAAGCAGTCGCAGGCAACTTTTGCAAGGTCTTCCTTTTCCATGGCAAGAGGGGCTTCGTACAGGTATTCCACATCCAGGTTCTGCAGTACGTGATTGCCGGGTACGTTGCAGAAAAGGGCGATTTTGTCCTTGGTACTCTGATCGAGAGGATGCTCGGAGCGGCATACGATAATGTCCGGCTGGATGCCCATGCCCTGCAGGTCTTTGACGCTTGCCTGCGTCGGTTTGGTTTTTAATTCGCCGGAGGCTTTAATATAAGGAATAAGCGTAACGTGGATTAAAATCGCGTTTTCGTGCCCGATCTCGTGCTGGAACTGCCGGATGGCTTCTAGGAAAGGCTGGCTTTCAATATCCCCGACGGTGCCGCCTACCTCGATAATCGCGATATGCGTTTCGTCGGTGGTAAAATTGCGGTAAAAACGGTTTTTAATTTCATTTGTAATGTGCGGGATTACCTGGACGGTTCCTCCGCCAAAGTCGCCCCGCCGTTCTTTCTGTAAAACGGACCAGTATATTTTTCCGGTTGTGACGTTGGAATTTTTGGTCAGGCTTTCGTCGATAAAACGTTCGTAATGGCCCAGATCCAGATCGGTTTCCGCCCCGTCGTCGGTCACAAATACTTCCCCGTGCTGAATCGGATTCATGGTTCCGGGGTCAATATTAATATATGGATCAAATTTCTGCATGGTGACTTTGTATCCGCGCGCTTTTAACAGCCGGCCGAGGGAAGCGGCCGTTATGCCCTTCCCGAGGCCGGATACAACGCCTCCGGTGACAAAAACATATTTAACAGGCATAAGTTCTCCTCCTTAAGTAATGATAGGTAATAAAAGCTATTGTACTACTTTTTATAAGAAAAATCCAGTATGGAAGATGCTTTTATTTTTGAACTTTGTATTGCTTTTTCGTTCGTGTTACGATAAAATAGTTTTTACGTGGGGGAAAGTGGGACAAAATGGCTGTCTGTGGAGCGGAAGGTGACTGTTATGTTTATGGGAGAATACAATCACACAATTGACACCAAGGGCAGACTGATCATCCCCTCTAAGTTCCGGGAACTTTTGGGCAGCGAATTTATTGTGACAAAAGGCCTCGACGGCTGTCTGTTTGTATATCCGCACTCAGAATGGGCCAGAATAGAAGAGAAATTTAAAGATACCCCGCTGACTGCAAAAGACGCAAGAAAATTCTCCCGCTTTTTCTTTGCAGGCGCCGCGTGTTGTGAGACGGACAAGCAGGGAAGGATTCTGCTCCCGCAGGTATTGCGGGAATACGCAGATTTACAGAAAGACGTTGTGCTGGCAGGAGTCCTTGGCAGAGTGGAAATCTGGAGCAGGGACAGGTGGCAGGACGCGAATACCTATGATGATATGGACGAAATTGCAGAGCATATGGCGCAGCTGGGGCTTGGCATTTAAAACGGAAATCCGGATGGAGGCAGGATATGGAATTTAACCATAAATCGGTACTGTTAAACGAGACAGTCGAATATCTGCACATAAACCCGGATGGGATTTATGTGGACGGTACGCTTGGAGGAGCCGGACACGCCCTGGAAATTGCAAAACGGCTGTCGCCTTCAGGAAGGCTTATCGGCATCGATCAGGATGAGGATGCATTGGACGCAGCTGCAAAGCGTCTGAACAGCTATCAGGATCGCGTTACGGCAGTTCACAGCAATTACTGCCGTATAAGGGAAGTATTAAGCGATCTTGGCATCCGGGGAGCCGATGGCATTCTGCTTGATCTGGGGGTTTCGTCCTTTCAGTTAGATACGCCGGAACGCGGATTTACCTACCGGGAGGCGGATGCGCCTCTTGATATGCGTATGGACAGGCAGACGAAGCTTACGGCAGCGGACATTGTGAACCGTTACAGTGAAGCAGAGTTAATCCGTGTAATCCGCGATTACGGGGAAGAACGTTTTGCCGGGAAGATTGCCCGGAATATTGTAAAAGCACGTATGAAGCAGCCCATCCGTACGTCGGGAGAACTTGCGGAATTAATCCGCGCTTCCATTCCGGCAAAGGCGCGCCTTACAGGAGGGCATCCGGCCAAACGTACGTATCAGGCGCTTCGTATTGAATTAAACCGCGAGTTGGAGGTATTGCAGGACTCCCTGGATGACATGATTGATTTGCTTTGTCCGGGAGGAAGGATTTGTATCATAACATTTCATTCATTAGAAGACAGGATTGTCAAGGCGAATTTCAGGAAAAATGAACACCCCTGTACTTGCCCGAAGGAATTTCCGGTCTGCATATGCGGCAAAATACCAAAAGGAAGATGTGTAACGCACAAGCCGGTTGTTCCGGGAGAGAAGGAGCTGGAATTAAACAGCAGGGCCAAAAGCGCGAAGCTTAGGGTCTTCGAGAAATCAAAATAGAAGCCAGAAAGAGAGATGAGGCAGTAGATGGGAAAGAAAACAGCTCACAGCAAGACCAGGGAAGCCGATTTTAAAACCAGCTATTATGTGGACGGCAATACCGTACGCCGTCTGGAAGGGGAGCCGCAGGAGCGAAGGCAGCGGCAGATAGAAAGAGAAGAAAAGCAGAAAAGAAACCGCAGGCGCCGTGCTGCAAGACGCAACCAGGAGCGCGCCGCGCACATAACGATGGGATATGTAGCGTTTTGTACGGCGGCGCTTGCAGTCACGTGCGGCGTATGTATTACATATATCCAGCTTCAGTCTGATATTACCTCCAGGACAAGGAGTATTTCAAAGCTTGAAAGCGGGATTGCAAACCTGCGCGCCGAAAATGACGCGGCAGTCAAGCGGATTGAACTGACGACGGATTTGGATGCGGTAAAAGAAAAAGCCATTGAATTTGGAATGAAATACGCCAAAGAAGGCCAGATTATTTATTACAGCGTCAAACAGGATGATTATATGGATCAGTATTCCGATATCCCGAAGGAATAACAGGCAAAAGCAGGAGGGATTGACGTGCGCAGAAAAGCAAAAAAAGCAAATAAATTTCTCATAAGGATGAAAAAAAAGCTGCTGATCATGTTTGCATGTATCGTGCTTATTCTGGTTGGATTAATTGGAAGACTGACCTATATTGAGGAAACAAGCGGGGAACGGTATGAAAAAATCGTACTTTCACAGCAGAGTTATGACAGCAGGGCGATTCCGTTTCAACGCGGAGATATTGTAGATACCAAAGGCACAGTGCTTGCAACAAGCGTTGACGTATACAATGTTATTTTAGACTGTAAAGTACTTAACCAGGATAAAGAGGATATCGGGCCTACCGTAGCCGCATTGGAAGCTTGTTTTCCGGAACTGGAATCAGAAGAACTAAAACAGATTTTAAAAGAAAAAAAGGACAGCCAGTATGTGGTGCTTTTAAAGAGGCGCCCGTTTAACGAGGTGAACGCGTTCCGTGATCTGCAGGAAGAAGCAGCAGAGGATTCCACAGAAGAATCTTCCCAAAAAAAGAAAGACAAAGGAAGGGTGACGCAAAGAGGAGTCTGGTTTGAAAAGGAATATGTGCGCAATTATCCGTACAAGTCCCTGGCAGCTTCCCTGATCGGGTTTGTATCATCCGGGAATGTCGGCACGACAGGGCTTGAAAACTATTATAACAGTACTCTAAACGGGATCAACGGCAGGGAATACGGCTATTTAAATTCCGACAATAATTTTGAAAAAACGACCCGGAATGCCAAGGACGGTTTTACCGTGGTTTCTACCATAGACGAGCATGTCCAGTCGATTGTCGACCAAAAAATAGCCGAATACAATCAAAAAAATACCAACGGGTATGTCGAGGGGGACGGCAGCCTGCATACCGCGGTGATTGTAATGAATCCGCAGACCGGCGCCGTATATGCAATGTCAAATTATCCGACGTTCGACTTAAACCAGCCCAGAGAGTTTTCACAGTATTTTACGGAAGAGGAACTGGCCGGTAAGAACGAGGAGCAAAAGTTGGATTTGCTGAATAAATTGTGGGAGAATTTCTGCATTACGTATACGTTTGAACCCGGTTCCACTGTAAAACCCATGACGGTGGCGTGCGGGCTTGAAACAGGAGCGCTGACCGGAGAGGAAGCATACGTCTGCGACGGCAAAGAAACGTTTGCCGGGGATGTGGATGTACACTGCGTCAACCGTGCGGGTCATGGGACGGAAACGGTAAAAGAATCGCTTATGGATTCCTGCAACGATGCGCTGATGCAGATGTCCTATGCCATCGGCAAAGATAATTTTGTGGATTACCAGGGAATATTCGGCTTCGGACAAAAAACCGGGATAGACCTTCCGGGGGAAGAGAGGGGACTTTTAAACAGTTCTATGAAACCGCTTGATTTGGCTACCAATTCTTTTGGGCAGAATTTTAACAGCACAATGATTCAGGTAGCAAGCGCGTTCAGTTCTCTGATAAACGGCGGAAAATATTACCGGCCTTATGTAGTAAAGAATATTCTCGATCACAACGGCAACGTACTTGAGTCGGCGGAACCTGTCCTGTTAAAGGAAACGGTTTCCGAAACAACCTCGGAAAAGATAAAAAGCTATATGTATGCTACGGTGTCGGAAGGTACCGGTAAAGAAGCGAAGGTAGACGGTTATTCCATGGGAGGTAAAACAGGGACGGCCCAGAAGCTGCCAAGAGATAAAGGCACTTATCTGGTATCCTTTATCGGTTATCTGCCGCAGGAAGATCCGCAGCTTGTCATTTATGCCGTGATTGACGAACCCAATGTAAAAGATCAGGCGCACAGTAATTATGCGCAGGGACTTGTCAGGGAAATATTAAAAGAGATTCTGCCATATATGAACCTGTATCCGGATGAAGAGAGAAAAAATCCGGATGAAGGCGGCCAGGAGGGCGGCGCACCCGGAGGAAGCCAGGAAGGCGCATCCCAGGGAGAGCCGGACGGCGTACAGGGGGACGATGCATCCGAAGGAAGCCAGGGAGGCGCAACAGGAGAAGACCCGGGCGGCACGCCGCAAGGCGGAGAGCCGGAAGGAAACGGGGCGGCGCCGGAGGATAACGAGCCGGAAGAAGGGCAGTCCGGAAATATATTTGAGGAATAATTTTTAAGTACAGAAGAAATCATAACCTCATAAAAGCCGTAATACAATGAAACAAAGGCGCTTTTATGAGGATTTGCTTTATGTTTCGGTATAAAACGTTTAACCGCCGCAAATCAATGATTATTTTTGCGGGAATATTGTTTATGATGATGTTTTTGACAGGGCGGCTTGTGTACCTGATGGTTTTTTGTTCCGAATATTATGGGAAAAAGGCGGAAGATCTGCATGAAAGGGAGCGCGATATCAAAGCGGCCCGCGGAAAGATTATAGATGCGACAGGCGTTGTGCTGGCCGCCAACAAAACAGTCTGCACCATATCCGTCATACACAACCAGATAGAAGATCCCGAGGGCGTAATTGCCGCCCTGGTCAAAGAACTGGGGATATCCGAAGAAAAAGCCCGTGCAAGAGTGGAAAAAGTCAGTTCCATAGAGCGTATCAAATCAAACGTGGATAAAGAAACGGGGGAGCGCATCCGTGCATACGGTTTATCCGGCATAAAAGTAGATGAAGATTATAAACGGTATTATCCGTATGATACCTTAGCTTCTAAAGTGCTTGGGTTTACCGGAGGGGATAACCAGGGAATTGTGGGGCTGGAGGTCAGATACGACGAATATATGCAGGGGACAAACGGCAAAATCCTTACCTTAACCGACGCGAGGGGCGTGGAAATTGAAAACGCCGGGGAATCCAGGCTGGATCCGGTGGACGGCAACGATTTGCATATCAGCCTGGATTACAATATTCAGATGTATGCGGAACAGGCGGCCGGGAAGGCGTTGGAACAAAAACAGGCCGACAGCGTATCCATTATTGTGATAAATCCTTCTAACGGGGAACTGATGGCAATGGTCAATGTCCCGGAATTTAATTTAAACGATCCGTTTACACTAAATTATGAAATCCCGGAAGGGACTTCGGAGGAAGAAAAGCAGAATCTTCTGAATAATATGTGGAGAAACCAGTGTATCAACGACACTTATGAGCCGGGCTCCACGTTTAAGATCATAACGACTACGGCGGCGCTTGAAGAGGGCGTGGTAAGCCTTTCGGATTCGTTTTTCTGCCCGGGGTATATTACGGTGGAAGACAGGCGGATACACTGCCACAAACGTACCGGGCATGGATCGGAAGATTTTGTCCACGGAATTATGAATTCCTGTAACCCGGTTTTTATTGACGTCGGCCTGCGTGTCGGGCCGGAACGCTTTTATGACTATTTTGGCAGCCTGGGACTGTTAAAGAAAACCGGGATTGATTTGCCCGGCGAAGCCGCCACGATTATGCATTCCAAAGAAAATATCGGTCTGGTGGAACTTGCTACCATGTCGTTTGGCCAGTCCTTTCAGATTACGCCGATTCAGCTTGTAACAACCGTTTCTTCCATTATCAACGGGGGAAAACGGATCACGCCCCATTTTGGCGTTTCCGTGCAGGATCGCGAAGGGACGGTTGTAAAAGAATTTACGTATGAAACGCAGGAAGGGATTGTCAGCAAAGAAACCTCGGACAAAGTCCGTTACCTGCTGGGGCAGGTGGTTTCGGAAGGCGGCGGTAAAAACGCCAAAATAGCGGGATATGAAATTGGCGGCAAAACGGCGACTTCCCAGACGCTGCCCAGAAGCGCCAATAAATACATTTCATCTTTTCTGGGCTTTGCCCCGGTCAACGACCCAAAAGTTATGGCGCTTGTCATCATCAATAATCCGCAGGGAATTTATTACGGCGGAACGATTGCCGCTCCTGTGGCAAGGGAAATTTTTGAAGATATCCTCCCATATCTGAATATTCCTTTTGATAAAGATGCGGCTTTGGAAGCAGAAACAAAACAAACAGATTAGGTGGCGTATGCCACACAAATGAAAGAGGTACAGTTATGATTTATCGCGTAGCAGCTCCGGTGCTAATTGCCTTTGCAATCAGCGCGGTATTAGGGCCGGTTATTATCCCGTTTTTGCGAAGATTAAAAATAGGGCAGACGGAACGGGAAGAGTTAAAATCCCACTTAAAGAAGGCCGGCACCCCTACTATGGGCGGGCTTATAATATTGGCGGGGATATTGATTACGAGCCTTTTTTTCTTGGAAGAAAATCCGAAGATTATCCCGATCTTATTCCTGACGGCCGGGTTTGGCGCTATCGGGTTTCTGGACGATTACCTGAAAGTTGTTTTAAGAAGATCCGACGGGCTTTTGGCATGGCAGAAAATGCTGCTTCAGATTATCGTAACCGGAATTTTCACATTTTATCTGCAAAACTTTACAAATATCTCCCTTACCATGCTGATACCATTTTCAGGAGGGAAGTACCTGGATTTGGGTATTATGGCGGTTCCGATGCTGTTTGTAGCCGTAATCGGAACGGTAAACGGGGTGAATTTTACCGACGGCTTAGACGGGCTTGCGTCAAGCGTGACCGTCTTGGTAGCCACATTTTTTGGCGTCGTTGCGGTAGGGACCGGAAGCGGGATAGAACCGGCTGCCTGTGCGGTAGTAGGCTCGCTGCTGGGATTTTTGCTGTTTAATGTCTATCCGGCAAAAGTCTTTATGGGAGATACGGGTTCGCTTGCACTGGGCGGATTTGTGGCGGCGGCGGCATATATGCTTCAAATGCCCCTGTTTATCCCGATTGTAGGTTTTATCTATATGGCGGAGGTCATTTCCGTGATAATACAGGTAGGGTATTTTAAGGCGACGCACGGCAAACGGTTTTTCCGTATGGCTCCAATCCACCATCATTTTGAACTGGGCGGATGGTCGGAAACAAGGGTTGTGGCTGTGTTTTCAATTATAACGGCGCTGCTTTGCCTGGTAGCGCTGCTGGCGCTTTGATGGGAGGATATGCAACATGGATTTCAAAGAGAAACGGTTTCTTGTGATGGGAACCGGAAAAAGCGGCGTTGCTGCAGCAGCGCTTTTAAAAGAGAAAAACATCTGCGTCAAGCTGTATGACGGGAATGAAAGTCTGGACAAAAATGCATTTTTTGCAGCTAATCCCGCTCTTTGCGGGTTGGAGTTAATTTGCGGGGAACTTCCGGCAGAAGAGATCCGCCGGACGGATATTCTGGTGTTAAGCCCCGGCGTTCCTTTGGATCTTCCGGTCGTCTGCCGGATGAAAGAAGAAGGCGTCCTTATCTGGGGAGAAATAGAACTGGCATATGTGTTTGCTAAGGGAAAGATACTTGCGGTTACCGGGACCAACGGGAAGACGACGACGGTATCTTTGCTTGGGGAAATTATGAAAAATGCTGCGGCGGATGTGCAGGTAGTTGGGAATATAGGGATTCCCTATACCTCCGTTGCGGCAAAGACGACGGATGAAACGGTGACGGTAGCGGAAATCAGTAGTTTTCAGCTGGAAACGATCCATACGTTTGCGCCGGAGGTTACGGCGATTTTGAATATAACGCCGGATCATCTGAACCGGCATCACACCATGGAACATTACATTGCGGCGAAAGAACGTATTACGGAAAACCAGAAGAACGGCGGTTTATGCGTATTAAATTACGAAGACGAAGAGCTTCGCCGTTTTGGGGAGGGGCTGCGCCTTAAGGTAGCCTGGTTTTCTTCAAAGCGGACGCTAAAGGATGGATTTTTCTTAAGGGATCAGGTTGTTTATATGGCAAAAGACGGTGAGGAGACGGCAGTTGTGCGCACAGAGGAATTAAATCTTTTGGGGACGCATAATTATGAAAATGTCATGGCCGCTACTGCAATGGCGCATGGATTCGGCGTTCCCCTTACAAAAATCCGGGAAGTTTTGCTGCGGTTCCGGGCAGTAGAGCACAGGATTGAATTTGTGGCAAAAAAGCGGGGCGTCCGGTTTTACAATGATTCCAAAGCTACCAATACGGACGCTGCAATCCAGGGAATACGCGCTATGGATAGGCCTTCTTTTCTGATAGGGGGAGGCTATGACAAAGACGCTTCTTACGGCGCATGGATCGATGCGTTTGACGGGAAAGTCAAAGAACTGGTGTTAATCGGCCAGACCAGGGAAAAGATAGCTGCGGAGGCCCAAAAACGGGGTTTTTTGGCCGTTACGATGGCGGATTCTTTGGAAGAAGCAGTTTTGGTTTGCTATGAACACGCCGCGGAGGGCGACGCGGTCCTGCTTTCGCCTGCATGCGCAAGCTGGGGCATGTTTCAGGATTATGAAGAACGCGGCAGGAGATTTAAAGAGATTGTATATCGTTTAAAGGAGTGAATCTATGGCCCAAAGACCGAAGGCGTCAAACCGAAAGGAAAAGAAACTCAGATATTTTGATTATACGATGCTGTTTATCATTATTTTTCTGGTGGCTTTTGGCCTGGTTATGCTGTACAGTACGAGTTATTATAATGCGCAGTCCAAATTGGGGGACTCGGCGTATTACTTAAAGAAACAGCTAACCGCATCTTTGCTGGGATTTGCCGGGCTGTTTGTTATGGCAAAAACCGATTATCATTACTGGCTGAAGTTAAGTAAGCTGATATACGTAGTTGCGCTTGCGCTCTGCCTGGCCGTTATTTTCAAGGGGACAAATTTAAACGGATCGACCCGATGGCTGAAAATCGGCCCGTTGTCCTTTCAGCCGTCGGAAATGGCAAAGTTTGCGGTAATTTTGTTCCTGGCTGAAGTATTAAGCAAAATGCCAAAAAAAATTGCGAAGCTTACCACCGTATTTGCGGTGCTTGTCTATGTCATGCCGCTTCTGATTATCGTTGCGTCGAGCAATTTAAGTACGGCGATTATTATCTTTGGAATTGTCGTCTGCATGCTCTTTGTGGCAAGCCCCAAGTATTTGCAGTTTTTCCTTATGGCGGGCATTGTAGCGGTATTTGGTTCCGCGTACATAATATTTGTGGGATACCGGGCCGAACGCTTTGCAATATGGCTTCATCCGGAAAAATATGAGAAAGGGTACCAGACGCTGCAGGGACTGTATGCGATTGGATCCGGAGGGCTTTTTGGGAAAGGCTTAGGGGAGAGCATGCAAAAACTTGGCTTTTTGCCCGAGGCGCAGAACGATATGATATTTTCAATTATCTGCGAAGAACTGGGGCTGTTTGGCGCGATTTGCGTTATTTTACTGTTTTTGCTGCTGCTTTGGAGATTTTTAGTTGTGGCTAATAATGCAAAAGACATGGAAGGCGCGCTGATTGTAGTTGGGATCATGTCGCATATAGCGATTCAGGTAATTTTAAACATTGCGGTAGTAACCAATTCCATTCCAAATACGGGCGTTACGCTTCCGTTTATCAGTTACGGGGGCACGTCGGCCGCAATTCTTCTGACGGAGATGGGTTTGGCATTGAGCGTTTCGCGTTACATAAAATTGGAGATGGTTTGATATGCAAAAGAACAGAGAGGAACTTGCCCGCAAAAAGCGGCGGGGGCGCAAAAAGAAAAAGATTCTGTTAAGCGTGTTTCTGGCGGTATTGCTGACGGCCGGGATAGGCGTATTGGTCGTGTGGAAGCTTTTTACGGTACGCGAAGTGATTGTAGAGGGCAATCAGCATTATTCCAGCAAACAGGTGGAACGTTTTGTCTTAAGCGACAAATATTCCTGGAATTCTTTGTATGTTCTGTTAAAATACCGGTTTTTGGAAACGGAGGATATTCCTTTTATTGATACTATGGAGATATCCCTCAAAAATCCCCATACGTTAAAAGTGCATGTATATGAAAAAAGCTTAATCGGATACTTGTACATATCGGCAATAGGGCAGAATGCATATTTCGATTCAGACGGATTTGTAGTGGAAACGTCAAAAGAAACGATACCGGATATTCCGCGGGTGGAAGGGCTTTCATGCGATAAAGTCGTATTATATGAAAAACTTCCGATTCAGGACGAAGACGTATTAAAGAGCCTTCTGACCACGACGCAGGCGCTGAAAAAAAACGAAGTTATTCCGGAAAAAATAACGTTTGACAAGAAGGGAGCCATATCCTTATCATACGGAGGGATACAGGTACTGCTTGGATACAGGGATAACCTGACGCAGAAAATTCTGCGCCTGCCCGGTATTTTGCCGGAATTATCCGGCAAAAACGGGATATTACATGTCGAAAATTGGACGGAACACACGACAGATATTATTTTTGATGAGAATAGTTAAAGTTTTTCTATTTTTTTGTTGCGAAATGCAGGGAAAAAATATATTATAGTATATAGGGTTAGAATACACCGTATTATGGAATAGATTACATATGGATGTGAACGTAACTTTTTCAGATAAAATATGGGTAAAAGAGGAGGAACTACCTTGCTTGAAATTAAGACAACGGATGTGGATTCCAGCGCGAAAATAATCGTTATAGGAGTTGGAGGCGCCGGAAACAATGCAGTGAATAGAATGATTGACGAATGTATCGGCGGCGTGGAGTTTGTCGGAGTAAATACGGACAAGCAGGCGCTTATGCTTTGTAAGGCTCCAAAACTGATACAGATTGGAGAGAAGCTGACAAAAGGGTTAGGAGCCGGCGCACAGCCTGAAATTGGCCAGAAAGCGGCGGAAGAAAGCGTAGAGGAACTGACGGCGGCAGTAAAAGGTGCGGATATGATATTCGTTACCTGCGGTATGGGCGGCGGTACCGGTACAGGGGCAGCCCCGGTCGTAGCGGAAATTGCCAAGGAACAGGGAATTTTGACCGTCGGCGTTGTGACGAAGCCCTTTAAGTTTGAAGCGAAAACGCGTATGGTAAACGCTGTTTCCGGTATCGATCGTTTAAAAGAATGCGTGGATACCTTAATTGTAATCCCAAACGACAAGCTGCTTGAAATCGTAGACCGCAGAACCACAATGCCGGACGCTTTAAAAAAGGCGGACGAGGTATTGCAGCAGGCGGTTCAGGGTATTACGGATCTGATCAATGTGCCTGCTTTGATCAACCTGGATTTTGCCGATGTCCAGACGGTTATGAAAGATAAGGGCATGGCGCATATTGGTATCGGTTCTGCAAAAGGCGACGACAAAGCGCTTGAAGCGGTTACGCACGCAGTCGGAAGCCCGCTGCTTGAAACGCGGATCGAGGGCGCATCCCATGTCATTATTAATATTTCAGGAGATATTTCCCTGATGGACGCCAACGACGCGGTCAGCCACGTACAGGATCTGGCAGGGGACAACGTCAATATTATTTTTGGTGCGAAATACGATGAAAATATGACAGACGAAGTGAAAATAACGGTAATTGCGACAGGGCTTGACGGCCAGCAGGCCGCTCCCGCTGCAAAATCAGCCGGCAAATACCAGACGCCGTTCGGAAGCGCCCGCGGCATGGCGGGGACTGTGAGGACAGCTCCTTCTTCCGTACGCCCGGCAGCAACCGGCGCAAGGCCTGTCGGTATGGGTTCCGGAACTTCCGGCTTGTATGGGAGCAATCCCGGCATGGCGCCGTCACAGGCACAGCCGACGACGGCTACGCCTTTTAATTACGGCGGATTGAAGCGGCCGCAGAAGCCGGAAAGTTCTGTGCCGCAGAAAAATATCGAGATTCCGAGTTTTTTGAAAAATACGAAAAAATAGGCTTTTATAAAAAGACGGACAGTAAGACCTTAAAAAGAGCAATCTTTTTAGGGTCTTTTTTTGTCAGTTTTGTAAGACGGATTTTATGAAAACGATTCCCTTATTTGACAAATTTTAGGGTATACGGCATCTATAATAAAAACCAGCAGAGGAAGCTGGAGGTGAAGAGTGAATTATGAATTTTATGCAGATGTATTTTTCCTGACAAATTTTTATATGGATTTTCTGGCTGTGTACGCAGCCGGGGAAATACTGCAGCAAAAGAAGAAGCTGATTCGCTATATTGTCTGCAGCGCTTTAAGCAGCCTGCTTGGATGCGTGCTGTTTTTGTCGGCTTCCAATTACGATTTTTATCTTCTGTGTGTACATTTTATGGTAAACCCGGCAATGATATTCTGCTGTTTTTTTCCTGCCCCTAAAAAAACATACATAAAAGCGTTTGGCCTTGTTTATTTTATGGTACTGCTGCTTGGAGGAAGCGTGCAGTGGATGTATGTCACGGTTGCAGACGGCCGGTATTATGAACTTTGCCTGCTTGCCTCGGCTGTTCCGGTAATGGTATTTCTCTATATTTTACGCAGGAAACGGAAAAATGTGCGTTTTTTTTATCAGGTATGGATCGAACATCAGGAAAAGGCGGTTATGCTGCGGGCTTTGTATGATACGGGGAACGGGCTGTATGATCCGTATGTAAAAGACGCGGTGCATATCGTATCAAAAGGGACATTTGAAGCGTTAGGAGGAAGGAATGCGTTTCGGACGCGTCTGATCCCGTTTTCCGCCGTAGGGTGCAGACAGGGGATGTTGGAAGCGTTTACCGTGGAACGTTTAAAAATAGAAACGGAAGACGGCGGGATTTTGATTTCCCCGGCGGTTCTTGCGGCCGCAGAAGAAGCGCTGTTTGAAAACAGGACGCATCAAATGATATTACACAGCAGCATTCATGAGAAGATGCCCTTAAAGGTTCCGGAGGCAGCATATTTTAAAGACGGGCTGCCCAAGTAATAAAATGAAGAGAGGAAAAGATATGTACATAAAACTGAATATTCCCAGGCAAATCCAGATGAAATGGATGTCGTCCGTATACCATATGGTATTCGGGCAGAAAAACGATATATTTTATATCGGAGGAGCGGAAGTGCTTCCGCCGCCGTTAGAAGCGGAAGAAGAAGCGGCCTGTATCAGCTGTCTGGGCGAGCATGGGGAGGATGCGGCAAAAAGCAGGCTGATTGAGCATAACCTGCGCCTGGTAGTATATATTGCCAAGAAATTTGACAATACCGGAATCGGTGTGGAGGATTTGATTTCCATTGGCACAATCGGGCTGATTAAGTCGATCAATACGTTTAACCCGCAAAAAAATATCAAACTTGCGACTTATGCGTCCAGGTGTATTGAGAACGAAATTCTGATGTATCTGCGCCGCAACAGCAAGACCAAAATGGAAGTCAGCATTGACGAGCCGTTAAATGTGGACTGGGACGGCAATGAACTTCTTTTGTCCGATATCTTAGGGACGGACGAAGACGTGATTTACCGGGATATTGAAGCGGAAGTGGAGCATCATCTGTTAGGGAAGGCGATTGATAAGCTTTCCGGCAGGGAGCGGATGATTGTGGAACTGCGCTACGGGCTCGGCAGGGGCGGCAGGGAACTGACGCAAAAAGAAGTGGCCGACCGGCTGGGCATATCGCAGTCTTATATTTCAAGGCTCGAAAAAAAGATTATGCGCAGGCTCAAAAAAGAAATGATCCGGCTGGAATAACATGAAATAGAAATCCGTGTAAATCCATAAAAAAACAGTGTGCAAGAGTATCCCTGGTATGTTATAATCGGATACAGCAGGAGGTTTGCCCCGCCGCGCGGCGTCTGCGCGGCATGGGGCAAAAGCTGTACAGAGCGAGTTTAAGAAAGGTAGCTTCGCATGCTTTTTAGCGCGGACTTTTCCAGACGGCTGACCTGTGCCTGTGAAATGTGGATTTCTTCTGCGACTTCCATTTGTGTTTTGCCTTCGAAAAAGCGGAGTTTAATAATATAGTTTTCCCGCTGGTTTAACCGTTTCATGGCGTCGTTTACAGAGAGCGCTTCAATCCAGTTTTCTTCTTTGTTTTTTTTGTCTTTGACCTGATCCATCACATAAAGCGTGTCTCCGCCGTCGGTATACACCGGGTCATAGAGAGAAAGCGGGCTTTGGATAGCGTCGAGGGCAAAAACAAGTTCTTCCTTGGGGATTCCGGTAGATTCGGATATATCCTGTATCGTGGGTTCTTTGAAGGAGGTTTTGGAAAGCTGCTCTTTGGCGTGGATCGCTTTATAGGCGGTATCCCGAAGGGAGCGGCTTACGCGGATGGAAGAAGCGTTATCCCGAAGGTAACGGCGGATTTCGCCGATTATCATAGGTACGGCATATGTGGAGAATTTGACGCCGATGGTATCATCGAAGTTGTCGATGGATTTGATTAGCCCGATGCAGCCGATTTGGAACAGGTCGTCTACATTTTCATTGTTGCCTGAGAAACGTTTAATAACGCTTAAGACCAGCCTTAAGTTTCCCTTAATGTAAGTTTCTCTGGCAGAAGCGTCGCCAGCTTTGATTTTTTGGAACAGTTCTTTCTTTTCCTCTTCTTTGAGGACAGGGAGTTTGGATGTGTTTACACCGCAGATTTCGACTTTGTAGCCAGCCATGGGAAGACCTCCGATTTCTTAAAGTAGTATGGTAAAATCATTCTCACTTTTGGCTTTTTTTATTCATTGGAAAAGGACGTTTGCAATAAGATACAAATGAGGTGGAAAAGGATGAAAGATTTAATTGATGAAAGAAATTTCAGGGAAAAATGTGCCAGAAGCATTGTAAAATCGTATAATGTGCATTATATTATGCCGGATGAAACAGAAGAAAAACAGGAAGAAGCCGCTAAGACGCAGGAGGATACTTCGAAAAGCGTACTCGACGACGAAAGCAGGTGGGCGCATGTCCCGTCTGCCGGGTACGGCAAAATAAAAGAAAGCGATCCGGTGACAGAGGAACAGATACGTAAAATTTTGGGGCAGCAGAGCGAAGGGACGCTTGAACTGTTAGCAGAGTTGGAAGAACATTAAAAAATTGCAGCCGGGGGAAGGGCAATGGGCGCTATGGATGCGTGTAATACGCGTCTGTGGCGCTTTTTTCTTTTTTGGGGGATAGAAATAGTCCGGGTGAAGAACTGGAAAAAGCTGACGAACGCCTTATTACAAGAGAAATGGCAAAGCTTCTCATGCAAAAAGGCGTTTCGTATCATCAAGCTGTAAGAATTTTTAAAGATGTAAAAAATTTGGAATTTGTGAAATGCCGCTTACTCAATAGTGAGTACAAAATGTTCAAATTCGTTGCAGTTACCCATTTCTGCTTTTTTGTATTCTTCTAAAGCAATTGCTGCGGATTTGGCGTGTTTAAAGGCTTCTTCTGGCAACACGTTCGAACAGTTCGGGCAGTAAATATAATCTTTTTTTATCATGTATTTTAATTCTACATTGAACTGTTCACCGCAATTTTGGCATTGTAAATGAAATTTATACATGGTAATTCTCCTTTCTTTCGTACTTGGCGCAAAAACGCCTGTAGCTAGATTATAGTGGAAATATATTTTTAAAGCAAGTAGGTAGTTTTATGGCAAAGTATAGTGCCGGGGCATTTTCATTTTTGGGTTGCAATCCATGCCTGATGCGCTGATGGAGGAATACAGGCGTCTCCAGAAGGAATATGAAACAAGGTGTAATGCTTCGTTAATGAAAGCGTTTGAAAGGATAAATAAGCTGCTTGGCTAACCTGTACTGTCGTTTATGAGTGTCGTATTAGTGACAAAGAATACCAAAACCCTGGATTATCAGCCGTTATTAATTTTATAATCTTAAGGATTCCTTAAACAATTCCTACTAATATCTTTATTGTACCTTTTGTGATAGAATGCTAAACTAAGTGTATCAATTGTATTAATACACTTAGGGATGGCGTTCGCACACCGTTCCTTAAGACAGGAGGTTATAGGATTGCTGCAATTAAATTACAGGGATGCAAAGCCCATTTATGAACAGATCAAAGACGGAATCCGTCATTTGCTGCTGTCCAATGCCATTTTGGCAGATGAAAAGCTGCCGAGTGTACGGGAGCTGGCATCGAATTTGGCAATTAATCCGAATACGATCCAAAGAGCGTACCGTGAACTCGAAGCGGAAGGCTACATTTACTCCAAACAGGGAAAAGGCACGTTTGCAGCCGAGGCGTCTTTTATCCATAAGACGAGGGAGCAGGAACTTTTGACGGCGTTTGACGACGTAGTGGCCGAACTTTTTGTATTGGATGTGACAAGAGAAGATTTGGGACAGCGTATGGAAAATCTGGAACAAGGGAGGTTTGCTGACAATGGTTGAAGTAACGGATCTGGTAAAAGAATTTGAAGGGTTTCTGGCCCTTGACGGCGCGAACATGAATGTAAAAAAAGGCGCTATTTACGGCCTGGTCGGGCCAAACGGCGCGGGAAAGTCAACGCTGCTTCGGCATCTGACAGGCGTGTACCGGCCAAATTCCGGTACGGTAAAGATAGCCGGGGAGGAAGTGTATGAAAATCCGAATGTAAAGGCCAAATTTGCATTTATACCGGATGATATTTTTTACTTTATGCAGGCAAATACGATGGAAATGAAGCGTTTTTACCAGGGCATATACCCGGAATTTGACGAAAAGATGTTTATGCGGCTGATGGAATATTTTCCTACGGTTAATCCGAAGAAAAGCATCAGAAGCCTTTCTAAGGGCATGCAGAAACAGGTTGCGTTCTGGCTTGCGGTCTGCATTAGGCCCGAACTTTTAATTTTGGATGAGCCGGTGGACGGTCTTGATCCGGTGATGCGCCGCCAGATTTGGAGTATCGTTATGGCGGATGTGGCGGAGCGCGATACGACGGTTATTGTGTCCTCCCATAACCTGCGCGAACTAGAAGACGTCTGTGACCATGTGGGGATTATGCATAAGGGAAAAGTTATGATTGAGCGTTCCTTAAGCGACCTGCAGGGAAGCGTATGCAAAATCCAGGTTGCGTTCCAGGCGGAAATGCCCAAGCTGCCGGAAGGGTTTGACGTACTGCATATGTCGAACACGGGAAGGGTTTATACCCTGATCGTCAAAGGAGACCCTGCCGAGGCGAAGGTGCAGCTTGAAAAAATGCATCCTATGTTAATAGATATCCTTCCGCTGACACTTGAAGAGATTTTCATATATGAATTAGGAGGAGTGGATTATGAAGTCAAAGACATCTTATTTTAATAAGACGATTTTTAAGAAAAATTTTACGCATTACTGGCCGATTTGGGGAATGATCCTTTTTTGGAATTTGTTTCTTTTGCCGTTTATGATTTATGACAATTCTTTGCAGTACCGGTATTATACCAATATGACGCAGACGCAGATAGAGCAGCAGCGTTTACATGATATCACGTCTCTGCTGCAGGTTTATATTAGTCCGGGTATGCTGTTTGTATTTTCGCTTGCGGCAGTTATGGCGGTGTTTTCCTATCTGTACAGCACAAGGAGCGCCTATACGTTTCATGCGCTTCCGGTTACGCGCTTGGAACTGTTTGTGACAAATTATATTTCGGGTTTTCTGTTTCTAGTAATACCGGAAGTAGTCGGCTTTTTAACAGGGACGCTTGTCAGCGTGGTATGCGGTTATACGAGCATTAACTACTTGTTTACAGGTATGCTGTTTGCGGTTGGGATTAGCTTTTTCTTTTATACGTTTACGGTATTTGTGGCTATGTTTACCGGGCAGCTGTTTGCGGTTCCGGTTTTGACGCTGATATTAAACGTCCTGTTTGTGGGTAGTAAGTTTTTAGTTTCCGCTATGGTTGAGATGCTTTCTTACGGAGTGTCATGGGGATATTCGAGCAGCCGGATGGATGTTTTGTCACCGCTCGTTTATCTTTTGCGTAATACGGGAATAAGATTTGATTATATGGATGATTCCACGGTTACGAGCGGATTTGAGGGAACCGGGGCAGTGGCGGGTTATGCGTTTGCAGCCTTGTTTCTTTTGGCAGCCGCTTATTATGTATACAAAAAAAAGCATGTGGAAACGGCGGGGAGCCTGATTTCCGTTTCCTGGATCAGCCCTGTGTTCCGGTGGGGCGCGGGTCTTTGCGGGGGCTTTTTGTTTAGTATGGCATTTTGTTCCATGCTAGGCATTGGATCCGGCAGGAAATTATTTTTTGCAGTGCTTGCATTTGCCGTTTTATTTGGCGCCGTTTTCTTCTTTGGGGCGCAGATGTTCCTGGAAAAAGGATTTCGTGTTTTTCGTAAAAAAAGGCTGGCGGAGTATGGTATATTTTCGGCTGCGCTTTTTTTGCTGCTGTTAAGCATTGAGTGCGATTTTTTCGGGCAGGAGAAAAAAATGCCGGACAGCGCCGAAATCGAAAGCGCATACCTTTCGGGAAGCTATGTTATCGGAGGGGACAGTGAGGAAGACATACGGCGTATACTTGAAATCCACAGCCAGATTATTTCATCCAAAAAAGAATTTGAATCTTTTGCGGCGAAGCGGAATTTGTGGATGGACAGCGATTTGTTGGGGGTAACCGTTAATTATTATCTGAAAAATGGTTCCATGCTGCGGCGCGCCTACAATATACCTGCCGGAACAGAGATGATTTCCGATCCGGAAACCGTGATCGGGAAGCTGGCGGAGGCTTGCATGGATCCGGAAGTGTATCTTGACAATATGTTCGCCGGGGATTATGAGAATGTGATGATTAAAGACGCCAGAATGGATATATATGACAAAGACGGGGCGTATGATGAACGCGTGTTCTCGGAAGAAGAAGCTAAAAAAATCTATCAGGCTGTGATAGACGACGCTATGGAAGGAAATTTTAAGGAATTTGTCCGGAACGGCTTGCGGTATCAGGATATGGAGGAAACGGCGGACGAGGTGTATTATAATTCGCTTACAATACAGTATGTTATAAAAAATGATAAAATTGGAAACCGGGAAGCGCGAAACAGGGAGTACAATATGTGGAGCGCGGAAGGTTCGGCTGCGATTTCGCTTCATAAAAACTGCAGAAATACAATTCATGCGCTGATTGAGGCCGGTGTAATTAAAAGTGAGGATGATCTTTATACCAGGGATGAAATGGAGACGATAACGACAAATGCAGATGCAGTAGATGCAGAGTTTGCAAAATAGGTTTTTGGAAAACCTGCGGGAATAGAAAGACGGGCGTATGGATTAGTCTGTATGCCCGTTTTTTTGCAATGAAAAAGGGAGAATTTTTACTGTACATAAGATTGTTTGGTCTGTATAATGGATAGCAAAGATGCCTCTGCGCAAAAACGACACAGGAGGAAGCCCATGCAGTACGATTTTTTAAAACAGTTCCCAAAGCGCATGAAACACGTTGGCCGCTATGCCCTTCTTTTTGTAAACAGCAGCCAGAAATCAATCTGGAAGCAATACGGGTTTGTCAAAATCGACGAGCAGGTCAATGTGATTTTTGCCGTACTGCTCTATGTGATGGAACAATCTTTAAAAGACGAACACTGTACCGCGGACGATATCGGGGCGTATTTAGACAGCCTGAATATGCGTTATCTCGGAAAGCCGATGGGGTATGCGGAGTGCAGGGCGTTAGGGGATTACATTTTAAATGTCATCCTTTCAAACGAAGGGAAGGCGATGTATTTTGACGGGTTTCATTTTGAAAGCGGCGCGTACGAGGCGATGCATGTCAGTTATGTGGCAAACCGGATCGTCTATGTGGATTCGGAGGTGCGCAGGACGTCTTATTATCTGACGGAGGACGGCTATAACCTGATTTTGTCTACGATGGAAATTGAGGACAATATGCGCTTTAGCGTCCATGAGATGATTTTTCGGATGCACCTGGAAAAGCAAAGCTACGATAAAGCGGTGGACGATATCAAAAACGTGTTTAACCTGCTGCGGATCCAGCTGCAGAAAATCAAAGAGGCCATGGGCAAAATCCGGCGGAATGCGCTCAGTTATTCGGTGGCGGAGTACGAAGCGGTTCTGGAAGGAAACCTGGCGACAGTCAGCGATACGAAGCAGAAGTTTCTGGATTACCGCGCTCTGGTGAAAAAACGCGCGGCGGAACTGGAAGAGATGGATTTAAACGTGGGAAAGCTGGAACCGAAGGAAGAGGAAAAGCTGAAAAACCTGGGCGTGATTGAACAGTATTTAAACCGCACGATTGACGAGCACCAGAAAATCTTAAGCAGCCATTTTGATTTGAAATCGCTGTATACGCATGAACTGGAGCTGTTGTCGCAGATGTCTTATATCCGCCGGTTTTCCATCCGGAACGAGCTGTATGAAAAAATACTGGATGCGCCGGAGGCGCTGGGACGGCTGGACGCGTTTTTAAGGCCGTTGTTTATAGGGGATCCCGGTAAGGTCTATAATCTGAATAAATCAATGGAGCTGCAGCGCCCTCTGCGCAGGAAGGCGGAAAAAGAGGAGGAAGGGCGTCTGGAGTTTGGCGACGAGGCGTGGATGCGGGAACAGGAGCGAAGGCAGCAGGAAAAGCTGGCCAAATACGAAAAGAGCCTGGGCTTTCTTTTGCAGAAGGCGTCAGAGGCAGAGGGCGGCGGGGTGACGCTTGCCGAAATCGCGGACATGCTTTCGGCAAGCCCGGAGGACAGCGGCATTCTGATTCCGGACGTGCAGATTTTTAAGGAAATTATGGTGGAACTGATTCGGAACGGGGATGTGGATTTGCGGAAGCTGAAAAAAGAGCGGCGGGAATATATCAGCGAAGGGTCCGGCGGTTTTGTGCTCAATGAGATGCTTTTGTCTTTGGACGAGGCAATGGGGCTTGGGCTTTCGGCGGTTTCGGTTTGCCGGGAACCGGACGGGCAGGCCGTTGCATTTGAATACGATGAGGAAGGCGTAAGGAAGCGGATCCTGTGCTCGAACGTAAGGCTTCGGATCCGGCGGGAGGACTGACAGATGGCATATGAAATGGAAGAGATCCGTTTGGGACAGGAAATTTTTTATTATTTATTAAAGCACCATGAACTGAGCGAGGAGGATCGCGAGCCGCTTTACCGCGCGTATGCGCAGCAGGAGCAGATACAGAACCTGGTCAAATCGCAGGGGGAACTGGCGGAATGCGACATTGAGCGGTACGGAAATGTGATTTATCTGATTCCAAAAGAAGAAAATACGTTTCTCGGGTTTTCCAAAGCCGGGTTAAAGCAGGCGCTCTGCAAATCGACGGGGACGGACCGGGATTATTACCTGTCGCAGTTTGTAATTCTGACGCTTTTGACCGAGTTTTACGACGGGCAGGGAGCCACCTGCAAGACCAGGGATTATATGCGCGCCGGGGAGCTGTTAAACTGTATTTCCGATCGGTTAAAGGAGGGCTGCGAGCGGTACGGCGAAGAGGAAGAGGAGCGGGCGGGCATTGCGTTTTCCGATATGGCGCAGGCGTATGAAGCGTTAAAGTCCGACGAGAAGGGGACGCGGACGAAGACGACGAAGGAGGGGTTTTTGTACCATATTTTACATTTTCTGCAAAAGCAGGGGCTGGTGGAATATGTGGAAGCGGACGAGATGATAAAGACGACGAAGAAGCTGGATAATTTTATGGACTGGAATCTGTTAAACCAGAACCGGTTCCAGCGAATCAAACGCGTACTGGAGGGACCAAAATGAGTAAGATCAATGCGATTCGCCTGATTAATCTGAATTATAACCACAATGCAATCCGCGTCAGCGACGAAACGTTTCGCCTAAACGGGAAAAGCACGCTGCTTTCTCTGCGCAACGGGGGCGGCAAATCCGTTTTGGTGCAGATGGTGATGGCGCCGTTTGTGCACAGAAGGTATCAGAACGCGAAGGATCGGCCGTTTGCGTCGTATTTTACCGGCAATAAGCCGACGTTTATTTTGGTGGAATGGAAGTTAGACGGGGGAGCGGGCTTTGTGCTGGCCGGGATGATGGTGCGAAAGAGCCAGGAATTGTCGCAGGAGCGCGCAGACGAACTGGAAACGGTTCATTTTATTGCGGAATACAGCCAGGAGTGTTTACAGGATATTAAGCATTTCCCGGTGGTGGAACAGACAAAAAAAGCGGTGGTTTTGAAGGGCTTTTCCGACTGTAAGCAGATGTTTGAGGAATGGAAAAAGGAACGGGACGTGCCGTTTTTTTATTATGATATGCAAAATCCCTCCCAGGCCAGGCAGTATTTTGAAAAGCTTTCCGAGTACCGGATTTACTATAAGGAATGGGAAACGATTATTAAGAAGGTCAACTTAAAGGAATCGGGGCTGTCGGATTTGTTTGCGGACTGTAAGGACGAGAAGGGGCTGGTGGAAAAGTGGTTTCTGGAGGCGGTGGAACATAAGCTGAACAAAGAGAAAAACCGCATGAAGGAATTTCAGGGCATTATGGAGAAGTACACCGCCCAGTACCGGGACAATGAATCCAAAATCAAACGCCGCGATACGATAGAGGCATTCCGGGAAGAGGCAGAGCGGGTGCGGCAGGACGCGCTTTTGTGCCGGGAGGCGGAAGAGGAAGCAGGCATGCACAAAAACAGGATTGCGGATTTTATCGTGCGGTTAAAGGGCCTGCTTTCTGTTCGGCAGCAGGACGCGGAGGAGGCGGCGCGCCGTATCGAAGCGCTTGACGGGCAGATTTCCTATCTGGAATACGAAAAGCTGTCGAAGGAGATTCACAACACGCTGCATAAGGAATCGCTCAGCGGCAGTAATTTGCAGATGCTTGGGATGGAACGGGACGATTTGGCGTCCGTGCGGGACGCGGCGCAAAAGCGGCTTTTTATCCTGCTTTGCGCAAAGCTGCAGGAGGACGTTTTGGAGTGCGGGAAGGAACGCGATCGGGAACGGCAGCGTCTGGCGCTTTTCCTGGAAAAAGAAGAAAATCTGGAGCCAGAGCGAAGGCGTCTGGGAGCGTCTTTGTATTCGTATTATGAAGGGCAGGCAAAGCAGGCCGGGCAGGAAGAAGCAAAGCTTGCCGGGGAAATTTCGGCGATGGAAGCGGAGCGGGATACGGAGCATTCCCACCTGGAGGAGCTGCGCGCCAAAGAGAGCAGGCTTTCGGGGCAGGCCGGGGCGCTGCAGGAAAAAATCAGGTCGTATGACGCGGTGGAGGAAGGGTTTAACCGGGAATACGCGGAACGCTTCGGCCGCAATATTCTGGGCGAATACGAAGCCGGGACGCTTGCGATCCGGCGTGCGGAATACGAAAAGCAGTTACAGCAGATGACGCAGGAAAAGACGGCCGCCAAAAAAGACGCGCAGCGGCACAAAGAACAGATAAAGGCGCTGCAGCGGACAATCGAAGATAAAGCGGCGGCAAAAATCCGCCTGGAAGCAAAGCAGGAGGAGAGGAAGCATACGCTTTTGCAGTACGAAACGGAGTTAAAGGCGCGGCGTGTGCTCCTTTCATATATCGGGCTTTCACCGGAAGATTTGTTTGATACAAAAACGATATACAACGCCCTTTCGCGCAGGATTTTTGATGCGGATCTGGCCAGGCAAAAGAACGAACAGGAGCTTGCCGGGGAGGAGCGGGAGTATCAGAAGATGGCAAAGGGGCAGGTGCTAAAGCTGCCGGAGGAATTTGAGGCAATGCTTTCGGAAGCGGGCATCCGCTATGTATACGGCATGGACTGGCTTAAGAAAAACGGGTATTCCAAAGAAAGCCACCCGTTTCTGCCGTATTCGCTGATTTTATCCGCCCAGGAATTAAACCGTCTGGCAGGCTATGATAAGCCGGTTTACACGTCGTTTCCGGTGCCGATTATTCTGCGGGAGCAGCTTTCGCAGATGGAGTTTGACGACGGCGGGACGGACCGGGAAGCTTCTTTTGCGCCGCGGGAGAAAAGCGCGCCGTCCGGGGCGGTGCGTTCGTTTGCGGAGCTGAATTTTTTTGTCTGGTTTAACCGGAATCTGTTAAATGAGGAAAAATTAAAAAAGATGCTTTTAAAACAGGAGGCCGTTATCGCGCGCAAAAAAAAGGCGCTGGAGCACAGGAAACGGGAGTACGCCGAATATATCGGGATGCAGGAGCAGTTTAAGCAGCAGAAGGTGACGAAAGCCGCTTATGAGACGGTAAAGGAGGAGATTTCCCGGCAGGAAACGGAGCTGTCGCAGGCGGCGAAAGAACTGATCCGGCTGCGGGAGGAATTGACGGGAACGGAGGATTTGTTAAAGAAAAGCGAGAGCCTTGCAATGCGGCTGGAAGGGGAGATTTTTAAGCAAAACCGACGCATCCGGGATTTTGACGGGCTTTGCGCCGCTTATGAGGCGTACCGGGAAACCAGCCGCCTGCTTATAAAAAACAGGCAGGAGAAGGAGCAGGTTTTAAACCGGCAGAAGCTGAAAAAGGAACGGATCGGAAAGCTGGAGAGGAAGCTCATTACGGCCAACAACAGCCGGACAAAGCTTTTGCGCGAAATCGAGGCGCATACGGCGCGGCAGTCGTATTTCGGGCAGTACGCGCACGCCGCGCAGGAAAACGGCGGCGTTTGGCAGGCACAGGAAGCGGAGCAGGCGCAAAACGGACAGGTTTTAAAGAGCACTTATACGCAGGAGCAGGCGCGGGCGGCGGAGAGCCGTTATGAAGCGATTACGTGCGGGATTGGCGCCGAGCAGGCGGAACTGGAACGGCGCTTAAAGGAAGCGGAACGGCGCTATACAAAGGCCGGCGGGGAACTTTTGCGGTGCAGTGAGAAATACGGGATTTTAAAAGAGGAATGGCAAAGCGTCGGCTATGACAGGAACGAGGAGCGGCATCAGGAAACGCTGTTAGAGGAGCAGGAGCAGAATATCCGCAAAAAAGACGCGGCAATCCACGATGCGCAGATTCGCCATGCGCTGCTTTTGCAGAAGCGGGAACATCAATATGCGGAATTAAAGAAGCGGTGCGGTCAGGAGGAGCCCATTGCGGCGGCGGATATCCGCACGATTGATTTTTCCGATGCGATGCGCACGCTTTTGTACCAAAAAAAAGAGGCTGAGCAGGAAGCGGCGCGGATGGAAAAAATGCTGCAGTCATATGAGAGCAGCCTGGCGGCGCTGGCGGAGTACGAGGATTTTGTATGTACCGGGGAGGTAAACTGGGAACTGGATTTTTCGGCTATGACGGGAGCGGAGCTGGTAAAGCAAAAAGGCATTCTGGTCCGGGATTACCATGCCGGCTTAGAACGGCGGCGGAGCGCGCGTGCACAGCTGGAACGCGCTGTCAACCGGATGTTAAGGCAGGAGGCGTTTGCGGAGGATTTTTACCAGAAGCCGCTGGAGTCCGTGCTGCAGCTTGCGGGAGATGCCCAAAAGGCGATCTGGCAGCTGGATACGACGCTTTCTTCGTATCAGAGCCTGATGGAAAAGCTGATGGTGGATATTTCTCTGGTGGAAAAAGAAAATGCCAGGATTGTGGAACTGATCGGCGATTATTTGAAGGACGTACATGCGAATTTGGGTAAGATCGATCACAATTCTACGATTACGGTGCGCAGCCGCCCGATTAAAATGCTGCGGGTGGAACTGCCGGACTGGGCCAAAAACGAGAGTTTTTATGAACTGCGCCTAAAGGATTATATGGACGGCGTTACGGCCAGGGGCATCGCCCTGCTGGAGGAAAACCAGAACCTCCAGGAGTATCTGGGCACGAAGGTGACGACAAAGGGGCTTTACGATGCGGTGGTAGGTATCGGGAATGTGCAGATTAAGCTGTATAAAATTGAGGCGCAGCGGGAATACCCGATTACCTGGGCGGACGTGGCGAAAAATTCCGGCGGGGAAGGGTTCTTGTCGGCGTTTGTGATTTTATCGGCGCTGCTTTATTATATGCGCCGGGACGAGACGGATCTGTTTGCGGACCGCAACGAGGGCAAGGTGCTTTTGATGGACAATCCGTTTGCCCAGACGAATGCGGCGCATTTGCTGACGCCCATGATGGATATGGCGGATAAGACGAATACGCAGCTTATCTGCCTGTCGGGGCTGGGCGGGGAAGCGATTTATAACTGCTTTGACAATATTTATGTGCTGACGCTGATTGCCGCGGGCCTGCGCAGCGATCTGCAGTATTTAAAGGCGGAGCATACGAGAGGGAGCGGTACGGAGGAGATTTTGCCGGCGCAGATTGAGGTGCTTTCGCAGCAGGAGCTGATATTTTAAAAAGGGGAAATCCAAATTGGATTTCCCCTTTCCGCTTGGAATTAGCAGAAGCTTCCGCCGCATCCGCCGCAGCAGAGCAGTAATAAGATGATCCACATACAGCTGTTGCCGCCGCCGTCACATCCGCCGCCGCAGTTGCCGCCGCCGAAGAACCCGCCGCCGTTGCCATTGCACAGGCACATCAGGACGATAAGCCAGAGGATAGAACCGCACCCTCCATCATTTCCGCATCCGCAATTTGTTGCTGCTAAGTCACTCATTTGAATACCTCCATTTTGTTTGATTACACTTCATCATATGTGGATAGCTTGTAAGTGTTTCCGGTGGACAAATTCAAAATTTTTGCAGCAATTGAAACGGACAAAAGATGCGGCGCTTTTTGGGCTTACGCAACCGGGATTTCAATTTGTACAATATAATCTTCCATCTGCTGCGCTACCAGTTCATTGATTCCTTTTTCATAAGAAAATCCGGTCAGCTTTAATCCTTCTTTTTTGGCATAGGAAAGGATTTCACGGTAGCGCGTTTCCATTTTGTCCCATCTGCCCTGATAAAAGGCTCTCAGATAGTATCCGGCCGGCCGGATATGGAGGCCTTTTTTTTGTTTGAGGAACGGAATTTCAATGAACAGGCTGCAATAGTCGTCAAAGTCGCCGGAAAGAAGGCTCTGTACGGAAATCATCGATCCGTAAGAGGCGTCGTGCAGGCGTCCAAGCTGGTACTTGGCCGTTTCCGCAGTAATAAGTTCCACTTCCTTTTCAAAAGGCGTATCCTTGTCAATTTCTACCGTTACCAGGCAGCGTTCTTCTTTTTGTATCAGGCAGATTTCGGATAAATCCATGGCCAAAAGTGTGGACATATCCTGATAACGGCTATACAGCGTCTGCCTGACTGCTTTTAAATGGAGGATCTTTTGGTCTAATTCGGCTGTTTTTTCGGCCAACAGGCATTTTAAGCGTTCGGCGGAGCGATCTTTCATAAAATTTTTTATTTCGTTTACGGATACGTCCAATTCCCGCAGCAAAAGGATGGTTTCAAGCAAAGGGCTCTGATGATAATTGTAGAAACGGTATCCGTTGTCAGGATGGATGACGGCAGGGCAAAACAGCCCGATTTCGTCATACCACATCAGTGTTTTTTTATTGATGCCGTGCAGCGCCGCAAACTGTCCGATGGTGAGCAGTTTGTTTTTTTCTTCCATTTTTTCATTCTCCTCTTGACTGTACAGTTACTGTACGGTTTATGATATCCGATACAGGAATAAAAAACAAGAAGCGAGGAGAAAAAGAATGGAAAATTTAAATGTATACGGTCAGCCTGTCACTTTGAAGCATATTTTAAAATTTGCCGTCCCGACGATTGCTATGACTGTTTTTATGTCTTTTTATACGATGGTGGACGGACTGTTTGTGTCGAATCTGATTGGAACGGACGCCCTTTCGGCAATTAACCTGACGGCTCCGGTCATTCAGCTTGTAACCGCAATTTCGACGATGCTTGCCACCGGGGGAAGCGCGGTGATTATGAAAAAAATGGGAGAGCACAGGGAAAAGGAAGCAAAAGAGGATTTTACTTTTTTAATTCTGGTTAATGTGCTGGCAGGTTTTTTGATGTGCGGAATCGGGTATTTTGCAGTCGGGCGCGTATTTGCAGGTATGGGGCTGTCCGCGGATGTAACAGGGTACTGTGTGGAATATCTGAGCCTCTACCTGCCGTTTATTGTGCCGATTCTTTTGATGAATAATTTTACGCTTTATATGATTGCAAGCGGAAAGGCCGCGCTTTCTTTGGTTTGCTCTGTGGCGGGCGGCGTGCTGAATATGGCGCTTGACTATGTGTTTCTTGCCGTATGCGGGTTTGGAATAGGGGGCGCTGCGGTCGCGACGGGGCTTGGGTATTCGGTAACGGCTGCTGCAGGGCTGTTTGTGTTTAGCGGGAAAAAGAATCTTCTGCATTTTACGAAACCTGCGCTGCGTTTTAGGGTGCTTTTGCATGCGGCTTCAAACGGATGTTCCGAAATGGCGACGGCGCTTGTAACCGGAATTGTTACGATGATGTTTAACTGGACGATGCTGCGTTATGTAGGGGAAAACGGAGTGGCTGCGGTTACGATTATTATGTATGTGCTGATGTTTGCAAGTTCCTTGTATACCGGATATTCGTGCGGGGTTGCGCCGATGATCAGTTTTTATTATGGGGAGAAAAACCATGAAAAACTGACCAAGCTGACGGCTGTCAGCTTAAAAGTAATCGCATGTATTTCTGTTGTAACGGTAGCGGCGTCTTTTATTCTGACAAAGCCTTTGGTATCGGTATTTGCACGCCCCCACAATCCGGTTTATGGCCTGGCGGTAACCGGGAACCGGATTTGTACAATTGCGTTGGTTTTTATCGGGTTTAATATTTTTGCAAGCGGGTTATTTACCGCGTTATCGAATGGGGTGGTTTCGGCAATTCTGGCATTTTCAAGATCATTTGTATGTATGCTTGCGGCTATGCTGATACTTCCGGTGTTTTTGGGCGTAAACGGTATCTGGCTGGCGACGCCTGCGGCAGAATTTACGGCGCTTTTACTGTCGGCCGGAATGTTTTTGAAATATCGGAAGAAGTATGGTTATCTGTGATTTTTTCTTGACTAAAATATATTACGGGTGTAATATTTAACGGTCGGATATCGTTTGAAACGGATTGGAACGGAGACAGTTTATGAGGTGCAGAATTAAAATTTTTACGGTTTTGTGTATGGTATTTATTCTGGCAGCTGGGTGCGGTTTAAAATGGGAGCCGCCGCTGTATGTTGCGGAAACAGAGGAGAAGGCGGCTTTTTTACAGGCAGAAGAAGGCCTGCAGCAAGAAACAGCGGCTTCTTTTTCGGAAGGAGAGGAGTTTGCGGCGATTTACCGTAGCGTTTACGATAACGCTGAATATACGGGCGCGCCCTTTAACCTGGAAACGATGCGGGGCATTTTGGAGCGGTTTGGGGAATACGGATATGCGGCGGTGGACAGAAAAAACCAGCTTGATATGGTCAACGCCGATCAGGTTATACGGTTCTGCGAAGCGGTGAATGCGAAAATGTGCGCAGATCTGACGATAATTGCGGCGGATGACGGCGGCATGTTTACGAAATATCGTTTTGGGACAGAAGAAGGGGAAGTGGATATTTCAAGAGAAGATTTCCGATATGAAGACGGCGGCCTGAAAAAAATCTATGCCGCGGATTGTAAAGCGGATGTGTGGCGTTATACAAAGGAAGGGTATTTGCTGTTTGAAGGAAGTTATTATTCAAAAGAATACTACCTGCTGGCGCTTGACGAAACGCCGGAATGCGCTGCGCTGCGGGTAGAACCGCTGGACAGTAAGTGCAGGGAATTTAACCGAACCTGTATATTGCCGGTCGGATACCGGCAAAATAATATATTTCTGGTTGACTGGAGCGAAGAGGATTTTGGGGAACTGGATTTTTATGATGCGTTTGATCGGTTTTATCCCCTTTTATATGATCGGGCCGTTCCTTATACAGAGGATGAAAATCTGGGTGTGGGAGCGGTTTATGGGATAAAGGAAGAAGAATTTGAGACGGTGGTGCAGGCCTTTATAGAGGTTGGAAGCCAGGAACTGCGGGTAAATACGGTTTATGATCCGCAGCGCAAGGCGTATGAATATAAGCCGCGGGGATTTGAAGAGAAGGAATATCCGCAGATCCCGTATCCGGAGGTAGTAAGCAGTGAAGAACGCGCGGACGGGACGATTGCGCTGACGGTTCATGCGGTTTATCCGGAGGGAAATACGTCACGGGCATTTTCACATCAGACGGTCATTCGTCCGCGTGAGGACGGCGGGTTTTGTTTTGTGTCAAACAGGAGAATTTTTTCGGATCAGGATCAAAGCGCCTGGTGGCATTCGGATCGTCTGTCAGCGGAAAAATGGAATGAAATTTATGGTGAAAATGATTAACGGATAGATTCTTCTTTGTTTTATATAATCAAAATATCAGAATAAAAACTCAAAAACCATCACTTTTTCGTATGAAAAAATTTAAAGAAATTCAAAACAACCCCCTCTTTTTTTATTTTCTGCCCCGCTTTTCTTTACACCGGATTTTAAATTTTATATACTCATGGTTGCAAAAATATTTCAAAAACCAGGAGAGATGAGAATGAAACATTTAACGGAAATCAGATGGCATGGCAGGGGCGGCCAGGGAGCCAAGACGGCGGCGCTTCTGCTTGCGGATATTGCATTTGGCATTGGAAAATACGTGCAGGGCTTTCCGGAATACGGCCCGGAGCGGATGGGCGCGCCGGTTACGGCATACGACAGGATCAGCGACAGTCCGATCCGGGTGCATTCCAATATCTATGAACCGGATTTTGTCGTGGTCGTAGACGATACGCTGCTTCACAGTGTGGACGTAACTGCCGGGCTAAGCCCAAACGGCGCGCTTTTGATTAATACCGAAAAAGGAAAAGATGAAATCCTGCCGCTGTTAAAGGGCTACGAAGGGGCGGTTTATACGATAAATGCCAGGAAGGTCTGCATGGAAACGCTCGGGAAGTATTTCCCGAATATGCCGATGCTTTCCGCGCTGGTAAGGATTTCCGGGATTTTGGAAAAAGACGTGTTTTTCCGGGAAATGGAAGCGTCTTTAAAACATAAATTTGAGAAAAAGCCGGAAGTGTTTGCGGGAAACAAAAAAGCGCTGGAAGCGGCGTTTGACGCGGTGGAACAGATTAGCTTTGCGGCGGACGGCAAGCGTGTAGAGATGTCTGACAGGAGGGTTGCTTAAATGGCGTTATCGGCAAAGGAGATTCGTGAAACGACCCGGTGGCAGGATTTGACGGAGGGGCTTTCCATCTATGAGCCTGCCACATCTAAGGGATTTCTGACGGGGGAATGGCGGACGGATACCCCGGTTGTGGAATGGGAGAAATGCAGGCAGTGTTTGCTTTGCGTACCGTATTGCCCGGACAGTTCCATCCCGGTGCTGGACGGGAAGCGTCTGGATTTTGATTACGATCACTGTAAGGGCTGCGGAATCTGCGTGGCGGCCTGCCCATTCGGGGCGATTTCAATGAAGGAGGGCAAATAAAATGGGTATAAAACAAAGAATGTCCGGCAATGAAGCCGTGGCGTATGCCATGAAGCAGATAAATCCGGACGTGATGCCGGCGTTTCCGATTACGCCTTCTACGGAATTGCCGCAGTTTGTGTCCTCTTACATAGCAAACGGGGAAATGGATACGGAATTTATCCCGGTGGAAAGCGAGCACAGCGCGATGAGCGCGGCAATCGGAGCCGAGGCGGCGGGCGCGCGGACGATGACGGCGACTTCTTCCGCAGGGCTTGCGCTGATGTGGGAAATGCTTTATGTGGCGGCGTCAAACCGCCTGCCGATTGCGCTTGCTCTGGTAAACCGCGCGTTGTCCGGCCCGTTGAATATCAACTGCGAGCATTCGGACAGTATGGGGGCAAGGGATGCCGGCTGGATTCAGATTTATGCGGAGGACAACCAGGAAGCGTATGACAATTTTATCCAGGCATACCGGATTGCGGAGCATAAGGACGTGATGCTGCCGATTATGATCTGCCAGGACGGGTTTATTATCAGCCACGGCGTTTCCAATATCGAGCTGTTGGAGGATGAGGCCGTAAAAGCGTTTGTCGGCGAATACAATCCTAAGCATTTTCTGTTAAACGAAAACGAGCCTATGGCGGTCGGCCCGTATGCGGTTTCCTGTTACGGAATGGAATCCAAACGCGCGCAGGCGCAGGCGATGATAAACGCAGGGCAGGTGATTTTGGACGTCGCCGCGGAGTTTGAAAAAATATCCGGCAGAAAATACGGGTTCTTTGAAGCGTACCGGCTGGAGGATGCCGAAGTTGCAATTGTTGCGATTGGTTCCGCCTGCGGCACGACGAAGGATGCGGTTGACTTGCTTCGCGCCGAAGGCAAAAAAGCGGGGCTTTTAAAGGTGCGCGTGTTCCGTCCGTTCCCGGGAAAAGAACTGGCCGGGGCGCTTCGGAACTGCCGGGCGGTTGCTATTTTGGATCGCTGTGAAAGCTTTAGCGCAAACGGAGGGCCTTTGGCCGCGGAACTGTCCGCCGCGTTATACCAGGCAAAGGGACAGGCTGAGGTATTAAAAATCGTTTACGGGTTAAACGGCAGGGATTATACGGTAGAGGACGCCAGACAGGTTTTTGCGGATCTGGAAGAAATGGCGGCAAATGGGAACCGGGACGGGCAGGAGTACCGTTATATCGGTTTGCGGGAATAGGAGGTGCGTAAGATGGGCCAGACAGGTTTTAAAGAATACCAGCAAAGGCAGGAGCGCCTTGCGCCGGGGCACAGGCTGTGCGCCGGATGCGGCGGCACGATTGCAGTCAGGAACGTGTTAAAAGCGCTGCGGCCGGGCGATAAGGCGGTTGTGGGCAATGCGACCGGATGCCTGGAGGTGTCTACGTTTACTTATCCGTACACCTCTTATGAAGACAGCTATATCCACAGCGCGTTTGAAAACGCGGGCGCGACGTTAAGCGGCGTGGAAACGGCGTATCATGCGTTAAAGAAAAAGGGAAAAATAAAGGAAGAATATAAATTTATTACGTTCGGCGGCGACGGCGGGACGTATGACATCGGCTTTCAGTCGCTCTCCGGCGCAATGGAGCGCGGGCATGATATGGTGTATGTCTGCTATGACAACGGGGCGTATATGAACACCGGAATCCAGCGTTCTTCCGCGACGCCGATGTACGCGGACACGACGACAACCCCGGTGGGCAGCCGCTCAAACGGCAAGCCGCAGGGCAGAAAGGATCTTGCGGCGATTATGGCGGCGCATCATATTCCCTATGTGGCGCAGACGACGTTTATTGGGAATATGATGGATTTGTACCAAAAATCCGAAAAGGCGATTTATACGAAGGGGCCGGCTTTTTTGAATATTATGGCGCCGTGCCCGAGAGGGTGGCGGTATGAGGCGCCGGATATTATTCAGATCTGCAAGATGGCGGTGGAGACGTGTTACTGGCCGTTGTTTGAGGTAACAGACGGCAGGTGGGAACTGTCTTACCAGCCGAAGGAAAAGCTGCCGCTGGAAGAGTTTTTAAGGCTGCAGGGCAGGTTCCGCCATTTGTTTTTGCCGGGGAATGAATATTTGATCGAAGCGTTCCAGACGGAGGTGGACAGGAGGTGGGAAGAACTGAAAAAGAGATGCGGGGCGTAGAAGAAGGCCGTACAAAGCTTATGCTGGGAAGCTTTTTTTGCTGGCGTATGAAAAAATTTCTGGCGTTTGCCTGCTGTGTGGGCGGCTGCGCAGGACTGGCGTTTGCCGTAAAAAGCGATTTTTTAGGCGCGGCGCTGCTGTGCGGAATAATTGCTTATGATGTGTTGATTCATCTGCCCTGTGTGAAGCGTACCTGCTGTGAGGTTATGGTGCGGGATGACGGGGATAAACTATGTATCAGGTATCTGCCGAAGGGATGGAACCAGAAGCTGTGTTTTGGGTGGAGGCGGGAAGCCGTTATCCGACGGGACGCGATCCGCGATGTCCGGTTAAAGGAGATCCGGTACGGCGGCAGGTGGATGGAGCGGATCGGGTATCGTATGACGGTTCGGGCAGAAAAAGATTACAGGTTTGATTCCGTTTTGCTGCAGGAGGGGGATACGGTGGAACAAAGCGGGCTTTGGGAGCTTCGGGGATATTTTTGCGGCAGATGAAATGTTTGTTTGAAGCTGTATGTTACTGTTCACTCCTAGAGCGAACAATGTTGGCAAAGTTCCGTCAGCCAGAGGACAGGGGATGCGGCGTTCG
>OFGG01000457.1_pt1 | contig 35344 bp, 30 predicted proteins | sample 1521701 | NCBI WGS metagenome assembly OFGG01 (sample SAMEA3504081, study PRJEB24116) | mouse gut metagenome | biome: mouse gut; feature: mouse-associated habitat; material: faeces | place: Denmark | collected 2011
ATGTTTTATGATGAGCGTGGGCGTCATGTGAGGACAAAGAAAGAGATTCTTGACGAAGATGGAAATATCCGCAAAGGCTGTAAAATCATCAAAAAGGGCGAAGTGTATGAGCGTAAGATTTTTACTATTAAAGATGAGAGTTTCAAGCAGGAATCCTTTTTAGATGAGATAAAAGTGTTTTGTACGGATTTAATCAATCAAATGGTGCTTGATGATAAGGACAGGCTCAGTATTTTCGATAAAAACGGTCCGTACCTTGCAACAAAGAAGGTTGGTAAAAATAATCCGAAAGCGGAGGAAATCAAAGCAGACAATGAAATCCGCATGGAATGGAACAGAACTGTTGACCGTGCGATTGTAAGCGGCGTATCAGATGCGGAGATTGTGGAACTTAAAAAGGCGGAAATCACGGAAAAAGTTAAGGAATCCGTTGAACAGAACGGACATAAGCCGGAGCTGTTCGGGGAGATTGTCAAAGCGGCGATTCTGTTATTGGAACTCCTGATTGCTAAAGCCATGCAGAAGATGATAGATATAGCGGAGAAAGTGATCGGTATTGATGTCAGTGTTGTTAAGGAAACATCAAAAGAAATAGACAGCCGTATTCGTACAGGAGATAATCTGATAGTTCAGCCGGAAAGGAAGAAGATACCATTTCCCGTAAATCCGAATCGGAAACTTGATATGAAAAAGCATACAGAGCATTCAGAAGTTGATTCCACAGAGAAAGAAAGCATTATTAAACAGATAAAGGCAGAGCAAAAGCCAGTTTCGATTGAAACCGGGCAGACAGCAGAAAGACCGCCGCAGCCAAAACCGTCCGTTCTTGCAAGTAAATATCCCCGCCTGAAAGAGATTGAGGGTAGGCTGAAAGACCAAAACAGGGTAATTTTGGGGCGTGAGAAAGGAAGGGATATGCTGAAAAAGGAACTGTCCGAATGTGCAGGTATCTTCAAAGGCGGCAGACGTAAGGAATTACAGCAGGAGATTGATAGTCTTGACTTCCAGATTTCTAATATGAAAAAGAGACTTTCTTCTATTGTCAAGGAATACAATTTTGACTCTGTACAGGCATTCTATAAGGAACTTAATGCGGCCAAGAGGGAGAATCAGGATTATGAAACAGCTTGTGCAGAGTATGAGAAAAATTACGGAGAAAAGGTGGTGGATATGCGGAGCGTCAGGAATAGACTCAGAAAAAAAGAGCAGGACATAAAGATAAGGGAAGCAGGCAGGGGGCATCAGGCAAGACAGAAAGATAAAGGAGCGAGGTAGCAAAGGAGACAGATAGCAATTGTTATCTATCTTCTTATTTTTTGAGGAACTTACTAAGTAAAATTTGTACAGTAAAAAATGGAGGTTGAAAAGATTATGGCAGACAAAACAATTATTCTTGGATATATGAGAGTTTCTTCCCGTGATCAAAATGAGGACAGGCAAAGGATTGCACTGAAGGAAATGGGGGTGTTGGAGGCAAATATTTATGTTGATAAGCAATCAGGCAAGGACTTTGAGAGAAAACAGTACAAGCGGATGCTGAGAAGGCTTAAACCCGGCATGGTGCTGTATATCAAATCCATTGACAGACTTGGCAGAAATTATCAGGAACTCATGGAACAGTGGCGAATCATCACAAAGGAAAAAGGAGCGGACATTGTTGTGATTGATATGCCGATTCTTGATACAAGAAGAGAAAAGAACCTGCTCGGCACATTTATTTCGGATCTGGTATTAACATTATTGAGCTATGTCAGTGAAAATGAAAGAGTGTGCATTAAGCAGCGGCAGGCTGAAGGGATTGCGGCGGCAAAGGCAAAAGGCGTGAAGTTCGGAAGACCTGAAAAACCACTTCCGGATAATTTCAGCGAGTATTGTCAGATGTGCAGGGATGGAAAAATATTTGTATTAAAAGCCTCAAAGGAATGTGGTATGCCAGAAAGCACGTTTAGACAGAAAATGAAGAAAGCATTGGAAACAGACGAACAGTAGGTAGAAAAGCTGGATTGTTAAAGTATACTTTTATGAGAATGCCACATTTTTACGAAAAATACCGAAAAACCAACAAAGAAATCTTGATTTTACAAGGTTTTTGGCGTAAACTACTAATTGTGAAAATGTAGCAAATTCCATTCGCATAAAAGTATACTTTTGTGCGAATCGAGGAAAAACTTCGATGAATATTAGAAAAATGTGGTGTTAAAGACGATATCCCAGAGAGAAAGAGATAATGTGAATATGAGGAGGATGGGGACATGCCTAAAACTGATAAAGAAGGACGAGAATATATTGAACAGGACGGAAAGAGATATTATAGAGATTTTTTTGGAAATTGGAATGCTGAAACTGATATTTTTGGAAATGAAAAAGTAAATACTGATATTTTTGGAAACCCTAAAGTTGAAACTGATATTTTTGGCAATCAAAAAATAGAAACTGACTGGCTGGGCAATCCATATGTTGAACCAGAGAAGAAAGACGATTCTGGTTGCTATCTCACAACAGCGTGTATGAGAGCAAAGTCCGCTCGATTTGACGATAACTGTGAAGAACTCAGCATATTGAGAAAGTTTCGTGATACATATGTTAAAGATTATCATCCGGAAACAATACAGGAATATTATGAAAAAGCACCATTGATTGTAAAAAAAATAGGAGAGCAAGACGAGTCGCAGACTATTTATGTGAGGATGTATAGAGAACTTGTTATCGGTACTTTAAGTCTTATTAAAAAGGGAAGAAATGAGGAAGCATTTGACTTGTATAAAGAATATTGTGATTCTTTATACAACAAATATTGTATCGCATAGGGAGGTGAAGGAATGAATCGACCACCAGAAATTTCAAGAAGAGAGTTAGAAGAATCCGGAGAGATACTCAGAGAGAAAGAAAATATACAGGGTCAATCTGACCAAAATCAGAGACAGACGACAGATTGGGATTCTCTTAAGGATGTACCTTTCAGAGGAGATCAGGAAGAAGAAGCATCTTCTAAAGAGTACGCAGATGAGGAAGAGATGTGTATGTAAATGAGAAAAAGCATTACAGGTATTTCAAATGCAAAAATGCAGGATTTAAATCATGTAAAGCAGATAGAGAGGACATTCACAATATATAGCACTTTTGACGGATTTCAATATTATAAGGATAAACTTCTTTTTCAAGAACGTTGCATTTATGAAGATCTTAAGACTGGGATTTTGTCATTTAGTGAAAAAATAGATATATCACCATGTGAAAAAAAGGTTGAAATTGAAAAAATATACAGATACGTGATGCTTGATACACCGATGATTTTTCATGTAGATAAATGCAATGTTTTTATGGATGGAAAGAAGATTTCTGTACGACCAAAATATAAAATGTCCTCAAGTATCTATAAAGATATCAAAGACGAGTGCTTATCGACAATAAACAAGATTAAGAACCTAGTAGAAAAAGAGAATGAATGGGGTATTTTGTTCGAAATTCACACATATTTGATAGACACAGTATTGTATCATGAAGGTGGTGGTGAGCATGATATAACAGGACCGTTTTTGAAAAATTCGGGAGTATGTGATGGTATTGCAAAAGCGGTAAAAAGCATTTGTGATTATGTTGCTTTCCCTTGTGTTGTGATAGAGGGTGAGGCGCAGAGGGCGGATGGAAAAATAGGAAGACATGCATGGAATGCGATTAAGATAGATGGGAAATGGAATTATTATGATTTTACTTTTGACATAACGCTAAATCAAAACAATCCGTGTAAAAGTATCAAATGTGTAGATTATTTTGGCTTGGATTACAGACGAATGAGCAATGACCATTTTTCTTGGAGTACAAAGTTGGATACAGATAATCAGCATGCTGATTATTTTGCCAAATTCAAGCTTGTTATTGCGTGTCAAGGTGAACTAGAGAATATGGTTTTCCGAGGAATGGAAGAAGGTAATCCTGATTTTGCATTTCGCATAGCCGAACATTGGAGGGAATTTGCCATTGGAGATTCTCTTGAAAAGTTAATTGATCTTGCTGTGAAAAAGTATAACCGAAGTTATCGGTATACATATATCTTTAATGAGAAACAAAGGACGGGATATGTCCATATTACATAAATGCTGTTGTGGCGGGGAGGAGATTCCAATGTCTTTGACTCATGAAATTGTATATGGTGGGCTGGTTGAGAGTAATAGTCCTCCACAGGATGGCATTCACGATTGTCTCCAAATTTCTGGAAAGTTTAATGGACAAAAAGCTAAATTTGGTATAAATGAGGAGATATTAAGTAAACATTTGCTTCTCGTAGGCGGAACTGGAAGTGGAAAGACGAACCTTTTCTACCATATTGTAAAACAATTAAAGAAAAATCTTAACAAAGATGACGTAATGCTGATTTTTGATAGTAAAGGGGATTTTCACAAGAAATTTTTTGAATCGGGAGATGTAGTAATAGGAAATTCTAAGACCTATAGAAAGATATCGGCCAAGTGGAATTTGTACGATGAAATCACTGCTGATGGAAGGGATAGAATCTCTATAGCCCAAAACACACAGGAGATTTGTAAGTCACTGTTTGCAGAAAGAAGTGAAAAAAATAACAGTAACCCATTCTTTCCCAATGCTGCGCGTGATTTATTGGCTTCAATCATTATATCTTTGGTCAGGGAGGGTGTGCCGTTCAGCAATAAGGATTTGAAAGATTTATTGGATTCGACTCCGATAGATGAAATACGCTCAATGGTGGGAAGCCATAGTGACCTGGCTTCTGTTGCGGCATATATCGGGGGAAAATCAGGAACTCAGGCACAAGGCGTGATGTCTGAGGTATACTCGGTTACAAGGGATATATTTACAGGTGTTTTCTCCGATGTAGGAGACTTTTCCATGCGAAAGTTTATTCGAGGAAAAGGAGGCCATACGGCATTTTTGGAATATGATCTTGCAATAGGCGATGTGTTATCTCCAATCTATACATTGTTATTTGACCTTGCATTGAAAGAAGCACTTGGCAGAACGGCTACTCAAGGCAACGTATACCTGATTGCTGATGAATTAAAGCTTTTGCCTAATCTGCGGCATTTGGAAGACGGAATAAATTTTGGTCGAAGTCTGGGTGTAAAGATATTGGCGGGGCTTCAAGGAATAGACCAGTTGAATGCAAACTATGAGAACGAGGCAAAGGCGCACAATGCTGTTGCGGGTTTTAGCTCAGTATTTGCATTTCAGTCAAATGACTATAACACGAGAGAGTACGTCAGCAGGCTATTTGGAAAAAACATGATTCTTGAGACATTTCCGGAGGCGAATGGCAGCAGGCATTATGAAAAACGGGAAGGCTTTGTAGTAGAGGATTGGGATTTGATTGGTTTGGATATAGGCGAGGCTGTTGTTGGATTACCAAACATTCCGCCATTTAAATTCAAATTTGATTTGTTTCATGGGTAGGTGAGATATGGGTTTATTAGGTGACGCATTTCATGTAATGGGTGGTGTTACAAGGGCTGCTTATGGTGTATCCATGTGGACTGGTAATTCCATATATACTGCATTACAAAATGCCAGGACAAAAAAAGAAATCAGACAGATATGTGATCATGCATCAGAGGCGAATTTTCAGAATCGCTCTGTGATGATTATGCCAAATGAAAATAAGCAGCAGTTATTGCTGGTAACATCTGATCCAAGCGATAATGACATATATGACTATGACACAAAGAGCCAAACCCCTGCTCTGGATTTTATCTGGGGTGAAAACGATTATCCTGAAGGAGAGATTGTTTCCGGAGGAGAAGTTCGCACAAGAATGGAGGCGTTAATTCCTTTTGTGCATAAATCGCAGCAGGAGGGGATTCCTCTTATAGCATTACATAGCGGTAATCGAGATATCGGTGCTATGATAAGAGAGCATAGTGTTGATGCGGAATTTATAGATAGAACAAATACTTATTATGATGTATTCCGTGGAATGCCGGTGGATGATATTGCATATCTCTTATACGAAACAATGCCGAATGATGATTCCAATCCGAGTTCGGAGTCACTGTTGAGGGCATTGATAGAGGTTGTGCTTCATAAAGAGGGAACAGTTACGATTCAGAATCTAGCCGTTTTTCCTATATTAAAATTAAAAGATGAACTGGATAAGCTATTAAAGGATGGGGAAATCACGACAATTGAACATAGAGAAATAGATAGATATTATATGGCGGGTTCATCGGAAACAGATGCCGTTAGAATTTTTTTGAACAAACTGAATCGTCAGGCTGAAGGAATATATGGGAGACCGACTGGCAGAAAAAGCAATATAAAAAGAATGCTCAATCAGAAAGGAGTAATCTCTATTGATGTGGGAGGGGTCAATAATGAACTTATTGGTGAATTGGTTATTAACCACTTGATGTTACTCCAAGCGCAGGGAAAGGAATTCTCGATTTTGCTCGATGATGTTCCAATATCCAGGTTTTTGAAAATAAGGGATTTATTGAGGGGAAGGACATACGCGATAAGTCAGAAGGATTTTATATCATCGTTGTACGGAGGAGATATCCATGGAGATGAATTGTTTGCAGAACTTACCGGAAATGTTGCAAAGATAGTGTTGTTTCGTCATTCCGCCGGTACTTCTTGTCAAAAGTGGTCAGATTTTATGGGAAAGTATAAAAAAATCAGGATACGATACAACATATCACAGAATAATTCATTTATGAATTCCAGTGATACCAGAGGAATTTCTGTCGATGAAACCGATGAACCCAGAGTAAGAGCAGAAACACTGGGTAAGCTGACTGGTTCGCTGGCATGTGTATATAGTACAAATGGGATATTATTTGCTGAGGTGTAAATAGATGGAGGTAAACTGATGGAGGAACAAAAAAGTAATACATTCGATAAAGACAGAACATCTTTTGGCACAGATGGTTCTGTAAATGAGTATTGTATAGATAAATCAGAAATTCAAAACATTGTTGACAAAAATGGTGAAGAGAGCGCCAAACCTCTCGATTTTATAATGGATGAAGAGCGGGAAACGGAGAAAGAATCCAATCCAAAATTTGGTCTAGCCCTTGAAAAGATAGAACAGCATATTGAAGAACAGGCAGAAAGCTACAAAAAAATGGCAGCTGATGTCAGAGAGATGCATAAGCTTTACCATAATGAATTTGCTGGCAGGTTAAAATCTATGCAGGACGAATTGGAATGCTACCACGAGATAGACAGAGGCAGGGCTTTTGATGATGTTTTACGCGAGGTTGCGAGAATCTATTGTGATAATGAGGCGCTTTTGAACGTAGAAGTGGATGATAAAACAGCGAAACATATCAAATACCTTTTTATGGATATAAAACAGCTTTTAGAGAGCAATGGCGTTATGTTGCAGAAGAGTAAACCGGGGGATAAAAGGAACAGCAAGTTTTGTCAGATTGTAGAGCGAATAGAAACGGATAATTCTGAATTGCATGATACAGTCGTTTCCAGTAAAGGTACTGGTTTTTACACAGAGAAGAGACCCCTTATCAAGGAACTGGTTGATGTATATGTGTATAAAGAATCTGCTGTGGATAATTTGACTGAATAAAAAACGAGAGGAGAAATCAAAATGGCAAAAGTATACGGAATTGATCTTGGCACTACCTATTCAGTTATTGCTACTTTAAATGAAAACGGAATGCCGGAGGTAATTGAAAACTATGAGGAGGATTCCAGGACGCTTGCATCGGCAGTATATTTTCAGGAAAGCGGCGATCCTGTAGTGGGAGAAGCTGCAAAGGCACAAGCTGAAATTGAGCCTGAAAGAGTGGTTCAGTTTGTCAAACGGGAAATTGGAAAACCAGATGCAACAATAAGGAATTTTGATGGCGTTGCTTATGATCCAATTATGATTTCTTCTTTGATATTGAAGAGAATGAAGGAATATGCCGAGGAACAGGGAAACGATGAAGTAAAGGATGTCGTAATTACCTGTCCGGCATATTTCGGAAATGAGGAAAGAACTGCGACTAAACAGGCGGGTAAAATTGCGGGCCTGAACGTTCTTGATATCGTTAACGAGCCTACAGCGGCTGCACTTAATTATTGCTGCAGAGAATTTGGTGAAAACAGAAAAATTATGGTGTATGATCTTGGAGGCGGTACATTTGATATCACACTTTTTGATTTTAGTGTTGATGATGATGGCAAAGCAACCATAGATGTTATCGACTCAGGCGGCAATGACCGGCTGGGTGGTATTGATTGGGATGCCAGGTTATATGATTATATTGCGGAGCTGTACTGTGACGAAAATGGTTTGGCATTGGAGGATATAACACCGGAATTAAGAGCTGTCATTCAGCGCCAGGTGGAAGGAACAAAAAAGTTGCTTTCTAAGAAGGCTAATCACAGTATTAATATATCATATGATGGTGATGTTACCCGAATAGAGATTTCGGCAGATGCATTTAAGGAAAGGACACAGGATCTTGTCGAGATGACTATGGATTTTGTCAGGCAGATTCTTGAAAATAATTCACTGACTGCGGCAGATATTGATGTAGTTCTTCTTGTTGGAGGATCTACTAAAATGCCAATGATTCGTGAAGCTGTAGAAACTGTGTTTGCAGGAAAAGTAAGGATGGAAGACCCTGATCTAGCAGTGGCAAAAGGTGCGGCGTTGAAGGCTGCTCTCGAATGTGTAGAAAGAGTATTGGAAAAAAATCAAGATCAGAGTGGAGAAGAGGAGGATGAAGAAAGCGGTGGGTATGGAAGTGATGATGAGATGCCTGATTTCACGCAGGAGGAGGCCGAGCAACTTCGCAAAATAATTCCTCAGAAGGTGAGTACTGTTAGTGATAAATTGTCTCGTTCATTCGGTCCGGCTGTATGGGTTGATGAAGAACATTTTATGATTGATAATCTTCTCTTTGTGGGAGATGAGTCTCCGGCTGAAGCTACGGAGACTTATGGAACAGTGGTAGATAATCAGGTTGCAATAGATCTTAAAATATATGAAAACGTTGGAAAAGACCGGATTAATGATAAGCATGTAATGCCATCAATAGATGAGAATGGAAATGAGCAATATACAGATCCTGCATTGAAGGTAAAAAAATTGGGTGAGGTTAAACTGGAACTTCCAACAGGAACACCTAAAGGCTCTCCTATTAAAGTGTTTTTTCGGTGCAGTGCAATTGGCCTTGAGGTAAAGGCTACTAATCCGGATACCAACGAAACGGTAGAAACAGTTATTACATCTGAGAATACAAAGACGCAGGAAGAAATGAATGAAGCTATCAGACATGTTGCTTCACTCAAAACAAGCAGCGATTTTTAACAGAGGGAGTTAGAGATAAATGTCAGTTTCAGTAGGTATAGATTTAGGAACAACGTATTCGGCGGTTGCTTATGTTCCAGAAGGGGAAAACACCCCCAAAATAATTATGAATTCAGAGGGAAGAAAAATCACTCCCTCTGTAATTCAATTTATGAATGGAAATCTTATTTTTGGAAGTGAAGCCGAAAGTGCGTTTATTGCCGGAGAAGAAGGATGTGCTGCTACCTTTAAACGTAGTATGGGTAGTAATGATTCCTATTGCATAATTGATGGAAAATCTTATTCATCAACAGATTTATCTGCATTGTTATTAAGACATTTGAAAGAAGATGCGGAACGAGAATTGAATGATACTATCGACAGTGCTGTTATTACGGTTCCTGCTTATTTTTATTCCGCCGAACGAGAGGCAACAATTCGTGCTGCTGAAATTGCAGGACTAAAGGTTAAAAAGATAATTGATGAACCAAATGCGGCGGCAATGGCTTATGGCTTGAATCATTGGAGAGAAAATGCGAATATACTTGTTTATGATTTGGGTGGCGGAACATTTGATGTGACTTTGACACATATGAATGGAAACGGAGATTTGCAAACCGTTGTAACACGTGGAGATCATTATCTTGGAGGCCGTGATTGGGATAACAGGCTGGAGAATATATTGATTGATAAATTTGAAGATGAAACGGGACTGGAAATTCGGAATGATGATGAATTGCTGCGGACAGTGAGAGGATTGTCTGAGGGAACAAAGAGGCAGCTTACGTCATTAAAGTCTGCTAATGCAAATGCTTCATTCTCAGGATATGGTTATGCATCCGTATCAGTTACACGCCAGGAATTTGAGGAAAACACGGTTGATTTAATTGAGAGAACCGGAACTCTTTGCAGAGCTATTATGGAAGAGGCGAACCTTAAATGGTCAGATGTTTCGGATATTTTGTTGGTGGGTGGCTCTACAAGGATGCCGCAAGTGTCAAGTTATCTGTTTAAGCTGTACGGCAAGAAACCGATTACACATGTTAATCCAGACGAAGCAGTAGCATTGGGAGCAGCGATACAGTCCGTCAAGGAAAGCAGTCAATATACGCAGCTAACCGTTGCAATCATGGATGGAAAGAAAAGGACGGATCGCTCCGCTTCATTAGGGAAGATGCACTTAGCAGCAAAACCAGCGAAAAAGCTGGATGGACTTGGCGTGATGACGTTGAGGGAAACCACAGCGCACGCTATGGGAATGATTGCCGTCAGTGAGGATGGAACACACTATGTCAATGAAATTATTATTCCGGCCAATCATCCGAGACCGGTTAAATCAGCAAAGGCCTTTTCGTTCAGAGTGCGGAGAAAAGGATTGAACGAAATGGAAATTTTTGTTTTGCAAGGGGATAAGGAGAATCCGCTTGATAATATGATTCCATTTAGATATGTTGTTACCGGGTTAAAGTATGACAAGAAGAAAAAGGGAAAATCAATTGTAAGGATTCAATATAGTTATGATGACAACGGAGTGATAAATGTGGAGGCACGCCAGGATGATGAGAGGACAAATTTGACTGTACGCAGGGATAAAGTCCCAGAGGATATGTCAAAATATGGACTTCCCCTAGATGCGAGTCAAAATCAACCGATGCCCTTGAATGTCGTAATGGCAGTAGATGTGTCGGGGAGCATGTCGGGAACTCCAATTGCTGATGCGAAAGCGGCCATGTGTGATTTCGTAAGGCAGCTTGATTTTGCATACACTTGTGTCGGGGTGGTGGCTGTGTCAGATAAAAACCAGATAGTGTGCGGGCTGACTGATAATGAAGATGAATGTATTCAAAAGATACAAAGCATTGAATGCGGACAAACTGGATATGGAAATGCGGAGCATCCATTCTATACTATAGAAAATATGTTGAAGAACGAGGAAGGAAGGTTATTCGCCGTTATATTAGCAGATGGAGTTTGGGATCGTCAGCAGAATGCGATAGACGCAGCTCATGAGTGCAATGAGAATGGCATAGAAACTGCAGCCATTGGGTTTGGAGGGGCAGATTATAATTTTCTTCGGAGTATTTCTTCAGAGGATGCCAATGCAATGTTTGTGCCACAATCAGAGCTTACGCAGGCATTTGGGAGTATAGCCCAAAGTCTCGGAGATTTGGGGATAGCAGAGGAAAACGTAAAAGTGACGGATGTGGCAACGTGGGAAGGATGATAAATTCATATGGCGGAATACGATTTTTTTGATATAACGGGTCTATCGTTTGATCCTGCTGAAAAAGCCGCAAAAAAGATTAAGGCTGCCATAGAAAAAGCGGAGAAAAGTCTTGGCGGTATGCTTGGGAGTATTTCCCAACAGGCACAGCGTGACGAAATTAATGGGAAATTGGATTTGCTGAGGAAAGTGAAAGCAGAAGTCTTGAGCAACGATGGAAAAGTGCTTCCTAAATTTGCTGAACTTGCTGATGAGAGAAAAACAACATCAAGGAAACGACTTGAGTCTGCAATAAGACTTGAGAAGCTTAGTAAAAGCGAACTGGTTGTAACAAATGGAAAAATAAAGGCTCAAAAAAAGAATACCCGTTTATCCAAGGAAAGCATTGAGGATGCTTACAGGAGTTATGGATTTACTATCCTTAATATAGATCCATTTGCAGCAATGCCTAAATTTCCAACCAATTCGGAAAAAATTTATAGTGAACTTGCAATTTTAAGAGAAAGCAGAGATCCAAATCCAAACGGTGCGGATTTAACTAAAGTATACGATTTGTACAGTTTTGCTGCCTATTTGAGCGGAGAACCGGAAAATGCAGCAGAATATAAAGATATGTCTACCAGGGATATATCAAATTTGTTTGATGAGTATTCAAAGAAAAATTCAATGAGAAATGACCCTTTAGGTAAATTATGTGTTTCAATTGCAACGGCGGGGAAAACGAATGTTTTTAATAATGAGACAAACAGAAAGGCGTATGAACAATTCCTGCTGTATAAGAGTCCTGAACTTACGGAGCTATTTTCTATAATGAAGGATTCGGTGCAATCGGATTTACGTGACTTTGGATTTGCGGACATTTGTATAAAAAAAATTACGGATGTTTTTGGAGATTCCGATGTAGCTCTTGCGATATATAACAGCGAGGCAGGACTTAGGGATGACCCTTATGTTCCGGAAAAAGCATCATTTTCAGTGAAATGCGTTAATTGCCAGAATGTTTCGGAGTTTGTAAGCATTAAAGAAGCTAAAAAGGTAAATAAATGCAGACATTGTGGCAAGGAGTTTTATAAAAAATGCTCACATTGTGGTAAGGATATTCTAGTTTCTTTAAATAGATGTCCAGAGTGCGGTTTTGTATTTGCGAATGTTGCTCTGTTTTCAAAGTACATATCTCTTGCAGAAAAGGCATTAAAGCAAGGGAAACTCAATGAGGCTAGGGAGCAGCTGATTCGTGCAAAGATAGCTGAGCCCAATGAACAGAGCCAGACAGTATCTTTGGAGAAAAAGTTGGAATCTGAGGAGGCCAAAATTGCGGAGCCAATTAAGAAACTTCGTGTTTTAATAACGAGTAAGCGGTATGAGGCGGCAGAGAGTTTTCTTGCAGAAATTGTAAGAAAATATCCACAGATTGATTTGATGGATCAAAAAAAGGAGATTAAAAATGTATTGTCAGGGTGCCGGTCCAGATTTGAAGCCTGTGAGACTATGCCGCTATCTGACAAAATTAACATTTGTCTTGAAATATTAGACATTTGTGAGGACTTTCGGCCTGCAAAAGAAATCTTGGATAGAAATCCTCCAGTTGTGGTAAGAGGAATAAAGGCATTATTTGATGATGACAAGAAGGCAGTAGTGATTAGATGGGACAAGTCTACGGAGCCAGGTGTATCTTATGTATTAGTTAAGAAAAATGGAAGTGCGGTGGCTATTGGAATCAATGACGGAACAGTTCTCATGAAAGGAGGAGATACATCTTTCAATGATAGATCAATTTCCGCGGGAAATGAATATACATATACATTATTTGCATATAGAAAGGGAAGCATTTCAAAGCCGATATTCGTCAGGACTAGAGTATTGTCCAGAATTCTAGATTTGAGGAATCAACAGAAAGACAACTCCTTGATTGTATCATGGAGACTGCCCGAAAACAGCAGAGGGGCAATTGTTAAGTATCAGCATAAAGGAAAAGAGTATACAATTTCTGACAATGTTTATCAAAGCATTGAGATAAAAAATATAGAATATGGAAACCCATATACCATATGCGTCAGTGCCGATTATGGTGATTTGGGAATCAGTGATATAGAAAAAATTACGGTAACGCCTACGCCAGTGGTAAATTCTTTTTATATTACCGGAGGACAGGTAAAAGACAATCATTGCCCAATTGGATGGTCTATCACTGAAAAAAATGTTGACTTACAGATTATGGTTGACGGGAAAGTTGTGCAGAATACTCGTTCCGAACTCAAAACATGCATTATAAACTTGCCTCCCGATAACCATTATAAGGTTCGGGTAAAAGCGTTTTCCGGCGGACAGTGGATTCCGTCAGAGAATGAGCTTATTATCAATACCTATAAACCTGTACAGATTGATGAAAATGGAACTACAATCTCAGAGAATACAAGATCGACTGCAAAAGGGACAAGCCATCAGATTGAGATAAAAGTAAAATTAGAGGATAATGTACCTAGAAATATTGTTGCTTTGTATTGTATTGTCAGGACAAAGGAGCCAGGCATGACAAAAGCTCCTTGGGCTACAGAAAATGACATAAATGGCAATTCGGATAGAATTGATTATGATACATATTTGCAGTGGCATGAAATTACAAAGCAACTGACAGCGCATGATGAAGATGCATATTATGTTACTATTTTTTCTGTTTACAGAGTTGAGGGGCGAGATATAATTTCAGCACCTTGTAAAAAGAAATTCAACAGACCTTTGGATGCAAATATATATTGGAAAGCCATTAAATCACTTTTTGGAAGCAGGTTGACCATAGATATTGAATCTAATAGACCAATGGGAAAACGACCGGAAATGGTTTTGTGTGCTTCTCCTGGAGGTAAACATTTGCTTTCAGATGAGGACAGTTCTGCTGTTGAATTAGCAAGAATTAGTGAGGAAGTTTATGATAGACCAAAGTTAAAAATAACGGAAAGCTTCGGTTTGTCTTTTTCGGAAAAGAAAAAGACAAAAGTGTTTTTGTTTGTGAAAAATATTTCAAATAATGAAACATATTCTGTGCGATGGGCCGCAGGATATGATGGAAAACTATAATATTTCAATGAGGAGGTTCCAATGGCTGGGATATTTAACAAATTTATGAATCGCGGAAAGTTTACCTGTCCGTTCTGCTTTAGTGAGTATGATAAAGAAAGAATTAAATATGTATGTCCTGATTGTGGTGAGACAACTTATCCTAAGACATCTGCGGAAAAGAAAAAACCTTCCATACGCTGTGAGCATTGTGGAAGGATGGCAACGGTAAGGCTTTGCCCTGAATGTGGAGAATATAACAAGCAAATACCAGAAGAAGCAAAAGGAGTTATTCCACTAGGTGCTCTTGATGCTGACGGAAGCCTTCCATTTTGTATTATAGGAGTATCATCGTCTGGAAAAACCAATTTTATTACAGTTATGCTTCATGAGTTAAGCCGGGTTTCTGAATTGAGGATTGCCTTGTCAGCACAAAATAAGTACACGAGGGATGTCCAAAGGGAGAATTATACAAATATTTACGAGAATCATATCCCCCCGAGACCGACTGATCCTACAGAACTGGGAGATAGGCTGAAGCCCCAGCTTTGGCAGATTAAGAATCTGATGAGGCAAAAGAGTAACACTACGCCTACATATACATTTACAATTTATGATGGAGCAGGAGAGGATCATTCAGAAAGGCTGGATCCGTCATCAGCAATATGCGGATACATTAATGCATCTAACGCAATTATTATTACATTGGATCCATTGATTCTCACTAATCTTCGGAGGATGATTAACCCTGATGTGAGAAGAAATTCCGGAGCTTCAGAAGGGGATACAAATAGTGCAGAAGATATAGTCAATAGTGTTGCTGCTTACATAAAAGCAGCAAGAGGGCTAAATACGAATAAGATGTTGACAATACCAGTTGCTGTCGTTCTGACAAAATTTGATACAATTCTTCAGTTGGATTCACTTCCGGCAGGAGCTGTGGTTCGAAAACCTAGTATGACATTTTCCAGGGGTAAGGTAAACCTGACGGAGATTTCGCAGGTAAATGAGGAAATCAGAGATTGGCTCTATGGAATTGGAGAAGGGTCATTTATTGCTGCATTGGAGTCGAATTTTAAAAATTTTTATTTCTTTGGGGTTTCCAGTTACGGAGAACCGCCTGAGACACAGGGTTCTGTAAATGAAAACATAAAACCTCATAGGATTTTAGATCCGGTTCTTTGGCTGTTTAAGGAAGAAAAGTTTATAGATTGATACTGGTATAGTGGTATCGGGAAGGAGATTTTATGTATTATGATCTGATTTACACAAGATGCAGACATGGTGTAGATATACTACGTTCTGGTCAGCCGATTTTGAGTGATGGGTTTAAGGTATATGCCTGTTGCTCTGATTTATATAAAGAAGATATCGTTGATCTGCAGCTTGTTATGAATTCATTACAGAAAAAGCAGTCGTTTAGTGAACCGGATTTTATGGATGATGCATATCTTTATGCTGTGCCGGATGCAGGGTTTAGTTTCTTAAACTCCTTTCATCCAATTCCATATGATTTGTCTGTGACCGGGGATTTTGCAAAACGTCCGGGTATGTATTTGAATCATGCTATTATAGGGAATTTTAAATATCTTTATCCTTTTGAGATTTTTCACGATAGGAAGGTTTGGACAGCCCGGGAAAATAATGAGGCGTATTATTATGAAAATGAACCAGCAGATTTGGAATGCAGGGAAATAAGAGCAAGTGAAAGCCCGTTTTATTCTTTTAGCAAAATAGGAAATTTTATTAAGGATGGTAGGGCAGATGCATTAAAGAAAGCTGTTGCTTTTATTCTTGGCCAATTTTTGCTGCCGCTTGACAAAAGGAAATATCTTGTAATAAAAGATGAATCATCGGAAAATATAGAAATGTGGATAGGTGCAATTGAACTGGCATTTTCGCCAAGAATTGCATCAAACATTCCATTTGCCACACGAATGGATAAATTCATCAATTCCAATATATATTATGTGAAAGAAGATGGCAGCTTTTCACAGCAACAGCAAAGCTCTCCAGCTAACCATACCCGTTTGCGGGCTATGATTGTTGGAGTTGCTTCAAAGGACAAGTCCAATCAGGTGCGCATTCTTAATGATTCGCCTTATGTAGTTTTAGACGGAGAAAACAAGAAGGCAGAATTTAATATGGAATCATTGGGAGAATTTTTTAATATAATATCATCCTTTGATGGAATGCATGAAAGGTTTTCGAGAGAATTTTTGCAATCATTCGATATTCATTTTCCTTCAGCTGATTTTAATGCACTTGCGAAAGCATATGAAATATTATGCGGAGATTCTTTTGGTTCTCCGGAAGAATATGCCAAAGCACTTTCAGTATTGTCTAAATATAAGATTTATAAGACGAATATTATTTCCGAGATATATGAAAAGGTTAATTGCCGGCTTGGTCAATTTATAAAAAGCAGCTTGGAAAAATCATTTCCTATTCTTAATTGGGTAGGGGATGTATCTGACGTGGTAGGAGATCCTGACGCGAAGACGAGATTGTCAGAGATTATTAGGGACAGAGCAAAGGAAGTGTTTTTCACTGATTATAAGAAGGGTGGAATTACAGCTTTTTGGGATGAAGTTAAGGGAGGACCATTTGTTGAGGATGTTGGAAAACTTTTAACGGATATGTCAGTTGCAGATGAATATGCTGAAGTAATAAGGTTATATGATTCTTCTGATGCTGTTCTCTTCTTAGAGATCTATTGTATGTTATGCCGTGATATACTAAGGAAGGGTGAATCGGCAAAATTGATTGTTTCATACTGTGTTACATCATGTGAAAAAAAGCCAATGACGGACAGCTCATACAAACGCATATTGTTGACACTAAAAAAAGTAGTTGGAGATGATGCACTTAAATTCTTGTTAGATGGTATTAAGACTTATGAACCAGAGATTTTTGATTCTGTAGTAGACCATGTTATTGTAGTAAGCAGTGGTAGAGGCTTGACTCTTGACGATATGTTCTTATTATGCGGGGATTTATCAGAATATGGTATGTATGATAAGGAACAGATGCTTGTACGCCATTATATTGAAGATGCGGAGAACATAATGGAACTGGAAGCATTTTCAGAAAGAGCAGTCAGCGCAGCCTGTTTTGATGAGAAAACAAAGGAAAAAATCTATGAGCTTCTTGATGGCAGGGTAAACGTGGAGGGACAGGACTCTGAAATTTTTGCAGCATCTATACAGAAAAACCTCCCGAAAGACACTGTTTGTACAAATTCTGCCCATATTGTAGCGATAGATAATTTGCTGCATATGAAAAAAGGAGATTCTGTTAAAATGTGTTTGAAGCCGTATATAAAACAGGATTTTCCTTCTGTTTTATCAAAAAATTATGTTGCACGGCTGATATCTGCACTGTTAAAGATTAAGACAACCAGAGAGGACCAGTGGTTTATCCTTGATTTGTTATTGGAGAGTCCGGATATTTTTCTTAAACAGTATATGTCCGCACTTGTTATGACAGCTGAATCAAATCCAGAAAAATGGGAAAGAACACTTGAATTTATTTATGCAAGTCCTAACGCAAGAACTAAGAGGAAGCTTGAGAGCATTTTGAGCAGCTCTATTGTAAATTCTGGACTTAAAAAGAAGAATCTGGATGCCTTGGGTAAACTTTTGTCAGACAAGAGTATGCGCAAATATTATGAAAATATTATTGATGATGCAGCTGATGAAATAAAGGAAAGAGATGGTTCTATCGTTTCTAAATTATTTGGCGGATTCAGAAAATAGGAGGAAGTGATATGAGAAATATTGGATTTGTTATGGCTTCGAGAATGCTTGTGGAAGAAAGAAAACTTGTAAGGTTTATGTATCGTGAAAAAGGGGAAGGGAACGATAGTGGATGGCGTTTTTTTACGGGAGAAGAGGATCAGCAATATGTAGATGATCCGGATAATATTAAAATTTATGATATCCAGACTATACTGGATATCGACAAAAGCATAAGGCCTTACCTGGATTCTGCGGAATACAGTGCATTTGAGAAAGATGAAGATGAGAAGTGTTTTCGAATGGTTGAGGACTTTGATTTCGGCAGGAATATAGAGGAGGCTTGACTATGGCGTTGCATAGACCGTACATACGTGCAAGTGTCCGTGAAGAGGTAGAAAAAAGGGCTGAAAAAAATGAAAAAGGACAGTTTTTAGATGCCAATACTGGAAAGCCTATAGAAGGAAAGTATGATCTTGGGCATAAAGCCGGTCACGAGCATTGGCGCGAAGCAGAAAAGGCAGAAGCCGAGGGGTTGGATCAGGAAGAGTTTAATGAGAGAATGAATAATCCTGATTATTATCAGATAGAGGATCCGCATGAAAACAGATCTCATGCCCATGAAATGCAGGATGAAGATAATTTGTCTCAAGAAGAATCAAGCGAAACAGAGGAAAACGGGCAGGAGATGTAGAATAGGAGGTCGGGGACAATGGATTCAATGCCATCTGCTGTTGCTGAACATGTAAGCATTTTTTTTTCATGGATAAAGAATGCATGGAATATGTCTGTGCATTTTGTGAATATATTGCCGCCAGTTGTGAGGTTTATTATTCATGCCGCATTTTATTTGTCTATACTGGGGATTATATTAACACAAATTCGTGCTATGTTTTTTAACAGGGATAAATGGAAAGAAAAATATAATAGCGGATTGACATTCAGCTATTTCAGAGGGACAGGACAATATCAACGCCGTTATATTTATAGGGATGCCCACAACTTTCTCTCAGACAGGACATGGCTATTGCTTAGTGCCGCTGGTGTGGCATACCATCTTGGCATTTATGAATCGGATTCAAAATTAAGGCTGTTTTTGCTTTCTTTTATACATATACCTTTAACAGTTATTGGCTTTATTGAAATGGTGTTCAGGGTTGTGTTTGGAACAATATATTTGTGGATTGCAAGTATTATACATGGATTGTTGCTTATTATCTTGAAGATTGTCACATTGATAGTTACTCCCTTTTTTAATCTGATAGATAAAGCGAAAAGAAACGAACAGCATTGTACCTATTGTTACCGATCTTTTAAAGTGCCAGGATATGTATGCCCTTCATGCGGCAAAATACATAAGGATTTAGTCCCTGGGGATACGGGAATATTAACAGCAAGATGCGGATGTGGGAAATTTTTGCCATGTTCTTTAATATCAGGCCGTTCCCGTCTTGAAAGTGTCTGTCCAGAATGCGAAAAGCCACTGGCAGCAACGGGAGCCAGGGAATTTACCCTTCAATTGATAGGTGGGGATACATCAGGGAAGAGTGCATTTTTAGCTTCTTTTCAACATTTGTACCGCATGACGGGAAATGCGGATAATGTTAAGATTGAACCGTTTCCAAAAGAAGAGTTTGATGCACTGGAAAAAATGTTCATGACCGGAAATACATCTGAGTCGTCTAAGACCTCTATTGTTACATATAGCATGGTACATAAATATGAGGATGGATTCAAAGACACCCTTGTGGTATATGATGTCCCGGATGAGGTGCTTATCAGTGGTGTATATGAGCAGAATCCGCTGAATTTTGGATATACAGATGGAGTTTTGATTATTATTGATCCGACAACAATAAAGGCTGTGCGAAACGAGAGTGAAAAGAATGGACAGATGATACCGGATAACAGCTTTGCTGATAATGAAGCGAATGCAGAGGATGTAATAATTGAATTTATACAGCAATTTTCGAGATTAAGTAACCGTTCTTCAAATAAAATGATAAAAATTCCAGTTGCGGTCATTATCAATAAAGCGGACTTAAAAGCTGTGAAAAATAAAATTGGATTAAGAGCGATTGAAAAAATGTACCAATCTAATCCAGCCAAATTCAATGATGACATTAATATTGCGAGAAATACAGCTTGCAGAAATTATATGATTTCAATAGGAATGGCAAATACGATTAATAATTTGGAGAGCGTATTTTCTAAAGTGCAATACTTTCCGTCAAGTGCGATGGGTCATATGGCAGAAGAAGGAACGCCATTCAGTCCGTTTGGTGTAATAGAACCGATTGGGTGGATAGCCAGTCAAAATAATGTTAGATTCAAAGACATACTTGCTGCCTCAAGTAAAATAGTAGGTGAAGATTCTTTTGAAGATGTTTTAACGGCAAAAGCATTGTTGGAACGCTATAAAAAAGCTGAGAAATTTCTTTCTGATAGAGAATTTGGCAAAGCTTATGATGAATTCATGCGTTTGGGAAATTATCGTGATGCACAAGAACGCGCCAAAACTGTAACAGCGCAGTGCTATAGTTATGCAAAGCGAATGTTTGAAGGGAATAATTTTGAGGAGGCGGCAAAACAGTTCACTGCCATTAAGGATTATAAAGATTCTGCTGACTATGCCGCTGAATCTTTGTATCAGTATGGAAAAATTCTGGTGAATGAAGGAAAATATAAAAGGGCCTGCGATTGTTTTAAGCGTCTTGGAAACTATAAGGACACGCATTCAAAATATTTGGAAGTGCGGTATTTGATTGCTAAAAAGGAGGCGGAACAAGGTAATCCAAAGGTTGCGCTTGATGAATATAACAAGCTCGGTGATTATAAGGATGCCAAGCAGAATGTAAGACTTCTCTTCCCTAAACTTATAAAGAATGGTGAAAGGAGAAACCTTGCGTTTGGAAAATATAAATGGAGAGTTATTCGAGTAGATAAGGATATGGCGTTGGTAATAACCGAAACGGTTATCTGCCAAAAAGCATATAATGATACTTTGACTGGAATTACCTGGAGGGATAGCAGTGTCAGGAAATTTCTTAACACAGATTTTTTATGTGATTTTGATGACCGTGAAAAAAGAATGATATTTTCAACAATGATATCAAATAATGGAAACCCAGAATATGGAACGAGCGGCGGAGAAAATACTGTTGATGCAGTTTTTTTGCTAAGTGATTCAGAAATGAGAACACTGTTTTCGTCTGATCAGGATAGGATTCCGAAGGAAGGGGGAATAAAAGCTGAATGGTGTTGGTTGAGAACACCAGGCGGAAACAACTCCTACGCTGCTATTGTTGATTCCAAAGGGGCAATAAGTGATGGCGGTAATACGGTTAATAACAGAAATGGCGGGTTAAGACCTGCGATGTGGATTATACTGTAAAGGAAGGTCGATGGAAATGGAAGAAGACAAGACAGAAAATGCTGAGAATACAAGAAAAAAATATACTGTAAAATCCATGTCAAAAAAGGTAGCAACTTGGATAATAGCTATTCTCATTGGACTTTTTATAGTAGACCTTATTCGTTCATCTCAGGCAGGAACTTCCCCTTGGATTAGCAGATATATGGAAGTCCATTATCCAGGAGTGCTGGATGCTTTGTCTGATGGAAGCAGTAGTGATTCCATGGCCGCCACGGAGGAAGCGGCAGCAGTTGAAACTGGAGTTTCGGTGGAGGAAGCTGAATCGGACAGTGTTTTTGATGCTGATGGATTTATTTTTCCCGACAGTGCAGATGAATACCTGACTGAGGACGAATTATACGAATTAAAGTATGATGAAGAGTATAGTTTTGAAGATTTACTTGGATTTGCAAGAAATGAAATATATGCTCGTCATGGATTTCCATTTAAGGAAGGCGGCAGATATTTTAATCATTATATTCAGTATGACTGGTATAATGAATTGGAGCATAATGATGTTTCGAATGGCGAACTTAATGAATTTGAACACGCAAATGTAGATCTTATTGTTAATATTGAGACAAGGGAAGGGTTTCGGTAATAATAGCTAAGGCCGTGTTTTGGGATTGGAGATTATGAGTCTATGAATATGGTTTTGCGTGATTGAGGTAAAAAAAGAACAGATTTTTGGTTTTCCAAAAGTGTAAGTTTTATCGGCGGTCATCGTGACCGCCTGTTTATATGTATGATGATTATAGAAATAATTCTTCACTTCTTTTGTAAACTGTAACTCTATTGGTTGCGTTCATTCCGTAATATTCTAAGATATTGAAGTTCTTCTTCTGATGTTCAAAATTTCAGATTCTTATCGAAAATAATTTTACAAACACACTTGACAACACTTCTCTGAAATCACAGGCGGCAGAGGCATCGTATTCGCTACTGGAACCCCCATCAGCAACAGCATGACAGAAATGTACTCTATACAAAGGTATTTACAATACGACCGCCTGCAGGAGATGGGCATGGGGCAGTTTGATTCTTGGGCTTCCCGGTTTGGAGAAACCATCACAGCTCTGGAATTGGCTCCGGAAGGCACCGGATACAGGGTGCGTACACGCTTTGCGAAGTTTTTCAATCTGCCGGAACTGATGAATGTATTCAAAGAAATTGCGGATATAAAAACGGCAGACCAACTTAACCTGCCTACGCCGGAAGTCGAGTATCACAATATTGTGTCAGAGCCTACGGAATATCAACAAGCTATGGTGAAAGAACTGTCCAAAAGGGCGGAGAAAGTCCACGGCGGAATCGACCCGCATATTGATAACATGTTGCGCATCACATCAGACGGACGGAAGCTGGGGCTTGACCAGCGTATCATCAATCCCATGCTGCCCGACGAGCCGGAAACGAAAGTGAATAAATGCGTGGCGAATATATTGAAGATTTGGAAAGAAGGTGATTCAGAGAAATTAACACAGCTCGTGTTCTGCGATATTGCGACGCCATCAGGAAAATCAAATGACGGTTCTGAAGATGCTCCGTTTACCAATATCTACGATGACATCCGCAGGAAACTCATTTCTGGCGGCATGGCTTCAGAGCAGATAGCGTTCATCCATAATGCCAAGACAGACATACAAAAGAAAGAGCTGTTCGCCAAAGTCCGTTCCGGGCAGGTGCGCGTGCTTATCGGCTCCACCCAGAAAATGGGAGCGGGGACCAACGTACAGGACAGGCTTATCGCAATTCATGACTGTGATGCCCCGTGGCGCCCACGAGATTTGATTCAAAGAAAAGGCCGTATCGAACGCAGGGGAAATATGAATCCGAAAGTACATGTGTTCCGGTATGTCACGAATGCAACATTTGACGCGTACCTCTGGCAGACGATAGAAAATAAACAAAAATTCATCTCCCAGATTATGACGAGCAAATCCCCTGTACGAAGCTGTGAGGACGTGGATGAAGCCACGCTCTCATTCGCTGAGATAAAAGCATTGTGCGCTGGCGACCCGCGCATTAAAGAACGTATGGATTTGGACGTGGAAGTGTCGCGTTTGAAGATTATGAAAGCCGACCACCAGAGCAAACAATACCGTCTGGAAGACAACGTGTTAAAACATTTCCCGGAGCAGATACAGCAGGCGCAAGGCTTTATTGCTGGCTTAACAGCCGATATACAGACTTTAAGCCAGCATCCCCGCCCAGCAGAAGGATTTGCCGGGATGGAGATACTGGGCGCAGCCTATACAGACAAGACGGATGCTGGGACAGCCCTGATGGATGCCATACAGGATGTGACAAGTGAAGAGCCAGTAACCATTGGCAGTTACCGGGGATTTGGTTTATCCATCAAATTCACCGGATTCACCCACAAACTGAGCCTGAAAGGAGCCATTGCCTACAATGTAGATTTGGGGACAGATGCACGCGGCAATCTGATACGAATTGATAATGCACTGGATAAAATCCCGGAACGGCTGGCAGATTATGAAACAACTCTGGCTAACCTGCTCCAGCAGCAGGAAGCGGCTAAATCAGAAATCAATAAGCCGTTCCAGTACGAAGAAGAGCTGCGCGTTAAGTCCGCACGTCTGACTGAATTGGATGCAGAGCTTAACATCGGCGGCGTATCTGGGTCCGAGAGTGCAGCATAATATCAGGCTTTATGGACATCAATAGCCCCCGTTTGGGGGCTGCGGGTGCCTTAATAATAATATTCTGCCAGAGTACAGGCAGAGAATGGAGATTCATATGGAAAGGAAATTAAAGATTTTGAAAGCTGTTCTTCTGCTCCGTCGGGTAAACCGATACCAGAGCAAAGAAGAACAGATTGCAGAAGCTGAAAAGCATTATACAGACCAGCAGCTTGACGAATGGATTGGGATGCTGAAACATCCGGAAGATGGGCCAGAGTCCGAGGGGGAGCCTGAATATATCAATGAAGAACCACGTCATTCATCCTGTACAGAGCGTGATTATTCTCCGTCAAACCCCTGGGATGCGCCCGGAATGTCTGTACGGGATTTCATTTAACCAATCAACACACCAATACGAGGAGGTATTTATATATGAGCTATTCTACTAATATGGCTGGACTGGATTTATTCACGGTGCCATTCCGCAACACACAGGTTTCCAGAACGGTTGCAGCATCCCGTCCGCAACAGCCTAAAACTAAAACTTCACAGCCTAAATCTGCTGTTTCTCCGTCACAGCAGCCAAAATCAGCAGTAACCCAGTCACAGCCTGTAAAGCCAAAAGCTCCGGCAATCCAGGCACAGCAGCCTGACATTCAGCATAAGTCTGTCCCAGAGAAAAAGGCTCCTACTGTACAGACGGGACAGGATAAATCCCCGGAGCCGGAAAAGAAATCACAAGCAGAGGCACAGGCTCCTGCAAAAGAACTGCCATCTGCACAGGCACAATCAGAACCACCTGCAAAGGAACTGACAATGGATATGTCTGACCGCACTATCCCAGCAGGAAAGCCTCTGGATGCATCAGAAGATGCTAAGAGAAAGGCTCATGAAGAAGCTGAGGCAAAACGCAGGGCAGAGTGGGAAGCCAAACAGCTTGCGAAAAAGCAGGAAAGGGAAGCTGCTCTTGAGAAAATTAAGAGCATGAGCGACGCTGACATAGTATCCGCATCCACAGAACGTGTCCGTGTAGATACAGAAAAACTCACCCGCCGGAACATGAAGGAATGTGTTTCTGAGCATATACAATCTGTATGCAGTAAAGACCCGGCATTTGCCCGGAAGACCCTGTATCCACACAAATCTATAATTCATTGTTTCCATTATATCAACCGCATGGCAAAAGATTATCTCCAACAGGAAATGAAAGATAATGACATCAAGCCGGAAAATGGAGTTTACGGCGGCGACGTCCCAGACGATTTAGTATATCAATGGAGTATTGATTATTTCAATGACCCGGACGCACAGGAAGACCATGTGGAAGAAGAAAAGTTCACGCCACGTCCGTATGTCAATGCTGCATCCAAAGCCAAAGGGACTACAAAGCCTAAGAAAGCAGCCAAAAAGGTAACAGAGAAAAAGCAGGAACCGAAGAAAAATGATTATCAGCAAATGAGCTTACCGGGGGTGTCTTAAATGTTAAATAAAAGAGAATGCCGGAGATTCGCTGACCCTTGTTTAAAAATGAAAAAAGGCAGCGGACTTCTCCATGCAGGGCAGATTGACTATATCATCCGTACAGCAGTAAAGATGATTGGCCATCACAAAACACTGGTACTGTATGCCTATTCCCGCACACAGGCTGAGCAGGGGAGCTTCCAGCCATGCTATACAGTCTTTCAAGGCAGGGAAGACTTCATAACATTAGCCCAGAAGGAAAATGGCGGCACGGCATGGCGTACAGCGGCGTTTGATAACCTGGGATACAGCTGGGATTTTCAAGATAAGTGCGCTTTTTACTCTGCTGCGGATGAAACGCGTCTCTGCAGGTATTTTAAAAGCAGTCCCGGCAGTGGGTTCAAACCACTGCTCAAAGCGCAGGCGGGCATACAGGAGCGTCGCAGGCAGGAACGCCAGCGCATCCGGGAACAGGAAATTGTAAGGCGGATGGAATGCGTGCCAGCCCTGCCCCGTGGGCTGAAAAGCTGGATTCATAAATCCGTCATGCCTGCGTATTTTTTCTATGATTATAAGCGTGGCGGAAAGGATGTTCCCGGTGTATGTTCCGCTTGTGGCAAAGAAATCCAGCTTTCCAACGTAAAGCAGGGGAACAAAGGCGTATGTCCCCATTGTAAACGGGAACTGATTATGAAGCCACGGAGCCGCCGTGGATGCTGTATGACAGACCGTGACACCTGCCAGGTCATCCAGAATGTCGGCAACGGCGAACTGGTGATACGGATTGTAAAAGTGTATTACACATACACAGATGACACGCCTGAAATAAATATTTACGAAAATGCCCGGCAGTTTATCCGGCAAAATGGCGACGATGGGAAGATTGACTCTGAATGCTATTATTACCAGCATGGCAGCGGCATCCTGACGGACTGGAAGAAAGGAGAACGTCCGGCTCTGTTCAGCCAATGGCAGTATAGTTTCCAGTCTGATACATGCGCCCATTTATACACCAGGAATCTTCCAGACGAACTAAATGGCACTGTATGGCAGTATTGCCCTATTGAAAGCTATTACAGCCATTTCCGGGAACAGATGCAGTCGCTGCCATTTCTTGCCGCATATCTGAAGCATCCGCGTCTGGAGCATCTGGTGAAAACCGGATTTTATGAAATTGTAACAGACCTGGCATACCGCCATCATCCGGACTGCCTGGACGAAACAGAAAACCGGACACACCGGATACTGAAAGCAGCAGCCAAAGATGTGCAGTTCCTAAAGGAATTAAACGTAGATATCCCGACATTGAAGATATTCCAAGGATATGTTGGATTGAAAGACCGACAAAAACTGCTCTTGTGGCAGCTGGAACATGAAGTAAACCGGGACATCCTGCCAATCCTTGAGCATATGACGGTGCATAAGTTTATCAGGTACATGGATAATCAATACGGATTCCTGCGTTTGCGAAAAACGCCTAATGGCACAATGCGTTATAAAGATATGCAGGCATTGGCATCAGAGTACAGGGATTATCTGGATATGTGCCATAAGCTGGGATACGACATGAAGAACAGCTTTGTCCTGTACCCGAAAGATTTACAGAAATCCCACGATAAAGCGGCCCGCCGGATAAAGCACAGGAAAGACGCTAAAATAAAACGTGACTTTATCGCTGTATACCAGAAGCTTTCCGGGCGGCTGGATTTTGAGAAAGACGGTTTGAAAATCGTGTATCCTGATACGCCGGATGATGTTATAAAAGAAGGGCATGCATTGCATCACTGCGTGGGCGGCTATGTGGAACGTGCGGCTAACAAAGAATGTGTCATACTGTTCCTGCGGAAAAGCTCTGACGAAGAAAAGCCATTTTATACGATTGAAGTCCGGGGACAAAAAGCGGTACAGGTACGGGGCACAGGAAACTGCAGCGTGACGCCGGAAGTTGAGGCATTTATTACAGACTGGGAGCAGAGGGTGCTTAGCGCCCGGCTTCCGGCTGCTGCGGCATGATTCCGAATAATACCGCTTACAAAGTCGGTCAATGCTAAATTATATATAAATATAGTATGATTTTTCTGTAATTATCAAAACCACACGATAAGAGATACAAGATACCATAATGGCAGCTGATACAGAAATCAACTCTTTATGCGGCTGCCAAAACATGATATAATCAGAGTAAGGGAAGGCTGGAAAGGAGAGAATGCCAATGAGTGAGGTTAAACTGACGAATACGCCGTATGACGATGTGTTCCGTACATTATTAAATGACTGCAGCAGCTTGATTATTCCGGTGATTAACGAAGTGTTTCGTGAAAGATACTCTGGAAAGGAAAAGGTTATTTTCTCTTCCAATGAACATTTTCTGAACCAGCAAGGCGGAAATGAAGACGGACGGATTACAGACGCAAGCTTTATAATAGTAGGGCCGGAAACGAAAAAGTACCATTTGGAATGCCAGAGCAGCACAGATAATAGTATGTTAGTGAGGATGTTTGAATACGACACCCAGATTGCACTTGATGAGGGAGAGATTAAGGGGAATATCCTTACTGTGACATTCCCGCATTCAGCAGTATTGTATTTAAGATGTAATGCTTCGACACCGGATAAGTTAAAAATCAAGATGGTCACTCCCGGCGGAGGTGTTACTTATGGCATTCCTTTAATGAAGTCACAGCAGTACACGATAGAAGAGATATTTGATAAGAAGCTTCTGTTTTTAATCCCGTTCTATATATTTTCCCATGAGAAGAGGTTTGAGGAATATGAGAAAAATGGAGCAGAACTGGAGTCGTTAAAACAAGAATACGCAATGATAAAGACAAAGCTGGAAAAGCTAATGGAACAGGGAGATATTACTGAGTATGCAAAATGTACGATTTGTGATATGTCCAATAAGGTTCTGGAGCACATTGCTGTAAAATATGATTCAGTAAAGAAAGGAGTGCAATCAGTTATGGGCGGAAAGATATTAGAATATGAAGCGAAGACAATAATGAATCGGGGACGCGAAGAAGGACGCGAGGAAGGCATTACTGTTCTGGTATCTACACTGAAAGATATGGACGTACCTGTTCAGGTGATATTGGAAAAGCTGCAGGAAAAATTCAATTTGAGTTTAGAAGCTGCTAAAAAGTATATTTAAAATTTACTTCATACAGGAACTATGGATGATGTCAGCCCCGGAACTAAAAGCATTCCTGGATTATGCAGCAGGGAAGAAACCAGCAGACCCGTTCGTGGATGAACTGGAAGAGGCAGTGGAAAATGCCCGGAAAAACAGAGAATGGAGGCATGAGTATATGACTTTGTTAATGCGTGACCAGGAAAATAGGGAAATAGGAGAAAAATATGGAGAAAACAAGATGGCCAAACTGATAATGTTACTAAATGAAGACGGCAGGCTATCTGATATTGTCAGAGTGTCGCAGGATTAAGAATACCGTCAGGAACTTTATAAGGAATATCATATCAGTTAGAAAAGAAAGTCACAGGCAAAGCATTTCAAAATGTTTTGCCTTAAAATTTTCAATGTGGATGATTCACTAAAAAATGGAATGCAGATGGGAGCTGAGATTATGACATTGGAAATGCGGTATAGGGAAAAGAGGGAAGAAGGAAAAATTTATGGCATCATTAGCGCGTGCAGAGAATGCAATATTTCAGAAGAAAGAATTTTAAAAATATTACAGGAAAAAGAGGGATTGTCTGAAGAAAGTGCAATAGTGTACCTTGAAGAAGCAGAAGAAACTATAAAAAGAATGAATGAGTACACGGCTTTTATGGACAAACTATGCAAAATAATATCAGATTTGAAGAAAATAAATGCAAGTGATGATACCATAATAGTGAAAATACAGGATGAATTTTATTTCACTAATGATGATGCAAAGTTTTATTATGAGTATGCTATGAAAAAAAAGGACTTTACTGGAAAACCAGGTGAAACGGCGCAGTCTGCCAAAAAGGATGGGGAACGGAGGCATGACGATATGGCTTTGCAGATGAATTATCAGGAAAAATATGAGCAGGGTGTGGAACAGGAAAAAATAGATTCAGCAGTGAGAATGATAGAAGATGGAGAGTTGCCGTTGGAAAAAATCGCGATGTATTCCGGGCTTACTTTGGAACAGGTGGTTGAAATTGAAAAGGAATTGCAGTCGGCATAATGATTACTTTCCAACCATGAATATTAAAACGCAAAATAGCTGCCCTACAGGTTTTAATCTGTGCAGGACGGCTATTTTTCAGCTCTAAACAATAAAGCTAATAATGAAATGCCATAATTTACAATTCCATGCAATCGTGGCGGTACTTGCCTGGGACAATCCGTTTACAACATAAATTATAAAGTGCTGGCGCACCGGGAGAAAGTTTGAGAAAACAGCCAAACCAGACTGTATTGTAAAGATTATGTATAACATTTTAATTGCTTATGAAAAGGAGAAAAAAACATGAATAAGATTATACTGACTGGAAGGCTTACCCGTGACCCGGAAATGCGTTATTCTGCGAACAATACAGCCATTGCCACATATACATTGGCGGTAAACCGTCCGTTTAGGCAGAACAGTGAACAGCAGGCTGATTTCCTGCGTTGTGTCACATTTGCCAGTACGGCACAGTTTGCTGAAAAGTATCTTGCCAAAGGGATGCGCGTGGCCGTAGAGGGACGCATCCAGACTGGCAGCTATACCAACCAGGAAGGGCAGAAAATCTATACGACGGACGTTGTGGTGGAACGGCAGGAGTTTCTGGAGAAGATGGCTGATAATAGCCAGCCAGACTCTGGCACTGCGGAAAGCTACGATGACAGATATATGGACATCCCGGACGGGATTGACGAAGATCTGCCGTTCAATTAACAGATGACGCTTCCCAGCCAGCAGGCTGGGAAGCATTTTCAACTGTTGCACGGGAAAAGGAGAGGACTGTATATGACACACGATATGGCAAAGCAATTCTGGAAAGTATATATAGGAATGGCAGGCAAGAATGGTATGCATGCCAATATGTCTAACCCGGTGGATGATTTCAAGGCGAGTGCGCACGCCGGGGAATTTGATAAGCTCACAGATGACCAGTATTACCGGAAGGAAGCGGATGCAGAAGAGCTTTCTTCGTTCTGGCATTACAAGCCTTCGGAAACGGCTGGACGCCCCACAGCATCTATGGTTATCTGGACCAGCACATATACGGGCAGGAAGCGGCTAAGCGGGCGGCCTCCATGCTTATGTACCACCATTTAAACGGCAACAGCCGAAACATCGTCATGGCAGGGGCCACAGGCTGCGGCAAAACCGAGATATGGCGCACCCTGTCGAAGAAATTTAACTTCATCCGCATTGTCAACGGGCCGCAGCTTACATGTGACGGCTGGAAAGGGAGTTACCATATAAAAGATATTTTCACAGGAGAAACAAAAGAAACAGCGGAATGCCTGGTTATCGTCATTGACGAAGCGGACAAGCTGTTTGAACCGTCCATTGGCTCCGGTGGCACAGACTTTGGGCAGAAGATACAGAACGAGCTTTTGAAAATCATGGACGGGGACACGCTGATTTTTGTGGATGAAAGCGACCGGAACAAAAAAATCACCGTTGACTGTTCCGGCATATCCATTGTATTGTGCGGCAGCTTTGAGCGTATGCTTCAGGAGAGGACGGAAGCCTCCGGGGGCATCGGCTTTTGCCAGCCGGAACGGGAAGAAAGCCGGATTGCCGAATGCAGTGAAGAAGATTTGATTCAGTACGGCAATGTGCGCCGGGAAATTGCGGGGCGCATAAACCAGATAGTTGCCCTTAATACACTGGGTGCGGAAGATTTTGAAGCCATCATGGAAAGCCCAGCCTCGCCCATACAGAAGATTGAACAATCGCACCATGTGTCCTTGACCGTGGATAAGGATACAAAGAGAAAGCTGGCTTCTGATGCTGAAAAAAGCGGTCTGGGATGCAGATACATACGCTCCAGGCTGCAGTCCATGCTGGACGAGCAGATGTTCGATGAGCCGGATGCAAAGGAATACAGCCTTTGCTATGAATAAGAATGTGATTACAGAAAAGCCGTATTGATTTTTGTTACAATTTGCATAGGCATAAAATACAGATAGAAAAAGGCATGGTTGAAAATGGAAGCATTTTTAACCATGCTTTTTTTCGGGAATTGACATGCCAGTAAAATATAATTAAGGAAATGCCATGGAACATACAGCTTGAGTTGTAAGAAAGTGTAAGAAAGTTTGTAGGAAAATTTGTAAGAAAGTACAGGAATGGCATACAGAAAAAGCCTGGTTTATGAGGTTTTTTAGCGGGTGTAAGAAAGTGTAAAAATGCCTGCTTTAAAACCCAATACAGGCAAGGGTTTTAAAGGGTGTAAGAATGTATGAAAGTTTTTCCAACCCTTATATATATAAAAAAAATTATACATATATTATACACTTATATATTTTTTCCTATAATTGACTTAAAAAAACTTTCATACTTTCTTACATTTTCTTCTGTAAGGCCCTTTAAATTATATTTTTCTGTAGCGTGGTTTTCGCTGTATGCTGCGTATGGCTGTTACTGGCACATTAAAAAAAGAGGGAACAAACCAGTTCCCCCTTATCTATTATGCCAGGTGCTGATACCCTTCATCACCTTCTTCATCATCTTCCATGTATCCTTCTACAACCGCTGCATTCCTGAGTGCCTCGCTCCTGAGCATATCAGCGTATTCATATTGCTTCGTTATTCTTTTCTCAACCATTGACGAAGCCTCGGCATGGTATGCATCGTATGCCGTAACCCATTTTTCATTTCTTACAATCTTGGTTTTCTTCATCCACCATTCCAGATATGCGTCTGGGAGGTTCAGCAACACCTTTTGCGGCAATAATTTTTTGCAACGTTTCTTATACAGTTCCAGGTCATCGGAGGTTTTCTTATATACAGCAACAATCTCCCCTAACCGTAATTGGGTTTCCTTCATCCGCTCCTTATATTTTTCATCAGCGTCACGGACGAGTGTGTCAGCTTCTTCCTTCCGGTCTGCATAATACTGGTCTGCTTTCTGCATTTTTAAAGCGATATAATCATTAAGGTCTTTATCCATTTGTTTCGCGTCAGCAATTTTTATTTCAGCCCATTCCAGCTCGTCCGACTTTTCATTCAGTGTATCCAGCACAGTGTTCAGCTCTTCCTTTGCCACATTTACCTGGCGTTCCACGTCTTTCAGTTCCCGGTACTGTTCCGGGTCCAGGTTCGGCAAATTCTTCCCTTCTGCCGGATGCTCGAAAAAGAGAAGTGGGACACATCCCATTGCAGCAAGAAAACTTCGCTGCCAATCGTTACGCCATGCGCTTTCTGGTATTTCTCATACTCGCAATATACAATATCTTCAAAGCGTTCCTGTGCGTCCTGCGTGAAATACCAATATGCATTATGGTATACGCCGTACGCATCCTTGCTGTTCTTAAAGCTCATCTGCTCCAACGCTTTGCTGACGATTGCCTGTACCGGAAGCCCCCGCTGGTATCCGTCCGCCCAAGGCACAAAACACAGATGGGCGTGTTCGATTCCATATTCCTTTACGCCGTTGGCGTTTAAATAGAACTCATCAGCGTGCCAAGACGCTATTGTCAGCTTAAAGTGTGGATAAAAATTCTCAAATTGCTCATAAAACGCCTTGAACGCAGCTTTGTTCACTTCATATGGGATCCGCATGGGATGGATTTCATGCCCATCGTCCGAATAGATAATCCGTCCATGCCCGTCCCTCTTTTTCTCACAGCGTAGGGTTCTGGCTGTTCAAGTGGAGTATCAGCGTTTTTAACGTTAGTAATCCACTCATAGTAACGTACAAACCGCTACGCTGACTTGTCACCAGTCATCCTATACCTGTATGCCGCAACCGTAATCCCGTTCCCATCCTATGTGTCTTCCATGCCCGCAAAATGCCCATATCATGTGCCGTTTTATGCCCAAAGATGCGCCATGCCGTTCCCCTGTAAGGCATGTTTCGCAGATATACCATATTCGCATTCACGCGCAATCTGTACAGGACGGTAATTTTCTGTAATAAAAAGAGCGGGTGCAGAAGTGAAGGATGTGCATAGAGATGACACATACGATGGAAAGGAGGGCGCGGAAGATGGATAAGAAACATTTTGAAGTCGGGGTGACGTTAGGCCGCATGTACGGCGTAGCTGAAACACTGAACCCGTTTGACTGTCTGGAAAGTAAAAATTTCATAATCATGATGGAAGAATGGACCGAGGAATTTCTTGGCTTGGAGAATGCCGATATTGTCACATTTTTTGAATCAAAGATAGGCAAATAAAAATAAGCAGGGCATGTCACCTGTATCCGGCGGCTGTCCTGCTTATATGTCTTCTGGGCGGCAGATATTCCAATATGTCCGACACGGGGCATTGGAGGATTTCGCATAGCGTGTCCAAAGTAGTCGTGTTAATCGGCTTGGAATGCTTCATCCTGTGTAGTGTTTCGGCGGGAAATCCAAATTTAAAAATAAGCGCATACTCTGTCAGATTCTTGCAGTACAACGTTTCGTAAAATGGCTGGTATGATATCATTCTGAATTACTCCATTAATTTTTTTAAAAACGTATCACATCAATTTATTGACTATACTCAAAGAGAGAAGTATAATGGAAGTTAAAGAACTTTTATGCTTCAGTTGTGGAGTATATAGAAGGAAAAATAGAAAGGGGAAGTATCTATGAACAAAATCTTCAACAAAAAAATCACATTCATCCTCGGATTACTCATCCTGTCACTCGCAATGCCAATCTCAGCACAGGCTGCATCCAAGAAAAAACCAAATCTTAATGTCAGCACAAGCACAGCCAGCGTTACAATCAAGAAATCCGGCACAAACAAATACAGCGTCAAATTAACCGAGAAGACAAAAAACGTGTCTCTCCGTGTCAAAGACAACAAAAAGAACATTACAAAACACTGTAAATACAAATCATCAAACAAGAAAATTGTCAGCATGAAAAATAACAAGCTGACAGCAAGAAAAGCCGGAAAATGCAAAATCACAATCACATACAAAAACAAAAAGACTACATTAAATGTGAATGTGTTAAAAACATCTGCAAATGTCACGCCAAATACCACGCCAACGGATGATACAACATCCAACTTATGCAGCCATACATGGAAAGAAAACTGGGCAGTTCTTGAAGAAGAATATGACGAAAACGATGCACCATTTTACTTCTGCTATTGTGGTAATTTCTCATCTGAAGACGAATATAAACAGCATTTATTCGAAATATCATTTAAAATCGGCATCACAAACCCTTCAGCCGAAGCAAGAGAAATGGGCATACACGGAACAAAAGCAGACTCGCTCATTGACTCACGTACCGTCGGTGACAAAACGAACATCACACTAACAACGAAATACATCGAATCCAAAACATGTACGCAATGTGGAATGAAAATGACCGTTCCGTGGTAAAACACAAACAGGGGGCTGTCGCACTAAATAATTAGTGCGCAGCTCCTTTTCTGTACAAAAAATT
>OFGG01000461.1_pt1 | contig 34926 bp, 32 predicted proteins | sample 1521701 | NCBI WGS metagenome assembly OFGG01 (sample SAMEA3504081, study PRJEB24116) | mouse gut metagenome | biome: mouse gut; feature: mouse-associated habitat; material: faeces | place: Denmark | collected 2011
TATCTTAGATTAAGAAAATCTAAGAAAATCCAAAGTAATCATGGCTATATAACATAAAAGTTCTATTGTAAGACCTGTTAAAAAACAAAAAGGGTGTGAAAAATGCCTTCAAACAGTACCATGACAAAGATTGTATGGCAGTATAGTGAAACATTGCCGGAAGAGACAATGACCTTTCTAAGAGGAATCGCAGCAGATTGTTGCAAAGTTAAAAATTTTGTGTATGAGCGATACTCAGGGGTCAAAAAAATAAACAGCTTGACACCTGTTTATACAGTCTTAAACGAAATGCGTTACTGTGGATTGAGGGAACAGCTCAATCTTCCAGCAGTTTATTACGAACTTGCGATTGCCGATGCGGTTACAAATATCAAATGCAGTTGGAGCATTGTCAAAAATAAAGTTGGCGAAAAAATCACAGCTAACGAGAACCTAAGTGATGATGATAAAATCTATCTTAGGACAGTGCTCAAAATGGGAAGTGTCTATGCAGCAGTTTTAAATCGCCAGCAATACGAGATGCCAAGAAACGCAGTAGAGCTTGACATTGATGTGAAGCGGCTGAACAATCTTCTGTGCAGGCTGACCCGAAGATATTTAACACAGCCAAAGACGGATGCTGCCGATGTATTTCGAATATCTCCAAATGGGTATTCTTACAAAGATGGTGCGATGCGAATCGTGTGCAGGATACCGCGAAAACGGATATCTATACCATTAAAAGATACTCGTACTTTTGACAGGCAGATACAGGTTCATATTAAAGATGATTTCATTGCGCTTGCAGTGCCGATTGAGGCAAAGATTAAGAAACATCAAGATTATACCAATACCGTGTATATTCACATGGGAAATCAAGATATGTTTACGTTATCCAATGAGCATATATATGGTGTATCACTTGCGGAATTGACCAGCCCAGAGACAGAGCGGCTTGCAAAGAAAAATCAAGAACGACGCCGAATCTATACGTCGTACAGACAAAATGCTGAGAACGGCAATCGACAAAAGATTGAAAATATAGAGGCAAATAATCTTGGCAGACGAAAGTATGACAGTCAAAAGGAAAAAGAAAAGCGCAGGACAACGAATTATATCAACGCGGAAATCAATCGAATGTTTCGGATAGAAAAACCTGCCTGTATTGTGATAACCAAACCAGTCACAAAAAATAAGACTAAATTATATTCCAAATCAAACAATCGCAAGCTGACACGAAACTTTCGTGGATACATTAGGGAACGATTAGCATACAAGTGTCAGATCAATGCAATTGAATTAGTGGAGATCAATTCCAAAGGAACAGGAAAAATCTGTTCTTCTTGCAAGGCAGAGGGAAAACGGCAGGGAAAAGAGTTTATCTGCGAAAATTGTGGATTAAAAACTACAATTGCGTTAAATAGCGCAAAGAATATACAACAAAAATATATAGAAAAGTCTAAAGGTTCATATGTACAAAACTGGGAATGAATGATCGAGAGATGATTTTACCGCGAAGCGGATTGCAGGGAAGTACACTGACATATAAGTAAAAAGTCGGCATTAGCTAAGCAGAGCATTCGATTTTCGACATTCTGCTATCGGGTATGCCAGGACCGCGGCTAGCGCGGAGCGAAGCAGAATTTTATATGCAGGCATATAAAATTTGCAGACGGAAACGTTCCGATAATCCTTATGATAATTTATAGACTGGAGGGAATCTGAGGTGAGAAGTGCACAGAAACAGGAAGTATTAGGGCTGATAGAAAGTCTGCACCAAGCTCATGAAGAAATCAAAGAAGCATTGCTTCAGAAAAGAATGGCAGTGGCACAAAATATGATAGCAGAGTGTCAGGAGTTTGCAGTTTCCCTCGGTGAAAATATTGAAAGACTAGAATATCAGGAGCACATTACAGTTTCTTATGTGGAAGAGTATTGTGAAACTCTTTTTCACATTTATGAGGAACTGGCAAGCAGTCATTTCAACGAAAATAAGATCAGCAAAGTTCTAAAAAAGCAGCTCATCAAAATTGAGAACAGTGTCAAGAATGATATCGTGGTCAGAAAAGAAGCAGTATTTCTGCCATACAAGGCAAGCATGTGGGATAGTTTAGAGAGCGTATGGAAAGCGGCGAATGAAGATGAAAATTGTGACGCTTACGTTATTCCGATACCATATTATGATAAAAATCCAGATGGAAGCTTTCGAGAGATGCACTATGAAGCAGATCAGTATCCCGCTTATGTTCCAATCACACGATATGACGAGTTTGATTTTGAGAAGCATCGGCCGGATATGATTTATATACACAATCCTTATGATAAGTTAAATCTCGTCACAAGCGTACATCCATTTTTTTATTCAGACAACTTAAAAAAGTTTACGGACAAGCTTATCTATATTCCATATTTTGTTTTGGGTGAAATCAAGCCCGACGAAGATGAGAGAATAGAAGGTATGAAACACTTCTGCACCGTACCGGGTGTGTACAATGCGGACAAAGTGATTGTGCAATCAGAGGATATGCGTCAAGTATATATCAAAGTGCTGATGGATGCTGCCAATGACCACAGCGAAAAAGCCAGAAAATATCTCGAGAACAAGATTCTTGGACTTGGTTCACCGAAGTTTGATAAGGTGGCAAATACGAGGAGAGAGGACATCAAAGTGCCGGAGGAATGGCTAAGAATTATCGAGAAGCCTGATGGCACATGGAAGAAGATTATCTTCTACAACACAAGCGTTGCCGGATTGTTGACACATAATGAGAAGATGCTTGAAAAGATGGAGTACGTTTTCCGTATATTTAAAGAAAATCAAGACGAGGTAGCGCTTTTGTGGCGACCACACCCATTAGTAAAAGCGACAGTGGAGAGTATGCGTCCGCAGCTGTGGATTGAGTATGACAGGATTGTCAGAAGATATCAAGAAGAAGGCTGGGGAATTTATGATGATTCAGCGGATTTGGACAGGGCGATCGAGATTAGTGATGCATATTATGGAGATAGCAGCAGTGTGGTGCAGTTGTATCAGCAGACGGGGAAGCCGGTGATGATGCAGAATGTGGAGATTGTAGAATAAATAATGTAATGATATTGATATTGAACCTTGACAATTTCATACTTTATATCTAAAAGGAAAATATATATTCTAATAAAAATGTGGTCAGCATATAAGTTTATCTTACAAAATTAAAGAAGACAGATTAGATATTAAGGATATTCTAAAAGGATTCTAAGAACTGACAATGAAATTGAATAATTGAAAGGAAGATGTAGAGTATGAAGTTGTCAATGCGATATGTGTTTTGCATTTTTGTTGTAATAAAAGATATTGTATCAAGAAAAGAGGAAAGGTATGAGTTTGCCGTTTCTCTTGGCAAAATTAGAGAGGAGAGAATAAAATGCAAAGAGGCGTTTTAAGCTTAATTCTGGTATTAAATATGGTGAGTGGATTAGTTCTTTCTGCGTACGCTTCGGAGCAAGAAAATCCGCAGGCAGATACTTCTATAAAACAAGAAAACCAAGAGATAATAAATGATTCTGAGGAGGCTTTTACTGAAGGAGAAAATTGCATAATAACAGAAATAGAGGAACAAGAAGAGATCAATACATCAACTGTAACAGCAGAAGAAACAGAGGCTACAGAAACAGAGGCAGAACTGATGGAAAATACTGTAGAAGAAACTGAATTAATTACAGAAATCGAGACAGAATTAGTGGATGACACGAATATAGAGACTGAGGAGTTGGATGAAACAGGAACACAGATAGAAGCGATTGATGAAACAGAAACTGAAATGGATATGGAAAGCGAGACTACAAATGAAACGGAAACAGTTGAGGAATCAGAGATAACAACAGAAACAGAGCTGGATACAGAAAATGCTGAAACTGAAATTGTTGAAGAAAGTAAACTTGATATCGAAAAGGCCGCTGTTTATTCCGTAGAATTTCCTTCTGTTGATGAATTTCGTTTTATTCTTGATCCATATGGGCTAAGAGGGTTGAGTCAAGGGAAGAGTGCTTCATTGGAAGAACTGAAATCTTATGCGGGAAAAATATATTGTAACAAGAAAATGATGGTAACAAATAAAAGTTCTGTGCCAATAAAGGTCAGGGTATCTATTCAGTTAACAGGAGATATTAATGCCAAAGAGTCTATGGAGGAGATAGAATCAGATTCAGAAAGTAATGTGTTTATGTATATCATACCATCCCAAAATGATTTGGAAGGTAATTTAGATAATTACCAGCAGTCCAATTTAGGGATTGTTGTGAAAAAAGAAGAGCCAACAATATTTGAGTTTATACTTCCAGAGAGTAAGTATCAATGGAATGAGCCTAAAGAAAACAATACAGTGGAGTGCGAAATTGCTGATGGCGAAAAAGGTCATTCTGTCGCATTTGAAATTGCAGGATTGATAAATACAAAAACGAACTGGAAAAAATTCGATAAGGATGGGAAGAAGATAGGACTGAAAATAAGCTATTCTTATGAGGACGCATCAAATCAGTCATTAACAAAATCTCAATATGAAGGTTTTATGTTATTGCCATATAGTGGAACTATAGTGAATGTGGATGAGACAGAGTAAATAGTAATTAAATATATAAAACGGCACAATAAAGTTGGCAATGAAGGTTTAAGTAGAATAGTATAAAAATACTAGAATGAGCGACTGGATATAGTATATAGAAGTGTTTGTACTATCTTGGTATGCTGAGCTTAGATAGAAGAAGATAACAAAGTTTCTGGATGAAATAAGTGATTAAAAGGAGCGTAACGATGGCTGATCAAAAAGAAATTGGACAGGAAAAGAAACAGATAAATGTAACGACAGTAATTATTATTATCTTGTTAGTATTGTTATTAATTGGAGCAGGAGTGATAGTGGCTCTTTTGTTGCGAGATAAACCAGAGGAGAAAGATTCCCGTGCTACGGTCGAGGCAAGGGGAACTATAATAACGAAGGATAATGTCGATGATCTGCTCAAGGAGGAAGAAACTGTTCAGGACGGATACTATGATGTATCAATGTCAATCGACTGGCATTTTAAAGATGGCGTGACGACGGACGCGATGGTGGCAAATAAGACAACCAATACAAGAACTGTATATTTTGATCTGTTGACTGAGGATACAGAAGAACTGGTATACTCCTCACCATACATTCCAGTAGGCGAGTCAATGCAGGGATTTACATTGGATAAACAGATGGAAACTGGACAGTATGATATGATTGTTCGATATCATCTGGTGGATGAGGATAATGTGGAAGTCAGTAATTTGTCTGTTGGGGTAACTATATACGTTGAATAGTAGGCGAAAGCTTATTATAAAGAATTAAAACTCAAAAAGGAGGAAAACAAATGAAAACAAAAAAGTTTTTAGCAGCGTCACTCGCAGCAGCAATGATGGTTTCGACGTTGCCAGCAGCGACCGCAAATGCGGAAGAAATTGAAGGAGGTGTGATTTACGTAAAGCAGGACATCTATGATGTAACCTTGCCGACAACAGCAGCACAGAAGTTTTATCTTGACCCAGAAGGACTGATTGCGTTGGGAAATGGCGGTTCTGCGACTGCCAATCCGGGAACTGTAGTGGGACTTACGAACATGTATGCAGTAAACAGAAGTTCTATACCTGTTGTGCTTTCGGCATCATATAAAGTTGCTGATTCGGCTACAGCAGATGGTGTAACAGTGGTAAAAACAGTTTCAGGTTCATCTGATATTACAGATATTCAGGAAGCTGCTACAAAAAAAGTTGCAATTTCCATTTCAGCAATTGAAGCAGCTATGGATGCAGATACTTCTGGTAATACTTGTGGAGGTAAGGTGTTTAAGGCAGATGCGTCGGGCGTAGATGTGACTGCTTCAACAGGTAATCTGAGTGCAGCAGAGGCAGTATATGCTGATTCGGCTACAGCAGTGGCAGCAGAATATGTTATGACTCCTGAGACATATAAGTTTCAGTTAAAAGATGAAAATGCAGATCCATATGATGCTAATTCTTATGAGTATATAATTGATTCGACTGCCAAGAAGGCTTCTTGTGTGAAACTCACTATTGGTGGCTACTGTTCAACAAAAGCGGACTGGTCTGCTTATACAGATGGCACGAATGAGTTAAAGCTTGATATGACATTCAAGTTCAAGAAAGCGGCAACAACTACAGGGGATTGGACAGACACAACAACTGGCACTGATGAAGTGAAAACTGGGCCACAGGTTTCTATGACTGCAGGTGGGTTGATTACAATTAGTGATCTGACAGCAGATAAGAATGTAACAGGTTTTGATAATCTTAAGTTAAGTAATGGAACATCGACTGCTGCTCCTCAGGCTTCTACAGCTACATTTAGTGATAGTTTAGGATGGACTAGTGCAAACGGAGGTACATGTACATTCCAGTTAGGAAGTGCTTGGAATCAATGGAATGGAGATTCTGTAACAGTGACAGTAACACTTACTGATGGATCAACGATTAAATGTGCTCCAGTAACATTGGCTATACAATAAAAGATAACGCTTTAATACTCAATAGTAATAAAAGATTGTGGCAGTATATATACTGCCACAATCTTAAATAAATTTTATCTATTCATTTAAGGTTCAGGATGTAAAGGATAGAGTAGTAAGAAATGGTAAAGTAAGGTGGAAGATGTGATTAGTTTATTTATGTGGAGTGATAACTGGTGGATTGAAAATGATGAAGCTTGGTTTGTAGGGGGAATGCAAAACATACTTTTTAATTTGAATTTGAAAACAAATGAATGTGAATCAGCAGTTTCCATACCGGAAGAAGTATCCTCCAAATTTAGACTGACACCTTTTTGCATAAAATGTGAGGATGATATTTTCTGTATGCCGGATAACGGGAATAACATATGGACGTATAATATATCCTCTAAGTGTTTTTCAAATATTGGTATTGAAAATCCGAATAAAGTCAGAATAGGAATTAATGATTTTTGGAGAGATGATAACAAGCTGTTTGCAGTTTCAAATGGGCTAAATCAGGTCATTGAGATAAATATAACCGAAAAGAAAATTGAGAATTGTTATGTACTTAGTAGAAAAGGTAACATAAGTAAAAGTATTAAGGTAGGTACTGATATATATAGCTTATCAGGTATGTTTGGTGAAATTTATCAGTTTGATATGATTACAAAAGAGATAAGTTTATATAGACTTCCAGATATAGGACGAAAATTTTCTACATTTTGTTTTGACGGTGAAAAATTTTGGCTGAGTGGTTATTACAAGGAAGTATATGTATGGAATAAAGAAGAAAATAAATTAATGATACTAAATAGTTTTCCCATGGAATTTGGTATTTATAATTTCACAAAAAATACAGATGGAAAAATAGATTGTACAACGAATCATTATGAACTGCCTACTTTTTTATATGCATTAGCAGTCGATGATAATATCTGGTTTGTTCCTTTACAAACAAATAAGATTATATATGTGAATGTACAAAATTATGAAATTCAGACATTTGAAATAACAGAGGAAAATGAAACAAAGGAGAGTCTTTTGGAGAGAACTTCACTATGTTATAAATATATATTAGAGTATATTCAGGGTAATAGATATATAGGGCTATTTTCAATAAAGAATAATTGTATTATAGAAATTGATGCGTTAGAGAAAAAAGCCAAAATGAAGTATTATACATTGGGGCAAAAGTGTGTTTGTGAAACGGCAAATATATTATATGATGGGTATGTATTCTATGAGGGTGATGTTACTCAGAAACAGTTTTATATAACTATGTTAAATCAAAATACGAAAAAAGCAGGCAACTTAATGGATAGAATAGGATTAAAAATATATGAAATGATGATTTGATTTTATCTATATTTTGAATTAGGGGAAGAAGTGAAGAGACAGAGGAGAAGTGAGGTTTATGAGATATGCGTTGATAGGTTGTGGAAGGATATCTCCTAATCACATTGTGGCAGCCAAAAATAACAGGCTTGATATTGTTGCAATATGTGATGTTAATCCGTCTTGCATGGAAGATAAGATGCTTAAATTCAAATTCGAGGAAAATACTAAATATTATACAGATTATAAAAACATGGTTGAGACAGAAAAACCAGAGATTGTGTCAATCTGTACAGAAAGTGGTAAACATGCAGAAATCGCGCTGTTTTGTATAGAAAATGGATGTAACTGTATTATAGAGAAACCTATTGCATTGTCTATTGCTGATGCTGATGCTATTATTTTTGCATCAATAAAACATCATGTGAAAGTGTGTGCATGTCATCAGAATAGGTTTAATAAATCAGTTCAAATTATAAGAGAAGCGATAGATATGAACCGATTTGGTAGACTGTTTTATGGAACTGCGCATATCCGATGGTATAGAGATCATGAGTACTTTGACAGGGCATCATGGAGAGGTACATGGGAACAGGACGGTGGTGCCCTGATGAATCAATGTATCCACAATATTGACCTTTTGCGTTGGATGATGGGCAGTGAGATTGATGAAGTTGTTGGAATGACAGACAGGCTCAATCATAATTACATTGAGGCTGAGGACATGGGGATCGCACTTATTAAATTTAAGAATGGAAGTTATGGAATCATAGAAGGTACTACAGATGTATATCCTAAGAACTTGGAAGAAACCTTATACATATTTGGTGAGAAGGGCACTGTAAAAGCAGGTGGTCAGTCAGTAAATGTGATAGAAGAGTGGAGATTTTCTGATATGCTTGATGATCCTGATGAGGTAAAGGAAAGATTTCATGAGAATCCCCCCAACGTATATGGGTATGGGCATACGCCGCTATATGCAGATGTAATTAATGCGATACAACATGACAGGCAGCCATATGTGACAGCTATGGATGGAAAGCGAGCATTGGAGCTTGTTTTGGCAATTTATAAGTCAGCGGCGGAAGGATGTAGTGTTAAGTTACCGCTTAATAGATGCTCAACAATGGATTTTAAGGGTAGGTTTCACAATTAAGGAGATTGATTATGAAGTTATCAGATTACGAGGGAAAATTCTTTCGCGTAATAAAGGATGGCAGATTTAATGTATTAGGGTATCCACATGATGAACCGGGCATTCCATATATTTGTTTTGTAGAATCAAAAAGGTATTTAAAATATTGTTGTAGAAATAAAGATATCAGTTGCATTATTTGCAAAGAAGAACTGTCAGACGATGAAATGCTCCAAGAGAGTAAGAAGGGAATTGCAATTTGCAAGTATCCAAGAATAGCATTCTACCATATGCATAATTATCTTGCAGATCATTGTGATGACTATAGAGGAAAATTTGAGGATAACGTAGTAGGAAGAGATTGTAGCATCCATCCTACTGCAATTGTTGCAGATAAAGGTGTGAGGATTGGAAATAATGTTACAATTGAGGAATATGTTGTTATACGTCAGGGAGTAACAATAGGAAATAATTCAGTGATTCGAACAGGAGCAATTATTGGTGGTGAGAATCAGTTAGTTAGTTATGATGAAGATTGTAAAGCGTTTCACGTACATCAGGTTGGACGAACTTACATAGGAAATAGTGTAGAGATTTCTTATTATACTATGGTAGCTAGAGGTGTTTTTTTACATGAAACGACGTGGATTGATGATAATGTCTGCATTGAGATGGGATCTATGGTTGGACATAATGTTAAAATCGGATGTAACTCATGGATAGGGCCTAATTGTCAAATTTGTGGAAATACCAATCTTGGGGAAAACGTCAGGATGGCTCCGGGGGCAATCGTCTCTAATAGATTAAAGATAGGGAATAATTCCAATATTACTATTGGATCAGTAGTAGTGGATAATGTAACAGAAGGAAAAAAGATGACTGGAAATTTTGCGATAGAGCATTCGCAGTATCTAAAATGGCATATGAAAAAATTAAGAAACTAAAGATGATAAAGAAAGTATTGATTGAATGATAGTAGTAATTATATAAGAATGGTGAAAAATTGATGACTGAGTTGGAATATCCTTTTGATGCAGAAAATATTTTAAAAAATAAGAAAAGATTAAGAAAAAGTTTAATGAATGATTCAACAGAAAGAATTAAGAAGAAAATTGCTATATTGGGTGGTAGTACAACAAATGACATTAAACTTATGTTAGAACTTTTTCTGTTGAATTATGGTATTGAGCCAGAATTTTATGAATCAGAATACAATAAATACTATGAAGATTCTATGTTTTCGAATAAGGAGTTGGAAAAGTTTAAACCAGACATTGTTTATATTCATACTTCAATTAAGAATATTTCTTTTTTCCCTCAAATTACGGATTCTTTCGAAAAAGCAGAAACGTTATTTATCAGTGAGATAAAACGATATGTAAGTATGTGGGACAGTCTTGAAGCGAAATATCATGCTCTTATTATTCAAAATAATTTTGAATTGCCTAGTTATCGACTTTTGGGAAATAAGGAGGCTTATGATTTCCATGGTAAAATATACTTTGTTTCTCGATTAAATATGGAATTTTACAAGTATGCACAAACACATGATTCGTTCTATATTAATGACATCAATTATCTATCTGCAAGTTATGGTTTAGACAAATGGTCTGATCCGTTTTACTGGCATATGTATAAATATGCTTGTGCAGTTCCGGCAATCCCTTACTTGGCATTTAATATTGCTAAGATCATAAAGGCAGTATACGGAAAAAACAAAAAGGGTATGGTTTTGGATTTAGACAATACTTTGTGGGGAGGAATTATTGGAGAAGATGGATTAGAAAATATTTCGATTGGATTGGAAACGCCTGTGGGGCAGGCATTTTATGAATTTCAAAATTATTTAAAAGAATACTCCAAAATGGGATTATTGTTAAATATTAATACAAAAAATGATTATGAAAACTGTATAAAAGGTTTAAATCATCCTGCGTCTGTATTACATGTGGAAGATTTTGTTGTAATAAAGGCAAATTGGGAAAATAAAGATATTAATTTCAAACAAATTGCAGATGAATTAAATGTGTTACCAGATAGTCTTATTTTTATTGATGACAATGCGGCGGAAAGAGCGCTAATAAAAGCTAGATTTTCTGAAGTATCAGTTCCTACACTCAGTAATGTGGAAGAATATATTTCAGTAATTGATAAATCAGGATTTTTTGAAGCAATTAATTTTTCTATTGATGATCTAAATAGAACTGAAATGTATAAGGAAAATGTTAAAAGAGAACATTCTCAGCATTCTTTTGACTCCTATGATGATTATTTATTGTCATTGAATATGCATGCTGTTATTCGACCTTTTGAGGATATATATATATCGCGAATTACACAATTAATTAATAAAAGCAATCAATTTAATTTAACGACACAAAGGTATACACAAGCGGAGGTGCAGCAGATTGCAGAAAATAATAATTACTATACATTATATGGAAAACTAGATGATAAGTTTGGTGATAATGGAGTGGTCTCTGTATTAATATGTGAAAAAGGAGTAGGTGAATTACAGATAAGGTTGTTTCTAATGAGTTGTCGAGTGCTAAAAAGGAATATGGAATATGCAATGATGGATGCATTGATTGCTTATTGTATAAAGGAGAGGTTTTCCAATATTAGAGGTTATTATTATCCAACTACGAAAAATGCTCTGGTCAAGGATTTTTATGAATTGCAAGGTTTTACAAAGATAAATGAGAATGAAAACGGGAGTACAGAATGGATATTAGAGATTAATAATATGCTTGAAAAGAAAAATAAGGTTATAAAGGTGGAGGAATGCTATGATACTGAATCAGCTTTATGATTATATTGGCTCAAAAAATGTTCTTCAAAAAAAGTATATCAGTATAGCGAAAGATGCGTTGAATGATAAAGAACGAGAAAAATTTAAAGAAATCATAAATTATTTTCTAAAAAGCAGGACTTTAGAGGAGATTGGTGATGCCTATTTGCTTTTTGTGGAAGATACATTGGAGGAAACAAAATACTTTGTAGAGCATGGAAAATACAGATATTCTACTTTGAATGAAGTATGCAGTTCAGTTTATTTTAATGATGAATACATGACTAAATATATGTTGGGATTGATAGTTTCAGGATACATTTGGTTTAATCATTTAGCTATTCACCGATACTATACAAAACAGATTAGGAAGTTTTCAGGGGAACATTTTTTGGAAATAGGACCTGGACATGGTGAGTATTTTGAAGAAGCTTTAAATTATCAGCAATTTAATGATTATTTAGGAGTAGATTTGTCGCCTAGTTCTGTTGAGGCTGCACAAAAGTATATAACCAATTTCAGTAAATATAAAAATTATCATATTGCTTGTTTAGATTTTATGCAATTTCAAGAGCGAGAGAAATACGATGGTATAGCAATGAGCGAGGTACTAGAACATGTGGAATTTCCTGAAAGGATGCTAAATAAAATTTATGGTTTATTAAAAAGTGAGGGAAAAGCTTATATTACAACGGTGGTTAATGCACCTACAAAAGATCATATTTATTTATTTCATACGATAGAAGAGGTATTGGATTTAGTGAAAAAAACAGGATTTATTATAGATGATTATTTTTGTGTTGCTGCTAATAATGTAAGTATTGAAAAAGCAATTGATAAAAAACGAGCTATCAATATTGCTATAGTTTTAAGCAAGTAGGAAAAGAAATGGAGAATTAAAGATGACAAGAGAAGAAATTTATAACGCAATCAATCAAGTATTTAGAGATGTTTTTGATGATGATACTATTTCTGTTAACAATACAACGACGGCAGATGATATTGAAGATTGGGATAGTTTGGAACATATCAATTTAATAGTTGCTATTGAAAAAAAATTTGGCTTAAAGTTTACTATGAATGAGGTTACGACAATGAAGAATGTAGGGGAAATGGTTGATATTATTACAGTGAGGACATAAATAATATGAATACATACAAATTTGAAGAGCTGAGAATTGGTCAAACAGAGAGCTTTGAGTACAAAATTACCTCAGAAAAGATGAACATATTCCGTGAGCTTTCTGGAGATTGTAATCCATTACATAACGACGAGTTGTTTGCTCAAAAATATGGTTATGATGGCAGGGTTGTATATGGCATGTTATCAGCACTGTTTATTTCTACATTAGGAGGAATTTATCTTCCAGGAAAGTATTGCATTATTCAACAGATAGATTGTAAGTTTGTTTCACCTGTATATGTTGGTGATATTATAACGGTCAAGGGTAGTATAAAGGAGCTGAATGAATCAGTTAGACAGGCGGTAATAAAGGTTGAAATGAAAAATCAAGCCGAAAAAAAGGTTGTTAGAGCAATATTAAAGGTCGGATTTTTGGAGTAAGTTATGAGTAAAGTTTTGTTAATTACAGGGGCCTCATCAGATATTGGAGTTCAGTTGCTTCGAGCAGTATATAATGATTATGAGTGTATATATTTGCAATATAGAAATATGAATAGTGAATTAGAGAAGTGCATAAGTGAATTTTCTGGTTTTTCCCAAATAGTACCTGTTTATGCTGATTTTACAGATATAAACAGTGTACAAACTATGATAGATAAAATAAAAGAGTTTGAAATTATACCCAATAATATTGTTCATTTATCGGCGCTTAAAGCATATAATAGCCAGTTTCATAAAGATAAATGGGATAACTATGAGTTAGGATGGCAGATTTCTGTCCGTTCGGTTGTTTTGCTTTTGCAGGCATTTATTTCAGCGATGGCAAAAAAGCATTATGGAAGAGTCGTATTTATGCTTACTAGTTATACTAAAAACATTCCTGAAAAATATCAATCGAGTTATGTGACTATAAAGTATGCTTTGTTAGGTCTGATGAAATCACTTTCGGCTGAGTATATTGATAAAGGAATTACTATAAATGGTGTATCGCCAGATATGATTGAAACTAAATTCTTATCAAATATTCCTGAATTGATAATTGAGAAAAATAAGGTAAACAGTCCACTTGGAAGGAATATTTATATAGAAGAAGTGATTCCTGTAATTCAACATATGCTTTCTGACTTAGGGGCATCAATGACGGGGCAGAATATTGTAATTTCAGGAGGAATAAGGTAATAGACAGAGGAAAACAATGGAATTTCGAGATTTAAAACAACAATACCAACAGCATAAGAGTCAAATAGATGCAGCTATACAAGATGTAATTAATAGTGTTGAATTTATAAATGGCAGGCAGGTAAAAATGCTGGAACAGCAGTTGGCTGCTTATGTAGGGGTAAAGCACTGCATTACTTGTGCTAATGGAACAGATGCCTTGCAGCTTGCGCTTATGACTTGGAATATAGGAAAGGGCGATATTGTATTTGTGCCTGACTTTACATTTTTTTCAAGTGGGGAAGTAGTTTCTTTGGTGGGAGCTGAGCCAGTGTTTGTAGATATAGATGAGGATACTTACAATATTAGCCCACTAAGTCTGGAAAATGCAATCGAGTATGTGTTGCAGAATACTGATTTAAAACCAAAAGTGATTATAGCAGTGGATTTATTTGGACAGCCTGCTGATTTTTCTATGATAAGGCAGATAGCAAGTAAATACAATCTTTTGATTTTGGAAGATGCAGCGCAGGGATTTGGCGGAAGAATTAGGGAAAAGAAAGCATGTAGTTTTGGGGATATTGCAACAACATCATTTTTTCCGGCAAAACCACTAGGTTGTTATGGAGACGGTGGAGCAATTTTTACTAATAATGATGAATGGGCAGAACTGCTTAGATCATATTGTGTACATGGAAAAGGTAGGGATAAATATGATAATGTACGAGTTGGAATGAATTCGCGCTTAGATACTATACAGGCAGCGGTTTTAATAGAAAAATTAAAATTTTTTGATGAGGAAATCAAAAACTGTAATCAAGTAGCAGAAGAATATAACAAAAGTTTAGAAGGTGTGGTAAAAGTACCTTTTGTGAAAGAAGGATTTACTTCTAGCTGGGCACAATACACAATTTGTTTTCAAAACAATGAGGTACGAGAGCAGACAATAAAGTTGTTAAAAGAACAAGATATTCCAACAGCAGTTTATTATCAAAAACCAATGCACATTCAAGTGGCTTTTAACAAATATAATTATATAAATTTAGAGTACGCAATTACAGAAAAAGTATGTAATTGTTGTTTGTCAATACCTATACATCCATATATGATCAGAGAAGAAATTAAAAGTATTGTAGACAAAATAGTGTAGTTAAAAATTGAATACTTATAAGGAAACAATAAATGAAAATATTATCTAAAATAAAAAGTGAAATATGTAAGTACATTATTATTAGGGAATGGATTGAGAACGGGGAATTTAGAAGAACTGAAAGGATTGTGGTTATAGGTACAAGGTTTGAAGGAATGGTTGTAAATAGATTATTTAAAGATAAAAAAAATATATATTATTGTACTGATTTGGATAAGAAGTATGTACAAGATTATAAAACAAAATGGATTGTTTTTGATAGTAAATTAAAAAAATATTTTCCTCAAAATCAATTTAATATATTAATTTTACCTAAGACTTAAACTAATGTTCTGATCGCATTATATTCGGACTAATTATTTTGTCATGGTTTCATTGAATTTAAGATAAAGTAATGTCAGTTTTGTTTTGACCTTATCTGTAGTAAATTGCCATTGGATGTAGGTTGCATGCTCATAACAGTCATGTTCTTATGCAGAGTACTTGATGAAGTATTTTTTATATTATAGATTCGCCGTGACAGACATTGGATTGTTGTTACATTAAGCTCTATTTCCGTGATATCTAACCAACTTTCATGTTTAAGAGTATAGTGGATTTTCAATTTTCAGACAATCTGTCGAGCTTTACTGGCTGGAAATGCTTTACACAATGATACCAGCGTATGCCTATTCAGATTCGCCATAACAAGTATAATTATTCTCTATCCAGATAGCTCTTGACTTCCCAAGATATTTTATTTTTTCTTCCCAGTCTGTAGCTGTATGATGATCACGGACTTTTACATGGCGTATACCGCTCAAGAGCTCAAAGATACTGACGCTTTCTATTATTGTCTGGCGAATCCTCTCTCTTTATGAGAATATCCAGTTCAAGTAATATTTGACAATGTTTTTAAACAGTCTTATGTAAAATCTGGACAAATTTTTTGTTTTTTCAAAAGCGCCTTGTATAAACATTCAATTTTAAAAATCTTTTCTGTATACTTATTAGTTTAGTTAACAAAATGTTCGTTTATGCGTATATCATGTTCTGAATATAATACGATTATTACATTAGGAGGGGAAAATGAGAATATTAATAGTTGATGTAAACTTTGAATATAAAAATCCTATGTATAGGCAATTCTATACAGCGCTTATGTATAATATGGAAGTTGACTTTTTTGGTCCGGGTTATGTTTCAAGAGAATCTCTTGAAAAAGGAATTGGGGCATATATTTTTGAAAAAGGAAAATATGATGCAGTAATACTGGGAACATACCTTGTTTACTCTTCGGGAGAAAAACATACAAGATATGATGTGTATGGTGTGCACCGATTTACGATACCATATTATAATGTCAATGATGCCTATCAGTGTTGTGGGTTAATATATAAAGAATTAAAGGAGCTAAAGGATATTGTAAAAATATATTTATATTATGAAGACTTTCCTTCAATGCCTGTGGTTGATAGAAATATATGTCAGGAATTAATAGAATATAAGTTTTATATTATGAGTTGGCCTATGGAATATATGCAGAAAAGTTCTCATAATTTAATGCATAATTATGTTTGTTTCAATAATTATGCATACAAATTTGCTGAGAAATATCAATCATATTATATACCAATTTCGCTACATGGTATATGTTGTCATGAAATATTTGTTAGAAATTTTTACGATAGAAAATGTGAATGGTGTATTCCGGGAAATCGAATTAGTGTATATCCGGATAGAACCAAAGCACATAAATTGCTTGAAAACATAAATGAAAAGGTATGGAAGGATGATCCATTTCAGGAGTTATCTGTTTTTTCGATTAAGAGAGAACATATGGAGTGGTATAAATTCCGAAATAAATCAGAAAAAGTTTTATCTTGGATTTGGAAAAAGAATCATTTTATATCGTCATATCCTAAAATGTCGTATATTGCCGCTTGTAGGGAGCAATATATGGAAAGCATGCGTCAAAGTAAGCTCGTGTATGCAGAAGGGGGAATTGCAAATTGTTTTGTAAGAAAGTACTTTGAAGCATGTGCATGTGGAGCTGTTTTGGTAGGTAAAAAAGTATCAGGAATGAGTGAGTTTGGGTTTATTCATGATAAAAATTGCATTATCGTGAAAGATTACAAGGAAATACTAAGCATTAAAAAGAAATATAGTAATAAAAGGTTAGAAGAGATTGCAAAAGCTGGTCAAACATTAATACTAGATAAGCATATGTTTGTACATAGAGCAAAAGCATTTTCTGCAACAATAAAGGCAATTGTACAAGGAAATTATAATGGTGCTTTTTGGGAAGATGGAATCTATGTAATTAACAAAAAATAGGTGAAAAAATGCGGATGTAGTATATAAAAGATTGGTGCTCTATCAAACTGACTGTTATTCAGGTTACAGATTTTTAGGTTAATTTTTGTAAATGGAGGAATAATGTATATGAAACAGGTAATAGCATTTGGTGCAGGTAATTTTTATAAAACCCACAAAGAGAATATTGAAAAAGAATATGATATTGTAGCATTTTGTGATAATGATGACAAGAAAACCGGGGGGGGGGATTTTGGAAAGCCAATAATTTCTGTAGATGATATAGAAAAAGATTCAGATATTTTAATTACGTCTACCTATAAATATGAAATAATATCCCAATTACTCAAACGGGGTATTAATGAAAACAGAATTAATCTTATTATACCAGAATGGATGAATATTTGTTCTGGTGTGCGTGTAAATAAAAAAGGAATAGAAGTAGTTATAGATGGTATTCATATTATTTTGCATAATGCGTTAGAGGAATCAATTTTTTGGGAGATTTATTATAATGAAGAGTATAATATAAACTTTCAGACAAATAGTATAGTAATTGATATAGGATTAAATGTTGGAATGGCAACATTATTTTTTGCGAATAAAAAGTTTGTCAGTAAAGTATATGCTTTTGAACCTGATAAGAATGTATATGAAAAAGCTTTATATAACATAGGGCTTAATCAAAAAACAAAAAATAAAATAGTAACATTTAATGTTGCATGTTCTAATGAAGATAAGAAGGAAACATATGAGATAACGCCAATAGCTTCAGCTGGAATAAGAAAACAACGTGGATTAGGGCTGAATACAATTGATGTGGTTTGTGTTGATGCATCAAAAGCGCTGGGAACAATAATTGATAAACATTATGGAAAAGAATCAATAATTATGAAATGTGATTGTGAAGGCGCTGAGTATGAAATATTTACTCGCTTAGAGCAGACAGGATATTTTAATAAGATAGATGCCTTTGTGATGGAATGGCATTGTGACAGAAGAAACGAGATACAAGAGATTTTTGATAAGAATGGTTATACATATGTAATCTTCAATGCTCCAGAAAGAACATTTGGAAAATGTTATGCTATTAAAAAGAAGTAGGACGGCAAATGAATAATGAATAATTTTATACCAGTAAACGAACCATTGTTAAATGGAAATGAAAAAAAGTATTTATGTGAGTGTATTGATACAGGTTGGATATCTTCAGAAGGCCCTTTCGTCAAAGAATTTGAACAAAAGATGTGCGCAACTATATGTAGAAAATATGGCATTGCTGTTTCTAATGGGACTGCTGCGCTAGAGGTCGCAGTTCAGGCACTCGGTATTGGTGAAGGCGATGAAGTAATCATGCCAACTTTTACAATTATTTCTTGTGCTATGGCTGTTACAAAAGCAGGAGGTATTCCTGTATTAGTTGATAGCGATATAGATACATGGAATATGAATGTTGAAGAAATTGAGTCAAAGATAACATCTAAAACAAAAGCTATTATGATTGTTCATTTATATGGGCTTCCAGTTAAAGTAGATAGGATATTGATACTGGCCAAGAAATATAATTTAAAAATAATTGAAGATGCAGCAGAAATGCATGGGCAGATGTATAATGGAAAACCTTGCGGTAGTTTTGGAGATATTAGTACCTTTAGTTTTTATCCTAATAAACATATTACGACAGGTGAAGGCGGTATGGTAGTGACGGATAATGAGGAATTAGCAGAGAGATGTCGAATGATTAGAAATTTATGTTTTCAAAAAGATGTTCGATATGTCCATAATGATATCAGTGGCAACTATCGTATTACTAATTTACAGGCAGCAGTAGGGCTTGCGCAATTAGAGAGATTAGATGAATTTATAGAACGAAAGAGAGCAATGGGAAAATATTATACAGAGTGTTTAAAAGAAGTAAAGGGTCTAAGGCTTCCTATTACAAAGACTGATTATGCTGATAATATTTATTGGGTGTATGGATTGGTGTTGGCTGAAGACATTCAGATTGACAATAAGACAATTCAGAAGCGACTGGCTGATATGGGTATAGGCAGTAGAACATTTTTTTGGTGTATGCACGAACAACCTGTTTATCGTAAAATGGGATTGTTTTTGGAGGAAACTTATTTTAATGCAGAATATTTGGCAAGAAAAGGGTTTTATATACCAAGTGGGTTGGCATTAACAAAGGAACAAATGGATAAGGTAGTGATGGGAGTCAAGAATGTGATGGATCATATATAAATATAATCTGGAAAATGAAGGGAACTAGAGCATATGGGGCAGGTTGAGGAAATAAAGAAAAAAGATAAATTATTGGCTATGATCATTCGAAATGATTTTGTATGTGAGGGTGTAGATTTTATTACACCAAATGAATATTCGCAACAAGTGGCATATATGCATCACCTAGCAGGAAAGAAGATAGATGCGCACATACATAATCTGGTTCATAGAAACGTTGTAATGACGCAGGAGGTATTGCTGATAAAAAAAGGAGTTCTACGCGTTGATTTTTATGATGAGTATGAGGACTATTTGGAAAGTAGAGATCTGTATACTGGAGACATCATATTGCTAGTTTCAGGTGGTCATGGGTTTCAGGTATTGGAAGAGGTTGAAATGATAGAGGTAAAACAGGGACCATATGCGGGAGAAAATGATAAAAAGAAATTTTCAAGTATAGATGAAGATCAGATTATATATAAGTGAAAAAGGCAATATTGGAAAGCTAATAAATTTCGGATATGGCACAAGAATACATGATGTGGAATTGACTAGGCTTGGATTCTTTCATGGCAAAAGCTGTTTAATGAAGGGAAAATTGTAATGAGAAAAAAGATAGCAGTTGTGTTATCTACCATGCCGAATTTTGGTGGAGAGCATCAATATGAAGCTGTTTTGATGGAATGCTTGAAGGAAATGGATGGTACGAACATTGAATTGGTTGCAATATGTGACAGTAGATATTGGAGGAATTGGTGCAGAGACAATCAAATACATATACTTCAGTGCTCATGGCCATCATTAACAGAAAAAGAACAGAGAAGAATGCTTCGATATCCGCTGTATTCAAGGATAAAAAGTATGTACTGGATGCAGCTTGGAAAAACACTGCGAGAGGAAAAGATTAATGCTGTTTTTGTAATGTCACAGGGATTGTTTATTCCAAATCTGAATATTAAGATTATTGTACCTGTACATGATCTTATGCATAGGTATGAGGGAAGATTTCCAGAAGTTGGTAGCGGATATGATTCAAGAGAGCTTGTATTTAAATCAAAAGCTAAATATGCATGGTGTGTGCTGACAGATTCCATTGTTGGAAAGCATCAGTTTATGGAATCATATTTCATATATATGAGAAGACGTTTTCCTCATGTAGTGAGTTTACCATTTATTGTGCCAAAACATATTATTCAGTGTAAAGAAGAGACTATAAATGTTCCAAGCAAATACATATTTTACCCAGCTCAATTTTGGAAACATAAAAATCATTTAAATTTGATAAAAGCAGTAAAAATTCTTGAGAGAGAGATACCTGATATTCATTTAGTACTGGCAGGATCGGAGAAAAATGCATTGAGAGAGGTGAAACGCTGTATTTCTGAAAATGGGTTAGAGAATAAAGTGACAATTAAAGGTTTTGTCAGTAATGAGAATATAACATATCTTTATCGACATGCGGCTGGAATGATTATGCCATCCTATTTTGGACCAACAAATATACCTCCATTAGAAGCAATGGCACTGGGATGCCCTGTCGCTGTATCAAAGAAGTATGCGATGCCCGAGCAGGTAGGAGATGCAGGACTGTTATTTAATCCAGATTCGCCTAGTGAGATCGCTACATGTATAAAACGAATGTGGTCGGATGATGTATTAAGGCAGCAGATGATTCGGAAGGGATATGAGAGAATAAATAGATGGACCCAAAAAGAATTTAATGAAAAATTGCAAAAGATATTAATGAATATATAATATTGCAAAGGTATATGAGTTAGAAACTGAAAATCTTACGTCATGAAATAATACGATATATTTTCTGGCTAGTAGATTTATTAGAATAGTCAAACCAAATAGGAATTGGGAGATTACTATGAAAAAAAAAGATGGGATTATTATAGTAAGAATACATGAGGGATTAGGCAATCAGTTGTTTCAATATGCATTTGCCCGATCATGGAAGAATAAAGGAGTTGATGTTCGATTGGATATGAACAAAACGTATGATCATGTATTTCATCATTTCAAATATGATACTCCACGCCATAATTGTATTCAAAACTTCAATATAACACTTCCTTCTATTAATGTGGAATCATACGAAAAGTATGACTATATAAAACAAGATACTATTAAAAATAAAATGATATTTTATCTTGCAAATCATAACTTATGGAAATATAGATTTTATGATGAATCTGCAAAAAATGTAAATAAGAGAAGTCCGTTGTTATGTTTAGAGGGAAATTATTACCTGAGAGTGTGGGTTCAAGATGAAAGATATTTTAAGAATATCAGAAATACTCTGATCCATGAGTTAACACCAAAAAAAAAGATAGTATTGTCAGAAAACTTGAGTCAAGCCTTGGAAAATAATGAAAGCGTATCTTTGCATGTTAGACGTGGAGATTATGTTAGAGGTAGGCACACTTTAAAAGTTTCTTACTTTGAAAAAGCGATTGAAACTATAAAAATCCACTATAAAAATCCGTTATTTTTAATTTTTTCAGAGGATATAGAGTGGGTAAAAAAACATATTCATTTGGATAACCATTGTATATTTGTTAATGAAGACAGAAAGTTGAAAGACTATGAGGAACTGATTGTTATGAGTCAGTGTAAGTCGAATATTATTGCAAACAGTACTTTTAGCTGGTGGGGAGCATGGCTAAACAACAATCCTGAAAAAATAGTTATAGCACCGAAATATCCTTGGTTGACAAAGCAAGAAAATATAATTCCAAAAGAATGGATTGCATTATGATATGGAGTAACTATAAATATGAAAGAATTAGTTACAATAATACTTCCAGTTTATAATGGCGAGAAATATATAGAACAAATGTTAAATTCAATATATTTACAGGATTATAGACCAATAGAAGTTATTATTTCTGATGACGCGTCTAAAGATAAAACAGTTCGAATTATTTGTACATGGTTGAAAAATAAATGTATGAATAATATTTACTTTAAAGTTGTAAAAAATAAAAGAAATATAGGATTGAGTGGAAATATTTCCAAAGCTGCAAAATATGTTCACGGAAAGTATTTGTTTTTAGCAGATCAGGATGATTTGTGGGTTGTTAAAAAAGTATCTGAACAGGTAGAATATCTAAAAGAGAACACTGATTGTGAGATGTGTATCTGTGATAGAAGTATTATAGATGAAAAAAATAGAATTGTTTGTAAATCTCTTATGCGATATGAACATATTAATTTTCAAAAGCGCGGTTATAAAGAAGTGCTAAATCATGGAAGTGAGTATCCTGCAAATACGATTTGTCTAAAAACAGAGCATTTAAACAAATTATTTCCGATTCCTCATCAGGTTTGTGAACATGATACATTTATTGCAATAATGGCAGTTCATTTTGGAAATATAGGATTTGTGAGAAAACCTTTAACACTATACCGAATTCATGATAACAATGTATCAGGGAACTATGCTTTGGAATTGGAAAAAAATCCTTTAAGACTGATATGTGTTGTTATGAGGATAGTAAAAAGAACAAAGAAAAGAAATAGTGTAGACTCAGTGGTTATAAAAGACGAGTTAAAAAAACGTTTCAATGAATATACAACAGACTTTTCAACTAGTATGTATGAAAAAGAGATAAAATCTGTATATATTGCATCAGCAAAGTATTTGTGGAGAAATTTTTATAGATGGAAACGATTCGTTTGAATAAACTAATTATTTTAAGGAGGCAAGATACATACATAACATTCTGAGTGATTTGAAATAGTATGTAGAAAACAATGTGTGGAATATTAGGTGGAAATAATAGTGTTTGGGACTATAAAAAAGGCATAGAAAGTATGTATCATAGAGGACCAGATGGGATTAAAATTGATCATTTAGGTGATTTTGTACTTGCATTTAGCAGGCTTGCTGTTATGGATCTCACTATGCAAGGGATGCAGCCAATGTTTTCCTATGATAACCAAGTAGCTGTTACTTTTAATGGAGAAATTTATGGCTTTAAGAAACTCAGGAATTTTTTAGAGAAGAAAGGTTATCAATTTCGTTCAACCTCTGATACAGAGGTGATATTGAATGCTTATCTTGAGTGGGGAGATAAATTTGTTACAAAGGTAGATGGCATGTTTGGAATGGCAATATATGATAAAAGGGAAGGAACAGTGAAGTTATTTCGTGATAGAGTCGGCATTAAACCATTGTATTACTATTATGATGGCGTAAACTTTGGATTTTCATCAGAATTAAAGGGAATTGAAAATATGTGTAGTTCTATTTCTCTTCATATTGATAATACGGCTTTGTATGATTATCTAAATTATTTGTACATTCCAGAACCAAAAACATACTATAAAAATGTTTATAAGCTGTTACCAGGGCATATATTGATATTTGATATTGCAACCAAACGTATAATGAAAAATTCTGCATATTGGAAACTGAAGATCAATTCAAACCATGCATCTGAGAGAAAACAGGAGGATTTGATAGACGAACTTAGAGAACTAATAAGAGAATCTGTATCAGAACAAATGGAAGCAGATGTACCAATTGGTACATTTCTAAGTGGTGGAGTGGATTCAAGTATTGTAACATATGAAGCAAACAAATTAAATCCACGACTTGAAGCTTTTTCTATAGGTTTTACAGAATCTCAATATAATGAGTTAAAGTATGCATGTACTATAGCAGAAAAAAATAAAATTCATCTCAATACCAAGATATTTAATCGTGATATTTTTAAACAATATTATAATAATATGAAAGTATGGTTTGATGAACCATTTGCGGATACATCTGCGTATCCTACATATTTGGTATCAAAGTTGGCAAAGAAAAAAGTGACAGTAGTTCTCACTGGAGATGGAAGTGATGAAATATTTGGAGGTTATCCTAGGCAGAAATTAATTTGGCAGAAAAAGAAAGAAAAAGCTCCAGACAATTATATTTTTTCATATTTGTATGAAAAAATATTTCCTAATAAGGTTGATTATTATTGGCTTGATGACTTGAAATTTTTACTTCGCTCCAATTGTTGGAAACTACAAACAGACGATAAACAATTGAGAAATTTTTTAGGAATACATAAAGATTATGATATGTATTGGGCTTTTAGAAAGTATTATGTCAAAGATTTGCCTCCGATGACAAGAGTACAATATTTAGATTTGAAAACATATCTTGTTGGTGATATTTTAACAAAAGTTGATCGAACAGCAATGGCAGTATCACTGGAAACTCGCGTACCATTTTTATCGAAAAAACTGATTGAGTTTTCATTTTCTCTTTCAGAGGAGGATAGATGCCCCAATGGTGAACAGAAGGGACTCTTAAAAAAAGCATATGAGAAAGAAATAGGAAAGAATATATTATATAGAAGGAAAATGGGATTTAGTATACCAATTAGTTTTTATGATAGTAAAAAATCTCCACAGGAACAGTTGTTGGAGAGGGTGTGGAAAGAGGGGAGAATACAAACATAATGCTTTCATTAATTGATGTATTGACAAATAACGCACCTAAAAGAGATATTGCAATATTTGGAACAGGATTAGATGCAGTAAAATGTGCCTATAGTCTCTTTAATCGAGGAATTTCTATACAATATTTTTTAAATAATAATAGTAGGATAGAAACATTTTTAGGCTGTCCTGTATATGAACCGGATTTCAAATATATATCAGATAAAGTATATATAATTGTTGCTGTTGGTACAATGTCCACTTACTTAGTATTGTCTAATCAATTGAAGGAATTGCATTTAGAGGAATTTACAGATTTTATTTATTATAAATGGATAGATAAAAAATTGGTTCTTTTACATGGAAATTGTCATATGACAGTGATAAAAGCTTATTTAGAATCATCACAAGAATTTTCAGATATATATGCAATTTATCCCAATCCTTTAATACAAGAGAATAAGGAGAAAAGAATAGAAAATAACGTATTAAAAAATTGTGAAATTTGGATTCATGAAGATATTCAGGAACAGAATGCTTATGGATATTTTCTATCCGATGTGTATATAAGAGAGAAATGGAAAGAGACTGGGAGATTGAATGAAAAAAGAGAAATTATTGTTCCTAATTTATTTGGGTTAGGAAAAGGTTTCTTTCCGCAATCAAGAGGATGGAGTGTTAGAAACGAAAAGATAGGAAATGCACAGGATGCAATGGGAATGTTTCCATATATGGATATAATTATTGATAGTGGTGTGGAACAGAAAATGTCTGTAGAGAATATTATTCAATTTTGTAAAGATTCTTGTATGTTAGACCAAGATACAGTGATTACAAATTTTGAACAATATATGACGAAAATTAAAAAGAGGGAAGATGCTTGGGATATTAAAATATATGATTTTATACAAGAGAACTACAGAAAAGTTAAATTGTTTTTTGATGAAAGCCATCCTACAAATGATATATTTATAAAAATATGTAGGGACATTTTACAGGAATTAGGAATTTTTGAACAGCATATTTATTCAGACATAAGTTTAGATACACATGAAATTCCGATATATCCAGTGGTCAGACATTACCTAAAAATGGAATGGGAAGAGAATGAGATAAGAAAAAGTTTTAATGCAAAAAAGATGTGTAGTTATATGGATTTTGAAGAATATATTAGAGAATATTTATGGTGGAATTATAAACTCTCATAATATGGAAAGGTAGAGATATGAATATATTATTCGTGACACCAGATTATCCCAAACGCGGACAACCTACAACGGGATTTCCAAATTACTTGTTTCGAGTGTCATTGGCATTGGTTCAGATGGGACATAAACCAATTATTTTATCAGCAGGAACTTGGGATGACCATAGGATTGACGAAGGTATAGAGATTTGGACTGTAGGAATAAACTCATATCCTAATCCTAGATTTCAAGCATTGAAATATGCATTACATGCGTTAAAGGTAGGGTATCATCTGAATAAGAAAATAAAAGAAGTGGCAGAAAAAGTACAACTGGATGTGATTCAGTTTACTTCTTTATATGGATTAGCATTGTTATATAGAGGGGAAACTCCAGCAGTGTTGAGATTGTCTTCTTATGCGAAAACAGCATATGCATCTTACCAAACCTATTCTCCCATAGATGTAAAGATAATGTCATTATTTGAAAAAGCATCATCATATAAGTGTAAGGTTATATTTTCACCTTGTAAAAATAATGCGGAAGCATTTGGTAAGGATTGTAAAAGAAAGGTAAAAGTTATTGAAACACCATTTGTGAATGATGTACAAAAGTATGATAATGCATTTGTTGATATTCATTTGAATGGAAAAAAATATGTATTATTTTTTGGAACTTTATATATAGAAAAAGGAATTTTAGTAATAGCAGAAATATTAGAACAATTTTTAAATATGAATCAAGATTATTATTTTGTATTTATAGGCGATGCATGTAACATAAATGGTGAAAATGCTGCGAATATATTACAAAGAAGTGCAGGGAAATGCAGCAATCGGATAATAATATCAAAGGCCTTGCCACATAAATTATTATATCCAATTATCAGAGAGGCAGATTTTGTGGTATTACCATCATTAATGGAAAACTTATCAAATGCCTGTATTGAAGCAATGTACCACGAGAAAGTAGTTATCGGTACGGATGGTGCAAGTTTTGAGCAGCTTATTACACATGGTCAAAATGGCTTATTATGTAAAATTGGAGATTCACAAGATTTATTCGAAAAAATGCAAAGTGTAGTAACTATGAGTGTGAGCCAGAAGAGAAAAATAGGAAAACTTGCAAAACAGCGAATAGATAAATTAAAACCTGATCGCGTAGTAAAAAAGTTAATACAACTTTATGAGTATGTAATAAACAAAAACAATTGTAATTGAAAGGAGAACATCAAATGAAAAAGGGAATAATTTCAGCTTTATCAATGTTAACGGGAGTAGTGGCAGGAGCAGGAACAGTAGGGAAAATACAGGGAGACAAGCTTGCGAAATCAAGGAGCATGTCTGCAAAGCATATGGCTTTATTTTTAATGATGAATCAGTGGGTGAAAGTAAAACAGGAAGGGAAGAACTTGTCAGCATATCTGGACAAAAACGGGTTTAAAAGAGTAGCAATCTATGGGATGAGCTATGCAGGGGAAACCTTGATAGATGAATTAAAAGATACAGGAATAGAAGTAGTGTATGGAATTGATCAAAAGGCAGATACCATCTATGCAGATGTAGAGGTTCTATCAATGGATGATTCCTTGGAAGATGTAGATGTTGTTATCGTGACAGCAATTACATTCTTTGATGAAATAGAAACAAAACTCAGCGAAAAATTGGATTGTCCTATTATCTCTTTGGAAGATATTTTGTATGAAGTATAAGTATTGTACAGCCCAAGGAGTATAGTTAAATGATTATATTTGGAAGCGGTAAGATTGGAAGAAAAGCATTGAGCTTTCTAGGTGAGAAAAATATAGAATGCTTTTGCGATAATAATTTGAAACTGATAGGAACAGTGCAGTATAACAAAAGGGTTATTTCATTTCATGAATTAAAAGAAATTTATCATGATGCGATTATTGTTATTGCTGTGGGCGAATTAGATTCCTTTTCAATTGCGAAACAGTGTGAAGAAAATGGAATTTTGGATTATGTAGTATACAAATTTGCATTGGAATTGTTTCCAGACTGGGAACAGAGACAGTTGTTGGATTTCTTACTTGACCCGCAAAATAGAATCTTTCTTCGACAGGATATGCGCTATAGGGAAATAAAAGCATTGAGAGATCAAGTAACAACTTTGCAAAGACAAATAGATTATTTCAAGACGCATGTAGATATACAACATATGAAGCCAGCAAAAGGAAAACTTAGAACAAGGCAGTTGGAATTAGTCCAAGTCTCTGTGGAGTTTTTTGATAAGATTAGTTTTTTGGGAATTAGTCCAATCTTATATGGTGGGAATTTATTAGGATATGTCAGAAATAATGGATTTATTCCATGGGATGATGATATGGATTTTGCATTGATTCGAGATGAGTATGAGAAATTGAAAGAATACTGTAGAATGCATATTTATGATGAATACGAGTTTTGTGATAAAAAGGCTTCTAAAAGAAAAAAGATCGTTGCACCTGAATTGGAAAACTACTATTGGTGTGAGAGATATCATTTCTTGGGTGTTGCAAAAGTACTTTCTGATGGACGAGCGATAGGGATAGATTTTTTTTCTTTGGATTACTATGCAGATGACTGTGAGTTTTATCAATTAAAGGAATACGCGGCACAATATAGAGAAAAATTATCTTCATTAGAGTCTCTTGAAGAGAAAATACAATATACGAATAAAACAATGCTTGAAAATAAGCAGAATAGTGTAAAACAAAGTAATCATATTTTCTGGGGACTTGACAATATGGAATTTACGCAGTCTCAATATCCAAGGGAACAGTTCATTCCTGCAAATGTAATATTTCCACTCCAAAAAGCTTTATTTGAGGGCCAATATTTTTGGATTCCAAATGATGCAGAAGAATTAGCAAAGTATGAGTTTGGGGATATCTGGAAATTTCCAGATGATGTAGGCATATTAAGACATTGTAGTGTTGATGAGGAGTAGGGATAATAGGAAGTGAATAATTGGAAACGAATATGGGATGGAAAGAAGTTGGATAAACTTAATCTTAATAGAGGTGAATTTGAAGTATTTTGTGATTTGAAAAAGGCAGATGGATTTGACGTAAACGTTGGAAATGAAGAAGTCTATTATAGGTCTTTTTATCATGAATGGATAAGTATGTATCAGAATTTAAATAATTTTTCAAATAATGGAGTACAAAGTGTCTATGAAGTAGGATGCGGCAGTGGGGTTAATTTATATTTATTTCAAAACAGATTGGGAAAAAATGGACAGTTTGGTGGAATAGATTATTCGACCAATCTTATTAATATCGCAAAAAGGATTATTCATAGTAATGATTTGTCTTGTGACGATGCAATAAATCTGGATGAAACAATAAAGTATGATTTAGTTATGGCAGACAGTGTGTTTCAATATTTTGATGATATTGTTTATGCAGAGGCAGTTTTGCGGAAAATGTTAGTGAAAGCAAATGAAATGGTTTATCTTGGGGAATTGCATGACAGTTCACAAAAAGAAGAATGGTTAGAATATAGACGCAAATCAATGAGAAATTATGATGCAGTTTATTTAGGACTTCCAAAGATGTTTTATAGTAAGGATTGGATAAGACATATTGCAGAAGAATATAACAAAAAAAGTGTACTTTACAGTATCTGAGAATAAAGAATATTGGAATAGTAGGTATCTGTTTCATTGTTATATATACTAATGGGAGTGTAAAAATGCAGGCAGTTATTTTAGCAGCAGGAATGGGAAAAAGACTTAAAGAATTAACTCAAAATAATGCAAAATGTATGGTTAAGGTAAATGGGGTTTCTTTAATTGAAAGAACACTTTATATTTTAGATAAAAAGCAATTGTCAAAAATTGTGGTTGTGGTTGGATTTGAAAAAAATAAATTGGTTGACTATATTTCAAATTTACATATTAGAACACCAGTTGTGTTTGTAGAAAACCAAGTATATGAAAAAACAAACAATATATATTCATTATTGTTGGCAAAAGAGTGCTTGTCAAAAGAGGATACAATATTGTTGGAGTCAGATATTATATTTGAGGAATCCGTAATAGATATTCTTTTGAATGATTCAAGACAAACATTGGCACTTGTTGATAAGTTTGCAAGCTGGATGGATGGAACCTGCATGGAGCTGGATGAAGATGACTCGATAAAAGAGTTTATTCCGGGGAAATATTTAAGATTTGAGGAAAAGGAAGAGTACTATAAAACAGTCAATATCTATAAATTTAGTAAAGATTTTTCCGCCAACATATATATCCCTTTTTTGGAAGCTTATATCAAGGCAATGGGGGTAAATGAATACTATGAGTCAGTAATCAAGCTAATAGCGATGCTTGAAAAAAGTAATATCAGAGCCAAAAGGCTAACTGGACAAATCTGGTATGAAATTGATGATGCACAAGATTTGGATATTGCATCAACATTGTTTGCAGATGCTGGGGTGACAAAATATAACGCGATTGCTTCTCGGTACGGTGGTTATTGGAGATATCCAGGGCTCTTAGATTTTTGTCTAGTAAATCCTTATTTTCCTCCTAAAAAGATGATAGAGGAGATAAAATCTAATTTCGAACCATTATTGTCTCAATATCCTTCTGGAATGAATGTGAATGCTATGTTGGCTGCACATAATTTCAATATAAAGCAGGAGCACATTGTGATAGGAAATGGAGCAGCAGAGTTAATAAAGAGTCTTATAGAATTATTTTCTGGAAGATTAGGTATCATTACTCCAACGTTTGAAGAATATCATCATAGATTTACAGGAGAAGTAGTTGAATTTACGAGTTTAAAAGAAGATTTTTCATATAATGTGCAAGACATCATAGATTTTTATGAAAAAAATAGGATAGAACAATTAATTTTAATTAATCCAGATAATCCTAGTGGAAATTATATTACTGAAAAAGAAATCATAAGGCTGATAGAATGGTGCCGTCATAAAAATATTAAACTGGTAATTGATGAAAGCTTTATTGATTTTGCTGATGATAATGAAAATTTAGAAATTACATATATTTCTGAAAATATATTATCAATGTATGATCAGTTGTTTATTGTAAAAAGTATTTCCAAATCGTATGGTGTTCCCGGAATACGATTGGGTATTGTTGCTAGTAGTAATGAATACATAATTTCTGAAATAAAAAAGAAAGTGGCGATCTGGAATATCAATTCTTTTGCAGAATTTTTTATGCAGATTCTTGTAAAATATAGAAAAGATTATATGAAATCTCTAGTAAAAATAAGACAAGTAAGGGAAGACTTTATAAAAAATATAAATCAATATTCTTTTATTACAGCCTTTCCATCACAGGCAAATTATTTACTATGTGAGCTCCATGGATACAGTGGAACCAAAATAACCACAGAACTTCTTGAGGCGAACATTTTAGTAAAAAATATTACAGAGAAAATAAATAATGGAAAAGAGTATTTAAGAATTGCAGTAAGAATGCGTGAAGAAAATAATGTATTATTAAAATATCTATCTTATAAGGATATTCAATGCAATTAAAATAATGCATTTTAATTGATTATAAAAGTTATGACAGGTTTGTTAAATGAAAAGTATTATATTTGGTATTGGAAATTACTATCAAGAACAAAAAGAGAAACTGTATTGTTTTAACGAGATTGAAATAATGGCTTTTACTGATAATAATTCGTTGTTATGGGGGCAAAAGCTCAATGATATTCTGATTATATCACCAGATAAAATTCAAACTTTTGAATATGACAATATATTGATTATGAGCATTTATGTATGTGAAATATATAATCAGCTTCGTTCATTAGGAGTAGATGAGAAACGTATTATTATTTGGGAGCAATTTTATAAGGAACAACTAAAGGATACTATACAACTGTTTGGAATGGTCAAAAAAGAAGAAGTCAGGAAAAAGGTTCTTATTGTTACGCAGGACTTGAAATATGATGGGGGTACTTTAGCTGCAATATATGCTGCTAAATCATTGAATGATAGTGGAATATCTGTAGTATTAATGGCACCGGACGGAAATGAAGCACTGATTCGTGAAGTGACAAAACAAGGAATTATAATTGCAGTTTGTCCTTCGCTTCCATACATATTTGAGGTACAAAAAAAGTGGATTATGCAATTTGATGCAGTGATTGTAAATCTTTTTACAATGGTAGAAAGTGCATTTGAAATCAGTAAAATACGTCCAACAATTTGGTGGATTCATGAGGCATCTATCATATATAAAACTATTATGATGAAATATGTTGTTTGTTCTCAGCAATTTGATATGTCAAAAATAAGTATTTACGCAGTAAGTGATATAGCAAAACAAAATTTTAATAGGGAGTATAAAAATGCTGTAGTAAATATATTATCGGTTGGTATCCCTGATGTGGCTGACATAAATAGTGATGAGAAATGCAGAACTAAAAAATTAGTGTTTGCAATAATTGGTACAGTGTATCCACTGAAAGCGCAGGATATCTTTTTAAAGGCAGCATCAATTGTGGGAAATGAAATGAAATCCGAATTTTGGGTTATTGGCAGGATGGAGGATAATGAATACTGTCGGAACATAAAGGATATGGCAGCAAGAATAGAATCGGTTAAAGTTTTAGGTGAATTGACAAGGACAGATATAGAGAGATGTTTTCGTGATATTGATGTTCTTGTATGTGTATCACAAGAAGAAACGTTGTCAATGACAGTGATAGAAGCCATGATGTTAGGAAAGGTGTGCATTACAACTGAAAATACAGGAATTGCAGACTATATTCAGAATGGAGTAAACGGTTTTGTAATCCCATATAATAATGTCACTGCACTTATAGACAAAATGCAATGGATTATTAAAAATAGATATAAAGCAGAAAAAATAGGACGAGAAGCTAGAAAAATATATGAAAAATATTTTACAATGGATACTTTTAGTAAGAATTTTCAAAAGGCACTTAATGAGATTATAGAAAGATGGAGTGACTCATGAAACATACGAATCGTTTATGCATTTACATGACTTATAATAAAGAAAACAAAATTTATCCATATATCGAGAAAGTGCTCAAATCCCTAAAAGTATGTTGTTCTAGGGTTTATTTGGTTTGTAATTGCAAAGTGTTAAAAGCTGGTTTGAACGATTCACAATCATATGTAGACAATATCTTTTTTAGAGAGAATATCGGTTACGATTCGGGAGCATTTAAAGATGCTTTATGTGAGTTTTTGGGTTGGGATGAAGTGTATAGATATGATGAGCTTGTTTTAGTAAATGATTCATTTTTCGGTTTTTTTTATCCTTTACAGGATATATTTGAACTGATGGATAAGCAGGAATGTGATTATTGGGGAATGACAGGGCAAACGGAGGGGGAATACAAAAATCCTTTTTATGAGTTTGATGCACATATACATAGTTATTTTTTAGTAATTAAGAAAAAGGTGCTAATGAGTCAAGCATTCCGAGAATTTTGGGAAAAATTGCAATATTCTGAAAATTTTAGTCAAGCTGTTATTGATTTTGAAGTTGGACTCAATGAACAATTAAAACAAAAGGGATTTATAGGAAAGTCCTTCATAGAACTTTATGGAATACAGCTAAAAAGAAATGAGAATCCATGTTACAGCCAGTTATACAAACTAGTCAAAGATTGTCAATTTCCTATTATGAAAAAAAAGTGTGTTTTAATTCGGAATGTGGGGTTTGAAGAAACTTTGAAAACGATTGTATATTTGGAGAAAGAAAAAAGATATCCAACAGAATGGGTAAAACAGTATTTGGAAAATCAGTTTTATATCCCAGAATACGAAAGCAGTTGCTTTAACAGTTTGGAGCTTTTTTATAGGAATTATTCTACTGTTTATATTTATGGAGCGGGTGTATGTGGAAAAAATATTGCTGCTTATTTTGATTATAAAGGTTGGAACTTTAAAGGATTTATTTCTACTGAGCCTGAAAAAGAAGAAGTCTGTTCCTCGTGCATAGAGAAAGTGACAATAGATTCTGATACAGGTATTATTGTCTCTGTATTAAATGCGGAGATAGCAGAGGAGATAGCAAAGCATATAGGCACAAGATGCAGCCAGAATCAGCTTTTTTTTATCTCAGCATGCAGTGCAATAAAGCTGCCGAAATGATACAGGAGGGAAAAAGATATGAACATCGCAATGATTATAGCAGGCGGCAGCGGAAGCCGTATGCATCAGGATATTCCCAAACAGTTTCTCACTGTAAATGAAAAACCAGTTATCATTTATACACTGGAAGTATTTCAGCGTCATCCAGCGATAGATGAAATTGTGATTGTTTGTATTGAAGGCTGGGAGCAGGTGCTTTGGGCATATGTCAGACAATTTAACCTGACAAAAGTTACAATAATAGTAAAAGGCGGAGACAGTGGACAGGATTCGATATACAGAGGATTAAGAGAGATTGAAACAACGCATCAGCCAGAAGATATTGTCCTGATTCATGATGCGATTCGGCCGATGGTATCCGAGGAAATTATATCAGACTGTATCAGCAAGACAATAGAATATGGTTCTGCGATTGCCTGTATTCCATGTGCAGAGGCCATGCTGGTTTCTGAAAATCAGCAAAATTCCAGAAAGGTATTTG
>OFGG01000473.1_pt1 | contig 34329 bp, 34 predicted proteins | sample 1521701 | NCBI WGS metagenome assembly OFGG01 (sample SAMEA3504081, study PRJEB24116) | mouse gut metagenome | biome: mouse gut; feature: mouse-associated habitat; material: faeces | place: Denmark | collected 2011
TTCCGTTTCTTTCAAATCATCTTTCTTTTCATTGAGTTCGGCCTGCAATTTCTGCAGCTTTGCCATTGCTTCCTGAGATGTGTCGCCGGAATATGCCGCAATCTGCATCTGGATGGTGTTAATATCTTTTGTCTTCTGCTGGATGGTGTTCTGGTAGTCGTGCAGGTCTTTTTCTGCTTTTAAAGCGTCTTTTTTTGCGTCTATCAGGTCTTGGAGCATATCAAGTTCTGCCTGGTATTTCTCCTTCATCAAATCGGAAATATTGGATTCCAGGCTGTAGGTTTCTTTGATGTCGCCCTGCCATTTGTCGTAAGTTTCTTTTAGCTTTTCTTCCAAATCGTCAATTGAATTGAAAGTAATGCCTAACAAATCACTGTGCAGCGACTTGGAATCAAACATACGCTGCAATTCCTGAACCTCTGCCTTATCCTTCTCTGCACGGTTTTTGGAAGCATAATAGCTTGCAGATAATGAACCAAGCTTTGCAATGCCTGCTTCTGTTAAGTTCCCCGTTTCGTCATCTGCATTTTTCTCATGGGCAAATAATCCCTGTAAGAATTCCTGCTCCGTAATAATACGCCCAATAGATTCCGATATATCATCAAACAAGTCAAAATGCAGCTGGTTGATTGCGTTGTTCAGGTTGTAGGTTTCCTTTACACAGTCAGAAATAGCAGAGGATACATTGTTTATTTCTTCTAATGCATCGTACCATTCATCCGTGCCTTGTTTGATATTCTTAAGGCTTTCTTCCAAAGCGGCTTTTTCTGCCTTGTATTGTGCAAGTTCCTGGTCATTGATGGATTTCTGTGATTCATAGTAAGATTTATTTACCTTTTCACCCTTTGTTTCAATTTCGGAGATTCGATTGTCCAATGCGTCCATCTGGAAACCAAGTAATTGTACTTGCTTATTATAGTCGTCCGCTATATTGTCAAACTTGATTTTGCTTGCTTCCACAAGCCATGCGTTATATTCTTCCTGAGCTGTTGCAAGGTCATAAGTGGCCTGTGTATTTGCTTTTAATGCTTCGTTGTATTTTACAGCCGCATTGTATGCTTTTGAACCTTCTTTGAAATAGGAGAGATTTACTTCCTTGCCATTTTTGACAGCCTGTTTTATTTTCTTCTTTTCGTTAGCGGATACGTCTGGGCTGTTTAAAATGCTGGATTTGGTTAGGTTTTTCCCTGCTGCTTTTAAATTCTTTTGAGCTTCCTTTTCTGCTTTCCTATTTGCGTCAAGAGTTTTCTTTTCTTGCTTTGTTTGCTTATCGACTAATTTATTCTTCGCTTTTGATCCGATAGCATTGTCTAACTTCTTATCTAATAAGTCTATTGCATCTTTGAATTTCTCAATCTTAGTTGCTGCTTTGTCAAGCGGGAGATTATATAATTCCTCCGCTGTTTCCACAAATGATTCTGTGGATTCGATTGCTTTATCATCGTTGTCTTTAGCCAGTTCGCTACACTGACCGGGTTAAATAACCCCACATGGTTTCCCATGTAGACGAGACTATATCTTTTACCTGTTAAATTATTTTTGGAATTTTGGATATAAGAAAAGAGCAGGAGTTGAAATCCTGCTCTAAAATGCATAAAAAACGTCCACATTACTGTGAACGCCGACTCTTCACCAATTCGTGTAATGCACTCTTCAGCTTATAGTCTAATATAGTTTTTTATTAAAGTATATTATAATATTAACATATATATGTATCAATGTCAATCAGATTCTTTTGGAATATATTGTGAATATTTGTTTTCCAATAATTCATCTATTTTGGAACTATTAAGAATATCTTGATTTTTTATAATTCCATTCTCCAAAAAGTAATCCTTATATTTCACTGGTAATATGCCAGTATATATTGTGGTTTTCACTCTATTTTGATAAAGAATTGCTTTACCGGTATTGCAGTAATTTTTTACCATATTTAATATTTCATATTGCATCACTTGGTAATATCTTGATTGCGATTCAAGAAAATGTTCAATATTATAATTCTTTTTATAATACTTATTTTTATCAGAAGATGCTTCGTATTCCTTAATACCATTTCCAACAAATTCTTCTATATTTGTAAAAAATCTATTTTCTATATCTGCTATCAACAGATCTTTCTCTTTGTATTCTATATTTATAATTTCTTCAAATTTAATCTGTTCGTCAGCAAACTCACAAAGAGCGTTATTATATTCTTTACCAGTTGTTATTACTGATACTTTCCTCTTGTTTAAACGTAATGTATTTAATAACGGGGTCATATCTTTATCGTTTGACATAAGAATGAATTCATCAATATTATCATTTGTATACATGGAATTTAAAACATCTATTGTAATCTTTAGATCCGCATAATTTTTTCCTTGATTAGATGTATGGATTGTTTCAACTCCATAGGATTGCAATAAAGATTGATGGTGTGATTCATATAAATCTTTTATATCAAAATTGCAATATACCGCTATTTTAACGCTTCGCCTCCCATGTAATTTACACCAAACCCTGAATTTTTCAAAAAATCCTAACCTAATTACATTAGTATGCTGTTTAATGAGAGTTTTGCATATGTTTTCATAATCAATAAACAATGCAACGTTATAAAATTTATTCGTATTGCTTTCATTTCTCGGCATACTTTCTTTTTGTTCCATATTTTTTCCTCCAATTAATGTTATATAACATTATATACCAATAATCGACAGGAATATAGTCAGAACATTTGTTTATTGCACTAATTCCCATAATATTTTTAACAGGTAATCTACCATTTCGACCCACCAATCGCTTGTGGGCCTACTCGTTTACACGATAGTCGTTGAACCTTACCCTGTTCGGGTCTTGGCTGCTGATTTCCCATTACACAGCACTTAGGACACAACATAATCTGTGCTTTTATTTCACCATATGCCATGCAGCCAGTTTTTTCTGCTTTCGCCACATTCACGCTTACGCATATTTCATCGTTACGTTGTAGTCTGACTGCCTTTAGGGTTGTCCCAGCAGTTAAATAGAATACCTCCACCTGTTGCCAGATAAAGGGGCATAATAAATATACCATTCCTGATACTTCTGTATCTTATCCGCTAAAGCTTCGTCGCGGATTGTTTCAATGTCAATTGTTCCATTCTTTACTTTGTCACGGTATTTCTTATCCAAGCCTACAGCATTTGCTTCTTTCATATATCTGTTATAAGCTTTGTCATAGGCATTGAGTTCTTTCTTGATTACGTTTGTTGCTTTCTTATAATACTTTGTGATGAACCCACTTGTAACGGCTGATTCAGCCTGCTTGATCCATTTGTCGAATTTACGTTTGAAATATTCAATCCGCTTTTCGATCCAGTCAAATACTTCCTCGGATATTTCTTTTGCTTGTTCAGCAGTTTCTTTTGCGGCTTTCTTGGATTCATTATTGTTTGATGGTTGTTGATACGGTTTCTTCGTCGCAGGATTGGTTCCACCTGCCGTACCGCCAACATAAGCAGAGCCTTTCATATCGGCATTGCCACCAAACAACATCTTACCAAAAGAAGAGACTTGCCCAAACTTCTGTAATGCTTTTGTTTGTAAGTGGTTTAAGATAATCTGTCCCTTTTTGATTTTACGGAACTGTGCGCCACCGCCTACAATCTCATAAGTGCCTTTCTCCGGATCAATGATTGTTTCGTTTCCTAATTCATTGATTAACGCTGTTTCTGTTTTGGGCGCACCGATTGTACCTTTTGAGAAGGAATGTCCAATCTGTGCATTGCCTGACGCTTTCACTTTCCCTGTATTTGGCTTTGTAGAAGACGATGTATTCTGCCCTGCTGCTCCGTATGAAGTCATTGGGATAACCGCTGATTTATTATTTACTGTATCCATCTGTGCGGCAAGATTCTGCACTTTGCTATTTAGGTTATCCACTGCCGTCCCTGCGGAATTAAACTGCGACATTAACCCGCCAAGGCTCAATGTATTTAGGGCTTCCATATCCGTATGGAGCGTATTGACTTTCCCATCTGCATTGTCAGCAGCTTCTCCAATCTTGTCTATGCCGTCAGCCGCGCTTGTATCCTCTGACTGCATAACCATATCTTTTGCATGTGCCAGTGTTGTAAGATTTCCTTCTGCATCTTTGAACTGGAATTTCCCATTGATGTTTTCCAGGAATGTATTGATATCCTCTGCCGCCATCCCAAGCGTTTCCTGCATCGTAGTTACAAGACCAGATACGTCAATGGTGGTTCCACCTATTTCAAATGCATTTAATTCCTTCAGCTTATCAATGACTGCCTGGATAGATTCTGCATCCTCTACGCCAAAATCAAGCATCTGTATGCTGTCCATGCCCTTGATATCCTGCATGATATGATAAATTTCATATCCATTGTAGCCGATATCGGCAAGGATCTTTTCAACGCCCTGCATGGAAAGTATCGACTGTTCCCCGTTTTTTGCAGCTATGGAAATACCGTTTAAGGTTTCCTCCACTTCCTCCAAATCATAGGAATGGAAATTCCCGAACATGCCAAGCGCGTTTGTGCAAGCGGCTACTTCCTCAGCAGTCATTCCCAATGCTTCGCCGATTTTCTCAAATTCATCTGGTTTCAAATCGAAATCATAAGAACCATCCGACAGCTTTCTTAATGACGAATCCATGCCATCCAGGATATCTTGCTTTGCATACAGCTTATCTAAAAATTCAAGCCCGTTTGTCGCATTTTCCCCGAATACGCTTTTCAGGTTATTCATTGCATTGTATAATTCTTCAATGCTCATGGTATAGGAATCTTCGCCTAAAAAGTATTCCATGGAAGAGCGGAAATGTCTGCCGTAATCGCCATCCTCAAACATCTGCATGGCATTTTTATAGGCTTCCTGATAATTTTCAAACTCTGTATCATAGTCGTCCTGTTCTAATGCTTTGTCATATGTGGATTTGGATGCCGCTACATTTTGCAGGCTTTCATCCATGCTGTGCAAGGCTTTATCCAATGCAAGCGCATCATCTTCAATTGCGGAAAATCCATCTGCTCCATTGGACATCTTGTTGAAGCAGGTAGCGGCAAACTGTGCGGACATACCGGATTCATTTAGGAGGGATGCGAGTTCTGAATTTTCACTTGCTAATGATTGGATGTCTTTTTCTGTAATACCTGCTTCTTTTGCAAGTTTGGCAAGGTCTTTTCTAGCATCCGAGAAGGATTCGGAATCCCATAGGTTTTGAAATTTGTCTTTGAAGGATAATGCAATATCTTCTGTCCCTTCTGAAACCTGTGTCTGCACATATTCAAGCCTGACTAAAGTATCAATTAATTCGTCTACGCCCAAACCATACGATTCAGCAGATTCTTTTAACTTATCAAAGGAATTATTTGTCCCTACAGCTTCATTAAATGCCTGTAAATCTATATCGTTAAGCCCTTTTAAATCCTCAGCCAGTTTCTTTAAAAAATCATCATTCCCTAACTGTTCATTAAAATCAAGGAGCCTTGTGTCTGCCTGGTCAAATACATGCTCAATTAATGCGCCGTATTTTTCCCATTCCTCACCAGATAATTCTTCTTTGATTTCCTGTAATGACTGACGTGCTTCTTCCACGTTTTTGTCATTGTATATGTCTTCGCTTTGCAGAATGGCTTCATTATATGCTTCTACTGCCTGTAATGCTTCATTGTATTTAACGGATTTATCATCATCCGTTGTAATTTCTGCCGATAATGCCTGTTTATAAATGTCGGCGTAATCATCAATGGTTTCCTTTGCCCTGTTTAGTTCTCCGGAAGAAATATCAAATAGCCCGTCAAATAAATGTGCATCCCCAAGTTCATTTGCTTTCTGGCGGAGGTCATTTTCAAATGCGTTGATGGTTTCATATGCGGATTGTGCGTCTGTTTTTAAATGTACAGAAAAACTATCATTTTCAGTGCTGCCCAATAGGTAAATTCCTTGGTCTTTATACTGTTCTGCAACTTCTTTTAATGCTTTTCCTCTTTTTGTTGAAAAAGATTCTGTATAGCTTAAAAGGTAACGACGTTCTTTTTCCATCTGGCGCATTGCCGTTTTGATACCAGACATGTTTTCGTTAAGGAAAGTATTTGCGGCTTCTTTGTTGTATTCCTGGATTGCTGCTGTTTGATCTTTGTAGGCTTCTGTTACGAGATTAATTCTTCCGTATTCGTCACCAAATTTTTCATTGAGTTCTGTCTGAAGGTCTAATAGCTGCTTTTTAACATTGTATGTCTCTTCTTCGTTGCCTTTTGCGGCTGTGAGAGCTTCTTGAAGTTCTTTGTATCTGGAAATATAGTCATTGACGGAGGAAGAAGAATCCGAATATGCATCTGCCGCTTCCTGTGCTGACTGTACCGCTTCTTTCTGTGCATTGACAAGCTTTGATATACCCACAACCACTGCTTGTATTGCAAAGGTCAGACCAAATGTAAGTGCAGAAGTCATAAGTATTGTCTTCAATCTGAGCGTGTCGGTGGATACTCCCGCCGCATTGAGATAAGCGCGGTATCCAGCTAATGAAGCGGGTGCTTCTGTGGATGTGGTTTGAAGATAGGCTTTCAAATGGGCATTGTTTTGGACAGTGGCATTACCAAAAGTATCAATATTTGCTGTCCCATCAATCAAATTGCCATTCCAAAGTTGTATTGCTTCTGAAGCTTCTCTGAAATGTTTTGCTTGCGTTTTATAGGCAGTTATGTCAATACCCATAAAATTACCTTGTAAGTCAATTCTCCGAGTATCTTTATTAAATACTTGTGTTATCCCATAATTCTTATTAAGTGCAGACATTGAGCCGTTGATTGTTGTCAAAAGTACTGGTATTGCACCTAATGTATCCGTTAATTTTTCAAATGCCTGTATAGTGTTGTCAAGGAATGATACGCCGCCTTTGATTGCCCCTTTGTTTGTCAGGGAGTTCACAAACGAATCCCAGCTGTTCTGAAGCTGCGCAACACGTCCAGCCCACGAATCAGCCGTCTTGTTTGCTTCCTCAAGTGCACTTCCTGTACCTTGTGAAAACTCACCTAACATCTTTTCATACAAATCCCATCGGGAAAGCAGTGCACTCAAAGCATTGGCATGATATTTTCCGCCGAGATCTGAGATCAATCCCTGTTTATCTGCACTGTTATCAGGCAACGAATTATATACCTCTGCAAGTTCCTTCAATACCTCCATTGGATTACGGAGTGTTGCAACGCCATCCTTCATGTATTCCAACTCAACGCCTAACGAATGGCATCGTTCTTCCACCTTTTTAAGCTGTTCTTCATTAATTTCTTCACCGTCAAATTCGCCCGACACTTGCTGCAAATTTAATACAATACTCCTGAATGCCCTGCCCATTTCGGAACCGCTTCTTTTCGTCGTGGCAATCATAGTTGCTTCTGCCGCTGTCAGTTCATCAATAGCAACTCCAGCATTCGCGGCAAATGATGCAGAAACACGGGTAGCATCCGCAAGATCACTAAGACTTGCAGAATTTCGGTTACTGATAAAATTCGCTCCATCAAGGGCAGCATTTAATTTTTCAACACTTCCGCCGTATTTATAGGCAGCGTCGGTTGCCAGAATATAATTATTAGCCATTTCTGCCGTCATATCGCCGCTACTTTGCGCCAATAATGACAGCTCACCAAGTTCCTTTGACATCATCTCATAACCGGATCTGGCCATTTCCTGCACGGCTGTTAAGTAATTTTTTGACACTTGTCCGTACTTGCTTGCAACATCAAAAGCTTCGTCGCCTAATTCCTTCAACTGCTGCTTTGTCATCTCACTGGTTTTAGAAATTTCTGTAAGTATTGTATCATTCGTTTTAAGCGTTTCTAAAGACTGACGGAATTTATTTACAGCAACAAAAGCAAGCCCAAAGTAATTTGAAACCTTAACGATGCTTCCCAACATCCCTTTGATCCTGTCTGTCGTGGAAACCGCTGCATATCCAGTAGCCCTGACACCTGATGTAAATACCTGCAACTGATCTGTAGCATTTCTAAGCTCATCTCTGTTTGTAACAGAACTAATTACACCACGAAGCCTTTCAGCTTCACCAAGCCAATATGACGATTCATTTATCTTTGTATGCTTATTGGTAAATGCTGTCAATTGATTTAAGAGTTTTTCTCTTTTCAGATCAATGTTTACGCTGATTGGATTCCGGTTCACATACTCCCTTGCCTGTGATACCGCCCTTCTTACCTGTGCATTTAACCTATCGCCTGTGCTGTTGATGTTAAGATTAATATCTCTCACCGACACATTTCTCAAAGCATTGTTAATCTCTCTGTTTAATTGGCGGTTGTCAATCTTAGCCTGTACCTTTATCTGCTTTAGCTGGGATTCCAACTGCCGGATCACTTGATTTAATTCACTTTTTGTATTCCCTTTTGCAAGAGTAGCAGTTAATTTTATTTTTCTGATTGACTGTTCTAATTCCTTGATGTTAGCATTTATCTGGCTTTTGCTTTTCCGCATGTCCAGTAAAGCCAATAGATTTAATACAAATTCATTGTTACCACTGTTCAATATTTATTTTTCCTCCTTAATTTTGGGCATAATAAAAGAGAGACTATAAAAATCTCTCTTAAAATCTTTGTTATTTAGTTATAATACATTTTAAAATTTTCTCTGGCATCTGACACAAACCCGATTATACCCATTCGTAGCAAATCCCATAACCAATCCCCATTTTTTCGGGACAATCTGTATCTGTGTGCCATAACAGTATGGGCATCTTGTCTGCTGTGTTGGGTTTATCTGGAATAATGGGCTGTTTGGCATGACTTCCTTTAACTGCCTTTCTGCATCTTTCATGTCTACTGCTTCAAATGTATATAAAGGGGTAAAAGAGGTAGACAATGTATTCATCAATGTGCCTCCACCTTCATTATAATAATACCATTTAGTTTTTTGCTTTTGTATATTATCACTCTCACCATCATCCAGCTTCCCACCACAAACCAAACAAATATTTTCGCTATTTTTTTCTTTCAATATATCTTCATTTAATAATGAATTACAATGCGGACAAAGGATCTTCCTACCCATAATCGCACCTCCCAGCATCCATTTTCTTCCTTATATTACTTACAATTATACCACCTTCCCATAACCGTTGCAATCAATATCCGCTATCTTTTCACTACTTACTTCTCCATATTCAGAATCAATTCAATGTCTTCTATAGTTAGTTTTGACAGCTTACCTAATCTATCTTTGATATGCTGACATGTACTGTGCTGATTGACAACATGCCCTGCTTCTGTTCCAGAATCATCAATAATTGACATATCCAGGCTTCCCATATTGTTAAAGAAAGCAATCGTAATCCATTTCCCGTTTCCATAAATAGTATCAATTATTCCTTCTGAATCCAATTCAATCTTACATCCGGTATCAGGCATTAGGATAGTGATTTTGCCATCCTCTCCGGAATCAGGATCGGCTTCCACAATAGCATCTGCCATATGTATTGACATTGCAGATTCCATTTGCACATTGACCTTTTTACCTTCTGTAAATTCCTTTACGTCTGAAATTGTTAATTCGCTTAATTTTTCCATAATGTTTATATCTCCTTTTTTGGTATCTTTGTAACAATACCTCTTTATAATCATTACAATATTGGCTTCTATATTTAATTCTCCACAATCCATCCAAAACAACTTTAAAATTTCTCTTTACATCCAATTACTATTATGGTATGATTTTTGATAGTTATTATATCATATTGATTTTTTACCCACTTTCAGCAAAAACACGATTTTTTACGTTTTTTTGCTGAAAAATGCTATTTTTTACTCATTTTTTTAATTTTTTGGGGTAATTTTTGATTTTTTACGATATTCAGTTTTTAGCTATTATAGATTTTCAGATGTATGTTGGATTAATAAGGTTACTTTTTTGATTTTATTGCTGATTTGATTAGTGATTGTCAAGATAATCGTTGAGAGCTAATAGGCTTGATTCCCACAATTCACGCTTACCTGTCTTGAAATTACTAAGTATCTGTTTCGGTATTCCTACTTGTTTTGCAATATACTGCTGCTGTCCTTCTATCATCTTTCTTATTAACTTCTGTCGTACCTCTTCTTGTGTTATCAAATTAAATTCTCCTTTCAATTACGTTCTGTTTTCTTATATGATTTATAGTTATAAAAATTTTTTTCATACTACCATCTGAAAGCAGGAAGTTGTGAAGTCTCCCTGCCTTCAGAAGACCTATGTATATTGTGGAGATACACATAGGATTTTTATTTGTTATTGTTTTGAATGATTTTTACGTGCCTTAGTGGAGTTTGGCACGATTACAGATATGAGTTCTGAGGCTCATACCTGTCAGTAAAGAAGATTGGATGTAGAGTACAATTTATAGAACACTGTAAAATAAATTTACAGATATTTGCGTTTGGCACAAGAGTTTCTCCATATCAGTTTTTCCACACCTGTTATGCCCCTTGTGCCGATAGCACAATACTTTCAAACATTTTCCACAATGTTTTTTATAATGAACGCTTTTTACGGCGTTATTACCATTAGGATGGAGTGCAGTACTCAGCTTACGTTCTTTTCCGTACACTCCCCTCCGTATGGCAATTATGAAACCTTAGCAAAATCACGGCTTTCGGTGCTTTTTGCGGAACTTTTGGAACATTTTTTAAAACAGGATAAAAACATTTTGGGATCTTTATCATATAACACTGTCAAAAGCCTATCCCGAATGTCACCATTGTTAATAAATGCGTATGCAATCAATGATGACATTGTACTTCTGTTAATGGATAGGTTTTTTAACTTTGCCATGCAATCATCAAATAGATTTCCTACATCTTTTGAATAGTTACTTTTTGATATATCCAGCTTATAAACTTCCCTGTCGTATTCCTGTACAATGGAAATCACTTTTTTATACTGCTTACTGTCCCTGCTCCTGTCTGTCTGATACCGGAAAACCATGCTGAAATTACATGTATAAGGCACCAATTCTTTATATTTCCGCATATCAATCACATTTTCTTCAATAATATCCGCCAATATCTCCATCGGGCAATTAAACTTTCTTATTTCATCATCACCAATTACTTTTTTCTTCTTTTTGCCATTCATCTTTTGCTCCTGCACTTTTGCATAAAAGACAGGATATTTTTTGCCGTCTTCTGGCTGCATACATGAAAGACTGCTAATTCTCTGCAATTCACTGTTGGCACTAATGTCAAATTCACGCTTGCAACCATCAATAGCAACCTGTGCCAATACAGAACATATGATAAACACATCTTCTAATTCCCTGTTCTTACATCCGCTGTCATAATAATAACTCAACGCTAACTGTGCGATATTGCTTGCATTCCCGATCGCATATTGTGCAGAAGAGATTTTATTGTCCATCTTTGCGTAGGATTCCATGTCTTTCCTATATTCACTGTCACCTGTCAATGGTATGTCATTGATAATTGTTGGATAATTCATATATGCTTCTTCTGCAAGTTGAACGATATCCGACTGGTTTGTGACATACACGGAATCTGTGTCGAGATCCTGCCCATTCAGACGACACTGTACATCTGTGCCAATCCCATTAATGATAATAACGTTATTTCCCAAATTTGGGAAATACTTCTGAATCTCCCCCGAATATGTATTGACCAGATGTACGATATTATTTGGTGAATTATGCGGCGAACGGAATCCTGCCAATCTCTCACCATCTTTAAATCTTGTCGTATAGCATTGAATCCCATTGTCTATCTGTTTAAAACATGGCTCATTCAAAAAATCCTGTCCTGTAACTTTCATCAATAAAGCTACCGGATTGCCACAGATCGTCAGGTTATCCCCATATTGCAGCAGTTTCCCTAGTTTTAACCGCTCATTTTTAAACTTGCTTATAATGTCATTCCTTTTTTTCTTGAAATACTCTGTATATCTGAAATTTTCATTCCAGTCATCCAGTGCGATCAAAACATTGTTTATGCTGTACTTTTTTGAAGCATTGATTTTCAGATGCTTTATATATGCTTCATGGCTCAGTTTCAATGAATTGCAATAATCAATACTTGCCTTTGCGATTCTTTTTAAAATCACCCTGTCAACGCATGGCAGACTGTTATTAATCTGATAAGAACTCCTTTGCAGCTCACCATATTTGCTTGTATGTCCAGTTTTCACAATCGCAAATCTTTCCCCATGCTTTTTCATGTATTTTTTGTAATATCTGTATGCTTCAGCATCGGTTTTTCCCATCAGGTTCTTAAACTTGATCCACTTAATCGAATTCTCAGTAATAATCACTTTTATATCCTTTACAAGAAAAACATTGCCGAACATATCTGTTGCTGTAGCCGTTTCATATTTGTCCCCATAATAATCCTTAAAATATTCCTGTATGCTTCCCCTGAACAAGCAGGATTTAAAGAAATGGCTTCGACAGTAAATAAATCCGTCCATATTATCTAAAAACATATTTTCATCAATCAGACCCATACCGTCCCATAAGACATTTTTCACTTCTGATTTCCCTTTTGGCCTGTCAACATAACATTCCTTCTTTTTATGGTTTTCCTTCTTTTGCGGGCAGTCTTCAACTTTTATTCCATTACTTACCAGAGAATATTTTGTTTTCTTTATATACGTTAGGTTTGCCTTTTTCTTACTCTTTTTTATATAGAATGTCAAACCATAATTTTCATTTATATAATCTTCTGTTGCGTCCCAGTCAATTTCACTTTTTATATATGGAACGTCTCTTGTCTTTACGGAAACAGCATTTACCATAGCAAACGCATCTTCATCTTTTACAATAAAGATTTTTTCCATTGGAATTGTTATGTAATCGATCGCTGTTGCCGTTGTCAATGGCGCATATGCCGACATCTCAACTATTTTTGCATGTTCAAATGGCATCTTATCCCATAAATCCATTGTAATGTATCTTAATGCTGTCTGGTGTAAATTCTCCCGGATAAAAATACAATCACCCTGTTTTGACTTGCCCGCGCTTCGCATGAGCATTTTATAATGTACCGGATCTTCTTTTACCACATTTCCTTCTTTGTCATAAGTCTGCCATACAACCGTCGCTCCGTTCTTATAATAAAAATCCCTTAATTCCTGTGCTGACATGCCGTCTTTTACGCCATAATCAAATTTCATCACGATAAAGTCTCTGCTCCTGCCTTTATACCTTCCTTTCTGTTTCGACACTACTCCGTGATGTTTCATATATTCAGTAAACAGGCTGTCATTAATGACCGCTATCCCCAAATCAAGATACGGCTTTTTCTGCTCCTGTTCACTGTTTTCTTCACTTTCCTGATAATTATTTACGATATAAAGGCTGTTCGCCTGTATGCTTCTAATCTTAAGCGATTTCACTACACTTTTGTTTTTATTCAATAAATCATCCTCCACTTTTCCACACTACAATCATCCAAACATTTACCAAGCCGGAACCATGTCTTCCGAAAGTTGTGGAATTTATGGCTCCGGTTAATCCCATTTGGGCTTGTCTAACAATTAATCATTCTGCATATTTTCTATTGCAAATGGATGCTTTTTCTGCCCAAGAGTTTTCAGTTCCACGCTTGCGCCTCGCATAGCTGCCTGCAATGTAACTGCCCTGTCATGAATTCTTTGTTTCCTGCTTATTTCTTCCGTCTTCTCACATACATTCTTTTCTTTCATTGCCATTCTCTCCATTCCATTCAAAATAAAATCAGTAGCTTATACATAATCAATTCTGTCTTTACGTTTGCCTTTGTTATATAGCACTGTAAATGTCTTCAGGTATTTTCTGTCTGGCTCTAATTCGTTTTTATAATTTTCAAACAACTCCCGGATTGAATTTGGAGTTTTTTCTGACAGTTTCTTAATAAGGTTCGTATCGTCAATTTCATCCGCATATCTTGAATAAAATATGGACAGCCCTGTTAAAATTTCACCACAAGTTGCATTCTTTTTCTGTGCCTTTGTCCCATTCAGCCAAGCCTTGCTGATAACACTACAAAACCGCTTAAACACATCCAAATCCGTATTATTATAAATTTCACGGATAGTTTTATATGCCTGAACATCTGTAAACAGCCTAATCCCACAATCCATTAATGTATTCGCCAATCCACAGATATTTTTATCTTTCCCTATAAATTTACTTTTTGCCTTCTGAAATTCCCTTAAAGGTGTTTTCCCGTCATCCTGGGTGCCAAACAGCATTGCTTCATCTTCCAGTGTTGTATTTGTGAGGATTAAACATGGTATCATCGGCGTGGATATCTCACCTTTTTTATATAATGTTCTTACGCTTGACACCCTTGCCTGCCCGTCTACATTATATCTGTTCCCGTCTGCCCTGATGCAGATCGTGATCGGGTTTAGCCTTGACCAATGGAAATCCCTGGTTATTTCAATAATCCTCTTGGAATTCAATACCCTCTGATAGCCTCCATCCTCATCATCTATTGCACTATGTACAGTTCTTGCATCAACCAACCCATATTGAATCTTGACATGGGAATAGGCACCCGTGTCATATCCCATATCATATAAGACAATTAAATCTTCTTCTTTCTTTTCCTTGTCTACTATTGCATTCTTCTTAAAAAACTCTAACATTTTTACATTCCTCCTGTAATATAATTTTTATCTTTTTGAAAATCCTCAATAAATTTTGACATAATCCGGTTAAGCCTTACTTTTTCTTCTGTGCAAAGCTGCATAATTTCCCTCTGGTGTATCATGCATTGCGCAACTTTACGCCGGAACTCTGACATTGCATTCTCAAGAGTTTTTGAAACATAGCCTTTCTCCATTTCTGGAATTACAATTTCAATCTCTCCACGACTTTGCGCATTATATTCCCGCACAGTCTCTTCCAAATCTTCCATTGTCAGTGACGTGTTTCCTATATATTCTATATTTTCTTGTTGGTTTCTTTCTGAACAGCAGTTCTTACATTCATTCCTGCTTTTATAAAACATATGGACAGGAAGGATCTTTCCACAAGTCTTACAGGTTTTTGTTTCTTCTTTTGGCTTCTGTTTCTGTTTTGCCTGTTCCACATAGGAATATGAGCTTTTCTTCCCTGTCTGTATAAGCGGCTTTTCTTTCTCCGGGATTTCAACAATATCAATATTCCTTGCCAATTCTTCAGCCGCTGAAACGCTCCTATTATTTAACACGCCACGGATAAGTTCTGCATCTTCCACACGTCCGGCTTTCCTTAATTCTTCTATTTTATTGACGGCTGTAATCGCACGGTCAACCTCATGCCCGGAACGTAAGCCTACATTTTTTGCTACAATATCTCGTGATTTCCCTTGGCTGTCCTGATGTGCCGAATTTGGCACCTCTGCTAATTTCTTAGCTGTATTATTATTTTGCGTAGCACGCCTTCTAATTTCAGCAAGCTTGCTTTCAACTTCCTTTAAAGTCCTAGCTTCCCTCGCCTTCTGCTCCACCGTCTTTTCCCTTTGATGGTTGTCCAATACAATAAATTGTATTTCTTCTTCTGGTGTGTCAAAATCAACAATTTCTGCATTGACTGTTTCAATCCCAAGTTCAATACAGGCTTTCAGCCTTCTATGTCCTGCTAACACAACCCCTTTCGAATTGACTGTCATTGTATGAACTCGTCCACTCTTTTTAATCTTCTGCACTAAATCAGAAATATCTTCATTGACACCATAAATTTCTTCATTCTTTGGATGTGGTTTCAGCTCTGCAACTTTCATTTCCATTGTATTCATAACCGTTCATGCTCCTTTCTCCATAGACAGTTGTATTGCATACTCCCTTAGTTCCTTCTTCATTGTCTCGATACGTCCTTCTACTTTTGCACGTCCTGTTGAACCTTGTCCGCAAAAATCCAAGTATCCTGATGTATCGTTCCATACATCAAACCAGTTTTTCAGGAAGTCCGTATAATCATCATCTGTAAGAGTATAATCAACGTCCAGCTTATCCATAGTGTCCATATTCTTAATCAGAATCGGGATATGGATTTTCTTCAAACAATTTCTATCCCTTTCTTTATCATATGGCGGCAGAATACAAAACAGTTTATCAAACAAATCTTTTGTTTTATTTATGAGGTCATAATCCGGATTTTCGTTTAAATATTCTGCAAACCGCACCACTTCACTTGCCGCAAAGTTACGGTATTCAAAATCAGAAAGCAGCATCATAGACTGTAGAATACAGCTTGTAATCTCCCCTCTTTTTTGTTGGAGATTTGAAAATACTGCCCGATTCTCAAAAAAATCACACTCTTCTATTTCTTTAATTTTCCCTGCTAATTCTGTTCCCAACTTTACATTCGCTTTTTGACTCTTAGTAAATGTACATCCATTATTGAGCCTGTAAAATTGATCCTCTATTTGCTCATCTGAAAACCCTGCAAGCAACTTCACTTCCAGTTTGTATTTATTGAATATCTTCTGAATCTCAGTGTCTAAGCCTGAAAATTTCTTTCTTGCAATGGAATATGTTTTTTCATTACGGATCGGATTCTTATTTTCATCATAAGAAACATCAACAATCGTAACATCATCAATATCACCAGAAAGCGCAAAACCATCATTCGCAAACTCATATAATGTTGTAAGCCGTTGTTTGCCATCTAAAATTGACATTGGCGCAAAATCCTCGGTTCCTTCGCGAATTATGTAAATCTCTGGAAGGAAATAACCATTAAGGATTGAATCAATCAATAACGATTTCTGGGATTTATCCCACTGCCCAGATTCCCTTTGAATCGGATAATCAAATGTTAGTTTTTTCTTATCCATCAATTCTACAATTTCTTCCAAGTTATAGTTTTGTGTTCGTTTTTCCATATACTTTTCATCCTCCAAACATCCAATCATATTTTTATAACAATTTTCGCTTCACAACATATACTTCTCTTTTCAAATCGTATGAACATCACATTTTTTCATCATCCCATCATCACTCCCCTTCCAAAATCACTCAAATCCACCATTTTTAGCGTACAAAAATCACATCTGAACCAATTTCATCTAAAAACTGCTCCAAACTATATTTTCTCTTCAATATTTACTTCTACGTTTCATTTTTGATTTATTTCAAATCTGCGTGTATGTATTCCAGTTTTACTTTTATTTCACTTCATTAATATAATTTACTTCCACAAGTCGGACACCTATATAAAACAAACTCGCTTTTAGACTCACCATTGACTGCCAATCTATAATTTTTACCATTTGCATCACATCGTATAATCAAACTACCCATGCCTAAACCTTGTTCAAGTTTACCATTTTTACATTCAAACCTTTTATAATCACATGTACCGCACATAATTTAATCCTTCTTTCAATTTTTCTTCTTTTTTAATTTGAGTAATTTCCTTATAACCGCAACAGCAATCCTTTGAATAGGAGATAAGTTGCGTCTTCCTAATTGGATATCAAGCATCCATCTCATAACGTTCATATTCGCCCAAATAAGCCACTAAATACATTAGCAATAACTTTATCCCTTCAAGCCCAAAGCCTCCTATATGGTCAAAATACAGCCATACAAAGCATATATTTCAATCGACCAATATCTTTTCCTCATACTTTTATATATTTTCAGTATCTTTTCAATCTAATGCACTATATATGGTATATTATTTTATTTTTACATCTATATATTGTATTTTTTATCAAATAAAAGAGGAATTTCATTGACAGGGGTTTTCAAATATAAATCCTATCTTCTATTGGGTTATATCTTTTTTATAATTTTTTATCCGTATTTTTATTGCAAATCAAAAACAAAAAAGCTATAATCATCTTATATCTTATTTTTGAACTATTGTATGGAGGTTAAGATGATTACTGATAAAACTGCACTTGCCAATGCGTTAATGTTTGATCATGCCTATAGGATTCTAAATGAAAAATTTACTATGGGACTTAATACTAACAATTTAGCAGACATGGGATTATCTGTACCCATAGCGGTTAATTGTGCCTTTTCATGCGAACTATTTTTAAAATCCATGTTGCCCAAAGGAATCCGTGGTCATAAATTATATAATGAATTATTTACTAAATTGGATGAAACTTCAAAAGACGCAATCATTGATGGCACTTTAAAACTTATCAATTTAAAAAAACAAGATTATACCATCAATGATTTTTATAACGATTTAAAATCCTGTGAAAATTCTTTTGAAACATGGCGGTATTTTCATGAACCTAAAGAAACAAATCCCAATTTCAATATTCAATTTATGTCATGCTTTCAAGAAACAATTAAAGCACTTGCTAAATTTTATAATAACCAAGAACCTACCCAATAAAATTCCTAATTTAATTTATCACTATGCCCAAAATACCCGTGCCTTTGACACCTATACTCAAAGGCACTTTTTTATTATCATTCCTTTTTATGTTTCTCTTTCCATCCATTAAAATCAATAACTTCTGCTTGTCCACCATTATTGACCAGTTTCACTTTGTAATGTTCAAATTCTGATATATCCCAAACTTCCGATTCTGAAACTTCATTAACCGTTAAATCTGTTTCCACTGCTTCTACCATCATATAGTAGAATGATATTCTGGCTATTTCATAAAGTTTATTTGCTACTGCTATATATTTCATTTTTGAATCGTTAATTGTCTGAATCCTCCTTCAATCTTTCGCTTTCAACCATTTTGTTTAAACCAACCGCTCCCAAAATCAATGACAGAGATACGAAAATCCTTGTAATTCTCTTTACTAATTTAACTAATTGACCATATTAGTTTTACCAAACAAAACTTACTTTACAATCTGAATATGACTTACCTTCTGTGTCTTCACAATATCGCCAGTCTGGTTATTCTTCATGATTCCAGTCTCCTTATCCATTGTGTATGTTGGCACTCCACGATCCTCAAAAAACTTCTCCATAATCCCTTTACCAGTTTGTGCTTTATATATTGCACTCATGGCACTTGTATATTCCATGTAAGCATGTCTCAAATCAGCGTTATAATAATCCCACAACAATTCTGATAGTTCATCCCTGCCTATAGGCTTGTCCCAATTCATCTTAGACAGCACTTCTATAGTGGAGAAATAATCTTTCTCTTCCCACTTATCGCCATCATAGTATTTTTCTACAGGAAATGTTTCTACAAAGTTCCTTAATGTCAGGCATCCTAAAACCATAAATATGCTGTCAATCACCGTAAATCTGACCTGTTCCTCTGCCAATGTCCTTCCTTTATCAATACCCAATTTCATATTCTCCCTTGTGACATCACGCATGGAGCAGATGTATTTAATTCCAGCAAATCCTATTTTCGCAAGTTCGTCTTGTGTCAGGTCACTTATTTTGCCCGTTCTTCCTGTGCATGATTTCTCCAATGCAGTGTAATATTGACGTTCCCATAACTCACTCATTCTGGCAATTCGATATAAATGATCCCTTTCTTTGTTTTTATCTTCATCTGTTGATTCAATTACTGTAAATTTACTGCTCATACTTCTTTATTCTCCTTCAATGCACATTTCTATATGCTTATCAAATTTACTTTCTGGATTATCAGCAATTACAATTTCTTCACATAAGATATTTTTAATCTTCCGATAATCACAAACCACTTCTTTTTCGTTTCTACTGCTAAACAGTGCAATTATATCCTTTTTATTAATTGTTCCAGTAAATACATAACACTTATCCCCGTCATGTCCAAAACGCCTTGCAAACCATTCAGCAACACTTTTATCTACAGTCCATGATAGGCCACGATAATTATTTACTTTTACACCTCGATAAATAGTAATTATATTTTCATCTGACAAATCATCTATATCTGATTGAAGTAATGGTGACTTCTCAGCCAATTTTATCAGCTTAATCAGCTTTTCTTTAGACATACCACAACGATAAAACCTTTCTTGCGTAGTCCAGATAGAATACACTGCATCTGCACATTCTTGATCTGTTATCAAATCCCCTTTATGTAGCCAGTTCAAATAATCAAAACGATTTCCCTTGTTAATAGCACTAAGGCATTGTGAAAATCTGTCCGCTTTTTTAATCCAATCTAATCTTCTTTGTTTTTCATCTTTTTCATAATAGAAACTGTCATATTCTAAAGAAGATATGTATATACAAGAAGCATTTTTTATTTTCTCTATATCCATTAAATCACCATCCTTACGCAATTTTCTTATTCTTACTCCCATATACAACTGCTTCTTCTGTACCATCAATCACACCAGAAGTCACAATAACCTTTTTCGCATCTGTTCTATCAGGAATAGAAAACATCACTTTCTGCATTGATTTTTCAATAATACTTCTCAATCCTCTTGCACCTATTTCCTTCTTAATTGCTAATTCAGCAATCCTTTTCAGTGCATCACCTTCAAATTTCAACTTCACACCATCCATAGCAAGTAATTCCTGATACTGTTTGGTGAGTGCATTTTTCGGCTCTGTAAGTATCTTTATCAAATCATCTTCAGATAATGGCTGCAATGTTGTTATGACAGGTAATCTACCAATTAATTCAGGCATTAAACCGTATTTGACCAAATCTTTCTGTTGCACATCTGATAAATCCAACGTTCCGTTCTCGTCGGAACGTTTAATATCTGCATTAAATCCAATAGATTGGCCTTTATTGTTTCTCTGTTCAATAATTCTCTCTAATCCTGAAAAAGCACCGCCACAAATGAACAAAATATTGCTTGTATCAATATTCACACATTCCCCTTGTGGATGCTTTCTGCCGCCAGACAAAGGAACCCTTACAATACTTCCTTCAATTATTTTTAGTAGTGACTGTTGAACTCCTTCGCCTGAAACATCACGGGTGATAGACATATTCTCGCCTTTCCTTGCTAGCTTGTCTATTTCATCTATGTATACAATACCTTTTTCAGCTAATCCAATATCATAACCTGCATTCTGTAACAGCGTCAGAAGAATATTTTCGCAATCCTCGCCAACATAGCCAGCCTCAGTTAATGACGTAGCATCTGCAATAGAAAAGGGCACTCCAAGAAATTTAGCCAATGATTGAGCCAGGTACGTTTTGCCAGAACCAGTAGAGCCAATCATTAATATATTTGATTTCTGAATCTCTACATCTGACTTTTTATCCTGTCTCAGCCTTTTGCAGTGATTATAGACACTGACAGCTAGTATTTTCTTTGCTTCATCCTGCCCAACAACATATAAATCCAGATGCTCTTTTATCTGTCGAGGAGTTACTAACCGCATGTTATCCGATATTTCTTTCTCTTCCTTATCATTTAATACTTCATATGCTTCAGCAACACAATCGCTGCATATATATCCAAATTTTCCCTTTAATAATGTATCTGCTTCTAATCTCGCTTTTCCACACAAGAAACATATCTCTTTTTTATTTGCCATATATAATACTTCTCCTTCATCAAAAAAAATCTATACTCGTGAGCAATCTCTGATTGCGAAACGAAGGCATGAGCTTGCCGTTTTTGCAAGCGATTGCCTAACTGTCAGTAGACTACCATTTTATTTTCATCATTAAAGGCCATCAAACGTATAATTAAGAAACGCATCATTCCTTTGTTGCCGATATTCACAGTTTTCAATATTTCCTGGGCAATCTCCTACTTCTTTGATATATGGGCAATCCCCATTTGTACAACGGGTATTTCCTGTTATAGTAACAATGTTATCTCCATGTTGAATAAATTGTTTTTCCATTTGTAATTTCTCTCCTTTAATATAAGTGGGACACCCACACCCGGACAGCCTTATTTCGCATCCGCTCAATAAGTCCGTCTTTTTCCCTAATATGTACTGTCACATTGTTTCGCCGCAAAAACGGCGGCTTCACAATATGCCAATACAATTAGGGAAAATCATTTTTGTGATTAGATATTTTTCTTTGGGGACGAAAGCACATTTTTCTATTACATTTTCAAATTGGCACCCCATTTCTTATAAAAGATAACATTATATAGGAATGGGATACCATTTTGAAATTGAATGGTTATCTCTGTCAAAAAATCTTTTCTTTTTTTACCTATTTCCTTTTAAGACTTACCCTTCAAAAACCCTTGATTTTCCTAGCCTTTTTTTAAAATTTAGGAAGTTCAATTTCCTAAAATATTTAACTTGCCTCCTTATGCTGATATTCTAAATTCATTTTCATCCATGCATTTAACAGATTTCGCATTCTCATTGACGGTATGTAAATGTTAATATCCTCACCTTTTCGTATTCTGCTTCTCCATATCCATTGGATCATTTCAGATAATCCATATAATTCTTCATCTATAACAATTCCTTTTTGTTTGAAAAACTGTGTAATCCCAGGATGTAAATACACATTCACACAATATGCAAGGTTAAATCTATCATCATAATCATTTGTTGATCTGCAATTGTAACTCACAAACTGATTTGAATATCCTTTTCCCCTTAATTTATTTCTATAGTCTTTAAAGGTTGTCCACATTATTGTCTCTGCTTTTGCGCTAAGAATATTAGAAAAGTAATTGTATAGATTTCTTTTAAGCTGCTTTATATTTTCTTGATTTATTTTTGCTCTAAACCATGTAACTGATAATCCATTTATCTTTTGATATACATTCTCATTCAACTTACCATCATATATATTAATCTTGTCTATATAAATTGATGTATTTGGCACAAAAAAATCAACAATATCATATTTTCCATTTTGTTCTGATACACTTTTTTGTTCATACTCAATTTGATATAAGTCAAAATAATTCTTTAATATACTGGATTCAAACAAATATGTAAGAATATAAATTTTGTCAAAAAGTGTAAAAATCTCAGGTGGATATCTCCATAGCAAAAGTTTCTGATTAATATAAATTAAACTTCTATTGTCTGCCAATATCTTTATTTCATTGTATTTTGTATCGTAATCCATTTTCTCCTTATTCCATATAACAAAACCATCATCATCTACAGTAACGCAACAACCTTCTTTCAATAGCTTCATGTCATCATTTCGTATATTGTCATATGGCTCTATGACATTGAGTACTTCGTCTAAAATCAGAGTATAATGTCCTTCTTTTATATTTTCTCTGCTTTCTTCATCTAAATGTTTAAATAATTCATGTGTGGATGCAATATCGGATTGACAGGCTAACAGCTCATTTATAGAATCAAGTTTTCCATTTCCTTTATTTATTGGCTGCTTAAAATCCCTATTTGTATTTTTTATAATCCGATCCACTTCATCTAAAAATGGCGTAATATACAAAAAATTCCTAAATAGATTTCTATTTATATACTGTATGCTCCAACTGGTTTTACCTGATCCCATTATAGAATCAATAACTGTAATTCTGCTAATAATACATTCCTCCGTTTCTTCTAGTTATTTATATACTTTTGTTTGCACTTTCAAATGATTCAGCCTATAAAAAACTCTGTTCATCAATGTCGCATCATACTTATTCTGCTTTACCATTTTCGGTTCTTCAAATTTCTTTACAATAAATACATCCCCACAAGTTGTCAGATAAGAAACATTAGACACTTTCATATATTCTGTTTTAAATTCATTCAACATTTCTAATGTTAATTTATCGCTTAAAGTAAACTGCAAATATACACATCTGAAATCTTCAGTTGTAGGATATATTCTGTGTAAACATTTAATCTGATATGTTTTTTGGTTGACTTTATATGGAATACTATTCTTTCCAAAATAGAATAATCCATAGCTTATTGAATCATTCACTTGCCCATTCCTCCTTAAATTTGCATTCCACAGCATTCAAAACTAAATTCCATTCCATTTTTAAATATCACTACTGCTGTTTCTGATATCTTGAGGTTATTGTCTTTGTCAACTTCCTCATAACAAGCCATAATTTCATCATACAGAATTGAAAAGTCATTATATCTCACGTCGTAATTTTTATCCTTGTTCCATTTTAATGTGAATTTTTTATTATCCGAATTGTATATCCTATCTGATACAATAAAGATTTTTCCTATATTGCTGTTTGTAACTGCATTATTTATGTATAGCTCAACTGCATAATCCTTGTTTCTCTCTAAGAAACCACCTAAAATATTTTCTATTTTTTCTCTCATCGTCATTAATTCATTCCTCCTCTGTTTCAATTTTTAATAGTGAATCCTTTAGCATTTCATCTGTCACATCAGTATTTTTGCAAAAATATGCTGCAATAATGACATCTGAATCACCATCCATCCTTCCAGATTCAACTTCATAAATACCCGTTTTATGATTTCTCTCATAGTGCCAACCAATAGCATCCATAAATAATCCGGATTCACAGAAGAAATCAAACGATTCCATGAATTTATCATTTGGAATTTCTTCTGTTTTTCTTGTAGATTTGTTATAAACTTTTGCTTTTATAAGGTGTAGATAATTATTTTTTATTGCGTTTTGAATTTGTTGTGTCGTTGTTTGTCTTTGCATTATTTACTTTTCCTTTCTATAGGTTATATAGGCGGCATATAGGTATACACCGCCTGATAATCATCATTTTTATCCCAACAGTTCATGTAATCTATTTTTTATAGCTTTCTGTAATTCATACATCTGATCATGTGATATTGTTCTCTCTTGAAGAATATTTTTCAGCAATTCCCTGTCAACATTGCCTGTGTTATAGATTTCTTCAAATATCCTCCAATAACTACGACACATATTTTCCCAGTGATACGAACACATATCTTTCTCAATCATTAATTCCATTGTCGATTTTTTCACTTCTTCCATTCCTTCCGGACAGAAATATTTAATGGAACCATCTTTTGTTTCTGCAAATGTACATAATATCTCCTGTTCCTCAATCCATTCCCCGATAAACTGCTCTGCTAATTCTTCCGAATCTGCAAGGTTATGCTGCTTTAACCCGTCCAGATATTGCAGTTCTATCACCTGAAAATCTGATTCTGAAATAAATACACCTGATGCTTTTCTTAACTGGTCTAAGCTTAAATTTGTCATATGATTTATCTCCTTATTTTTCTTCTATTTTCTTTTCTTCATTATTCTTTTTTATTTGAATGCTTATATCACCAGACAAAATAGAAACTATCACCAAAATGGTTGATAATATCATAAAAATTAGTCCAATTATTCCGCATAAATTCCATGTTATTTTGAAAATAGATTGCAATAAAAGCATACATAATCCTCCAATTCTTTATTTGCAAGGCAGTATCCAACAATAGATACCGACTTATGATTGATATTTCTAAAATACTCTTGAATCTCTTTCTGGTACTATGGTCATATCAGACATTCCATTATTGAATACAATCCGATAACATATATCTTCTGATTCAATTGAATCATTATAGATATTTTCTACGACGCTTTTATCAAATTCTACACAAGCATTTGGTGCACAAATTTCAAAATATGAATTATCTGTATCGGTAAATAATATTTCACAATGGCTCATATCCATATATATAGAACCACCATCAATGTTTTGCACTGAGTAACGAACATATTTTTCGTTTGCTACTAACTCTTTGAACTGCTCCCATGTTAATTTTTTATCTTCTTCTGAAATATTAAAGCAGAGCATATAATTGGATATTTCAAACTTATAATCAAAGCATAAGCTGTCTTCCCATTCTTCATAAGGTCTTTTAACATCTGCTTCTGATTCCTCACTTCTAACTGCAAAGTTGAAATATTCCATCTTTTCATCAATTGGCAGTTTTGCTGTGATTATCTTATTTACTGAAATTTCCACTCCATCATCTGTAACCTGATATTTTGTATAAAAATCAGTCATTGCATCAAAATATCTGCTTAAATAGATACCATCAACTACATTTGCCAGTAACTCTTTTACCTGCGCACCTGTTACTTTTACTTTTCTTTCACTCATACTGCTTGTCCTCCATATTTTAAATTTTTTATTGTAGAGAACCGACCCTCGCCAGTTCCCGGTTGATAGTTATTGATGGGACAGGAGCATACCCTATCATTCATTCCATCTATATGATTACTTCTCCATTTGGAAAAGATATCTTACGATATTAGAGTGTATAATACGTTGCAGCGATCACAATATCCGACATACACATATTGCTTTCCATCTGCAAATAAAAATCAGTATCATTTTCCTTGAACACAAGATCCACTGCATCAAAATCAATCGTAAATTTCATGTTTGCTACTTGTTTTTCTATAATGATTTCTCCACAAAGTTCTTCATTTTCCTGATAAACTGACACATCACAGCCACAAATTGACAAGTAAATGTTTCCTGATCCCTGACTTTTTACATCAAATTTCATACCTTTTGAGCTTAATTGTTCCAATTCAAGTTTAAATTCTTCCATTGATAAATGTCTCATTACTTGTTTCCTCCGTTTTCTTCTATATTTTTATTGTTTCTCTTTAGAAAGTGAATTTTTTCACCATCCACTATATATTTCTCTTTTTGATTCTTTACAAAAACGCAAAAATGCATTTTCAAATGTAGAAGTAATTAGTTTATACTTTTTTCAATTTGGCGTTCTTTTAAAACACCCTTACCATTCTCAATAATAAAGAGCGATATATATTTCTCTATTATTTTTCAGGCTTTCCATATAATTAATTTTTCTCTAATCAAAAAACACTATATATAGACTTTTCAATCTACATATAGTGTTTCATTCATCCGCTATGTAATACCTATTTTCATTTTTGAGGCACTTGACAAATAAATCGAAATGTGATATGGGATCAACCATAAAAAATTTCTCTAATAATTTGGCTCATACTTTCACCTATCATTTTTTTAAAATCTCTTCCTGATAGGTTCAAATTTACCTCACCACTATTTACACTTTCCTCAAAAAAATCAACCCATTCTTCAAATGCTCCTCCTTTATCTTCAAAAGCATATTCTAATTCTTCCTTTATACAACTATCATAATAATCTAAAACCATATTATATTTATCCTCGTCACCTCCTAAAATCTTTTTTAATTTCTCAAAATATTCATCACTAATACAATCAAATTTATAGTATTCCCTTCTTTCAAATTCTTTTGGTATTGGATAACTATATCTATTGTATCCTTTTTCAAAGAAACCATTTATTAGCATTTTAATAAAACTATTTGCCTTTTGGCCAGTTCTGTCAAGATATTCCTTCAATCTCACATAATCTTTCATATCAGATAGAACATACTTAACAGAAACTATCTTCGTTTTCTTATCATATTTTTTCTGATAATCCTTTTGCATTAAAGCTGTTTGCCTTTTGTTTTCTTCCATCTAAGGTTCCTCCAATCATAATCTATGTAATACCTATCATAGTAGATTGCTTTAATAAATCCAATCGCAAAAATATAACAGAAATCCCAAAATCTGCATTTGATTATTCTCAATAAAATATTGTTTTCAAGTGATATAAAATCGCTCTGTATGGCATTATTGGAATCCAATACGGTAAGATTGTGCATAAGCAAAATAATAACCGCATACAGAGCGTTATCGGATGCAAAAGTTTTGGTAATTTTACCAGTATCTAATAATTCTTTCATTGAATCAGTAAGATTGCGTTCAATTCGCAATGCTCTTTGAAGATTACGTTTAGACATATTAAATTCTTTAGCAATCTCATCAAGAGTGGATTTTGCAGATGTGCCATTTTGGCATGTTTGCATATATTGATTAGAACCCGTTCCTCCTTGTTTATAACCTCTAAGAGACACATAAGTTTCCAAAGCTTTCCTATCTTTTGCTGGATTATTCTTACGTCTTCCAAAATTATTTGATATCAAAGCACGAAGTTTTGAATTTTCATCTTGTAAATCTTCATCAATCTTAATAGGAACTAAAGTCATTCCAAGTTCATTAGCAGCTCTTACTCGTTGATGTCCTGATACGATAAACTTCTCCCTTCCAACACTAAAAAAAAGTAAACTAAGTAATGCTTCATCGTAATTGATGAAACGCCATTCTCTATATGGTAATAATTACTATTGGAATCTTTAGCAGAAACGCTTGATATTGCTTGAAAATCTATAAAAGATGTGTGATAATATCAATGAGCGTTTCTGCTCATTTTATGTAATAGACCTGTCCGATGGTGTTGGCGCACCGTTTGAGGAGAGGTCTTTTCGTTTGTAATGATAATTATAGAACATTTGTTCTGTTTTGTCAATAGGCTTTTTCGAACTTATGTTTGTATATGTTTTTTCAAACAAAAGAATATTTATAGCAACAAATTGTAAATTATACATATAGAGGAACGACTATTCTACTCCATTCTATAAAAAATCTTATGTTATTTCTCAATAATGATTATAAAAATAATATATTTATCCGATATACTTTTTAGTGTTTCTTATTTGATAAGGTCAATGATAAGGAGAAAAATGAATAAAACCGACAATATGTTTAGAGACATCGAAAAAACTATTAGTAATTTAGACAAATATTATGGAGGTGGTAAATACAATAAAAAAGATACTTTAATTGGCTCTATAATTATTACGTGTATGCTCGTTTATTTTACATTTATGTCATTTAAAAGCATAAATATATCATTATTATTCATACCATTTATATATTTTACTATATTAACATTTTCTATATTATTGACAATACTTATTGGATTCTTGTTTGATAATCCTAAAAATATCAATTCAAATAAAAAGAAAAAGTACATATTAACATTTTTATTTGAGAAATCTTTATTATTCCTCTTTATAACACTGTTCCCTATAATAGTTATTGCTTCTATAAGCGATAAAATCTCCGTCTTATTAGGAATACAAATACTTACAAAAAATATTCATATAATTTTACTAGATTTGTTAATTTACATTATTGCGTACTTATCGTGTTTAGGTTATAAAATCCATGAAAGTAATATATTCGAATATATATTTACTATTTGGGTTATATATTCAATATCATATTTTTTACGCAAAAAAATATTTTATTTAAATACTTTTATTTCTTTTAGAGAAATGTATGAATATTTTTATAAATCCAGATCAGTGATGATGTATATAATCAATATACTAACAATATTTTGTAGTGTTGCTGGTTTATATATATCCAAATATAATAATGATGAATTTTCTTCCATCATTATTTATAATATTATGCCAATAATTATTTTTACTGGATTAGAACAAATAATTATATATATTAAACAAAACAAAAATGAAAAAACAAAATTTATACAAAACATGTATGAAGAACTGCTAATCTTAAATGATATTGCATATAATCAAATTTCAAACTATTCATGTATGAAAATTAATATTAAAATTTCAACATCTCCATATGTAATCGAAAATTATAAAAATCATTTTTTCTCGTATGAAAAGAAAAAAGACAGAATGATTATTGAAATATTGGACAAATGTGAATATATGTTAAAAAAGGAATATAAAATTTATATTAAAGAGGAAAAGTTGAACTTTGAAAAAGATTTATATGAAAGCATAAACGGATTAGCAAAATGTCTTATTATAATGAAATAAGAAGACATTTTTAGCTTATTCAAATATCTCCTGATTACATTATCTTTTTTCAATAATATATTTTTATTGATATGTTTATTAAAACTATTATCATATTAAAATCATTAAGATTCCATCATTCATTACTAGAATTTTTCCATTAAATATGATAAAATTTTAATAATCGGTATAGACAGTATGGGGATAGTTCCTTGGTTGCCCTTTTCGGAAACGGAAAGGGGGTTACTATGAACACGTTAGAAGTATTGACGCTGCTCTTGGTGGTATTCACCGCCTTGACATACATAGATAATCACGGCAACCGTAAATAGACAGAAAAAAGCTATCCTCTACGGCAATAGGGGATAGCTTGTGTAACTTGTAAACTCAGTTCATAAGTTTCCGTCTAGGGTAATGGGGACACTCCAATATCTCCGTTACCTCTATACTGATTATAAACTATTAAGAAAGACTTTTCAAGAAAAAATTTAGTAATTCGGATGTTTTGATTCTTCATAAAATCTTAATAGAGAAATCCTCATAAATCCCAACTGGTATATCTTCCCCAAAAGTATACTGCTCCATTGTCTCTTTTTCAAACCGATATACCATCACTAACTCTTTTACCGGATCAACAATCCAATATTCTCTGGCACCTGCAGTACGATACTTAAACAATTTCTTGTAATAATCCATCTGTCTGCTTGTAGGAGAAACAATTTCAATAATCCAATCCGGTGCCCCATGGCATCCCTTTTCATCTAATTTGGATGGATCGCAAATAACAGAGATATCCGGTTCCACATAGTTGACATCATCATTATTCAAGAATACAGCAAATGGAGCAATATCTACCTCACATGTTCCTTGATGTGCATCAATATAATCTGCAATCTTTCTACTTAGTGAAAATAAAAGTCTCTGATGTGTCCGACTTGGTGTTGCAAGATAATATATCTGACCGTCAATTAACTCTGCCCTCTCACCTTCTGGCAGCGCATATATATCATCTGTTGTATAGGTTTCTTTATAAGCCTCTTCTTTTCTTACTACGTTCATTCATGGCACCTCCTGTCTTTAAGAATATTATAGAGGGTTGATACTCAGAATACAACTAATATGTTCCTATTTTCTTTAATATATTACACCTGCACTGATATCACTTTTTCTCTGATCTCAATTGCCTTAGAATATACAAGATTTTTCTGATAATCTGGCATGTCACGTTTCCTATTATTAGCAATATTTAAAAGACACATTGAATTATCAAGAATCTTATAAAAATCATTCAAACTGTCATTAATGTCCCTTTCACTAAAATGACATACTTGCTTCTTAAAATCACCATTGACTAGATAAAGCTCATGGAATCCTCCTACATTTTCGTCTACACATATAATCTTATCTTGATTTTCTGCATTAAAAGCTGCATTCCATTCCTTTAGTACATCTTCTCGCTCTCTTAGTAATTTTTCTAACTCTGAATTAATTTCTGATAATCTTGTTTCTGCCTCTTGTAGTGTCATAGTATTTTACTCCCTCTAATTTATATAAGTATAGTATACAGGATTTATACTTTTATGGTTTTATAAAACATACAAAATATGGTCCCTTTAAAAAATACGTATTTTTAGGGCTTTTCTGTAGTTTTAAGGATGAGAAATAGCGTATTTTCGTTAAGTTCGGTCACATAAATTTTTTAATCTAATATGATGTCTTAATAACTTCTGGCATTCTTATACAATAAGGACAATCATTTCTTGTACAAGCATAAATGCTTTTATAATTACATTCCATACCATTCTTAGAATATTCTATTCCTTCTTTTGTGCTAGAATCCAAATATTTTACATATCCGCTAACTCTTACATTATATTTAGAACATATACCATTAAATTTTCTATTCATCTTCCCGCCTTCAATATTTTTACTGAATTAACAATCAATAACCATCTGATGATTCTCTTCCTTCATCTTTTGAATCTGCCAAGCAAGCTCTATTAGAATATCCATACAAATAATTAATTCAATAGACTTTTCCCTTGTATCATGGTTTGTTTGGATTCCATGACAAATCATATGTCTTTTAGGATGTTGATCCATATACTTCTTTCCCGAGCTATAAGTGTATTTCAAGAAAAATTCTGCTACCCGATACCATAATAAAAATCCTCTATTTTGTTCACATAAAATCTCCAGCAACATAACTTTCTCACTATTATCATTACATTTCTTAATATCAAAGAGCGTTTTTATTTCATTTTTTTCTGCTTTAGAATATTTATGAATCAGAGATAATTCCTTATGTATATCTCTTATCATTCCGCTTATTTGATCTACAAATGATGAATTTGCCACACCATAATATCCTAATTGAAATACATCCATACTATCTATGAGTAATTTAATTCTTTCCTTGTCAAAAATATATAAATTAGTAAATTCAATACAAATATTTTCGATATAATCCTTGTTGTAATAATCCATAACAATACATCGCATCTCTTTTACATTACAACTATTATTATTTTCTCTGTACATTTGAATTAATTTATCCTGTAGTATCGTATCGCATTCTAAATATATCGGTAGTCCAATTTCATCTGCAATTTCAAAAAATAAATATCTATCAACAGCTTTTCTATTATATTCAAAAACTTCCAAGTTCTGTAGCTTTATACATTTCACGGAATTCTGAATATCAATAATTATTGATTTATTCATTTTTTGGATTTGTTCAGAGATATCACTTATCACAGAAAATACTCCATGTAAGGATTCAAACGTATTTGATATTTCTTGACGACGTTCATTACATATCCTCATAGCAATTTCAACTTGTTTTTGTGACAAATTTATGTTTGCTACTGCTGACTGTATCTTATTTAATGCGGACACTGGAAGTTGGTTATTGATCTTCGCTGCTATCATCTGTGATTGAACCATCATATTATTCATATTCAATTCCTCCCCTATTAGTAATTATACTCCTTCAAACATGCGTTCTTTTTGATATTATCACAAATTATTTTGCATTGCAACTATATATTGATATTATATTTCTATTTTTTCTATATTTTGTGTCAAGATTTATACATATAAAATATACCTCTCTCAGAAAAATTACCGAACAACAAATTTTCTAATTGATAATAATTCTCATTTAAAATCATACCGCACTGGTCAACCAGATTTTAATTTCATCCACTCACAATTAATTAACCCTCTCTTTATCCAATACCCGACAGTCTTATCCCACACTAAACAAAAAGAAACAAAATAGTTTCTCCTGTCGAACCGTCTACCGAACCCACTAAAACCGACCTTTTAAGCAGGTTTTAACTATACACAAATCAAAAAATATCCAAGAAAATCAATACTTTCCGCAATTTCCAACTCCCCTTTATCGAACTAACCTCATTTTCCATCATTTCAAACAAAAAAATAACGGCTCTCCCATGCCGCACGACACAAGAAAACCGTTATAAACACTTATATTCCTTAACTTTTCATAACTTTTCATCCGATTCGTTTTGTACCTCTACCGAACATACTACTATCAGATACCCAGCTTCATCATTGACAAATTTTATCAATTGTCTCTTGAAGCTTTTCCTGTCCAGTTTGAAGATAAAACAAATCCCCCTCAATCATTAATGGCAGCCCTCTTCTATGCATTTCAAGAATTCTTTCCTGAAACAAATTAATCCCAACAATGACTCCAGTAAAAAACGCTTCGTTTTGCAATAATTCACCCATAACTATTTCCTCCAATCATATAAAATATTTTCTTATATTGAATACTTCTCTACTCTCATCATTTTTACGAATCATTCTTTCACAATCCTGTTCCTTCTATATTATTAATATGCTTATACTTTATTCTTCTGCTTTTAATCTCCTCTTTGCCCTAATCAATGTACTTTTTGATATGCCTGTTATTTCTTCTACTTGTTTGTATGAACGAGTTTCCAATAAGTCCAATGCATGTCCTATCTGCTTCTTTCCATATTTTTTAGGTCTTCCCTCCCTGAAATCCTCTCTCTGTCGTGCTATCGCTTTTCCTTCTTGTGTACGCTCAACAATCATATCTCGCTCAAATTGCGCAAAACTCAACAATATATTCCTCATTAATGTACTGACAGAAGAATTATCCAGAATACCAAGATTCAGCACATTAACCCTTACACCTCTATCAATTAATATCGTGATGAGATTACTTGCCTGAGATACGCTCCTGGCAAAACGATCCAACTTAGTGACAATTAAGACATCTCCACTTTGAATCTGAACTAATAGTTTATTCAATTCAGGACGCTCTAACTTAGTCCCTGTAAAGCTTTCTACATATATCTTTTCCGCTCCATTACTTTTTAATTGCTTTTCCTGTGCTTCCAAACTATTTCCGTCTTTTGCCTGTCCCTTTGTACTAACTCTTGCATATCCATAAATCATCGAAAATCCTCCTTACTTTTGACACTAATATATGACACCGTTCTATCCCTTATTTTTACTATTCTCCAAAATCAGTGTCATAACTTCAAAGAAATGACACCGATAATATATTTCTTGAGTTTTTCCACATTATCATATATACTATTAATATACAGGAGGACAATCACCATGGACATTGAAATCAAACCAAAAAGCAAAATCAAAGCATTTCTATCAAAGCTTCAAGACAAATCAGAAGACCTACTATTTTCCATCGTCCAAAAACTTCCCGAATCATTTATACCGGCTTCCTTTATGAATTGGCTGGACAGATATATTGACAAATGTATCAAGAAAATACAGGAGGATATTACCCGTCAGAAATGGCAGCAAATATATCTTGAAAAAGCCATTGAAGAAATCCACGCAGAACAGGACAA
>OFGG01000477.1_pt1 | contig 34277 bp, 32 predicted proteins | sample 1521701 | NCBI WGS metagenome assembly OFGG01 (sample SAMEA3504081, study PRJEB24116) | mouse gut metagenome | biome: mouse gut; feature: mouse-associated habitat; material: faeces | place: Denmark | collected 2011
GTTGCAGCCACAGCCGCAGCCGCAATTGTTGCTGCCGCATCCGCAGCCATTGCCGCCGAACAGGCCATTGCCGCCGCCGCACAGGCAGGAGAGCAGAAGGATCCAGATCAGCCACTCGCATCCGTTGTTGCCGCTGCCGCCGCCAAACAGACCTCCGCCGCATCCGTTTCCGCAGCTGTTGCCGCATCCGCATCCGCTGTTGCCGCCGCCGCAGCAGCACAGAAGCAGGATGATCCAGATCCAGTTGCCGCATCCGCCGCCGTTGTTCTGGGGGCTGGTGCATCCGCAGGAATCATTGCAGCCACAGTTTGTAGCAGTTAAGTCACTCATGTTTTTCCCTCCTAGGGTTTATTTATGGTTTATTGTATGCGGGGTGGCCTGTCAATGTTTCCTGGGGGGAGGGATTTTTGCATCGGCCCGTGGAAGACATCCATGAACGGATATTTATGGAAAGGCATCCATGGAAAGATTATGAGATCCGGCAAAGGGGCTTGCAAATCTGACCGGATATAGTAAAATAATAGGAAAGGACGGAGGATTCGGATAGGAAGAGAGTATGACACAGAAGGTTTTTGTGGTGGATGGCAGGCAGTTCCGCACGGAGAGCGACTATGCCTGTGCCAGACGTGACAAGGAAATCATAGATAAACTGCGGGCGGAGACCGACTTCGGCGACAGAGAGGCGCTGGGGAAGCTGGCGGGGGATCTGCGGGTAGGCAGATACAAATTCATGACGCTGCTGGGGCAGGACTTCCGGGACGAGGTGGAGGCGGCTCTGAAAAAGGCTCCGGCCCAAAGCGCAGACCGGAAGGCGGTGCAGAAAAAGCGCGGGCAGCGGACGAAGGCCTCCGGGCGTGGGAAGGCCGGAGCCGGGCGGACGGGAGAGGGCGGACAGGGCGGCGCGGGCTGGCCGGAGCGGGAAAGCCGGCGGAGCCGTCTTAAGGAAGAAGGGCAGCCAGGCCGTGCGGGGCGAAATGCCGCGGCCCGGGACGGACAGGGGACGGCTCCGGAGGCGGACAGCGCGGCCCTGGAGGGGATCGTGGCCCAGGAGCTCAGGAAGCGGGAGAGGCGCAGGAAGCTCATCCTGCTGGGGTGCAGCGCCGTGGCGGTGTGCTGCCTGGGATATTTCGCGGTTTATTCCTACTATGACTACCGGACCCGGAGCGCCTACGATGCCCTCAGCGAGCTGAAGGAGAAGCCTGTCATCGCTCCGTCTGTCACGCCGGATCCCGGTCCGCTCTACACGCTGGACGGGGAGGCCGAGCCGCGGGAGGTGCTGGATGAGTACAAGAACCTGCTGCTGAAGAACCGGAAGCTGATCGGCTGGGTGAAAATCGACGATACCTATATCGATTATCCGGTGATGCAGACTACGGACAATGAGTATTACCTGGACCACAACATGAACCAGGAATACGACAAGAACGGCACGATTTTCATGGACAAGGACTGTAATGTGCTGGAGCCCAGCACGAACTATATCCTGTACGGGCACCATATGCGCAACGGCAGGATGTTCGGGCAGTTGGATCAGTACAAGGACAAGTCCTTTTACGAGAAGCATCCTGTTATAGAATTCGATACCATCTACGAGAAGGGCACCTATGAGATCATGTATGTGTTCCGGTCGAAGGTGTACAAGGAGACGGAAATCGTCTTCAAGTACTACCAGTTCATAGAAGCCAACGGTGAGCAGGAATTCGATTCCGCCATGGAGGAGATGGCGGCGCTGTCCCTCTATGATACAGGCGTGACGGCGCAGTACGGCGACCAGCTCCTGACCCTCTCCACCTGCGACTACCAGGAGACGGACGGACGGTTCGTGGTGGTGGCGAAGAGGATTTCGGAGGGACAGTGACGCGTGGGCTGCGCTTTCGCCTGCATGGCAGGGGCTGCGGCGGCATATCTCTTCGCAGGCTTCATGCCCAATGAGCTGATTGCCCTTCCGGTGGCGATCGTGCTGATGGTGGGGACGCTGTTCGGCATCCGGGTGGTGCAGGAGAGGAAGTAGGGATTCCATAGAAAAAAGAGAGGCTCTGCCATCGGATAGCGGATATCCGGGGCAGGGCCTTTTCGCTTTTTTGTATTGAATTACATTGGGATGTGAAATATAATAGGGGAAAAGGGATTCAGAAGGAGAAGCGCAGATGGAACATTATATAAAAGAAATCAGAATCGACAGGCTTCGGCATTTATCTGATATCGTTATTTCGTTGAATCCGGAAGGAAGGCAGCATTTGCTGATTACGGGGAAGAATGGTTCCGGGAAGACATCTCTGCTGATGGCAATCAGGGAATATCTGCAGGCCATAAATGAGGGGCTTCCGCGCAATTTGAAGGAGGATTATGTCTGTAGACTTCTGGATGCAGAAAAAAGATTGGAAGCGGCGAAAACGGAGTCGGAGAAATCAGAAGCAGAAATTGAATGTATATATTATCGGCAAGCCATAAAAAGATTTAAAGATGGAGTTAACATACAATTTAATGCATATGCAGAAATTGATGCCCTATATAGGCAGGGGGATTTCGTGACGGCTTTTTTCCCTGCGGACAGGAAAACCGAAATAATCCGTTCCCACGGGGTGGAGGAAATCCGGCTGAACGACTTTTACGGTATCGACTCTGCGCCAGGAGAGCTCTTGCACAAGTACATGGTGCATTTAAAGACACAGCAATCCTATGCGATAAATGAGGGAGACAATGCGAACGCGGACAGAATCCAGAAATGGTTCGACCGATTTGTAGGCGCACTGCAGATTCTGCTGGAGGATGAATCTGTTGCATTGGAATACCGTTATAAAGAATACGATTTCAAGATTCACCAGCAGGGCAGGAATCCCTTTGGGCTGGATGAACTCTCTGACGGATATTCCTCAGTCATCCATATGATATCGGACCTGATTCTAAGAATGGACAGGAACTGGCTTCTGACTGACTGTCTCAGCGAGTATGATGTGGAAGGAATCGTGCTGATTGACGAGCTGGAGACGCACCTCCACATCGAGCTGCAGAAAAAGATTCTTCCGTTTCTGACGGAATTTTTCCCGAGGATTCAGTTCATTGTCACCACACATTCTCCGTATATCCTGAATTCGGTTGCGAATGCCAGGGCATTTGATCTGGAGAGAGGCATGGAGCTGGAAAATCCCTTCCTGTATTCCGCGGATGGGCTGGCGGAGGGATATTTTGATGCGGACGCATATGCCGGGGAACTGGTAAGGGCCATGGAGAGATATGGGCATCTGAAGGAAAAACAGAATCTGACCGATGAGGAACGTGCCGAGAGGGCCATGCTCCGGAGCAGACTTAAGAATATCCCGGATGGATTTGCGCAGGAAGCCAGGGACAGATTCGAGGAGATAGAAGGCAGGCGCTTATGATTAGAATAGAGCGGAAGATGACAGAAAAAGCACAGAGGGCTATTGCGTCTCTGGGGGAAGCGAAAAGGAGAAACACCACCTACAACACGCCGGAAGTGACCGCGGCCCTGCGGGAAATGTTCCACGGGAAATGCTACATATGCGAAAACAGGGACATTACGTCCTGGCAGATAGAACATTTGCGCCCTCACCGGGAAGAGAAGAACCTGAAATATGACTGGGACAATCTGTTCCTGGCCTGCGCGCACTGCAACAATACCAAGCTTGCCAAATACGACCCCATTATAGACTGCACAAAGGAAGATGTGGAAAAGCTGATTGCCTTTCGGAAGAAGGGATACTTTGGGACGGAAGAGGAATTGCTGTTCGAACTGCTGGACTTTCGGGAGGAGACTATAAACACGCAGGGACTTCTCCGGGAAGTATACTATGGCTCCACTCCCCAGAAGAAGATGGAAGCCAAAATTCTGAGGCGATTACTGAGGAAAGAACTGGCCGCATTTAAGGAGTATGTCCGGGAGTATCAGGAGGCTGAGGATGAGGAGAGAGCAGATTTAGAGTGCCTTCTGAAAAAGCAGCTAGGTGACAGCTCCGCATTTGCCGCCTTTAAGCGATGGCTGATACGGGATCATAGAGAAAACTATCCGGAATTGTTCGATTACATACAGACATGAAATGCAAAAGGCCCGGCCGACAGAACCGCTGGGAGGTATCGCAGTAGGGTCGGTCGGGCCGGATTTTCCGATTTTGACCTGTTTGGCCAGGGCGCGTTGCGGAATCTGCCCAAAGCCTGCTACACGGCGCCGTCCACAGGGAAGACCTTTCCCTCGGTGATGCCGCATTCATTAAAGGCGTCGATGCGGACGTAATACCGCTCCACATTCGCCATCAAAGCGCGTATCTCCACCTGGGTCCGGCCGAATACCCGGTAGCTGTGGTAGAGCTTCTCCGGTGCGTGTCCCCAGAGCACCTCGTAGCCCATGGCAGCGTGATTCCACGAAGCGAATTCATTTGAGGAGGAGACCTCTTTCCAGGTGACATTCATGGACATGCCGTCCAGGCGGGCGGCTTCCGCTTCGGTCACCGGGTCGGGAGCGTTGCCGCAGCTTCTGCCGAACACACGTAGGCCGCTGATGCAGGCCGGCCTGTGGTAGGGCGTCTCGATGACGGTCAGACGTATATATGTGGCTGGCAAGCCGTCCTCCCACACCACCAGGTTATGGGGCAGGTCTGTGTCTGTGTGCCGCCAGTTCTCCATCTCGAACCAATGCTCGCCGTCCGTGCTGGTCTCCAGGAACCACCTGGTGGCGAAGGAGCGCTCCTCGATATAGCGCCCTCTGCCCGGGTCTCCTGTAAGTTCGGCTCCCTGGGGCAGCTCCGTGACGGTCTCCACATCATCCGCGAAATTGATCTGCACCGCATGTACCCTGCAGCAGCGGCCCAGGTCTACCAGAAGCCAGGGGGCGGCATCCTCCCCGGCGGCTTTCCACCAGGTCTGCGCGTTCTCGTCCACCACGTGGGAGGCGTCCTTTTTGGGGCAATCGCAGCTGCTGGCGGTGGCGGTCTTCCCGTAGCTTAAGAGCATCCACTCCGGGGCCGCCCAGGGGTCTTTCCTCTCCCCGGTGACTGACTGGGGCCAGTCGCCGTAGCGCTGGTTGCAGAACAGCTCCCCGTCCGCGTCGAAGCCTGCGGGCCAGATGCCGATCCGGCGCTCGAAGTCATGGTTCCTGGAGAGGCGCATGGTGCTGGCGTGCCACCAGTTCCCCTGTCGGTCCTCCATGGTGGAGCCGTGGCCCGCGCCGGGCAGGAAGCCGCCGGGGGAGTAGGAGTAGGGGTTGTTGGGGCAGGCCGTGAAAGGCCCCAGGGGACTTTCGCTTACGCATACGCCGTCATTGTAGATATTGTACTGGGTGCCGGGGGCAGCGTACTGCAGGTAGTATCTGCCGTCATGCTTGGTCATCCAGGCCCCCTCGATATAGGGATTGTCCGACAGGGCGGCGCGCAGCAGGGGGCGGTAGCTCTCCGTCGTGGCCTCGATGGCCGGTGTGACATCTGTCACATCCTCCGGGCGGCAGCCGGAGGCTTTGGCGATCCGCTCTCTGAGGATCTGCGCGATGGGGCTGGAGGAGGAGTCATAATGATGCTCCTCACCGGTGCGCTCATAGCCGTATTCCGTCTTGTGGCTGTGGATCAGCGCCACGGGCTCTCCAATCCGCTCCATGGTCTCCGGGTTCAGCTCCACGCCCCAGATGGGGGTCATGTTGCTACAGCCCCAGTAGAAGTACAGCCTTCCGTCATCGTCCAGGAAAAGGTTGGGGTCCCAGAAGTCGAAGGTGCCGGGAAGCTTTTCGAATACGCCGCTTTCAGGATCTTTTGTGCGGTAGAAGTCGCAGATTTCCCCTTGGCGGCTGGCACAGAAGTACATCCAGTCCCCGATGGCCCGCACGTCCGGGGCGTAATCGTAGAGAGGCACGCCTGTCAGCGGGCGCAGCTTCCAGCTCGCCATGTCCTCGCTGACCAGGAAGCCTCTGGTCATGCTGGGGAAGAGATAGTATTTTCCCCGGAACAGGATCATGGACGGATCGGCGGCCTCCCGGTTCAGGGAGAAGCCTCCCTCCTTCTGGTTGAACTGGTACTGGTAGGTGAAGTTGATTGGGTTGCAGAAATATTTTTTCATTCATGTCCTCCTTATAGAAATCAGATAAGTCCTCTGAAAACAGTATGACACAAAAAGGGCGGCAGCGAAAGACGTAAAATGGAGATAATTTTGGGAAAATCTGAGGATATCCTGTCACACGGACAGGCGGACAGTGTCTAATAGTTATACGGAAAGCATCCCTGCCCCGAAGTGCCGCAGGGTGGGAGGCCCGGAGCCGTCTGCTTATCCGTAAGAATATCGACCGCACTTCAGAAAAGAGGGATTATGGACCAATTCACTAACGAAGAGCTGCTGGAGCTGATCCGGAAAGCCACAGCCGGGGACAGGAAAGCGCTGGAGACCGTACTGGTCAGCGTTCAGGATCTGGTGTTCAACCTTTCCCTTCGCATGCTCGGGACCTTTCCGGACGCGGAGGACGCCACACAGGACATTTTGCTGAAAATAATGACGCACCTGTCGTCGTTCAGGGGAGAGAGCGCGTTTTCCACCTGGGTGTTCCGCATCGCATCTAACTATCTGAAAAGCTATCAGAAGCACATGTTCGCGAAATTCCCCTTAAGCTTTGCGTACTACGGGGATGACATCAAGAATGCGGACATCCGTGACGTGCCGGACCTGACACAGAATGTGGAGCAGGCTGTTCTGGCGGAGGAGCTGAAGCTGTCCTGCACCAATGTCCTGCTCCAGTGCCTGGACGCCGAAAGCCGCTGCATCTTCATCCTGGGCACCATGTTCCGCCTGGACAGCAGGATCGCCGGGGACATCCTGGGCATCACGCCGGAGGCATACCGCCAGCGCCTGTCCCGGATCCGCAGCAAAGTGGCGGATTTCCTGAGGGAATACTGTGGTGAATACGGGAACGGCACATGCCGCTGTAAGGACAGGGTCAACTATGCCATCCAGAACCACAGAATCAACCCTGCGAAGCTGGATTTCACGGCAGCCCTGCCGAAGGAGATGCTGGAGGTCAAAGAGGCCATGGAGGAGATTGACGGAATCTCCCATACGTTCGCCTTCTGCAAGACCTACCAGTCTCCGGGAAGCCTGAAAAAATTCATCCAGGATTTCCTGAACGGCCCTTCTTTCTCGGTAGTACACAACGCATAGGGGGGATGAGAAATGGACACAAAGAAAATCCTGACATATCTTACCGATTTAAGCCGGAACAACAACCGTGAATGGTATCACGCACACAAAGCGGAAAACAAAGCGGCCAACGCCCAGTTCCTGGAGCTGGTTCAGGAGTTGATCTTGGGCATCGGCGCGTTTGACGGCAGCGTCCTCCACAACCGGCCGGAAGACCTGACCTTCAAGCTGGTGCGGGATACCCGGTTCAGCCATGACAAATCCCCATACAATCCCGCATTCCGGGCCCACATCTCTTCCGAGGGGAAGCTGCCCGTTCCTGTGGGATATTACCTGACGATCAGGCCGGGCGGCGGAACCTTCCTGGGCGGAGGCCTCTTCGCGGACATGTTCCGGGACGCCACGGAAATGGTCCGCGGCTATATCGCGGAGCATGGCGATGAATTTGAGGCGATTATCCATGCACCGGCATTTGAGGAGCATTTCCGGGTACAGGGCACATCGCTGAAGAAGGTGCCCGCCGGGTATGACAGGGAGCATCCCCAGGCGGAGTATCTGAAGTACAAGAGCTGGTATCTGGAATATCCCATGGCGGATGAAGCGGTGGAGGAGGGGGAGGCCTTCGTGTCGGAAGCGGTAAGGCTGTTCCGCATCATGAAGCCCTTCAACGATTATCTGAACAGAGCCCTGGTGGGGTTCCGGATGCCGGAAAGATAAAGCCACATCTCTGTTGTGAATGCACGGTTCTGGTGTGCGTTCTCCCCTCAGTCACACAGATAATCTTTCAGAATCTCTTCGTCCGCCCTGTCGAAGAAGCGGATGCTGCCGCTTTCGAGCAGGGGGATGTTCCGGGCTATGGTACAGAAGATGTACTGGCTCAAAGTGGACCTCAGGGCGATGCTGTCGCCCTCCGAGGTCTCGAAGAGCACCTCCGAATGGCATTTCTGGACCTGTCTCAGAAAATCCATCACATTGATGTCTGTTCTGATACGCATTAGATGACCTCCCGCCCTGAATCATCCTGATGACTCAATAAAGACATTACACCCTGCTTCATGGCTGCTGTTCAGATGTTCAAATGGTTACTCTTTGATTCTGTCAATGTCTGTCATATTGACACCTGACACATTTAACAATGCTTTCAGTGTCAGATATTCTTCTTTTAATTCTGCATACGTCTTTGTAGCATTTTCTTCCTTTGCCAAAAGCATATACTTTTGAATCTTCCTAAAATCGTCAAGGGCCTGTTTTGTAACCTCGATACCTGACGGCATATAATCACCTCCCACCATAAAAAAGAGATTTCCTGCGCGTGTCTGGTGTTTTCCATTATAACAGTCCTTCGGCAAGGTGTAAAGCCTTTATTCCCGCGAGCAATGAGCCAAGCGGCCGTGCTTGCACGGCCAGTTGGCGAATGCCGCGAGGGTCAAATACCCCGCTGCTCTGCAGCGTTGCAAGCTTGATACCCCGTTGCTTGCAGCGGGGTATTTGATTCGGTTTTGAACAGGGCGATCCAACATTTACGGGACAATGACATGGTCTATGGCAGAGGTCTGCAGGATTGCTTTATGAGCATGCTTAGGTATGTGGTCCGGTTCTTTCAGGGGATCCATGGGTTATTGTGGCATGACCTGTGGAATGAGCCCTATCCGGGCCCTGTGGGGCAAGCTGCGGATACAATCCGTTCTCTTGATCCGGAGGCCTTTCTTTTCACGGAGGCATGCTATTTTACGAATATGGGCGTGCCGTCCGGGATAGAGAGGCTGTCCGATTCCGGCCAGGTATTCGAGCCCCATGGATATGACCTGATTGTAGATACGAGGCATGACGATCTGTACGATTCGGGAAGGGTGGAGCCGATATCACGGATTTTGGAGCGGAACCTGTGGAGCCATACTTACTGGTCCTGGAGACCTGATATAGAAGGGGCGCCTGAGTGGGGGGAGCTGGTCCGGGCATATCCCGTGGCTACGGCGGGAACCCTGCTTTACTATCGCTGGGAAGGGGACTGTATCACGTTGGAGTACGACGGAGTCCCGGGGTGCACGGAGGTGTTCGCCCCCAATCTGGGCCAGGGCACATGGGGCGTCCGGCGGCTGCAGGAGCATGTGTGGCCGGACACAAAGCACGGAGTGCTGCGCATCCGGTCGGACAGGGCACAGAATGTGCGGCTGTGCTTCGGCCGGGTAGCGGGAGCGTATGGCGGCGCGGTTCACGACCCGCTGGATTTATAATGCCGCACCCCCGCCCGCCACAGCAGGTAGCAGGGGATGAGGAACAGCATGGCGGCGAAGGGCAGGAGAGCGTACCGGACTTCCTCCCTCCTGCCCAGCACATAGAGCAGCGGGTAATACTGCACCAAAGCGAAGGGAATGATATAGGTCAGAACCCACAGGATGCCTTTGCCGTAGATGTCCACGGGGTACTTGCCGTGCTCGTTGAGGCCGAAGGTGAAGATATTGGTGAATTCAAGCCCTTCCAGGAAGAAAAAGCTCAGAGCGGCCTGGATGAGGAATATGCCGCTGAACAGGGCGCAGCCTCCGGCCAACATGAAGAAGACTGTGGCGATTTTGAAGGGCGTCCAGGAAATCCGGCTGGCGGCCACGGCGTAGACGAGGATCGCCAGGGCCTGGAACACCCTGCTGAAGCGCTCCAGGTCGCACTGGGTGCCCAGGATCTGCAGAAGGAGGCTGCGGGGGCGCAGCATCACCCGGTCGAACTCGCCTCTGCGCACCATGCCGGGGAAGGCCTCCAGGCCCCTGGCCCAGATCTCCGCCAGGGAGAAGGACATCAGGACGATGGAGTAGCACAGCAGCACCTCCTGGAAGGTATAGCCCTTCACATGGGAAAAGCGCTGGAACATGAAGTATACGCTCAGGAACACAGTGAAGGATGCCAGGAAGCTCCCCACGAAGAGCATGAAGAAGGATTTTTTGTACTGCATCTTGCTGCGCAGTATGATGGACAGGTAGCGGCGGTAGAGCCGCAGTGGGCCTGTTTTTTTTATATATTCCTTTTTGTTTTCGTGATTCATATGATTTCCTCCTTTAACCGCCCTGTATCATCAGTTTCCGCTCCGCGTTCCCGCACAGAAGCCTGCCGATGGCCACCATGGCCGCCAGCCAGAATATCTGCAGGCCGATGGCCTTGTACATGGCCGCTCCCGCCAGGTTGCCGCTGTAGATGCGCAGGGGGACGTTCTGCATGGAGGCGAAGGGGAGGAGCTCCAGCACCTGCCTGATCTTTGCGGGGAAGAAGGGCAGGGGGATGTAGCCGCCTGTCAGGAAGTCCATCAGGGAGGAGCACATCCGCCGGAACCCGTCGGTGGAGACCATGTAGAGGCCGGATATGTAGATCAGCATGATATAGGCCACGGACACCAGCACAGCCAGCCCCAGGGTCAGCAGGAAAAAGGCGAACTGCCTGACATCCGCTGGGGCGGAGAGCCGGTAGGATTTCGGCAGGAACACCGCCACCAGCAGGATGGGGATGCAGCGTAGGCCCGCGCCGGACAGCCGGGAGGCAATGCTGCGGAAGAACCACAGGTCGTAGATTCGCACGGGTCTGCAGAGCTCATAGGCGATGTTTCCGCTGCGCACGGACTCCAGGATTTCCCCGTCGAAGATTCTGGCGGAGAGCATGGCGATGAAGGCCTGCTGGAACCAGATGTAGGAGCAGGTGGCCTCCATGGTCATGGGGTAGGCGGAAGGGTCGGATTCCATAAAGGCATGCATGGCCGCGATTTCCATGAAGCCCCAAAAGAACTGGGTGACCACGCCGCCAAAGGCCGCAGCCCGGTACTGCAGCCCCATCACGAGCCACATGCGGAAGTAGCTGATATATTTTTTCATGATTTCGAGACACCTTTCTATAATTATGGAAGAGGAGCATCCCATGGAAGAGGAGCATCCCATGGAAGAAGAGCATCCCATGGAAGAGGAGCATCCGCGTGCCGCAGGGCGGGCGCATGGTTCGGAAACGCTGCTCCGACACGGCGGATTCGGGTTTGCATAGCATGGATTCAGGTGATTTCGTAGGATTTATAGAGCTGCGCCAGGGTCTCGTCCATGCTGGCATCGCCCCTCTTGATGTCCTCCAGAGTGCCGTCCATGAGGATACGTCCCTTGCCGATCAGGATGATGCGGCTGGCCAGGGCCTCGATGTCCTGCATGTCATGGGTGGTGAGGATGACGGTGGTGCCGTGCTCCCGGTTCAGCCTCTTCACGAAATCCCGCACCGCAAGCTTCGATACCGCGTCCAGCCCGATGGTGGGCTCGTCCAGGAACAGGATGCCCGGGCTGTGCAGGAGGGAGGCCGCAATCTCGCAGCGCATGCGCTGTCCCAAGGAGAGCTGTCTTGCGGGGGTGCGCAGAAGCTCTGTCAGGGCTAAGGATTCGGTTAATTCTTCAAGGTTTTTTTGGTAGACCTGGGTGGGGATGGAATAGATGTCCCGGAGCAGCTCATAGGAGTCGATGACAGGCACGTCCCACCAAAGCTGGGAGCGCTGTCCGAAGACTACGCCTATCTGCCGAACATGGTCGATGCGCCGGTACTTCTCTCCCTGGGATTTCCGGCTGCGGCCGCTCTCGTCCAGGCTCCAGAGAATCCGGCCGTCTATGGACACCTTCCCGCGGTCCGGCGTCAGTATGCCGCTTAAGATTTTGATCGTGGAGCTTTTGCCCGCTCCGTTGGGGCCGATGTAGCCCACCATCTCGCCGTTGCCGATGGTGAAGCTGATGTCTTTTAGGGCTTCGATCACCTCATACTCTCTGTGGAAGAGAGCCTTGCAGGCCGCCCCAAAGCCCGCGTTCCTTTTTGCGACTCTGTACGATTTGCATACGTTCTCCATCGTAATCATTGTGCTTCCTCCTGGTAGTTATACTGTGCCCCGGGCGGGGCTGTCCATATCTTGCCAAGTAGGTATGGCGTGGCTTGGCACGCCAGCTCTGTCGGATTTTGCCGACAGATACCTGAAAGGTAAAATATTTAGTTAGACATGCTTTGGAACAGGGATAATATTATAACAGATTGAAGTGGGATGGTCAATACAGAAAACTAAAATAGGAATTGACAAATTCCGAAAAATACCATACCATAGAAAGAGGATTACTTATAGAAGAAAGGGGTATTATCAATGAAGAATTACAAGTTCTGGTTCGCCACCGGCTCCCAGGATCTGTACGGGGATCAGTGTCTGGCCAAGGTAGCGGAGCACTCCAGGATTATCGTGGAAGGGATCAACAAGTCCGGCCTGCTTCCCTATGAGGTGGTGTGGAAGCCCACGCTGCTCACCAATGAGATGATTCGAGGCCTGTTCAACGAAGCGAACATGGATGGGGAGTGCGCGGGGGTCATCACTTGGATGCACACCTTCTCCCCTGCCAAATCCTGGATCCTGGGGCTGCAGGAGTACCGCAAGCCGCTGTGCCATTTACATACCCAGTTCAACATGGAGATTCCCTACGACACCATCGACATGGATTTCATGAACGAGAACCAGTCCGCCCACGGCGACAGGGAGTACGGCCATATCGTCACCCGCATGGGAATCGAGCGCAAGGTGATTATGGGGCACTGGAGCGATGAAGGGACATTGAAGCGCCTGGCCGGGTGGATGCGCACGGCTGTGGGCATCATGGAGTCCAGCCACATCCGCGTGGTGCGGGTGGCGGACAATATGCGCAATGTGGCCGTCACCGAGGGGGACAAGGTGGAAGCCCAGATCAAGTTCGGCTGGGAGATTGACGCCTATCCGGTGAATGAGATTGCGGAATATGTGGCGGACGTGAGCCAGGGGGACATCGATGCCCTGGTGGAGGAGTATTACGCGAAATACCGGATTCTGGACGAGGGCAGGGAGGCCGCAGAATTCCGCCGCCATGTGGCAGTGCAGGCGGGCATCGAGATCGGCTTCGAGCGCTTCCTGAAGGAGAAGGACTACCATGCCATCGTCACCCATTTCGGCGACCTGGGCTCCCTGAAGCAGCTTCCCGGCCTGGCCATCCAGAGGCTGATGGAGAAGGGCTACGGCTTCGGCGGCGAGGGCGACTGGAAGACCGCTGCCATGGTGCGCCTGATGAAGATTATGGCGGAGGGGACCAAGGACGCCAAGGGAACCTCTTTCCTGGAGGATTACACCTACAACCTGGTGCCCGGCAAGGAGGGCATCCTGCAGGCCCATATGCTGGAGGTCTGCCCCACCATCGCGGAAGGCCCCATCGGCATCAAGGTCTGCCCGCTGTCCATGGGCGACAGGGAAGACCCCGCCAGGCTGGTGTTCACTTCCAAGGAGGGCAGCGGCATCGCCACTTCCCTGATTGACCTGGGGACGAGATTCCGCCTGATCATCAACGAGGTGGAGTGCAAAAAGGTGGAGAAGCCCATGCCCAAGCTCCCGGTGGCCACATGCTTCTGGACGCCGAAGCCCAACCTCACCGTGGGAGCGGAGAGCTGGATCCTGGCGGGCGGCGCCCACCACACCGCGTTCTCCTACGATTTGACCACGGAGCAGATGGTGGACTGGGCGGACGCCATGGGCATCGAGACCGTAGTCATCGATGCAGACACCACTATCCGCGGCCTGAAGAACGAGATGCGATGGAACGCGGTAGCCTATCGCTGAACAATCAATCTATATATGCAGCAATAAAATCTTGCTTAAAAACCGGATAAACGGACTTGCTGTGCTATGTGGCTGGCAAGAATTAAATGCCGTTTATATATTTCAATGGAATAAAAAGAGAAAAACAGGAGGGACGATATGGAAGAGAAGCATTCCATGGATATTTTAGAGCTGAAGAAGCATGCCAATGATGTGCGCAAAGGCATCATTGAGGCCGTGCACGGAGCCAAGGCCGGTCATCCCGGCGGCTCTTTGTCTGCGGCGGACATTTTCACTTACCTTTATTTCGAGGAGATGAACATCGACCCGGAGAACCCGAAGATGGAGGACAGGGATCGTTTCGTGCTCTCCAAGGGGCATACCGCTCCCGGTCTGTACTCCACGCTGGCCCACAGGGGATACTTCCCCGTGGCGGATCTCCCCACCCTGCGCCATCTGGGCTCTTATCTGCAGGGACATCCCTGCCTGCAGCATGTGCCGGGAGTGGACATGTCCTCGGGCTCTCTGGGCCAGGGGATTTCCGCGGCTGTGGGAATGGCTCTGGGCGCAAGGCTTTCCGGCAGGGACTTCAGGGTCTACACGCTGTTGGGAGACGGTGAGATCCAGGAGGGCCAGGTCTGGGAGGCGGCCATGTTCGCCGGCCACAGGAAGCTGGACAACCTGGTGGCAATCGTGGACAACAACGGACTGCAGATCGACGGGCGGATAGACGACGTCTGCTCCCCCAATCCGATCGACAGGAAATTCGAAGCCTTCAACTTCCATGTGATCGATCTGAAGGACGGCAACGACATGGAGCAGGTCCGGGCCGCTTTCGCCGAGGCCAGGGCTACGAAGGGCATGCCTACGGCCATCATCGCCCACACCCTGAAGGGCAAGGGCGTATCCTTCATGGAGGGGAACGCGGACTGGCACGGCAAGGCACCCAATGACGCGGAATACGAGACCGCGATGGCTGACCTGGAGAAGCTGGGGGCAGCGCTTGGCGGATCGGCAGGGGCGAATTAAGAAAGGAGCGGTGAAGGAAATGTCTGATATAAAAGCTGTGAAGAAGATTGCCACCAGAGAGGCTTACGGCAACGCATTGGCGGAGTTCGGCGAGGCCTATCCGGACTTGGTGGTATTGGACGCGGATCTGGCGGCGGCTACCAAGACCGGCATCTTTAAGAAGAAATTCCCCGAGAGGCATATCGACTGCGGCATCGCGGAATCCAACATGATGGGCATCGCGGCGGGGCTGTCCCTGACGGGCAAGATTCCCGTGGCCAGCACTTTCGCCATGTTCGCGGCGGGCCGGGCCTTTGAGCAGGTGCGCAATTCCATCGGCTACCCTCATCTGAACGTGAAGATCGGGGCCACCCACGCGGGCATCACCGTGGGCGAGGACGGCGCTTCCCACCAGTGCAACGAGGATATCGCCCTGATGCGGACGATTCCCGGCATGACCATCCTGAATCCCGCCGACGCGGTGGAGGCGAGAGCCTGCGTGAAGGCTGCTCTGGACTTTGAGGGGCCTGTGTACATGCGGTTCGGCCGGGCGGCAGTGCCTGTGATTCATGAGGAGAATGACTATAAGTTCGAAATCGGCAAGGGAGAGGTGCTGCGGGAGGGCAGCAACGTCACCATCGTGGCTACAGGCATCATGGTGAACTCCGCTCTGGAAGCTGCCTCTAAGCTCGCGGAAGAGGGCGTGAGCGCGGAAGTGATCAACATCTGCACCATCAAACCCCTGGACAAGGAGCTGATTGCAGCCAGCGCGAAGAAGACCGGAAAAGTGGTCACCGCGGAGGAACACTCCGTCATCGGCGGCTTAGGCGGCGCGGTGTGCGAGGCGCTGGCGGAGACCTGCCCCGTGCCGGTGTGCAGGATCGGCATCCAGGACGTGTTCGGCGAGTCCGGCTCCGCCGGGGCTTTGCTTGCGAAGTACGGCCTTGACGGCGACGGCGTGTACCGGACGGTGAAGGCGTTCCTGGCATGAGGGAAGGTTTTCTGGCAGCAGAGCATTCCAAAGAGAATCTGCTGTCTTGACGGGCGGCAGATTCTTTTACTATGCACAGGGATGCGTATGGACATTAGCGGCTTAGCTGCATGCGCCCCGTAGTGGGAGCATGCGCCCCGTAGTGGGAGCATGCTCCCCGCAGTGGGAAGTTGATTAAGGCGCTTGAAGGATGGCGCCGGACCGGGACGGGAAGCTGGAATAAGGGACAGGAATAAGCGGCTGGAGGACGATTGAATGGCAAAATTATATGTAAATGAAAAGAAGAAAAAAGGATACATCAATCCGGAGATTTACGGACATTTCTCCGAGCATCTGGGCAGATGCATCTATGAGGGGCTGTTCGTGGGGGAGGACTCCCATATCCCCAACAAGAACGGCATGCGCACGGATGTGGTGGAGGCGCTGAAAAGGCTGCAGATTCCCGTGCTGCGCTGGCCCGGCGGATGCTTTGCGGACGAGTACCACTGGAAGGACGGCATCGGCCCTAAGGAGGGGCGCAAGCGGATGGTGAACACCCACTGGGGCGGGGTGGTGGAGGACAACAGCTTCGGCACCCACGAGTTCTTCGAGCTCTGCGAGCAGCTGGGCTGCAAGACCTACATCAACGGCAATGTGGGCAGCGGCACCGTGCAGGAGATGTCCGAGTGGGTGGAGTACATGACCTTCGACGGCGTGTCCCCCATGGCGGAGCTTCGCCGCAGGAACGGCCGGGAGGAGCCCTGGAGGGTGGACTACTTCGGTGTGGGCAACGAGAACTGGGGCTGCGGCGGCAACATGACGCCGGAATATTATGCCAACCTCTACCGCAGGTACCAGACCTACGTCCGCCATTACGACAAGGCCGCGCCCGTCAAGAAAATCTGCGGCGGCCCCAACGCGGACGATGACAACTGGACGAAGAAGGTGCTGGAGACCTGCTACGCCAAGCCGAATCCGGGCGGGAAGAATTTCAGCGGCTTCATGGACGGGCTGTCCCTGCACTATTATGTGGTGCCCGGCGACTGGGAGCACAAGGGAAGCGCCACCGGATTTGACGAGGCGGACTGGTACAAGACCATGCACAAGGCGCTCTACATGGAGGAGCTGATCAAGCTCCATGGGGCCATCATGGATCAATATGACCCGGACAAGAAAATCGGCCTGATCGTGGACGAGTGGGGCGACTGGTTCGACGTGGAGCCGGGGACGAACCCGGGCTTCCTCTACCAGCAGAACACCATGCGGGACGCTTTGGTGGCGGCGGTGAGCCTGAACATCTTCAACAGGCACTGCGACCGGGTGAAGATGGCCTGCATCGCCCAGATGGTGAACGTGCTCCAGTCCGTGATCCTCACGGAGGATGAGCGGATGCTGCTGACGCCCACCTACCATGTGTTCCACATGTACAGGGGCCATCAGGGGGCTGAACTGGTGGAGAGCAGCCTGTCGGTCGAGGGAACCGTGGGTGTGGAGGGCTATGAGGTGCCCGCCCTGCAGGAATCCGTGTCCGTGCGGGAGGACGGGACTGTGCTGGTGACCCTGGCGAACCTGTCCGTCCGGGAGGCGTATCCTGTGGAGCTGATGCTCACGGAGAAGAAGCCGGAGACCGTGAAGGCCGCAATCCTCACCGGCAAGATGCAGGCGCACAATACCTTCGAGGAGCCTGACCGGGTGAAGGAAGAGGAGTTCCAGGATGTGGCGCTGACAGAGCGGGGCGTGCGCTTTACCATCCCGGCCTGCAGCGTGGTGAGTTTGGAAATCCGGTAGGATAGCGGAAGTTAAGTGCATATAGAGATGGAAAGATGAGAGAACGGCAGGATGAAGATATAGAAGCGTCCTGCCGTTTTTTGCAAAGATTGATGCTGGTGCCAACCATCGGGGCACCTTCGCGGACGGCCTGAAGATATCCGACACGACCCTGGACAGGTTCGATGCTGACTACAAGAGCACCATCCGCTTCCGGCCGGAGGTGCGGGAGGATGCCGTCCATGTGGACGGGCTGACCCTGTTCGGAAACGGATTCAGGAACTACGGGCAGGGCATCAAGGTGCGGACGCGCTACAGCCCCATGGAGAGCGCCAGGGGACAGGCGTGAGGGCAGGATTAGGGATTGCAGTTCTTGCAAGGATCATATCCCATGGAAATGACATCGTCACGGCTGCCGGTATAATTCTGCTTATTCTCTTCCTTCATCTGCTTTACGCTGCGGCAGGTGGGATAGTGGAACTTGTGCGTATTCGTGTTCAGGATATAGGCGGTTCCCTGGGGTTGCTCTTCCTGGGAGACGCTTGGTTCGGCGGACGGCGCCTGGGCAGATTCCTGGGGCAGGGCTCCTGTGGGTTCCTGGTCCTGCTCCGGAGATGTGTCTGCGGCGGATTCGGAGACAGGCGCCCGGGAAGGTTCTGTGGATTCTGGCGGAGCCTGTGTCGTGGACGGGGCAGAGTCCGGCGCCTGGGCATCCGGGGCAAGGGCGCTCTCCCCCGTGGCATAGTCGATTGCGATGCCGGGCTGCACGTTGTAGGCGTAGACGCAGAACGAGATGGCCTCGCCGCCGTCTTCCACGGACCGGGCTTCCATCAGCACGCCGGAAGCCAGCAGATTCTCCCCTTCGAAAACGGGCGTGACCCGGTAGAGGACATGGTTCCCGCTCTCTGTCACATAATCCGCTATCCTGTTTTCATAGGGCAGCATCCCCTGGACATTCAGATACCGGGTTCCGGTGATCAGGTTCCGCTCATTGGCATTCTCGCCGGACAGAAGATACCCAATCAGATGGCATCTGTTATACAGATAATTTCCGTCTATAATATCGTTGTATTTTACGGTATGCCAGCCTGTGGGCCGGACATTTCCGATAGAGCCGCGCTCCTCCGTCGGCATCAGGTCCAGTCCGACGCAGGCATAAGCGGCGCCGCATCTGCCGAGGTCATCCAGCCCACTGTAGGATTCGAAGGACTGGGTCGTAAGCTCCTCCTCGGAAAAATAGGGGACATTGCCGTTCACCACCGCCCAGGGCTCCCCGGAATACGGCCCGATGTCCGCAAGGCTGAAAGGGGTTGCGGGAATCTGCGGGGCCGGTTCCGGCCGGTTTTCCGCCTGGTCGGATACAGAGACCGTATCCGGCTGGGACTGGGAGGATATGGCTGCCCCGTCCCCGGACTGGGAGCCTGTAGCTTTCGGCGGGAGGGCTTCCGCTGATTCCCGGGGGCTTTCGGCGGAGGGCTCCGGGGAAGCGGACACAGCCGGAGACGGCGCTTCATAGCCGGAAGGGGAGCGCTCCGGACCTGTCGTCCCTGGCGACTGGGCACAGGAGCATAGGAGCAAGGCGATAATGGCAATAAGGTTCAGTCTCATCTTTTTCATCTTTGGTGTTCCTCCTTTTTACGTCTCCCATATTTTAGCAGAAAAGGAGCCATATATCCAGACCGTTGAGAAAATATCCAGTAAATATCAAGAAAATATTTTTGCAAAAGCATTGAAAAAGAACGGATGTTCTGATAAAATGATGTGAGTGAAGAGGGCTCTGCATGACCGGACAGGGCGGGAAAGGCGGTGGCTGAGGATGCCGGAAGCGAAAAAAATCTATGTGGCAATCGATTTGAAATCCTTCTATGCCTCAGTGGAATGCGTGGAGCGGGGGCTGGATTCCATGGACACCAACCTTGTGGTGGCGGACAGCAGCCGCACGGAGAAGACCATCTGCCTGGCGGTATCCCCCTCGCTGAAAGCCTACGGCATTCCTGGGAGACCCAGGCTGTTCGAGGTGGTCCAGAAAATCAGGGAGGTGAACGCCCGCCGCCGATGCCTGGCGCCTGGCCAGAAATTCACCGCCAGTTCCTACAGTGCGGCCAGGCTCCTGTCCTCCCCGGAGCTTTCCGTGGATTACATCACAGCGCCGCCGCGGATGTCGCTGTATCTGGAATACAGTACGAAGATATACGACATTTACCTGAGGCATGTGGCGCCGGAGGACATCCATGTGTATTCCATCGATGAGGTCTTTCTGGACGTGACCCAGTATCTGGAGGCCAGCCGCCTGACGGCCAGGGAGTTTGCGGAGAGGATGATAAAGGAGGTGCTCCAGGACACAGGCATCGTGGCCACCGCAGGGATAGGCACCAACCTTTACCTGTGCAAGGTGGCCATGGACATCGTGGCCAAGCATGTGGAGCCGAATCAGGACGGCGTGCGGATTGCGCTGCTGGACGAGAGGGAGTACCGGAGCCGCCTGTGGGGGCACCGTCCCCTGACGGATTTCTGGCGGGTGGGCAGGGGATACGCGAAGAAACTGGAGGAGAACGGCCTGTATACCATGGGGGACATCGCCAGATGCTCCCTGGGAGGGCCTTCGGACTATCACAACGAGGAGCTGCTCTACCGGCTCTTCGGGGTCAACGCAGAGCTGCTGATCGACCATGCCTGGGGGTACGAGCCCTGCACCATCGCGGATGTAAAGTCATACAGGCCCCAGGCCAGCAGCATGGGGGCCGGACAGGTGCTGCACTGCCCTTATGGTTTTGAGAAAGCAAAGCTGATTGTGCGGGAGATGACGGATCTCCTGACGCTTGACCTGGTGGACAAGGGGCTGGTGACGGATCAGATGGTGCTGACCATCGGCTATGACGTGGAGAGCCTGACAAATCCGGAGATACGAAAAGCCTACAAGGGCCCTGTCACCACAGACCGGTATGGCAGGAAGGTTCCCAAGCATGCCCACGGCACGGCCAACATAGGGCGCTTCACTTCCTCCACAAGGCTGATCATGGATGCGATGATGGAAATTTACGACAGGATTGTAGACAAAAACCTGCTGATAAGGCGGGTCACCGTGGCTGCCGGGCATGTGGTGAGGGAAGGCGAGGCCGTGTCGGAGGATACCTACGAACAGTTGGACATCTTCACGGATTACCAGGCGCTGTCAAAGCAGAGGGAAGAGGAGGAGGCCGCCCTGAAGCGGGAGAGGAAGATGCAGGAGGCCATACTGGAGATAAAGAAGAAATTCGGGAAGAACGCGATCCTGAAGGGGATGAACCTGGAGGCGGGAGCTACGGCAGTGTCAAGGAACGGGCAGATTGGCGGGCATAAGGCGTAGGGCGGGTGAAGGCGCCGGGGAAGTCGCCGGAGAAGCCGCGCCTGGAAAGGCAGGGAATCATATGGAAGAAGGAATCATGCAGAACAACCATCGCTATGACGATATCATCGGCCTGCCCCGCCATGTCTCCAAACTGCACCCTCCTATGCCGGTGGCCGACAGGGCCGCTCAGTTCATGCCCTTTGCGGCGCTTACGGGCTTCGGGGACGCCATTGAGGAGACCGGGCGGCTGACGGACGATAGGATGGAGCTGGAGGAGGATGTCATAGAGGAGCTTGACGGGAAACTGCAGTATCTGAGGGAGCATGTGAAAGAGCATCCGGAGATATCCGTCACCTATTTCCAGCCGGATGCCAGAAAGGCGGGCGGGGCCTATGCGACTGCCGCCGGGCGGATTAGGAAGGTAGATTTCTATGAGCGGATGCTGGTCATGGAGGATGGGACGGAGGTTCCTATGAAAGCGGTGGTGGGGATGGAAGGGGAGGTATTTTCTGATTTGGAGGAATTGGGGTGAGTGGGGGCCGATACCAATCTGTCCAGGACGGGCATATGTGGCTGACAGTCTTTCAGTGTAGTTTACTGTTAATTTCATCGATGTGGAGTATATATCATAAAAAAGTTCGCCTTACTGTCATGTTAGGCGAACTTTTTTATCACTTCTAACATTTTATACCCAATGTGCGGGCAGTGCAAGTCTAAATTTATTTTTGTCAATATTTGCTAATTTCGTTTATATTTCTCATGGTTTTTCATATATTTCGCATAGGAATTTTGGCTAAATTACCATATTTGGTACTTGGCCATCATTTTTGTGCCGCTTTTCAAAGGGAGGCGCGGGGGCTGAAAAAGGCCCAAAAAGTTCGCCTAACATGACAGTAAGGCGAACGATTTGGAGGGTGGCAGGAGGGAGTCAGGGACTGCCCTGGCACTTGGGTGTACAGGCAGGGATTAAGGCCTGTAGCATGGGCGTTTGGGCGATAGCCTGATGGTATGGCTTGTCCTGCCGGGTAATGGGTAATGGGGGAGTGATATGCCGAAGACGAGCAAGGACGAATGCAATGAGAGGCAAGGGCAGTTTGCTGCTGAAGAACCGTACAATAGGAAGCAAGGACAGCTTTCTGTTGCCGAGATGTACAATAGGAAGCAAGAGAAGCTTCCTATTATCGAGCATTATGAGAGGATGCGGGAGCTGGGATGCTTCAGTCTGCAGGATATCACTGAGATGGTGGGGGAACGGTCGGCGGTGACTTACCTGGTGAATGACTACCAGAGGAAGGGCTATATCGACCGGATACATCGGAACCTGTATACCGTGATGGATACGGAACGGGAGGAGCCGGCACTGACAAAGTACCAGATTGGCAGCAGACTGTTCCCGGACGCGTATATTGCCCTGCACAGTGCGTTCGAGGTGCATGGATATGCGCCCTGGGCGGGAAATGAGGTGTTCGTGGCCACGGGGACGCGGTTCACAGATTTCCGTTATAATGGAGTTTTCTATCGAAGGGTGCATCCGAAAGTAAAAGCCAGTACCGAATGGGTAGCAGGGGCTCTGGTGACCAGCCTGGAGCAGACAGTGGTGGACAGCCTCTACAGCTTTGAGGGGAGCGAAGGGCTGGAGGATGCGGTGGAGTGCATCGTGCGCCTGCCCGGGCTGGATGCGGACAAGCTGCTGGAATGCCTGGAAAGGTACGGGAATGGGTATCTGTACCAGAAGTGCGGGTATGTGCTGGAACAGTTGCAGAGCTATGTGAAGCTACCGGAGAGGTTCTATCGGGAGTGCAGGGAGCATTGCGCCAGTACGGTGAGGTATATGGTGAAGGGGGCGGAGGGGCTGGTGTACAACAAGGTATGGGGGGTTTATGGACCTGTATCAATAGCTGACCGGGATAAGTGGAGTGAATAGAAGGATATGTGAGTTGTTTGTGCATTGGATGTAATATGTATTGGGATGAGATGAGGAGGAAATACATTTTGGGTGATTTCTAGTATCCAGTGCGGCTCATAGATAGGAATAGCCTTGAATAGGGAGGCGATGGTATATGTTGCTAGTGATGAACTGTATTATCATATAAAGAGCAGCAAGAAAAGACCTTGGCAATCGTCCTGACGAGCATAAATACCAAGGGAATTATTATTTGCATCTACTCTGGATTATACAGAAAGGGAATTGGAGTAATGAAGAACTATTCAGTAAAGGTCATTATTGCAACTCATAAAAAATATCAGATGCCTAGCGATGATATGTACCTTCCGCTCCATGTAGGTGCAGAAGGTAAAAAAGATGCTGATAAAGATGATTTGAATTTAGGTTATAAGAAGGATAATACAGGTGATAATATATCGGAACTCAATCCCAGTTTCTGCGAATTGACGGGTCTTTATTGGGCATGGAAAAATCTTGATGATGACTATATAGGATTGGTGCATTATAGGAGATATTTTTCTGTGAGCAATAAGCCTGGCCTTGAAAATATTCTTAATTATAAGGAAATAGAATCTTATTTGGGCAAAGTAAAAATTTTTATTCCTACTAAAAGAAAATATTATATTGAAACCTTATATAGTCATTATAGTCATACCCATTATTCGGATCAGCTGGATGAGACGAGAACCATTATTGCAGAAATATATCCCGAATATATAGAAAGCTATGATTGTGTAATCAACCGTAGATACGGATATATGTTCAATATGATGATTATGGAGAGAGTGTATCTTAATAAATATTGTACTTGGCTTTTTGATATTCTCTTTGAACTTAGAAAAAGAATTGATATGACAGAATTAAGCGATTTCCAAGGCAGATTTTATGGGCGAATATCCGAGATTATTTTTAATGTTTGGCTTGATTATCAAATTGCAACCGGACACGTTAAGAAAATAGAAGTCATGGAAATTCCTTATATTCACATGGAAAAGATAAGGTGGATAAAAAAAGGAACAGCATTTCTTAAAGCAAAATTTTTGGGGAAAAAGTACGAAGGGAGTTTTTGATGGATAAACGCCAGATTATGGTTTTGAATCAGGGGGGGGCAGCGTCTGCGATGGGTTGATGCTTTAAAAGGAATAGCAATATTAACTGTTGTTTTAGGACATGTTCTTTTGGGATACGCAGAAAATAATGCGTTTCCGGAACCCGCTCATTCTATAATATATGGAATAAAACTATGGATTTATACATGGCATATGCCGCTGTTTTTTGTGATTAGTGGTTTTACTTTTACGTCTGCCTACTTGTCATCCGAAACTGGTGTTATTTCTATTCAAGAAAAGAGGTTAAAAAATCAGCTGTTAAATCTTATATTGATATTTTTGATTTTTCAAATAAGCCTGTGTGTGTTGAAAATGATTTTTTCGTCATTTGTAGATAATCCTATGTCATTTAAAGAGATGGTATTTAATATATTCATTCCGAATACAATCATGTGGTATATATGGGTATTGGTTGTTTTTTATTTGGCTTTTAGTTATCTGTGTAGAACAATTAAAATCATAGATAATAGACGATTTACAATTGTATTCATCATTCTTTTGCTTATTGGCATTTTTGAGAAAATAACTGCCACAGTATTAAATTATAGACTTTGTATTGGTAATCTACTTCATTGTGCCGCATTTTTTTGGCTTGGCATATATTTCAGTAGAATTGGAATAGAAAGAAACAAGAGATACAATTTCATAGTCGTAAGTTCATTGATTATTGTTATAGTATATGCGTTGGTTTTTGCTATCAGATATCCGATTTCCTCGAATGAAAATATAATCTATGTTTTATTTGGAGAAATTAATGCGTTAGCAATTATTATAATATTGATTGGCATTTTTAACAGAGTAAAGATTAATGATACATTATTGACTAAAATAGGAGAAAAATCCCTGTGCATTTACTTGCTGCATACCTACTTTGTGACTGCACTTAAGGTTATGTTTATCCGTATAGGCTTATGTACAACAAATAGAGCATTACTAATTGTTCTTATAACATGGTTTATTCCAAGTCTTGTTTCGTTCGGAATTGCCATATTAAGTGATAAAATTCTGCTTCTGAAAATCATATTTAATCCGATAACTTTGTTCAACAAAGTAGGTATTAAATATCAGAGAAAGAGCTTCTGATATGTTCTAAAAAATCATATAGCATCTTTACTGATAATGGAGGAGTTTATGAGCAATGATTTAAGGCTATTACAAATAGAAGAATTAAATATGCTACATGTCTTTGTGGATATCTGTGAAAAGAATAGTCTTAGATATTTTATTATAGGAGGTACGCTTTTAGGAGCTGTTCGTAATAAAGGTTTTATTCCATGGGATGATGATGTTGATGTTGCAATGCCCAGGCCAGACTATAATCGGCTACTTAGCATCATGAGAGAGTATGAATCAAAAGAATACTATTTTTGTAATTTTAATACAGAAGAGAACTATTCTTATGCGTGGGCTAGAATGAATAGTAAAAAAATTAAAGTGGTAAACAATATGGCAAATAATCCAAAGATAGAGCCCGTTTTTATTGATATTATTCCGCTGGATGGTTTTCCGGATAATAGATTGTTTAGGATAATACATAAGGCTCGGCTTAGTTTTTGGTGGTCTGTAAATCAATTGTGTCAGTTTGACAAAATGGTTGATCAAAAACGACAGAGGAGTTGGATTGCTAAGAGTGCTATTAGAATAGCTGGTTGCTTTAAAGGGATAGGTAATTTAATATCTTATAAAGTGTGTTTAAAAAAATTAAATAATATTTTAAGTAAATATCCATACGATTCATCAGGTAAATATATAATAAACTTTTTGGCAGCATACGGTTTTCAAGAGGTATTTCCGCGTAAAGCTTTTGAAAAAACTAGAAAATATACTTTTGAAGATATACAGTTAAATGGTCCGATAGATTATGATACAGTTTGCGGGATTATTTATGGTGATTATATGAAATTACCACCGGAAGATCAGAGAAATAAGCATTATGTAGAGGTTATTAAGGATTGAGGTAAAAATTTCTGATGATAAAAGATTTAGTTAGTATAATTGTACCTGTTCATAATGTGCAAGATTATTTAGTGGAATGTATAGATAGCTTACTTGTACAATCATATCCCATGACTGAAATTATATTGATAAATGATGGTTCGAGTGATAAGTCAGAAGAAATTTGTATTAGTTATGCTAAAAGAGACAGTAGAATACATTTCTATACACAGTTAAACAAAGGCGTTAGCGCAGCAAGAAATAGAGGTTTAGAGAACGCAAAAGGTGAATATATTTCATTTGTTGATGCTGATGATTTTGTTCAAGTAAATTATATAGAAGAAATGGTTGCTATAATCAAAAATAGAGGGGTTGACTGTGTTCAATGTGGATATAAAAAGCTTAAGGGAAATACATTTGATTATATTTTAAGAGGTAATGAATTTGAAATTCAGAAAAATCAAATTATAGATGGTTTGCTATCAGGTAATGGATATGGAAGAACCTGGTGTATGTTATATACCAGGAAAGTGATTGGCGACAATAGATTTAATGAAGATTTGTCAATGGGGGAGGACGCGGAGTTTAATCTACGTGTATATGGATCAGCTGCATCACTTTTTTATATTGATAAACCGTTATATATATATCGAGTCAATCCAACATCAACGGTGAAAAAATATGATGATTATTATGCTGAAAGGTACAAAAAGACAGCTGTTTGTATTTTGAATAATCTTTCTGGAAACCAAATAAGACAAAGGAAAGCACAACCATATATTTGCTATATGATTGTACAGACGATAGTTAATTATGCCTGTAATATAAATCATAAGGAAAAGTTTGCCTCTCGCTTAGATAAAGTGAAACGTGTTTGCAATGATAATCTATATAAGTACGCACTTCAGACTGCAGTTATAGACTTCAGGCCAATAAGTTTTTGGTTGCTAATTAAATTGCTTAATCTGAAACAGTATTGGCTTGTGGTGTTTTTATGCCTAATAAAACAGCGGTAATTATGGAGTTTTTGATGAGAGTATTAATCTTTGGAATGACGGAGAATCCTGGTGGAGTTGAAAGTTTTATAATAAATTATTACCGTCATCTGGATAGAGAGAAAATCCAATTTGATTTTCTATGTAATTCATATAATCCTGTGGCATATGAAAATGAAATAAAGAAACTGGGTGGAAGATGCTTTCATATAATTGCACGAAGTGTTGACTATTGGAAGTATAAAGAAGAATTGGATTCAGTTTTTAAAAGACATGCATCGGAATGGGACGCAATATGGGTAAATGTTTGCAGCCTTGCCAATATTGATTATTTGAAAATGGCGAAAAAGTATGGATTGAACCGTAGGATAATTCATAGCCATAATTCACAGAATATGGATAGTAAATTGCGAGGATTGCTCCATTTTCTGAACAAGAGAGGCATTGGCTCTTTGGCTACAGACTACTGGGCATGTTCATATAATGCTGCAAGATGGTTCTTTTCCGGCGACGAAATGCAAAAAGCAGTTGTTATACATAATGCCATTGATGTTAATCTCATGCAGTTTAATGAAGAAAAAAGGGATAATATACGTCGACAATATGACTGGAATGACAAGTATGTAATTGGTAATATTGGAAGATTTCATTTTCAGAAGAACCAATCTTTCATGCTGGATGTTTTTGCCAATTATTTTACAAGACATTCAGATAGTGTGCTTGTTTTAATTGGACAGGGTCACGATGAAGAAATGCTTAGAGCAAAAGCGAATCGTTTGAAGATAGATAAGAAAGTGTTTTTTGTGGGCATCCAAAGCGACATTCAAGGTTGGCTTAGTTGTTTCGACTTATTTTTATTTCCATCAGTGTTTGAGGGTTTGAGTGTAGCAGCCTTAGAAGCACAAGCTAATAGTGTCCCGGTATTGGCATCCAGAGGAGTTGTCCCAGAAGACATAAAGATGAATAAAAATTTTGTTTTATTTGATTTAGCGTTAGGGGACGATGCATGGAGTTCAAAAATCGATGAAATGCGTTTATTGCAAAGAGAAGCATATGATATAGTGAAGCAGAATTTTGTTAAAAAGGGATATGATATAGAAACTGAGGTAGGAAGGTTAGAAGATTTGCTTCTCAGGTAAAGGAGTGGTCATATTTGAATAAATTCCAAATATTGGAGGCACCAGCACAATTTAATCATGCTGGTACTAAAGCAACAGCTGACATAGCGGTAATAGCAGGAAGCCTCGGATTTCGTAAATTACTACTGCAAATGAGAACTACAAAGAAGGGATATTTTTCAAAGATAAAAAGACAATGGGGATATTGCATAGATTGGAATAGCTGCTATAGCACTATTGTTGACGATGCAGTCGTTCTGTTACAGCATCCTTTCCACTATCCGCAATTCACAAGAGAGAGGGTGCTTTATGCTCTAAAGCGCAGGAAGCATGTAAAATTTATTTCCATTGTTCACGATGTAGAGGAGTTGAGAGGATTTCGATTCAATGATTATTATAAAAGAGAATTTGAAGTAATGCTTGATATAGCAGATATTATCATCGTCCATAATGCTTTAATGAAACAATTCTTTATAGAGCAAGGTGTTGATAAGAACAGGTTGATTGACATTGAAATTTTTGACTACTTACAGGATGGTACAATTGAGAAAAAAGTAGAATTTGAAAAGGCCATTACAGTGGCGGGAAATCTTGACACGACTAAATGTCGGTATATTGGTCAGCTAGGGCGAATTACAGGAGTTAAGATAAATCTTTTTGGGCCAAATTTTAATGAGGATATGAAGCAACTGGATAATGTGGAGTACCATGGATCATTCCCTGTTGATGAAATTCCAAGACAACTTAAAACGGGGTTTGGCCTTGTATGGGATGGTGAGAGCATACAAGGTTGCAAGGGCTTGTCTGGACAGTATTTGAAGTATAACAATCCTCATAAGTTGTCTCTATATCTTTCTTCCGGCATGCCCGTTGTCATTTGGAGTGGAGCAGCAGAAGCGCAGTTTGTCAGGGAAAATGGTGTGGGTATTTGTGTAGAAAGTTTATGTGAACTTGAGGCGTTGCTTTCAAACATGACGGTAGAAGAATACCAATCTATACGGAAAAACGTATGCACTGAACGTGATAAACTGGTTCAGGGTTATTATTCTAAAAAAGCTATAGAATATGCGCTGATGCGTATTTGATAAGGGAATGATTACATGAAACTAAAAAGAGTTAGTCTGGTGAGCATAGTCGAATTTCTTTTTGTCGTCAGTGTTGCTATATCAGGTGGCACTATGTATGGGGTTATGGATTCGTTTTATGTGAAAGGAATTAATGATTTTACTTTACGAATCCTTTGTATGGCTATGTCATGTGTACTTATAGGTATCTACATAATTAATAAGCGTATAGCTATTACAAGAAAACAGGCGCTATTTTTTAGTTTTTCAGTTTTATATTTTGTACTTTATTTAACTGTTACTAGATACAGAATTAATTCATGTTTAGAAGGTTTATGTATTCCGTTTATGCTTTTTTATGTTTTGAGCTGTTTGAACGGATCGGAAAAATTTTTTACTATGTTTTTTGACACATATTCCACCATTTTTTATTGGCTGGCTATTATTTCTTTGATTCTTTTCCTTGATGGTAATTTCTTTGAAATATTTCCAAGGATGAGCATGGAGTATTTTAATAATGGTTGGTGGTATCCTGGTACAAATAGTTTTTTTCTAGCTTTTATTAATGAGTGGCAGAGAATAGATGCTTTTGGTATGACAATATATAAAAATATCGGAATTTTTATGGAGGCTCCTGGATTTGCGTTCCCATTAGTGGTTTCTTTATGGTGGGAGTATTTTGGAAGGCCTACTTTCAATAAAAAGCATGTTTTAGTTTTCCTTATTACACTAGTTAGTACATTTTCAGCCAAAGGTATAATTATTGGTATTTTTGTTACTTTTTTGTTTATGTATTCAAAAGCATCGGACAGAATTGTTTTTTGGAAACGTATAAAGCGGCTCTTGATTCTCCCGATATTAGGGGTAGCTATTCTTATAGTAGCCAAGGTGTTAGGCACCAAAATATCTGCATCCACAGGCACACATGGTTCATGGGCAACTAGGGTTAGTGATGTATGGGCTGCGTGGACAACTTGGATGGAGCATCCGTTTTTTGGGGCAGGATTTTACAATTTACCAGAGATATATAAGCATTATATTCCAGAAAGACATAATGGTGCTCCTACAATGGGATTATTAAATGTATTGGCTTTTGGTGGCATATATATGTTTGTTGGATATTTAGGAGGATTGCTTCGATTTTATCTAAAAGGCAATTATAGAAAATGCCGATTGATGTTGCGCTCCTTTTTATGCATAGTTCTTGCATTTATGTGCACAAGTGGTATTCAGTATAATTATACATTAATTTCGTTTATTGCTATGGGATGGTCGATTAAGGCAAGCGATTTTAAGGGATTGAATTCTGTAAATTTGAAAGGATAATCATATCCATTAAAGAATGAAAGAATTAAAGATGAAAGAGCCAAGTATTAAAAAAAATTTATTGTTAAGCACTGCCTATCAGGTATTGACAATGCTTACACCGCTTATTACAACTCCGTATATTTCACGTGTATTGGGTGCAGGCGGTATAGGCATTTATAGCTATACATATTCTATTGAATCGTATTTCTCAATGTTTGCAGCATTAGGAACAGTAAGCTATGGAAGTAGGGAAATAGCGAGGAATAGGAATGACAGAAAAAGATACAGTTTATTGTTTTGGGAAGTTGAGTTGTTGACTATATTGACTACATCTGTCTGCCTTATTTTGTGGGGAATTTTAGTGACTATTTCTACGAAATACAAATTATATTATACTATTTTATCATTTTATCTGATTGCGACTATGTTCGACATATCATGGCTTTATGCAGGAATTGAACAATTTAGATATACAGTTGTTCAGAATAGTATTTTTAAACTATTAGGAATAATTGCCTTGTTTATTTTTGTAAAAGATAAGAGCCATGTGGCAGTTTATACATTAATCATGTCTTTATCAATGCTTCTAGGAAACTTAAGCATGTGGATTTATTTGCCCAAGTTCATTGATAAGGTTCAGTTAAAAAATATACATCTGATGCATCATATAAAAGAAACCTTGATATATTTTATCCCGACTATTGCGACATCCATATATACAGTTTTGGATAAAACTTTAATTGGGGCAATAACACAGAATTCAAATGAAAATGGTTATTACGAGCAAGCGACCAGAATAATTAATATGGCAAAGTCTGTGACTTTTTCAGGGCTAAATAGTGTATTAGGAGCAAGAATTTCTTATTTATATGCAGAAAAGAAATTTGGTGAGATTAAGGAAAAGATTGATATTTCTATAGATTATATCCTATTTATGGGAATCGGTATCATATTTGGCATTTTTGGTGTTTCAGAACGTTTTGTCCCACTATTTTTTGGTGATGGATTCAAAAAGGCAGGACAACTCTTAAAGTTGTTATGCCCAGCTGTTGTGATAATTGGAATAAGCAATTGCTTAGGTGCCCAGTATTATACTCCAGCAGGACTACGAAAGCAGAGCGCGAAATATATTATTATCGGTTCGTTGGTAAATTTAATTTTCAACGTAATATTTATCTCAAGGTATGCCAGTTATGGCGCAGTAATAGCAACTTTGATTGCGGAACTCACGATTACAATATTGTATTTAAAAAATTGCAATCGGATAATAACTGTAACAGAATTATGTCACCATGCTTGGAAAAAGATTATATCAGGTGTATTGATGCTCGGCGTTATATCTGCTGTTGGACATATCAATATGAATAAAATAGTCGTTTTAGGATTGCAGGTACTATGTGGTGGAATTTGTTATTTTCTAGGTTTGCTAGTATTGAGAGATACTTTTATGAATTTTATTATTAAATTGACTAGAAAGAGAGCAGCTAGATGAGTATAGAATTACCGATAAAAATTAAATTACCAAGCAACTTTCTAGATGAAGAAACCCGTTGTGGCTATTTTATATCATCGGATATGAAAGCAGTTTGGGCAGTTGAATTAGACTTGTTGTCAGAGTTAGATAAAGTGTGTAAACGGTTAAGCATAAAATACTTTTTAGATGCTGGAAATTTGTTAGGAGCTGTAAGAGATGGGAAATTTATTCCTTGGGATGACGACATAGACTTAGTGATGTTAAGAAATGATTATGATAAATTGATGAAAGATGGATCGTGTTTATTTCAGTATCCTTATTTTCTGCAATGCCCGTATTCTGATAAAGAATATGCAAGGCCTCATGCCCAACTTAGAAATTCTAATACTTGTGCGGCAATGAAAAATGAAGGTAAATCAGTGATTTTTAATCAAGGGATTTTTATTGATATTTTTCCATTAGATGGTATTTTAGAGAATGACTTGAATTGCCAGATAAAAATGGTAAAAAAATTAAAAAACCAGCTAAATATATTTCTTTTCATCATTCAAAGAAATTACATGTTGAGTTATTTAGAAAGATAAGAGCCAATATATATAAGGCGATTTATGGGGATATACCTACGATATTTGAGAGATTGGATAATTATGTAAGGCAATCATCTGAAGAAAGATATGTTGATAAAGTGACATTTAGAGATGATGTTAGCAAAATCTGTTATTTAAAAAAATCTTGGTTTGAACAAAGCGTGGTTTTAGAATTCGAAGAATTTAAATGTGCAGTTCCATCGGCATACGATGAGATATTAAAAGCCTATTATGGTACAGATTATATGACGCCTAAACAACAATCAACAGTTCATGGTGGGAATGGTGGCATGATATTTGATGCATACAAACCATATAAGGATGTATTATTTTAAAGGAGAAAGAGATTATGCTTAATTTTACGGTAGGTCCAGTGATGTCTTCTGATGCTATACGAGAGATTGGCGCAGAACAGGTTCCATATTTTAGAACACCAGAATTCTCAGAAATTATGCTGGAAAATGAATTACTTATGAAGAAGTTTGCTAAAGCAGATGATGACGCGAGAGTCGTATTCATGACTGGATCAGGTACACTGGCAATGGAAGCAGCTGTGATAAATTTATTTACAAAAGAGGATAAAGTTTTAGTAATTGATGGTGGCAGTTTTGGCCATCGTTTTGTCAAGATGCTGGACATTCATGAAATCCCGCACATAGTTATCAGATTAGAATTTGGACGTGGCGTAACGGCTGACCAACTTGCAGAATATGATGGAAAAGATATTACTGGATTTCTCGTCAATGTGGACGAGACTTCTGTTGGTGTTCTATATGACATTGAACTTATAAGTGATTTTTGTAGTCGAAATAACATATTCTTGGTTGTTGACTCTATCAGTTCTTTTCTATGCGACCCTTTCGATATGAAAAGGCTGAATGTGCAGGTGATGATTACCAGTTCGCAGAAAGCGTTGGCCTGCCCTCCAGGTGTGTCTATTATAGTTCTTTCGGCTTTGGCAGTTGACCGTGTATATATTAATAACCCTAAAACCATGTATTTGGACTTGAAATCTGCACTTAAAGATCAAGAGCGGGGACAGACCCCGTTTACTTGCGCTGTTGGCATACTGCGTCAGATTAACAGAAGATTAAAAGCGATAGATGCGGCAGGCGGGGTGGAAGCTGAAATTGCCCGGATTGGGAGATTGGCCGTATATTTTAGAAAAATGATTAAGGAAGCTGGTTTCCCTCTAGAAATTGTTTCTGATTCCCTGCCAAACGCAGTTACACCGCTTTCTCCAACAAATCGAACATCTGCGTATGATATATTTACCATTCTTAAAGATGAATATGGCATTTGGGTTTGTCCAAATGGCGCAGAATTGAAAGACAAATTGTTTCGAGTTGGTCACATCGGTGCACTGACGGAAGCTGATTATGATGTATTGATTGCCGCAATGAAGGATATGTGTTCAAAAGGTAAATTATGACGCTTATCTATTAATGGAGAAATAACTATGGTTAAAATAATAACATACGGTACATACGATTTGCTTCATTATGGACATGTAAGGCTCCTGCAGAGGGCAAAAGAACTTGGAGATTACCTGATTGTTGGTGTTACTGCAGATGACTTTGATAAAACCAGAGGAAAAATCAATGTTCAGCAGAGCCTTGAAGAGCGCGTGGCTGCTGTTCAGGCTACTGGTATCGCGGACAGGGTTATAATAGAAGAGTATGAAGGACAGAAAATAGATGATATCAGAAAATATGGAATAGATATCTTCACAGTTGGTTCTGACTGGATAGGGTATTTCGATTACCTTAATGAGTTTTGCAAGGTGGTATATCTTCCGAGGACAGAGGGGGTTTCCAGTTCAGAAATTAGAGCCGAAAAGTCATCGCTCAGATTGGGTATGGTTGGATATGCTCCTTTTCTGAAAAAATTTCCACCTGTGCGGTTGCGAGTGGTTAGGAGCGGCAATAAAAAAATGACAAAAT
>OFGG01000478.1_pt1 | contig 34150 bp, 29 predicted proteins | sample 1521701 | NCBI WGS metagenome assembly OFGG01 (sample SAMEA3504081, study PRJEB24116) | mouse gut metagenome | biome: mouse gut; feature: mouse-associated habitat; material: faeces | place: Denmark | collected 2011
GGGCGATTGCTTTCAGGTTCTTTGAAAAGTCCATCTCGTGCATGGCGGCGCTTCTTACCAGCACTGCGTCCGCCTTTTCCACAGTCCCCGCCGGAACATATTCTTCTGTCAGTTTCTCAAGCCCTACGTCAGAGATTGGATTTAAGCAATAATATTTATACATGATTACAGATTCTCCTCTTCAAACTTCTTCATAAATGCCACAAGCGCCTCGACCCCTTCTATCGGCATCGCATTATAAATACTTGCGCGCATGCCGCCTACGGTACGGTGTCCTTTCAAGTTCTCGAATCCCGCCGCCTTTGCCTCTTTCACAAATTTTGCGTCCAATTCCTCATTTCCCGTCACAAACGGTACATTCATCAGCGACCGATCTTTTGGCACTACGGTTCCCCGAAACATCCTGCTCGTATCAAGATAATCATACAGAACCTTCGCCTTCTTCTCATTATGCACCTTCATCGCTTCAAGGCCTCCCTGCTTTTTCAGCCACTTGAACACCTTGCCGCAGATATAGATGCCATAGGCGGGCGGCGTATTGTACAGGGACGCATTGTCCGCATGGATTTTGTACCGCAGCATGGTAGGCGTGCCGGGCAGCACATCCTCCGTAATCAGATCCTCCCGGATGATGACGATGACCACCCCGGCAGGCCCGATGTTCTTCTGTACGCCGCCATAAATCACACCATATTTCGTCACATCCACCGGCTCCGACAGAAAGCAGCTGGACACATCCGCCACCAGCGGCTTTCCCTTAGTATCCGGCAGGGTTTTGAACTTCGTCCCATAGATGGTATTGTTCTCGCAGATATAGACATAATCCGCATCCTCGCTGATTGGCAGATCGGAGCAATCCGGAATATAAGAGAAAGTCTCATCCTCCGAAGACGCGATCTTATTCGCTTTGCCGTAAATCTGCGCCTCCTGATAAGCCTTCTTCGCCCACTGCCCGGTGACGATGTAATCGGCCACCTTATTCTTCATCAGATTCATGGGAATCATGGCGAACTGCTGGCTGGCGCCTCCCTGCAGGAACAGTACCCTGTAATTATCGGGAATCTTCATCAAATCACGCAGATCAGCCTCCGCCTCCTTGATAATGGTATCATAGGCCTTGGAGCGGTGGCTCATCTCCATGACGGACATACCTGTCCCCTTGTAATCCAGCATCTCGTCCGCTGCCTCCCGCAGCACCTCCTCCGGCAGGACCGCAGGCCCCGCGGAGAAATTGTAGACTCTCTTCATCTTGGCTCCTCCTCACTCTCTATAGACTGGAAACTATCTGTTTTCCTCAAATGTAACAGATGACGGATATCTGCTCCGGTTCATCTCCTCTTTCGACTTGATTATCTCTTCCAAATCGATATCATACAGATTCGCAATGGCAATGGCATAATAGATCACATCCCATACCTCTTCGTCTATCGTTCCTTTGATCTCCCGGCTGTTCGGCGCTTTCATGCCCTTCCGCATGGCCCGGGAGAGCTCCCCCACTTCCTCTGAAAGCTTTAGAAAGTAGTCTTTCAGCAATTCTGGGTGATGGTCCTTTTGCTTTATGTAATTCTGCAGATATTTCACTGTGGTCTTACCATCCATGTCAATGCCCTTCCTCCGCTGTTTTGCTAAGTTCCGTTCATACATCCCCATGAGGTGAGAATTTCCCGGGGATTCCGGCCTGTTCCGTCACATGAATCGTCACATAGATATAGAATAAACGCTCCCGGCGCTTTAGTCAAGTACATCGTTAAAATCTTGGGGTACAATTTACGTTCCGATTTCGGGCTGCTGGAAACAATTCCGCCATTTATACTGCACGCCGACAAAACTTACGCTGAATCCCGGCTACAGACCGCCGGCAAGATACCTTTGCTCATTTTCCTACTGTAAATTCCGGCGGTCTGCAATATAATCCGGGAAAATCAGTAGAACATGATCACCGGCATCCCCACCTCCACCATCTCATAGAGCTGCGACATATTGGCTGTGGGCGTATTGATGCAGCCATGGGAGCCGCCTGTCTGATATATCTGTCCCCCGAAGCTCCCCCTCCAGCTGGCGTCATGGATTCCGATGTTTCCGACCACAGGCACCCAGTATTTGACGAAAGATTCATAGTCGGCACCCCGCAGGATCTGGTTCCGCTGTTTCCCATGGATATAATTGATTCCCTGGGGCGTGCCCATGCGCCTGCCCGTATTGCCTGTCACGATATCCGTCTCCAGCTCCAGTTCCCCTGCCGCGTAGTAGTACATCTTCTGTTCCGTCATGTCTATTTCGATATAGGTATCGCCGATGTCGTCCAGCCCCCGCACATACCCCTTTTGAATATATGCGGGCACATGCATTTCCGTTCCGTCCGACACATCAGAATCTGCCGCGCCCTGCGTACCGGCAGCCTCCCCCGGGGCTGCCGCCTGATTGCCTGCCCGGTTCTGCAGCGCCTCCAGAAGGTATGCTTTCTCGGCCTCCACGTCCAGCTTCGTCCCGTAGGTGACATAGTTTACCGTTACCAGGTCTCCCCTGGTGGATTGGAACTGCTTCTCCCTGCCGCAGGTATCGTAATCCGCCGCCAGGGCCTCCACCCAGGCCTGAATCATGGCTTCGTCGATTACGACTCCTCCTTCTTCATCCAGAACCGGACAGCCGTCCCTCTCCGTTTTCAGGAAACCCGATGTGACAGCCGGTGTCAGAGGAATCTGCTCAGCCCCCATGTCATATACGATCCTGCTCCCTCTCTCCGCGTATGCCGACACCTGCTCCCAGATATCCCGCTGCCTCCTGTCGTAAGCGCTGTCCGGCAGATCCTCATAGCATCCCCCCGCCGCCAGGTCTATGGCCGTCTGCCCTTTTGCCAGACACTCCTCCACATAGGCGCAGGCCTTTTCCGGGTTCAGCCGATCCGCGTTCCCGTCCTGGAGCACGAAGCCCTCCTCCGACTTCCGTACCCTGACACCCTCCGCCTGTTTCCGCTCTTCCTCCACAAATGGCAGCCCTTCCAGGCAGGTCTGCAGCTTTTCCCTGTCCACGGCATACTTTCCCGCCGCCAGCTCGCTGGACACGGGCTCCTGGAGATTGTCCATCCAATAGACGGACGCGTTCTGCTTCAGATACGCCCTCAGCGCGTCCCTGTAATCCGGCCTGATGTCAGCGGCCCGCATATCGATTTCCCAACCGGCGCCGTCAGCATCCACAATCGTTATCAGAGATACCTCCGATTCCTCCTGCGCGCCCGCCAGCTCCTCGTTCACCTGTTCTATGGATTTTCCGGTACAGTACACCCCGTTGATCCACGTATTCACAGGAAAATTGTTCCGGTAATACAGAGTCAGGGCCAGCAGTCCCCCCAGCCCCAACAGTATGCCGCTTAACAGAAATATCGTCAGAAACCGTAAAATCCTCTTCATAAGCGCAGCCGGAACCTACCGGCCGTTCTCCTCCCAAAATCTAGTCCTCTCTCCCTGTGAAGACGGCCCTGCTTTCCGGCAGGGCCGTCCCGGGAAACGAATGGGGCTGCTCCTAGAAATCGTCCCCGTCGAATACCTCCGCTATGGGCGCTCCCGCCGGAACCATGGGGAACACCTTGTCGTCCTCCGGAATGAGGCACTCTATCAGCACCGGAGCCTTCAGGGCGATGGCCTTCTCGATGGCAGGCTCCACCTCTTCCCTGGTGGTCACGCGGATGGCCGTACAGCCCAGCCCCTCCGCCACCTTGCAGAAGTCCACCCTGTCGTTCAAGACCGTCTGGGAATAGCGCTTTCCGTAGAACAGGGTCTGCCACTGCCGCACCATCCCCAGCACATGGTTGTTGATGACCACCTGGATGATGGGGATGTTGTAGCGGCTGGCCGTGGCCAGTTCATTCATGTTCATGCGGAAGCACCCGTCCCCCGCGATATTGATGCAGAGCTTATCCGGCTGCCCAAGCTGGGCGCCGATGCAGGCCCCCAGGCCGTAGCCCATGGTCCCCAGGCCGCCGGAAGAAAGGAAGGTGCGGGGCTTCGTATAGCGGTAATACTGCGCCGCCCACATCTGATGCTGCCCTACGTCCGTGGTGATCAGGGCCTCCCCCTTGGTGACCCTGTCGATGGCCTCTATCACATAGGGGCAGGATAACTGGGAATCGTCATATTTTAAGGGATATTTCGTCTTCAAATCAGCGATGGTCTTCATCCAGTCGCTGTGCTCCTGCTTCTCCAGGCGCCTGTTCAGCTCCTGGAGCACCAGCTTCAAATCGCCCACCAGGCTGGCATCCGCGCGGATGTTCTTGTTGATTTCAGCCGCATCGATGTCCATATGTATGATTCTGGCATTCTCCGCGAATTTCTTCGGATTGCCGATGACCCGGTCGGAGAACCTGGCACCCAGGGCAATCAGCAGATCGCACTGGCTGACGCCCAGGTTGGATGTCTTGGTGCCGTGCATGCCGATCATGCCGGTGTATCTCTCGCTCCTGCCGTCGAAAGCACCTTTTCCCATCAGGGTATCGCATACGGGGGCGTCAATCAGCTCCGCGAAAGCCGCCACCTCCTCGCAGGCATCCGAAGCCACGGCGCCGCCGCCCAGATAGATATAGGGCTTTTTCGCGGCCCGGATGTATTCCGCCACCTGGCCGATCTCCTCCTCGGTGCAGCGGTATGCCCTGGGCTCCACTTCCACAGGCTTCGGGACATACTCACAGACAGCCGCGGTCACGTCCTTGGTGATGTCCACCAGCACGGGGCCGGGGCGGCCGCTCCTGGCGATGGTGAACGCCCGTCTGATGGTGTCCGCAAGCTCCTCCACATTCTTCACGATGTAGCCATGTTTCGTGATGGGCATGGTCACCCCGGCGATGTCCACCTCCTGGAAGCTGTCCTTCCCCAGCATGGGAAGGGTCACATTGGCCGTGATGGCCACCACGGGCACGGAATCCATGTAGGCCGTGGCGATGCCCGTCACCAGGTTCGTGGCTCCCGGGCCGCTGGTGGCCAGGCACACGCCCACCTTGCCCGTGGCCCTGGCGTATCCGTCCGCGGCATGGGCAGCCCCCTGCTCATGGGATGTAAGTATATGTCTGATTTCATCGCTGTGTTTGTAAAGGGTGTCGTATATGTTCAGGATGGTGCCCCCGGGGTAGCCGAAGACAGTGTCCACGCCCTGCTCTTTCAGACATTCCACAACGATTTCCGATCCATTCAACTGCATGATATAATCCTCCGTTCTATGCCGATCCGCATTCTCCCCCGCATTCGGGAAATCACCCGCCAACGTTTTCCCTGCCTCTCACCGAAACGCGTTCCCTTCATTCCCGCACAAGCCCGAACTCCCGGGCAATCCGCCGGGTTCTGTCCATACGGAAATAATACTCCTCCATGGGATTGCGCAGCCAGTGCTGCATTACATCGGCATCCTTCAGTATTTCGTCGAATGCGGCGTCCGTCCGCTCCTTGTCGCTGTGCTTCCCGATTGCATGGCACACAAGGGCTATCTCCTCCGCCGTAAAACAGCCCGCATCCCTGAGGATCTTCCCCGCCTCCACACTGCTGCTTTCGGCATGATTCTCCCGTATGCCATCCCTGTACGCCGCAAAATCATGGAGCATTCCCGCAATCTGCGCCAATTCCGCACATTCCCGGTCATGTCCCCGGCGCAGCGCGATCAGCGCTCCCGCCTGCCCCACGCCATACAGATGGACATACCCTGCCCGCCGTTCGTCCGGGTCAGTGAGATTGTTCAGCATGCCGTCCACATACTGCCTTACCGTGTCAACCCTTGTGTACTGCCGTTCCAACCCTTTCACCTCTCCGCAATTTCCAGCACCGCGCCCCGGTTGCCGCTTGTGACCATCTCACGATACCTGGTCAGATACCCGGTGGTGACTTTAGGCTCCCTGGGCTGCCAGTTCGCACGCCTTTGGGCCAATATTTCATCGGAAACCAGCACATCCAGCTTATTCTCCGGAATATTGATGCTGATGATGTCCCCTTCCTCCACCAGAGCGATAGGGCCGCCCACTGCCGCCTCGGGAGACACATGCCCGATGGATGCCCCTCTGGACGCGCCGGAGAACCGTCCGTCCGTGATCAGGGCCACGCTGGCGCCCAATCCCATGCCCGCGATGGCAGAGGTGGGATTGAGCATCTCCCGCATACCGGGGCCGCCCTTGGGGCCTTCATAGCGGATGACCACCACATCCCCCGCCACGATTTTGCCGCCCTTGATGGCATCGATGGCATCCTCCTCACAGTCGAAGACTCTGGCAGGCCCCTGGTGCACCAGCATCTCGGGCACCACCGCGGAGCGCTTCACCACGCCGCTGTCGGGAGCCAGATTGCCCTTCAGGATGGCGATGCCGCCGGTCTCGGAATAGGGATTCTCCACCGGGCGGATGACCTCGGGATTCAGGTTCCTGCAGTCTTTGATGTTCTCTCCGATGGGAGTGCCGTTTACGGTCATGCAGTCGAGATTCAGCAGCTTCTTCTTCGTCAGTTCGTTCATCACCGCGTACACGCCGCCCGCCTCGTTCAGGTCTTCCATGTAGGTGGGGCCTGCCGGAGCCAGGTGGCACAGATTCGGCGTCTTTGCGGACAATTCGTTGGCGATGTCCAGATTCAGATCCACACCGGCTTCCCTGGCGATGGCGGGGAGATGGAGCATGGAATTGGTGGAGCAGCCCAGGGCCATGTCCACGGTGAGGGCATTCATAAACGCTTTTTCGGTCATGATGTCACGGGGCTTGATGTCCTTTTCCACCAGCTCCATGATCTTCATGCCCGCGTGCTTGGCCAGCCGGATGCGCTCGGAGTACACCGCCGGTATCGTGCCATTGCCCCGAAGCCCCATGCCGATGGCCTCCGTCAGGCAGTTCATGGAATTGGCCGTATACATGCCGGAGCAGGAGCCGCAGGTAGGGCAGACCTTCTCCTCATATTCGCACAGCTCCTCCATGGACATGGTGCCTGCCGCCACGCTGCCCACGGCCTCGAACATGGAGGACAGGCTCTTCTTCTGTCCGTGGATACGGCCCGCCATCATAGGGCCGCCCGACACGAAAATGGTGGGGATGTTCACCCTGGCCGCCGCCATCAGAAGGCCCGGCACGTTCTTGTCGCAGTTGGGGATGCACACCAGCCCGTCGAAGCCGTGAGCCAATGTCATGCACTCCGTGCTGTCCGCTATCAGATCCCTGGTCACCAGGGAATATTTCATGCCCACATGCCCCATGGCGATGCCGTCGCACACCGCGATGGCAGGGAACATGATGGGAGTGCCGCCCGCCATGGCCACGCCCATCTTCACGGCCTCCGCAATCTTGTCAAGGTTCATATGGCCGGGCACGATCTCATTGTAGGAACAGACAATGCCGATCAAAGGGCGCTGCCTCTCCTCCTCTGTGTACCCCAGCGCGTTGAACAAGCTTCTGTGGGGCGCCTGTGCGGTGCCCGTCTTTACTGCGTCACTCCTCATGTTAGTCCCTCCTGATTTGGTATTTCATCTATGATTTCCGAACTTATTCCGCCTCCTGTTGAAAAACGCTCATCATATTTCGCCAAGGCAGTCTCCAATGCTTCTCTGGCATCTATCCTCATCCCACAGCACAATGCCAAAAGGGCAAAAATGCAGTCTCCCATTTCCATCTTCGCATTATCACTATATTCATGTCGCCCGGAAATAACGCTCTTTTTGCCGTAGTCAACTGTTTTCAGAATCTCCTTGCCAAGCTCACCCACTTCGCTGACCAGGTCGATATAGCGTATCTCCGCATTGCCAGATAATCCATATCTTCTCATGTGCCTTTCAACAGTATCCTGCATCTATCTTATCCTCCCCTCCAGCAAGCTGCCCATCTCGCTGCAGCCCACTTTTGTACAGCCTTCAGAATAGATGTCTCCCGTGCGGTATCCGTCCTTCAGCACCTGCTTCACGGCCTGCTCAATCGCATCTGCCTCCTTGTCCAGGTCGAAGCTGTAGCGCAGCATCATGGCGGCGCTCAGAACCGTAGCGATAGGATTCGCGATGTCCTGCCCCGCAATATCCGGCGCGGAGCCGTGACTGGGCTCGTAGAGGCCAAATTTGCTGTCGTTTAAGCTGGCGCTGGCCAGCATGCCGATGGAACCCGTGACCATGCTGGCTTCATCGGACAGGATGTCTCCGAACATATTTTCGGTAAGAATGACATCGAACTGAGCCGGGTCTTTCACAAGCTGCATGGCGCAATTGTCCACCAGCATATGCTCCAGCTCCACCTCCGGGTAATCCGCGGCCACTTCCTCCACCACTTTCCTCCACAGCCTGGAGGAGTCCAGCACATTGGCCTTGTCCACGCTTGTCACCTTCCTGCGGCGCTTCATGGCGATATCGAAGCCCTTTATGGCAATGCGGCGGATTTCGTTCTCATCATAAGTCAAGGTATCAATGGCCTTGCGCACCCCATTTTCCTCAACGGTTTTGCGTTCACCGAAATACAGCCCGCCGGTGAGTTCCCGCATGATCATCATATCGAAGCCCGCCTTGCTGATTTCCTCTTTCAAAGGGCACGCACCTGCCAGCTCGTCATAAAGCACTGCCGGGCGCAGGTTCGCGAACAGGTTCAGGGCCTTGCGGATAGCCAGAAGCCCCGCCTCCGGGCGCAGGTTGGGGGGCAGCTTATACCAGGGGGATTTCGTAGTGTCGCCGCCGATGGAGCCCATCAGCACAGCGTCCGCCGCCTTCGCCTTGGCAATGGCCTCCTCCGTCAGGGGAACCCCATGCACGTCGATGGACGCGCCTCCCATGAGGATGTCCTCGAATACCATTTTATGGCCGTATACAACGGCTATCTTCTCCAGAACCTTTTTTGCCTCCCGGACGATTTCCGGCCCGATGCCGTCGCCGGGAATACATGTGATATGTAGTTCCATATTCATCTCCCTTTCCTGATATGCGGGTCGCTCCGCTGGATATTTTCTAACTATAATAACTGATTCACGCATAAATATCAATAAAATGTTATAAAGAATCAATCTCTGGCCTCACAGCCGTTCAATATGCCATACTCCCTGTAAAGCTTGCGTCTGGCCGCCTCGTCCTCTGCGGCAAGGCGCGCGTCCTCTGTCCTTCCCTCCGATAGCAGCCTGCCCACCAGCTGTCCGAGGATTTCTTCCCCTTGCCTTCTGCCCTGCTGCCTGCCTTGTTTTACACCCTTACGCACCCCCTGCTTCTCCGCTTCCTCCACAATCTCTCTCAGCGCTTTGCACATATCTGCTTCCTCCTCTCCGTCCTTATTTACCCTGAACTGCATATGTTCCTTCAATCCCTTTATGTTCGTGCATACATCGATGACATCCAACGCGCTCTTCGGTATCCTGCTGAAATACTCCCTGTTCTCCCATATATATCTCTCGTACCTCTTCCTGGATTCGCTGCATTTCATGATGCCCAGAACATATTTCAGATCCGAATCCATCTTCTGCAACGCCTCATCCGGAATATATACTGCTTAACGATTTCACTTGCCGTGAAACCAGACTGCATAACGCTGACTGGTTCATTCGCATGATTACATTAGGCAGTATTCAGCGTTATGCAGTATACCTCATGTGGATCAGATGCACGCGATAATCCGCAAACAGCTCCCTCAACTGCTCCGGCAGCAGACTCATGTCCACCATATCCGCCAGTGACAAGGGCTGCTTCCATCGCTTCCGTCCCCAATACAGCGTAAGGTTCAGGATCGGTTCAAGCCTGTCGCGCTTCCGGTATGCATACATGAAGTCGTCATCTTCCGTATATACCGAATTTTCCGCCCGATTCCTTTCCTGTATCCGCTCAATCCCGGCCCCATACTCCAGACTGTCCATCTCCATGAGCCTCCATGGAAAAATCAGGTTGACTGCATCCTGATTCTCCAGCCCCAGCCAGAAGCTATATCCTCCAGCCTTTATCCGTCTGATGACATCTCTCTGCCGAAAAGACAGCTTCCCCTTTGAGTTCCTGACGGCATAGAATCCATCGGCCGGCTCAAAGCTCCAGTCCTCTGGCAGCTTTTCTCCCAAATAATACTCCAGCACCGACCGTATCCGGTTCGGCTTTTTCATGTACACGTTCAAAGCATTGTTCGGTTCCCCCATCGTCCCGCCTTTCCGCAGGGACAGGAATCCGGCCCATACAGAACGCACGCGTTGCTCCTCCCTGCATATTATCCTGGTTGGTGTCAAGCAGGGAAGTTCTGAGATAATAGAATGTCAGACATCAAGTTCTGCCGGCATAGTCTGCCGCAGATTAGAATCTCCTGCTTATCGAATGAAAGCTATCATAGCTTCTGAACAATACTATAACACATTTGCAGGCCCGATACAATTGCCAATTATCATTTTTTCCTTTTTTCCGTTTTCCATCCTCTCTTTCGTTGGCGTCATTCAGCAACGCCAGACAGCAAAAACACCTGACAGGCCGCAACGCTCTGTCAGGTGCAATCATCTGCTATACATTATTTCTGTGTTTCTATCCCAAGCCTACGTCAGCACATAGCCTATCACATTCTTCTCCAGCGCGGAAATGCTTTCATACTCCTTCTGGACCTTGGTTCGAAGGGATCCGTCCTGTTCCTCCACCAGAATCACGGCATCGCATTCCGCCAGCATCTCCAGTGTGCTGGCATTGGCATTCATGCTGGCGCCTGTCATCAGCATAACGCTCTCCGGCAGTTGGGGCACGATTCTCTCGGTGAATTCCTCCAGCCTCCCGATGTCCACGGTGCCCGTCACCAGGAAAGTCCCTCCGTCCTTCGCCAGATTCGTTATGTTCGTGGCCACGATTCTGTAGGCTTCCTCCTCCGAAATCCGTTCCGTTCCGCTAAGCTTCGTCAAAAGCCCGTCCACACCTGAGAAAAGCTTCTTCTTCCTTTTCTTCGGAATGGCCCCCAGCATATAATAGCCATACCTTTCCTTCAGTTCCCTCTCGCCGCGTATCATGTCGCTGAACACATAGCCCAGGCAATAACAGAACACCAGGACGAACATCCCTCCCACAAAGCCGATGACGGCATACTTCGGGATGCTGAGCTCCTTCACCTCGCCCAGTTCCTTCTCTATCTCCTCAATCGCCTTCTGCACCTGATCTGCTGTCCGGCCTTCGGAATCCGTAGGTGCCGGCGCATCCGGCTGCGCCTGTTCCTTCAGCTCCGCCAATATATCCTTCTGCGCCTGCAGCCTTCCCTCTACCTCCGAACGCTCCTTCGGATAGACATTCTGGTCGTATATGGCGGCATAGCCGCCTGCCAAAGCACAAACCAGCACCGCAATCACCAAAACGGAACGCCACCTGTACAAAATGTGCAGCATCAAATCCTTCAGATCAATCTCTTCTTCATATCTCTGACTATTATCCATAGCAACCATCCTTTATGAAATATTTTTACATCGCCCCGTCCCGGCCGAACACTACCTTCACGGTCTTCAACAATATCCTGAAATCCAGCCCCATGCTCCATTCCGTGATGTACTTGGTGTCGAGCTTCACCACCTCTTCGAAATCCGTAATCTTGCTCCTGCCGCTGACCTGCCACAATCCGGTGATGCCCGGGCGTACCGCAAGCCTGGCCCGGTGGTGGGGTTCATACCGGTCCCACTCGTCTAAGGTAGGCGGCCTGGTTCCCACAAGGCTCATATCCCCCTTCAGCACATTGAAGAACTGCGGGAACTCATCCAGGCTCCAGTCGCGTATGAAGTTCCCCAGGCCCTTTTTCACGGTTCCGTCCGGCAACACCCTGCATCCTATGATGCGCGGATCGCCCTCCAGCTTGAACATCAGGCCGTCTCCGTGCTGGTTCCTCTCCATCAATTCCTTCTTCCGCTCCTCGGCATCCATGTACATGCTCCGGAACTTGTATATCCGAAACCGTTTGCCGTTCATTCCCACACGTTCCTGCGTAAAGAATACCGGACCCGGCGAGGCAATGAAAATCGCCGGCGCAAGCAGGACGAACAATACACCCGTGACAACACATCCCGCAATCCCGCCAGCGATGTCCATGGCACGCTTGGCGAACTGCTGCAGGGGCGTGGCGTAGCTGATGCTGGTGGTCAATACCGTATGGCCGCCTACATGGCCCACGAACTGCCGCATCCCGCCGCCGTCTTCTGCCCGGAACACGCTGACATGAACCACCACGCCCATCCCGGCCAGGCGTTCCACTAGCTGCTCCGGATAAGGCTGCTCCCGGGGCAATACCACCAAAGCTTCATCCACCCAACTGCGGCATACGGCATCCACCACATCCCCGGCTCCCGCCACCACGGGCACGCCGTCAATCTCGCCGCCGCGCATGTCCCTGTCCAGAACCGCTATCCCCGTTATCAGGAATCCCTCCGTGCCATGCTCCATGATATCCGCCGCACATTCCCGGGCCAGCTTGAAATCCGTCACCAGGAGAAGCGAACGCTGATCTGTCACCGCCCTGCGCCGTATCAGGAAAGCCTTCCAGAGGACTCTGAGGAAATAACTCATACAGACATATAGAACGCCCGTCAGATAGATGACGAACCGGGAGTAATCCGCGCTGGTCTGTGTCGTGAACAGCCCAGTAATGACCACTGCCTCCACCAGACACGCCTGTCGGATGGTCGCCCCGAACTCCTCATAGCGCCCCCGCCGCAATATGCCGCTGAAAGCCCCTGTCAGGAGCACCACGGCCACCTCGGCCAACAGGACGATTATACCGATTTCTTTGTACGCCTCGTCCCGGTAGGGGCTGGTGGGCCCCATACGCACCGCATAGGCCAGAAGAAAGGCCGCCTGTATGCAGAGCAGATCCAACACTATGAAATCAAGGTGTTTCAGCCATCCTCCGGCCTTTTTTCTATACATGGCCGCAACGCCCCTCTCTCTGGTAAACCCTTACCTGTCACAATCCCGCATCCTGCGCCGCGAGCTGCCGCCTTTTTCGTCCGTTTCGGAGGCTTACGGCGCAGGATGCAGAATCGTTTATCTGTTGCGGAAATCCGCAGCATACTTCCTTTTTAAACATCCTGCCCCCCCGAACCGGGAAGGGCAGGATAACCACATGTCAAAGGATTCTCATTTTATTTCTTTTATTTTAATACGTATAGCACATCCTGACAGCAGATTCTTACTGCTGATTAATCATGCATGATTAATCCCATGCTTATCCCTGCATGGGCAGGGCTTAAAACAGATTAGCCGTTGCAGCGAGCCTTCTTAGCGCAAACAACAACGCCAGCCAGGCACAGAACTGCCATCATGCCAGCTACGGGCAGAGTCTCACCGGTCTTAGGGGACACGGGAGCGCCTGTAGCAGTTGTGGTGGTTGTAGGAGCGGTTCCCTCAACAGGGGGAAGGCCAGGCTTGGTCGTGTCATCCACCACTACAAGTATGAACGGAGAGCAGCTCTCGATTATAGCATAATACCTTTTTGCTGTTGAATCGTAGTGTACAGCAACTTCCTCCAGGAACTCACCAGTATCCTTATTGTAGTGGAACAATACATAGCCGCCCTTTGAAGGGTGAGGAAGACTGCTGCCATCGGCCTCGTTAAGCCAATACGTACCAGGCTCAGTAATCTCATATTCTCCTACGACATATAATACATCTCTGTCGTACTTGCCATTCTCGAGACTTTCCTTCAAGTCCTCCGCAATCTTATTAGCTACTACGCTGGGGTTCTCCTTAGCACTAACGCTCATGCCAAATACCATAGCCAGTGCCAGGCAAAGAGCCAGCATTTTTGTGAATTTCTTCATTTTTAAATTTCCTCCTTTCCTCTTCCATGTGGTTATATCAAGCTTTACAGCTTAATACCTGTTTCATCTCCGGCCTACTCTATCTCCTCATAGAAGATTTTCAGTATCAGCCGATAAAGGGCATCTTCATCCACGTAGAATTCTTCAAATCTCTCCCCGTCTTTAATCTCGCCCTCCAAGACATACATATCATCACTATCAAAACTGTAATTCAGTATCTGAGTGGCAAGATACCCCACCTCGTCCACTGAAATATCGGTCACCATATATTTACTCAGAATCCCATATAAGGATACCGGAAATGTCAAATCATTCTTCGTGGCTGCCAGAGCTTTGGCCGCATAAGCCACCAAATACTGTTTTTGACGCTTTAGCCGCCCATCTGCCGTCCTGGCCTTGTTGATATCCCTGTTATGCAGATAGTAATAAGCATCCATCCCTTCCAGATGCAGCTGCTCCCCTTCCGTAATCCGGTACTCACCAAAGTCAAGGGTCTCAGCGGCCTGTAAATCAACGCCCCCTACCGCATCATTAATCAACGGAATGGCACCCATATTTATAGCGCAGTACCCATGGATAGGCAATCTGTAGAACAGATTCGATACAGCCTTCACGCTGCGCTCACAGCTCGTCTTCCTGCCGTCTCCAAATCCATGCTGTACAGCCAGCTGTGCCTTAGTCATCCCCAGATAGGATCCATCCAAATCATAGACCTCCACCTCTGTCATCGTGTCCCTGGGAATACCAATGACAGAAATCTTCTTGTTGTGAGGATTCAGCACCAGAAGGAAATTCGCATCCGACTGTCCGCCGTCTGCACCGTCCTCCACATCCTGCACCTCAGTCATCTTATCGACACCCATGAAAAAGAACGTCAATATATCCGAATTATATCGATAGTGAACTCCCTCGAATCGGAAATCCCCTTCCTGCCAATCCTCTTCTTCCTCTACATCAATGCTTCCTCCCAGGGCCACGGCCATATCCGACAATGTGCCAATCACTTCGCCGTCATCTGCCCTGCTGTAAAGGCTGTTCTTACCGGATATCTGCAACAGAAGGAAGGATATGGCAATGACGAATATCACCACCACCACGCCCAGCAGCAGATTGAACACAATACGGCCTCCCCGCATCCTCTTTACTGCTGTCTTTCCCTCGGCGTCCCTATTCCTCGCTGGCATTCAATAGCACCCCCTGTACAACAAAACGGTTGTTGGGCTTCGTGGATATGCAGGTGGACAATGTCAGGATACAGTCATCTCCATCCACTTCTACATCCTCCCTGAGAACACTTCCCATGATACGGGCATCGCTGATATCTTTTATATAATCTTCCAGAACGCTCTTCTCCTCAAACCAGTTATGGGCATAGAGGATATGCTCATCCGTCGTCTCATGTGCCGTAAATATCTCGTATACCAGCAGACTGTCCGGCGTATAGATATAAACGTAAGGATGGGATTCCATATATTCACTGTCCGCATACTTGTGAAGCCCCGCGAACATGCTGCCATCCTTCATATTGTGGCCGTACACCACCGTCACAGGATCCGTAAAATCCTTCGCATTGTAATCTTCCGTATAGATACATCCCGGATAGCCTCTGCTGCCGTCCAGATTGTAATTCAAATAGTATGTATTGTCCGTAGGGTGCTGCAGAATCGGATAATCGACCGCGGTATCCGGTATATATATCCATGCGTAGATATCCTTATTGACAGTCTCCTGCAGATTGTCGAAGTCAACCTGCTTTTCCGGAACGGGGATACCCATGTCTTCCAGCGCCTTCAGGGGGTCAACCTCCTCTTCGGGCTCTTCTTCCGACGCCTCGCTGCCCTCGCTGCTTTCTACAGAGGGCTCCGGTGTCTCTTCCAGTACGACCTTCGTAGTCTGCTCCGCCAGGCTCTCATACTGATCCTCCGCATCTTCCTGCTTGGCCTTCCCCGCGCAGGCTACCACCGTGCACACGATTGCTGCAACGAGGAACGCCATGCTCGCTATCTTCCAGATACGCGCCCTGTTGCCACCCGCATCCTTGTCATTCTTCCTCATGTCCAAGCAGTCCTCCTTTTGAATCCTCTCTTTTCACAATGTCTCTTTTATTTTATACTTAATGCGCCCATAATGCAAGTCCCATTTCACAATTACCATTTTTTTAGTAATTTTGATAGTTTTCCAAATGGTGTGTCATATATTTTGCTATAAATGACCGTTTAATTCGACTTTTTTGCCTATATTCCGCATCTTTTCTTTGAAAAAACTGACCTCTACCCTCCCGTATCGGTCTGCACCGGCATATTGAACAATCCTCAGCCTTCTCCGGCCTTCTCCACCCGGCTGATTGCACTTTTTTCCATGGGAATACGGCAGTTCTTGTTGCTGCCGAACTCCACGATGACCATGTCGTCCTTCATGTCGATTACGACTCCGTAGAAGCCGGATGTGGTCAGCACCACGTCCCCAATCGCCAGCGACGCCAGCATGGCCGCCACCCTTTTCTTCTCCTTGTTCTGAGGGCGCATCAGGAAGAACCACATCGCGCCGATAACCACAGCGTACATAAGCAACATGCTGATCAGTCCGGCTCCCCCGGCCCCTGCCGCGTCAGCACCAGTCAATAATATACCCATCTTTCCTCCATTCTAACGTCACGGTAACCAGACGTTCGTAGCTTGTCTAAATAAGTATGATACACAATAAAAGCCAATCGGTCAAGGGGCTGACCGGATTTTCCTGACCTTTTTCCGAAATCCCGGTCAATCCTGCATCGCCATCCCCTCCAGCTTCCCCTTCTTATACGCCGCGAACCTCCCCTCGTCCAGCGCGTTCCGCACCTCACTCATCATCGTATTATAAAAATACAGATTATGCAGCACGCACAGACGCATCCCCAGCATCTCCTTGGCCTTCAGCAGATGCCGGATGTAAGCCCTGGAATACCTCCGGCAGGCCGGGCAGCCGCAGCCCTCCTCAATGGGCCTGTCGTCCAGCTCGTATTTGGCGTTGAACAGGTTTATCTTCCCGCGGTTGGTGTACAGATGCCCGTGCCTGCCGTTCCGGCTGGGGTACACGCAGTCGAAGAAATCCACGCCCCGCTCCACGCCCTCCAGGATATTGGCCGGCGTGCCCACGCCCATGAGGTAGGTGGGCCTGTCCTGGGGCAGATACGGCACCACCTCGTCCAGAATATGGTACATCTCCTCGTGGGTTTCTCCCACGGCCAGGCCGCCCACCGCATAGCCGTCCAGCTCCATCTCCGATATCCGCTTCGCGTGGTCTATGCGGATGTCCGGATATACGGCTCCCTGATTGATGCCGAAGAGCAGTTGCCTTCGGTTGATCGTATCCTCCAGGCCGTTCAGCCGTGCCATCTCCCGCTTGCAGCGCTCCAGCCATCTGGCCGTGCGGTCCACGGAGGTCTGCACATATCCCCTGTCCGCCTTGCTGGGCGCGCACTCGTCAAAGGCCATGGCGATGGTGGAGGCCAGGTTGGACTGGATGCGCATGCTCTCCTCCGGCCCCATGAAAATCTTCCTGCCGTCCACATGGGAGTTGAAGTACACCCCCTCCTCCCTGATCTTGCGCAGCCCCGCCAGGGAAAATACCTGGAAGCCGCCGGAATCCGTAAGTATGGGCCTGTCCCAGGACATGAACTTATGCAGTCCGCCCAACTGCTTCACCACCTTGTCCCCGGGGCGCACATGCAGATGGTAGGTGTTGGAGAGCTCCACCTGGGTCCCTATCTGCTCCAGATCGGATGTGGCCACCGCCCCTTTGATGGCGGCCGCGGTTCCCACGTTCATGAACACAGGGGTCTGAATCGTGCCGTGGACCGTCACAAGCTCTGCGCGCTTCGCCCTTCCTTCCTGCTTTAAGATGCGATACATCTGTCTCTCCTCCTTGACGACTCTGATAGTTTTCCGTAATGTTCACCCTATTCCGTGGCATCCTGTCCCGCACCGCTGCGCGATACAGCGCTCCGTGGCGCCCCGCTTTGTGCCCCGGCATTTCTGCGGCCCACGGCATAGAAATCGGCAATATAATCCATCCGCGCGGACATGTTCAGCAGCATGGCGTCCAGCACCGTCAGCGCCGTCATGCACTCCAGCACCACCACGGCCCTGGGCACGATGATCGGGTCATGCCGTCCCTTGATATGGACCTCAATCTCCTCCCCTGACCGGTTCACTGTCCGCTGCCCCAGGAAGATGGAAGGGGTAGGCTTCACCCAGGCCCGCACCACCACGGTATCCCCGTCGCTGATGCCCCCCAGGATGCCGCCCGCGTGATTGGTCATTTTTACTATATTTCCGTCTTCCGCATGGAATGCGTCATTGTTCTCGCTTCCCCGCCTGGCAGCCACCTGAATCCCGTCGCCGATCTCCACGGCCTTCACCGCGCCGATGGACATGACGGCCTTTGCCAGGTTCGCGTCCAGCTTCTCGAAGACAGGATCGCCGATTCCCGCGGGAAGCCCCTCCACGATGCATTCCATGCAGCCCCCCACGGAATCCGTCTCCCGCTTCGCCTTCTCCAGATATTCCACAGCCGCCGCGTCCGCTGCCGCATCGGGCATGGCCGTGGGCGTGCGCAGGCTCACCGCCCTGTCGAAGGAGCCCATATCCGCCTCTATGGGGCCGATGGAGCGGGTATAGGCCCACACCCGCACCCCAAGCCGCTCCAGGATCTTACAGGCCACGGCCCCGGCCGCCACCCGCCCTACCGTCTCCCTGCCGGAGGAGCGCCCGCCGCCCCGGTAGTCCCGGAAGCCGTATTTTTCGTCAAAGGTATAGTCCGCGTGGCCCGGGCGGTAATAGGAGGCTATCTCGCTGTAGTCCCTGGAAATCTGGGAGGTGTTTCGCACCATCAGGGAGATGGGCGTCCCCGTGGTCCTGCCCTCGAACACGCCGGAGAGAATCTCCACCGCGTCGTCCTCCCTGCGCTGGGTGGCGATGCCGCTGGAGCCCGGCTTGCGCCTGTCCAGATACCGCTGGATGTCAGCCTCCTCCAAAGGCAGCCCCGCAGGACAGCCGTCGATGACCACCCCAAGAGCCTTTCCATGGGATTCCCCCCATGTGGCGATTTTAAAAACTGTCCCATATGTCGAACCGGCCATTTTCCCTCCTGTCCTCTCGTTCAAGAAAAATGGGCTGCCGCTTCAAGCAACCCATCCAATCTCATAGTTTGTGGAACGTAATGCAGTTCGGCACGTCCACCTTGATGGGCGGCCCGTTCATGATCATGGTCCCCTGCTCCACATTTACATGGAAGAAAGTCATGCTGTTGGACTCATGGTTCAGGGATACGAGGAACTTATTGTTGGGGAACAGGCTGGCATCCTTCGGATACTCGCCTCCCACAGGAAGCTCGAAAATCTCCCTGAGATGCCCCGTTGCCTCATCCACCTCGTACAGCACCACGGAATTCGCCCCGGCATTGCTGCTGAGCAGGTATTTATGATCGTCGGAGAATGTCAGCGCGCTGGCCGCATTGAAGCTCCCCATCTCCTGTTCGCAGGTGGACACTGTCTGGAGCTTCTCAAAAATCGGCTGTCCGCTCTTCTCCTCATAGGAGAACACATCGATGCTGCATTTGAATTCATTCACGATATAAATATAGCGGCCGTCCCTGGAAATCTTGATATGTCTGGGATTGGCGTCCAGCTCGCTGTGGACGATGTCCGCCAGCGCCACCTTGCCCAGTGTCGGATCGAAGCGGTACACCTTCACATGGTCCATGCCCTGATCCGCCACCAGCAGATATCTGTTGTCATGGGTCATACGGGCGCAGTTGATATGGGGCCTGGAATTGCGCTCCGCGATGATGCCCAGCCCTTTGTGGTAGATTTCATCGGTAATGTCGCCTACGGAGCCGTCTTCCGCCAGCTTCAGCACCGTCAGCTTCCCGTCGTGATATCCCGCCACGAAGAGGTACCTGTCGGTATAATCCGTGGCCAGATAACATCCCCGCATGCCGTTGTTGGACGCGAAATTGATGAACTCCAGGCTGCCGTCCTTCAGGATGCGATAAGACTCCACCCCGAAATCCGTGATGGAATACAGATACTTCGCATTGTGGGAAATCGTCACATAGGAAGAATTGGTGATCTCCACCTTGTCCTTCTCGATGAAACGCCCCTTCTCCATATCCACATCATATATCTTTATTCCATTTTTGTCTCCCTGCGTATAGGTGGAGACATATGCCACATACTTGTCTTTTTCCATGCTTAAAACCTCCGTTCCCCGGCACATGTCCCTATTATAGCATAATCATTTCCGCTTTTAAATACCTTTTCCAAAAAAAGGACGAACAAAAGGCGGTCAACCTCCATGGGGACCGCCTTTCACCGCTCTTATCCCATTCCGCAGACGGGCTTACTGCTCACATCCACAGTCCTCGCCATTGTCCCTGCGCGGGAACCTGGGATAGTCCTGCCACGGAGGGGGAATGATGCCGGACGAGGGCGCGTCGCACCCGCACTCCCGCTCCTCCCGGGCGCAGCCGCAGGGCTCAGGCTCGCAGCAGGGCCTTTCCCTCCCGTCGTCCCGGCCTCCGCAGCCATCATTGCGGGGCTCGCAGCAGGGCTTTTCCTTCTCATGGCGGTGGTGCCGATGCTCATGGCAGCCGCCCCGTTCCGGTCTGCCGCAGCAGTCCATTCCATTCCCGCAGCCACAGCCGTTCCCACAACCGCGGCCATTTCCACAGCCGCCGCAGCAGCCAAGCAGTAACAGCAAAAATATACAGTTCATATAATTCTCCATATGATATATTTATGGTATCATATGCGAATTTACGTCAATCCGTGCCAGTTCCCCCTCTCCTCTCCGCCACATACATGGCGATGCTCCTGGGCGGCACCTCCCGCAGGAGACATTCGCCCTCCCGGCCCCCGTCCTGCCGCATGCTTTCCGGTTCCGTGGAGAACGCCAGCTCCCATTCCATCCCCCTGGGGAGCTTGGGCAGCGCCAGGGCATGGCTCTCCCAGTGCATGTTCATGGCCAGATACAGGAACTCGCCGTCACGGCTTTCATCGGCCTGGGCGTACTTTCCGCACAGCATGATGCCCACATGCCTGTAATTCCCCTCCGTCTCCGGCCTCCAGGCATACTGTCCGTGATAGGACATGTCCGGATAGCCGCAGGCCAGGGTATCCATGAGGCATAGCTCCCTCTCCGGCCGCAGGATGGGATTGCGCCGCCGAAAACCCGCCAGCATCTTCCAGAACCCGTGGAGATCCGCATTCCGTTCCATGCCCCTCCAGTCCAGCCAGGTCACCGCGTTGTCCTGGCAATATGGGTTATTGTTCCCTCTCTGGGAATTTCCGAATTCATCCCCCATGAAGATCAGCGGCGTGGATTGGGAGAGCAGCACCAGGCACATGGCATTCTTCATCTGCCGGAGCCTGAGCTCACGGACGCTGCGCCTACGTGTAGCGCCCTCGTCGCCGCAATTCCAGCTGCAGTTGTAGTCGCTCCCGTCCCTGTTCCCCTCCCCGTTCTCTTCATTGTGCTTATAGTCATAGGATACCAGATCCGCCAGGGTAAAGCCGAAATAATTGCTGATATAATGAACCGCGCCTGCCTTCTGCGGGATATGGCGCATATGATAGAGCACGCTGCCCAGCATGTTCCCATCGCCCTTCAGGAACCTGCGCATGTCGTAATACCACGCGTCGTTGTACTCGGCGATATGGGGATACCGGGGCTGCTGGTTCCTTTCATAGATGCCGTCCGCGTCAAAGCCATAATGCCACAGCTTCGTATCCGCCAGCACATCGTCCCTTGCCAGCATGTCCACAGGCAGATCCTCCCCCAGCAGATGGAAGCCGTCCACATGGTACTCCAGCACCCAGAAGCACAGGATTTCAAGAATCTCCCTGCGCTTTACTTCCTTTGGAAAATAGAACTGCATCACCAGCTCCATGCCGTTCCCATGGAGCGCCTTTACCATCTCCCTGAACTCCCCCGCGGCATCGCGGGACGCGGCATAGGCCGCTTTGGGCGCATAGTAATAGCCTCTCTTATAGCCCCAGTAGTTCAGCTCCTTCCCGGCAGGCCGGGCGGCCATAGCGGCTTCCATCACATGGGGCGGCTTCCCGGAAGGCTCCTCTTTCAGGGGAACCTCCATAAATTCATAGGCGGGCTGGAACTCCAGGGTCGTGACGCCTATCTCTTTCAGATAGGGAATTTTCTCCTTCACTCCCGCAAAGGTGCCCCTGTGAGCCACATTTGAGGAGGCGTGCTTCGTGAACCCTCGCACATGCAGACAGTAGGCAATCACCTGACTGTACGGAATCCGGGGGAAAACATCCCCCTCCCAGTCGAAGCCTTCCGTCAGGAAGCCGGCCTTCATGTCCTCCGCTGTGCGCGCCTTCCCATAGGGAATCCGTTTCGGGAACACACGCCCTCTTTCGTCAGGCACCAGGCGCTCCCCTTCATAGAACAGGTAGGCGCAATCTTTCGTGTCTATGCCCTCCACCGTCCTGCAATACACATTGCCGATCCTGTCCTCCCCGGCAAAGGGAATCTTCTCCGACAGGATGCCCGTCTGCCTGTCGTACAGCAGGATTCCACAGGACTCTTCCCTGGACACGAAGGAAAAACGAACTCCACCGCCCTCTATGTGGGCCCCTAAAGGGTACGGCTGCTTATGCGAAAATGTTTTTGTCATCGCTCCCCTCCATATTCCGTTATCTGCACAATCTGCACAATACACTGCCCGTTACGTACTTGTGATTATATCACACCACCGGAACAATAGAAAGAAAAAATGTATTTTCCGACATATTTTTATTTTGAAAAGGTGCAGAGCCCTGAATCATCCTGATGACTCAATAAAGACTTTGCACCTTCGTTATGGTAGATATTTAGTTGTAGAACCGGTTATTCCTTGATTCTGTCGATGTCTGTCATGTTGATGCCTGCGACATTCAGCAATGCCTTCAATGTCAAATACTTTTCTTTGAGTTTTGCATATGTCTCTGTTGCATTTTCTTTTTTTGCCAAAAACATATACTCCTGAATTTTCTCGAAATCATCAAGGGCCTGTTTTGTGACTTCAATCCCGGATGGCATATAATCACCTCCCACTTATAAACGCGCCGTCTGTGTGTATCTGATGCTTCCATTATAACAGCCCTTCGACAAGGTGTAAAGCCTTTATTCGGCTGTCAATATGAACCGTTGTCGATATGACCCGCACCAGCGACCCGGCAACTTTTCTTCCAGCGGCCGGATTCTCTGCTTGCGCTGTGGCGGCAAGTCGGGTATAATAGGGGCAGAGAGGAGGTTTTTCCATGGGAAAGAAAAACGACTACGAAGATGAGGAGATGACTGTGGAGCTGGAGCTGGACGACGGTTCCGTAGTCAACTGTGCAGTGATCACGATTCTCACAGTGAAAGAAAAGGACTACATCGTGCTGCTCCCCATAGACGAGAACGGGGAAAATCAGGACGGCGAGGTCTGGTTCTACAGCTACAGCGAAAATCCCGATGACCCCAACGAGGAGCCCGTCCTGGATTACATCGAGGACGACGACGAATACGAAATCGTGGCGGAGGCTTTCGACGAATATCTGGACAGCTGTGAATTCGATGAGCTGACGGAAGAATCAGATACCTAGTACACCAGTGCATGAATCCTTGAGCAATCAGCGCCCGGGAATTCATGCACCGGTGTAACAGCCATGAGGGGCGGGGCATCCGATTCTCGCGGCATTCGCCAACTGGCCAAGCCAACGCTTTGTTGGCTTTGCAGGCAACGGCCGCTTGGCTCATTGCTCGCGGGAATAAAGGGGATTCAGGAATCTGGACGGCTGCCTGGGGCGTTCCTTCGTACCGGTAAGGTAGGAAAGCTCCAGGTTCTTTTTTGCCCTGGTCATGGCCACATAGAAAATCCTGCGCTCCTCTTCCACAGCGCTTTCCTCCGGCATGATCCCATGGGGGAAGATCTTCTCGTTGCAGTCCGGAATCCATACCCTGTCGTACTCCAGCCCTTTGGCCCCGTGCACGGTCAAAAGCTGCACCGCCGGTTTCCCCTCCTGCTGCCTGTCCTGAGGGCCTCTGCGCTGCCTCCCCTCCTCTTTTGCCTGTTCCAGGGTCCTGGCGTATTCCTCCTGGAAGCGGGTCCATTCCTCCACATCGGCATAGGAGGCCGCGTCCTCCTTCAGCCATTCCAGAAGCTCCTGCCACTCCTCCCATTTCTGCGGTTCTGTCCTGGAGAGGTCTCTCAGATACTGCTCATACCCCATCCCTTTCAGGATGAAGCTCACCGCCAGGCGCAGGGACCGTCCCCTGATGCCCAGAAGCTGCTTTTCGAGGCAGGTCAGCCTTTCCTTCGCCTCCCGCCTCTGCCGCTCCGCCATCTCCACCCTGTCATAATACTCCCGCATCTTCCCGAAATCCACGGTTCCGGCCCCCACCGCTTCCCGGCTGATGTACCGGGAGGGCCTGTTCATGACCTGGAGCATATGCTCCCTGCTCCCCTTCCCGCTGGACAGCCACAGATAGGCCATGATGTCCTTTACGATGAACTGTTCGTAGATGCTGGCGGCCCGCTCCTTCATCTCATAGGCGATGCCCGCGGCCTTCAGCCTGGCGGCAAAGCCCTGCATATAGGAATTTGTCCGGAACAGCACTGCGCAGCTCTCCCCCGTCTGCAGCCCAGCGGCAATGCCCCGGCACAGATATCCGTACTGGCCCTCCCTGTCCGGGAAGGCATGGAGGGCCACCGGATTCGGGCCCTCCGGATTCCCGGGCTCCGCGGCGGCCCGCAGGCGCTTCAGGAACCTGTCCCTGTTCTCCTCGATGACGGACAGGGAGGCCTGCACGATCTCCGGCATGCTCCTGTAGTTCACGTCCAGCAGAAGCTGCCTGGCCCCGAACTCTGTCTGGAAGCGCTTGAGGCATTCCGGCCGGGAGCCCCTGAAGCCGTAGATGGCCTGGTCGTCGTCCCCCACGGCGAAGATGTTGTAGGGGTCTGCCGCCAACAGCTTTACCGCCTCGTACTGCACCGGATTGATGTCCTGGAACTCGTCGATCAGGATATGCCGGAACCGGTTCTGCCAGTAGCTCCTGACGGCCCCGTCCTCCTGGAGCAGCCGCTTGCAGTTGTACAGCATATCGTCAAAATCCAGACGGCCTGTCCTCTTCACCGTCTGCTCATAGTCCCGGCAGACGGCCTCGAAATCCTGCTGCCACACGGCAGGCGCTTTGGCGGCGGCAGCAGGCATATCCATGGTGTTCTTATAGTAGCCGATGGCGGACAGTATCTGGGCGGCGTCCTCGCTCAGGGCATTCTGTCCCTGTCCGCCCTGGGCCGCATGCTCCCGGCTGTTCTCGTATGTCTTTAGTATGGGGATGATCAGATTTTTCTTCTCCGAATTTTTCAGCAGCTCGCCTGATTTGAGCGCTTTGGATTCTTTCAATATGTGATAAAAGATGGAATGGAAGGTTCCGAAGTTCACCGGATAGAACACAGGGCCGCCATGACCGGCAGCACCTGCCATCTGCTGGAACCGGTTCTGCATGGACAGGGCGGCTTCCTTCATGAAGGTAATCACCAGGATCCGCTCCGGTGGCACTTTCTGCTCCAGCAGGTACAGGATGCGGTTCGTAATGGTGTAGGTCTTCCCGCTTCCCGGCCCCGCAAGGACAAGGCATGGCCCGCGCAGATGCGTGATCGCGTTCTTCTGTGGTTCGTTTGCGCTGCTTAAATCCATAATTCTCTCCTTTTTTGGCTTTTTATTCCTTTTGATATGATGAGTTTTTCTATTCTGATGGGAATGCCCAGACAGGCGGCAAAATCGTGATTTCCGGTCAGCCCATGGCTGCATGAAGAGCATATATGGCCGATGGTCTTTCGTTGTAGTTTCATGCGAGTTTCATTGATGTACCGTATAAGAGGATACCTGAATGATGATGCAGATTCGAAATGATAGCCCGTAAAATCTACAGCCCGTGACAGATGGCTGCCCGGAGGCCCCCGGTCTCGGAGGGCCTCCTCCCGGACGGCAGCTCATTGCGCCCGTTTATTTCTACAGTCCACGGGAATTTGTTGCCCCGTGCGATGCTTACTGCGCTTCCACAGCCGCCTGCAGCAGCTCGATGCCCCTGCGGATCCGCTTCAGGGACTCCTCCCTGCCCAGCACCTCCATGATTTCCGTGGCGCCCGCAGGCGTGGTCTGTTTGCCGGATACGGCAGTGCGGATCGGCCACATCACATAGCCGTTCTTCACGCCCTTCTCCTCCACGTATTTCGCCAGCGTCCCGTACAGTGCGTCATTGCTGTAGTCCTCCTGCTCCTCCAGTCTGGGCAGCAGCTCTGTCAGCACTTCCAGGGATGACTGCGCGTTCGTCTTCATCTTCTTGTGGGTGTACATGGCGGTATCGTACTCCGGCAGCTCCTCAAAGAAGTCCACCATCCCGGCGATGTCGGGAAACACCTCGATGCGGGTCTTCACCATGGCGGCAATCTTTTGCAGGTCGAAATCCCTGGTCAGGGCCTTTTTCAGGTACGGCTCAGCCATCTCATAGAACGCGTCAAAATCCATGGCCTTGATATACTCGCCGTTCATCCAGCGCAGCTTCACGATGTCGAACACAGCGGGAGATTTGCTGATTCGGTGATAGTCGAACTTCTGAATCAGCTCCTCCAGGCTGAAGATCTCCCGGTTCTCCTCCGGACTCCATCCCAACAGAGCGATATAGTTCACCACCGCTTCCGCCACAAAGCCCTGCTCCATCAAATCTTCAAAGGAGGAATGGCCGCTCCTCTTGGACAGCTTTTTATGATTCTCGTCAGTGACCAGGGGCAGGTGCACATATTTCGGCGGCTCCCAGCCAAAAGCTTCGTAAAGGCGCACATATTTCGGCGAAGAGGACAGATATTCGTTCCCCCTCACCACATGGGTGATGCCCATGGTATGGTCGTCCACCACATTGGCGAAATTGTAGGTGGGATAGCCGTCAGATTTAATCAGAATCATGTCGTCCAGTTCCGCATTTTCCACCGTTATGTCGCCATACAGCTCATCGTGGAACGTAGTGGTTCCCTCCGACGGATTATTCTGCCGGATGACAAAGGGTCTGCCGGCTGCCAGATTCTTCTCAATCTCCTCCCCGGACAAGGACAGGCAGTGCTTATCGTAGATGGTGATTTCTTTGCCCTCCACCACTTCTGTCTTCAGAGAAGCAAGCCTCTCCTTGTCGCAGAAGCAATAGTAGGCTTCCCCCTTGTCGATCAATTCTTTGGCATACCTGGTATAGATGCCGGTCTTCATCCTCTCGCTCTGCACATAAGGCCCAAAGCCTCCGTCCTTGTCAGGCCCCTCATCATGCTGCAGGCCCACCTGCTCCAGCGTGCGGTAGATGATTTCCGTGGCGCCCTCCACAAAGCGCTCCTGATCGGTATCCTCGATGCGGAGCATGAAGTCGCCGCCCTCATGCTTCGCTATCAAAAACTCGTACAAAGCCGAACGAAGATTGCCTACATGCATTCTTCCCGTAGGGCTGGGCGCATATCTTGTTCTGATTTTCATGGTCGCTTCCTCTTTCTACAGTTAATCATGTACCTATTTTAGTACCTTTTGGACAAAACTGCAACCACATTTTACACTACACGCCAATAATACTTTCAGGAAACCACCGCGAAAGACCGACAGCCCTATATGCCCGCCATGGACAGATTTGTCAATTCCGGCGCTCCTGCATAGGATAGTAGACCCACATATGCTTGATCTGCCACTCCAGCCTGCGGAATTCCCATTTCTCCCTGCTGCGGGCCACGCAGTTGGAGTCGTTGACGAAAAAGCCGTCCGAGTCATAGCCGTAGATGACCACGAAATGCCCCGCCGCCGTGAAATCCCCCTGGCTCATGGAGCAGATGATGACCCCTCCCTTATCCAGGGCATTCTTCATGGTCTGCTCCGAGGCGGCAGGCTGCTCCACGCTGACCCCGCAGGTCTCCGGGAACTCCTCCAGCAACGCCCATGCCGTGCCGGTGCCCATGACATAATGGCCATTGTCCATGCTGTACCTGGCCACGGCATCCGGGGTGATGCTCTCATCCCCCAGCAGATAGTACATGGCCATGGACACGCAGGTGGGCCCGCAGCCGGACAGGCCGATATTGTCGTCCCCGTAGCTCTCATATCCCCACCTGGGATCCCACTGCAGGAAAAGGGGATAGTCCTGGCTCCGCTCCAGCTCCGACAGGCCCGTGTAGGACGGCCTTGCGTCTCTGTCCAGGGAATTTATCACGAAATCAGCCATCTCCGGATTGTTGGCCAGGGCCTTGAGCATGTCATCGGAGTAACGGGAATGCTGCTTGTAGATTTCCGCGATCTGCTCATTGTCCTGGGACAGCTCCTGCAGGCAGACCAGCACCTCCTCGGGGCTGCGGTCCATGGGCATGTCCACCTGCGCAAGGCCGCACTGGCTCACATAGTCCACGATGTCGTCTCCGGTTTCCGATCCCGCGGAGCCATATGTGGGATTCGGCACATCCTCCCGGGTCTGGGACTCCGTCTCCGGGACGCTGTCCTCCTCCCGGACGCTGGACGCTGTCCGGTTCACCGTCTGATCCAAAGTCCTGTCCAGTCCACCGATCCGGTATCGGAGATCCAGCAGGAGCAGCAGATTCGCCCCCAGAAGCAGACAGAGAATCAGAAAGCAGATTTCCCTGCGCTTTTTTGCCGCCCCCCGCTCCCGCATCCGACGGGGCAGCGGCCTGCCTGAGCCCTCTGTGCGAAAAGGCCTTCTCCTGTAGGCTCCCTCTTCTCTGTATGGCCCTCTCCCGCGGAATTCATCCCTTCCATAGAATCCATCCCCGCCGTACGGCCCTCTTTCCTCATATGCTTCCCTGCTGTTGTATCCCCTGTCGTCCCTCACGCTCTTCCTCCATCTGTCACAGTCCGGCCCTTTTACGCTGTGGTTCCTCTTTTCCATAGAATGCCCTTTTCCGTGGTCTTCCTAATCTTTCTATAACGAGAATACCCTATCATTGTTACAGATTTTCCACATATCTGTATCATAGTTGTAACGAAAAGCCCCTGCGCGGCAGATTGATACAGGAAAATCTTACGGAAAAACCCGCCGTATGTATACTGCAGACCGCCAGGATTTACAGTGGTGTCCCTGGGAAAGTGCCTGGCTGGCGGTCTGCAGTCGGGTTGCACTGTAAAGTTAACCGGTGCGCAGTATAAATTGTAATGCTTTAGCCAACTATGTTCATCTTCGTACCGTTTGACTGATACTTCACCCGAAAATCAGTCCAGCCCTTTGCAGTCTGATTGTTTTCTTCAGACCAGCCCCCAGCAGACCAGAGCAAAAAAATATCATCCCGCAGCTGTTCATACTTTCCATTGCTCTCCTGAGAGTTCAATAACTCACATAACCTGCCTGGAAGACCGGCGATTTCCGGATTTATCCGTATCTTTATATATATCCTCCCATTTATACTGCCCATTGGTCGCTTTTTGGAGGAAACTGCTGATTTCACGGTAAGCACTTATCTGATTGTATCTTTTTGAATCCATACCTGATGCCTGCATATAAGTATCCCATAGCCGATCCTCAAATTCTTCTTCCAGTATCTTCTCCGCCTGCTCTTTTTCTTCTTCTGTCAGTTCTCCGGAAATGGTCACTTTTCCATAGGCATTTATCTCCAGCTCCCAGACTTTCCCCTCCAGCTCTATGCCCGCCTGTTTCAATCTGTCCACAATTTCAGGATATAGCTTATTCTGAAGTCTGTCTCCAGCCTCCGCCCTCTCATAGTCATGAAGGTTTGCATAAATCTTCAGATACTCCAGTTCTTGTTTACTAAGCCTCTCCCCCGAAGCCATCCGCTTCAGCAATTCTTCCACACTCTCATCGCCCTGATAGCGGTCTTCCTCTGGTAAGGCATGGTACTGCTCATCATGCAGTCTATCCACTTCTTTTGCATAACCAGCCTTGTCTTCCCGTACTGTCCGATCCAGAACCCCTGACTGCTCCTGTGTCCGGTTCTGTGTTCTTTCTTCCGTGATCTGGATGCGGTAGGTTCCTTCCGTATCTGCTGCTTCACCGTTACGGTTTTCCACACGAATCACATAATCCCTTCCATGGTCCCATTCCGGCAGTGTCCACTCACTGCTGCCATCACCGTTCTTTTGTGCTATTCCAATCTGGTTTCCATCCTTATCATAGACCAGCAGGTCATAGTCACATCCTTCTGTTAAGTTCTCCAGACGTATTGTGATTTTTGAAGAAATACCCATTCTGTCATAAAGAGCCCTCTGAATATAAGAGAATGCATAGCAGTCCACATCATCCGCAGAATTCAACTTCCCTTCCAGATAGCTATCCTGATTACCTATCAAAGAACTCAGATTGCTTGAACCGAAATAGCAATCCACTTGATCATCGTACTTTGTTCTCTGCCGGTAGCTGTCATTTTTATTTTCCTCGTTTTTCTCAATCAGAATAGTCTGCTCCCTCATATCCTTCAAGGGGGAGAAAAACTGTTCTTTCCCGTAACGCCTACCCTCCCACAAAGGACTGCTGATATATTGATGATATGTACTTACCATTTTCCTTCCCTCCTGTATCATTTCAATAAAAATAGCGTTATTCTCTGATAATTTCTATCCTTAAGAAAAAACGCCATCCTTGACTCAATATTCAATTCTATCTTGCATATCGGAGCAATTTTCAAAAAATGAACAGGCAAACAATAATTAGACAATTTTCATCCACTGAGTATCATTCGAATCTTTCGCTATGCCGGGACGCGCCAGTCCCCTTTCCGCTGTGTCTTGGACGCAGCGTGGCAAGGGGGCGATTCCCAGCTTTTTCACTGCAAAGCAAAAACTTCCTGCCGTCTCTGACAGGAAGTCTCCCTTGCTGCAACGTTTTGCTTATTTTGTTCCTCTTTATTTCATGGCGAGCAGCTCCGGAATCGTGGCCTCGAAATCCACGCCGTACCAGGGCTTGTCCGGATTCTGCAGGGTCACTTCTATGGTGTGGGCGGTGTAATCCGCTGCGATGCGCATGGCGTCCCGCCAGTTTAGCCCTCTCAGGATCTGCCCCACGCAGGTGCTGGAGAAAAGGTCTCCCGTGCCGTGATAGGCAGCGTCGATCCTCCGGTTCTGGTAAATGTAATACTCCCCGGTCTCCCGCTCATAGCCCATCACCCCGGTCTTACCCTTCTCCAGGGAGACGCCGGTGAGGACGCTGATGCCTGCGCCCAGCTCATTGAGCCTGGCCAGGAGCTCCTTTACATAGGACTCATCGTATTCCTCCCTGTATTCCATGCCTGTCATCAAAGAGGCCTCGGTGATGTTGGGCACGATGATGTCCGCCTCCGCGCAGAGCTCGGCGTTCTTCTTCACATAGTCCATGTCAAAGGCCGGGTACAGCTTTCCGTTGTCCGCCATCACGGGGTCTACGATTATAACCGTGTCTTCGCCCCGGAAATTCCTGAACAGCTCCTTTATCTGGTCAACCTGCTCGGCGGTTCCCAGATATCCGGTATAGATGGCGTCGAAGGCCACGCCTTCGCTCTTCCAGTGGGCGGCGATCGGCTCGATCTGGTCGGAGAGGTCCTTGCAGGTGAAGTTCCGGAACATGGTGTGGGTCGACAGGACTGCTGTGGGCAGGATGACCGTCTCGGCGCCAAGGGCGGATATGACGGGCAGCGCTATGGTCAGGGAACATTTCCCCAGGCATGAGATGTCCTGTATGGTCAATACTCTTTTCATTTTTGATACCTATCTGCGCGTTGCGGCGCGCCGGGGACTGCGGGCCGGATACGCATTTTTGTCCGGCCTGCTCCGAACTGTCCAGGCACATCGTATCACTGTCTACATACTACGTCAATAGGTTTATTGATTTTTTTGCCACAGGTAATCCGGGCCAGGGCCGCGGACAGTGCGTGGAGAAATCTGCGGCGGACGACAAAACCTGCTGCCGCCTCTCCAAAAAAAATTTGCAAACCCCCCCATATAATGGTAAAATAAGATACAAAAATACGCAATATACGGAGAATGTCATGAAACCCACGAAAAGAATATCACACCTGTTCCTTCCCACCGTTTTTATGCTGGCCGCCTCCCTGTCCGGATGCGGGGGCGATGGCGGCGAGGCCCCTTCCGAAGCGGAGCAGCCCTCCGGTTCCGGCCCTGTGGCGCTGACCGTCTGGGGCGCGGAGGAGGATGAGGAGCTGCTGCAGCAGATTTTTGACAGTTTCCAGGAAAAGTACCGGGGCCAGGCGGACTTCCAGATTACATATCAGCCCCAGAGCGAGAGCCACTGCACCGATGCGCTGATGGCAGACCTGGAAAACGGCGCGGATGTCTTCGCCTTTGCGGACGACCAGCTGAACACTCTGGTGGCCGCAGGGGCCCTGGATCCCATAGAGAACCCGGAGCCCCTGCGGGCCGCCAATCTGCCGGAGGCCGTCTCCGCCGCCTCTGTGAACGATACTTTGTACGCATATCCCCTCACCGCCGACAACGGCTATTTCCTGTACTACGACAAGCGCGTCTTCTCCCAGGAAGACATCCAGTCCTGGGACAGGATGCTGGACATTGCCGGGGAGCAGGAACGGAAGGTCTCCATGGAATGGTCCTCCGGCTGGTATGTGTACGCCCTCTTCGGCAACACCGGCCTCACCGTGGGGCTCAACGATGACGGCATCACCAATTACTGCACCTGGAACGACACGGAAGGCCCCGTCAAGGGGACCGATGTGGCCAAAGCCATGACAGCCATGGCGAAGCATCCGGGATTCCTCAGCACCGACGATGCCGGGTTCCTGGCGGGCGTCCAGGACGGCACCATCGCGGCAGGCGTCAGCGGCACCTGGAACGCGGTGGCCGTGGAGGAGGCCTGGGGCAGCGGCTTTGGGGCGGCGAAGCTCCCCTCCTACACCTGCGCGGGACAGGAGATTCCCATGGCCTCCTTCTCCGGCTATAAGCTGATCGGCGTGAACTCCTACTCCCGGAACAGGGACTGGGCCGCGAAGCTGGCCGAATGGATCACCAATGAGGAGAACCAGGCGCTGCGCTTCCGTCTGCGGGGCCAGGGCCCCTCCAACAAAAATGCCGCGGCCTCCGAAGAGGTTCAGGGCTCTCCCGCCATCGCGGCGCTTCTGGCCCAGTCGGAGCACTCCTGCCTCCAGCGCATCGGCGGGAATTACTGGGAGCCTGTCGCTGCCTTCACCGCGGAGATCCTGGCCGGGACACCCTCGGGGAAGAGCCTCCAGGAACTGCTGGACACCATGGTCACGGGCATCACGGCTCCCTGACCCCTGCCCTCCCCCACATTTTTCCAAACGCTAAAGGAGATTTGTCCATCATGAAAAATATCAGCTTAAAGCATAGACTGATCATCCCCATCGCCCTGCTGGGCATGGTGGCGCTGCTGTCCAACATCCTCTCCGTCCTCAATATCCGCAACGTGAACGCCAGCGCCTCCAACATCGCCGACAACTATATGGAGGGCAAGGAACGGCTTGCCGAAATCTGCCAGGCTTCCATGGACATCCACCAGATGGCCTTAAGCCACATCGTGGCCACGGATTATGACACCATGATTCTCCTGGTCCGGCAGATCAAGGAGGAAGAAGCGCTTCTGGACGATATGCTCTCGCAGTACGGGGCATTTGTAGTACAGGACGACCGGGCGCAGTATGACTCCCTGCTGGAGGACTATGCCGCCTTCAAGCATGCCCTGGTCCATCTGGTGTGCGCCAGCGCGGGCCACAAGACCCAGGACGCCTATGCCATGGCCAACGGCGATGTGGCGGCAGGCGCCGACGCCATGAAAGCGGACATCGACGCCCTGAACGCGTCCATCAGCGCCCAGACCCTGGAGGCCAGGTCCCACCTCTCCGGGGTGTATGTCTTCTCTCTGGTGGTGGGCATCGCTGCGGCCGTCATCTGCGTCCTCCTGGTGCTGACGGACTTCCGGCTGATATCCGTCTATGTGGTGGCGCCCATCAAGAACATCCTGAAGGCCATCCAGGAAAGCTCCGGGCGCATCAACGGCATGACCGGTGAGGTGCTGAAGCGCACACAGGCCTCCCGGCAGAGCGCGGCGGGCCTTTCCTCCCTGGCGGGGCAGCTCTCATCGACCTTTCAGGAGGTAGCCCGGAATGTATCTGACATCAACGACAGCGCAGGAGCCGTCCGGCAGGAGGTACAGGCCATCGCGGAGGAATGCAGCGACATCACCGCCTACACCGCCCAGATGAACGCCCGGGCGGACGCCATGCAGCAGTCCGCCCAGAGCAGCGCCGAGACCACCGGCGCCAAGACGGAGGAGATTCTGTCCTCCCTCAATGATGCCATCGAGAAGAGCAAGAGCGTAAACCAGATCAAGAACCTCACCGGAGACATCCTGGCCATCGCCCAGCAGACCAGGCTGATCTCCCTGAACGCCTCC